>Ga0307513_10002134_pt1 | contig 27730 bp, 22 predicted proteins | sample 15_EM_MG_FD_202174 | JGI IMG/M metagenome (GOLD analysis project Ga0307513, IMG submission 202174) | Populus trichocarpa ectomycorrhiza microbial communities from riparian zone in the Pacific Northwest, United States - 15_EM | ecosystem: Host-associated > Plants > Roots > Unclassified | place... | reverse complement strand
GTCTTTAGATGCTTTAGCTGTCCTAGAGCATCCTGAGACATCCTAGGATGTCTTAGGATGTCTCAGGATGCTCTAGGACAGCTAAAGCATCTAAAGACAGCCAGAGCTAGGTGGCCTTTTCCTGATGGCAGATGCGGTGGGCAGCTTGGTCAGCACTATCCTGTTTGGTGTTCCCGCTCTCCTTCAAAATGCCTGGACACGTTCTCGCCCTGGGTCAATGCCATCCATTATATAAAACTAATAATTCAATGTAGTAAGCAAGGTCAAAATAAAAGGAGTTTCATGATACTATGTATGGAAAGTTGATGGAATGGAGAAGACAGTCTTAAGAACACCAAGCCAAAGGTTAAACGAGAGCAATAGGAGGCGCCCAGCACTGGCAAAGTAGGGAACATTGAGTTCGGGATCAGTGTACGTGAGAGTGGGTGTGGGTGTACGCTGCACTTATGGGTGGAGGGGTGACCATAGAAGAGGGTAGCATGTCGCACCCCAGGCGTCCATCCGACTCAAAGGCACTGATGCTCATGTTTGTAACACCGTTGTACAAGGTGACCGTGTTGAGAGGCTGCAGACGTCGCTGTGTCGACTGCTGAATAGATGTGGTGTTTGTCGAGGAAAGAGTCACTGCCTCTGCCAGTGCCACTCTCGACTGCCACCCCTTCCTCCCCTGGTATAAACTTTCCCTTTGCACTCCCCCTTCGCGCAGCGCGATTCCCCTTCCTTGATCCTGCAGGACAGTGTTTCGTGAGCCTAAATACTAGCTGGAGGTTGAGGATGGGCACATGTCATTGCAGCTTGTCTGAGCTATAGTTTTGGTCGCGGACGCTACCGTGCATCAATATCGAGGATTAGCCATGACAAATCATGATGACTCTGAGGAGGGTGATTGATGGCTTACAGACCGGCGGGATGATGGTCAGCGAGCGCTGAGCAGCGTGATGTTGGAACATCCGCCAATCTGCCGGACTGCCGGACACTCAGAATTTCCAGATCCCAGATGCCCTTGACCTCCAGGGGCTTAGACCGAGACCGAGACTGGTCCACCAAAGTCCCAATACCTCAAAAAACTGGACTGGACTGATCAAAGACTGCAAAAAACCGATCAAGACTGGTCTGGACCGGTTGCTGGTCCTAACCGGTCTTCTGTTGAGAATAAGACATATATTCATCAGTAATGTTTGTTGAGGTTAATCTAAGCTTTAAAATGAGCCCAAGAACAATATGGTTGGAAATTGAATATTCTACAATAATATTCAGTAAAGTCTACTATTTTAGTCAACATTGTATGGTTTAATTTATTTCTCAGCCAAATCTTGATCGTTTTGAGTGATCTTGGGCTCATTTTGTAGGGAAAGGTCAGGGGTACGAATTCACCAGTTCAGACCGGTCCATGAAGACCAGTCTTTTTGCGGTCTTTGATTCTCAAAAATCAAAAGACCGGACTGCTGGTCTGGTCTTTTCCAGTCTTGGTCCGGTCTGGTTGCGGTCTTTTTGCGGTCTTGAGACCGGACTTACAAATACTAACGCTAACCAGTTAGCATCGGTTTTTATCAGTTATGTAACCAGTTTTAACCGGTTACGGTTACAACCAGTTAGTAACTGGTTGTAACTGGTTAATTAGGTGTAGAATACTAAGAGCCTGTTCGGCTGCCGTATTACCCAGGTTTTTGAAAAACCTGATTACCTTATATAGTATCTCAGAATTGATGCATGTGATGATTTGTGATGCGCCAACCTACTGCACATGATTAATCCGAGTTCAATGTACGTGACATGGTTCAAAATTGAGCTGTACTCTTCCACCACTACCATCCCACCAACTGCGACTGTGGCTTTGGCTGCGACCACCTGGCTACCATCTCAAGCTCGAATGCCCAGTCCCACCACCTCACACCACACCATGACCACTAATGAACAATAGAGTACTACCAGCACAACCAAAGGCAGGGTGGGTTGCCATGAACAAGGAAGAGGACCGAGGGGGGTGCAGTCAACGAGGAGGAAGGATCCAAATAATGAGCCCCCCCCCACTCATGAGACACTCAGACAGCGCGTTTCCCCCCTTCCTTTGCCTCGCAAACTAGTACAAGATGCCACATCACTTACGCTTTTTCCCTCCCACAGACATGCCCAAGTATATAATTACCTACTTGATTTCTTACACTAATGTTTCTATTACCATTTACTGTACCATTAATAAAATTCATTGTGCCCACTGAACTGATGTGTATTGGCCCTTCAAAATTATGGACTGGTTGGCCTTACTAACCATCAAAAATCACGTGGTGAGGGGCACCAACTTTGTAAATCGTCACACATTCCGCGAGATGCTATATAGGGTAATCAGGTTTTTCAAAAACCTGGGTAATACAGCAGCCGAACAGGCTCTAACTAAACAATCTAATTACGATACAAAATAAATTGCCTCACTGTGGTTCAGGGCCTTCTTGATACAAGAGGCAGCACGTTGGGTGAAACACTGCCTCATGAGTCAGATACGCCCACTGGATACACCCACCGTCAATACGCCCGCCATCGATACGCGATACGTCCACCATTGATAGCCCACTGTTGATAGCCCACCATTTATATGCCCACCATTGATACACCTGCTGTCAATAGCCCGCCATTGATACGCCTGCCGTCAATAGCCTGCCATTGATACACCTGCCATTGATAGCCCACCATCGATACACCTGCTGTTGATACACCCGCCGTTGATACGCCTGCTGTTGATATGCCCGCTGTTGATATGCCCACCATTGATACACCCGCCGTTGATACACCTGCTGTCGATACGCCTGCTGTCGATAGCCCACCATCAATGGAGACGACGTGGCAGAGGCCACGAATGCCCACATCCCTCATTGAGGGGAGGGGCAAAGAGAGGTGGCGATGGTGGTGTCAACTTGCCTGGCTTGACCCGAAGTGGGTATTTGCCATGGGCACAACAGCGTGGCAGAGGGGACTTTGAGGTTGAGAGTGGTGGTGGGAACGAGAAGAGGTGATGTGGCAGTTTCCAACTGGATCATCACACAGGTGACTGGAGTCATTATAAGTCACATGTCTGTGAGTTAGCTATAACTCTTTTAATTCTGTACCAAAAATTATGTTTTTAGAGTCGTTAAAAAGCTCGTAAATAGGGGAATAATTTGATATAAATTTAGTATTGAAAGACCAGTTAGGACCAGTCAGGACCGGTCTTTGTTGGTTAGTCATATTTTAAATTTGGAACTAACCGCTAACTGGACCATGGTTACGGTTAGGATCAGTTAGGTAATTCTTGCAGTTATGATCGGTTACAGTTTGGTCTGGTCTCGGTTATTTTGCAGTTAACTAACCTAACTTTCAAACACTAGAGTGCGCTGGCAGTGCGGTGCTTGATCATATATGAAAATGATTTTCAGGCAGGCTGAAGCGGCAGTGGCATGTCTCTGTCCATCCAATGCCAGTGGATGGTCTGAGTCGAGGAAATCTTGAAAGATGTTCCAGTTTACAGAAAAATGAGAAATGGAAAGGAAGCTGAGGTAGGGACTAGTTCGGATCGCCATTATCCGCGGATTGGCAATCGGATATTGCACAGATTAGTCATGGATCTGGATCCGCAGATATTTATGGAAATCCACAGATATCCGAGCACCCATACAAGTATTTATGTTATTAGCTAACAATGTTACATATATAATTCTGTCATTAGTCTGGGTCGGCTGGAGTCATGTGACTGTTGTGAATTATTGGCAGTCATCACAATTGCACTGCAAGAGTGTGGCAGATAAATGGAATTTTTTTTACAAACAACCTTTAATAGGCCTCTATTATAATTCTGTTAAATTTCTAAGCAATATATAGATGTCTTCTTGAGATATTCTTAATTGAAGTCATGATGCTTGATAGTTGAATCAGCTAAAAATGGTACTATTTCATATGACAGAATTTAAACAAGTTCCAAGAAGGAATTTTACTCAAATTTTTTTGGATTGCAATCAAGATATGTACACCTTTACAACAGTATTTTTTTTTATGGTTATCAGCCATGTATTGCCCACAATATGAGATAATTAAGGCAAGGGTTGCCTGATGTGTCACGGATGCATGGTTAAATCCGTACTGTGGTGATCTGTACCACGGATTGTCATGATCTGTGGATTAGGCACAATCAGATCACGGATTGATCCATCCTAGTCCCTAAGCTGAGGGCACCACTATCCATCATTTTCAGCCTTGAAGGCAGAGGAATGATATCTGCCTGGAAACCTGGTACCAGATGTAAATGTTGTACTGGAATATCCAATAAAGTCAGGAGCAAGGTAAATCGAGAGCTTGAGTAATATAGCTGGAGTTTAGATGTGAAGAAATTGAGAACCTCTCCAAGCTTTTGATGGTAAACTTCATCAACACCATCAAATGGCTGTCCCATCAATCAATGTACTAGATCAAGTGAGCAAATAATCTATGATGCACCAGGGTCTTGATAAATTGCAGAAATTTCGGATCATAGAAAAATAAACCTATCCCAGGCTCAGTGTTTGCGATGCAAGAATTGGGGAAAGGTTCATTATTTCTTCATGAAGTTGCAAAGATGCAGATGGTGGAGTATTTTGGCAGTGCCATAGGCCCATAGTAGGTTTTGGCCAGCATAGATGATATGAGCGCTGTGATTGTTAGGGGTTGAATCTATTAAACGTGGGTATTCAGCAAATTCTTTTGAAGAAAGATATGATGACATACATTGTTTGATATGGTGGAAGCCAAGGGGCATACATGTGGTGTGAATATTTGAAAGATCAATATAAAATTCTTTTGACTGTGCTGGATCATGAAGGAAATTTCTGAGGGAGGCATGGAGAAGATGAATATATGGTTCTACATTGGAAATGAAAACGAGTGAGCTAAGGTCGCCAAATAACAGATCAATTTTGCCTCTGCTCATAAGAAAAAAATGTTCGAGATCTCCTATATCCATGCAGGGGTAAATATACCAGCCGCGGAGCAGATACAAGCCAAGGATAAGAAGTACTGTTTCTATGTGCTCAACAGCAGTGAAGATATGCATGTATAATGCGTCAAGTTCACCAAAAGGCATTTCACGAACATGGCGAGGTGGTCGGATTCCGAGGATGATGTTTAGGCAGTCTGTGGGTTGATGGTGGATCGACGAGACATATTTTGCCACAGTTGATGCATATATGAATTGCCTGGAAGATTTTTGGACAAGCCACTTGAGTACCTCAACAGGGGCCATGAATGATCCAAGTAACGTTTCATGGGCCCGGGGTGAGTATCTTTAACCTGCTTAAAATGATCAATTTGAAAGAGCCATATGTTATCATCGGGTTTATAGGTTTCATCCAATGCTAGTGTGGTATGAAATTCGGGCAGAGATCTGGTAGTGAAAGCATGGGTGAGATGCCTCTCTGGTCGGCTGGTGACGAGGATACAGAGAGGGAGGTGGTACTCATGAAAGAGGAGAGAGATCACTTGAAGGATGCTGCATTGCACGTCCGGGTTGTTGCACTCATCGAGAGTGTTAATGATAATTAGATGTTGTGAGGTCGGTGAGTTGAAATATCCTGCCTTAAGCGGCTCACTAAGGGGCTTGACAATCAAGGCAATGACTTGGGTTTTGAGGGATTGAGTGAGGATAAGAGGGTCCTGCTCAATAGTGGTGACAATCTTCTCTCGCACCCTAGGTACGTTGAACGCGATCTGGTAGGCAATTGTAGCAATGGGAGTGGTACCTACCACTTATTTCATATAGCTCTGGCAGCTGTCAGCACAGCGATGTAATTGCTGCCAGGGCTTTTAATGAAATGAGATGGCCTGGCAAGTGTTTCATTGTGATCTCATTTCTTTTCAAGGAGATTTCATAAGTTCTTGTCTATCTTATTTCATTGTGATCTCATTGCGATATCATTACTATTTCATTGTCATTTCATTTCATTCTTGCCAGAAGAGATCTCATATTTGCCAGGGCATTTCATTCTTGTCTGTTTTATCTCATTTCTTGTCTATTTCATTGCTATTTCATTAGTTGTCAGTGTTTATTTCATTTTGGTTTCATTGTTTCATTGTTTCATTAACTATATTATAAATAAAGGGAAATAATGATGTTTTAATTGTTTATTTGATGCAATTTCCACTATGCTTGCTTGTGAGGGGTGATAGGTTTAATTTTAAATAAGTTTCAATTTGAAGCCATAATTTGATAAGAACATGACTGTGGGAGCCAAGGAAAGGCATTTTATAAGCCATCAAAATTATTACATAATCCATCAAAATGAAATCGCTGTCAGAAAGTTATGAAATCGCCAACAGAAACCTATGAAATATCCCTAGACATCCAATGAAACACACTAACCAGATAGTTATGAAATATTCCTGACAAGAATGAAATAAAATGACAATGAAATAGTAATGAGATCACAATGAGATCACAATGAAATAAGATAGACAAGAACTTATGAAATCTCCTTGAAAAGAAATGAGATCGCAATGAAACACTTGCCAGGCCATCTCATTTCATTAAAAGCCCTGGCAGCAATTACATCGCTGTGCTGACAGCTGCCAGGGCTATATCATACAGAGTGGTAGGTACTAGTGTGAGAATAACGGCAGCAAGTCCGAGTTAGGAAATGACATCATTTCCAGGGAATTCCGCACAGGTCTCGGAGCGAAAACCGAACCGACCAAGCCTGCGCCGTAATAATTAATTCTCAAATGTAAGCATCTTACAACTTCAAGTGATTAGAGCGTGTCAAGTTTGACGCATCAAATGGAGTGGCAAGCGAAAGACTATTCCAGTTAGGTCTGACCACGTCAGCTGATATTGTCCCAAGAACAAAATAAATATGAAAAAGAAGGGAGAGAAAAAAATAGCTAATAAAAAGGATAACTAGAACTCAGTTTGAAAGGTATCACATATTCAAGTGTACAACAACATGAGTTTGATAGTGCTAACGGAGTCCATGAGCTATGGTAGTGTCAAGTGGATGTATTACATGGTGGAGTTACAGTTTAGAAGCATCATCCTTGAGGTTTATGCAGAAATGCATACAAGGTTTGATGGGAAAAGAGGGTTACCACTATGCCTGATGATACCCCAAGAAGGATTGGTCAAGCCGGCCTTGCTTTACTACGGCAACCTTTCTTACATAGAACACTTTCTTCATGCTACATTGTTATAATACTATCGCTATTGCACAGAGATATTTTGCAAATGTTTTAATGCTTGCACACAACATAATTAATGTGCCAAGGACAGAAAGGCGCCGAGAGAATGCCGAAAATTTTGACTTTCTTCAGGCTTTCTTTGCACTGCATTGTTATAATACTATAGCTATCACACAGGTGTATTTTTGCCAAGGTTTTAATGCTTGGCCACTATGTAATTAGCTCGCCAAGATCAGCACAGCACCGAGGCAATGCGTAAAATTTTTCATTTCTCATCATTGCATTATTATGATACTATAGCTATTGTACAGGGTATTTTACAAATATTTTAATGCTTAGTCACTGCATAATTAGGTCACCAATGTCAGTATTTCAATGGCTTGGCCACTGTGTAATTAGCTCATTGAAGTATCTTAGGGTGTTGATATCTAATGAGAATTTCTCTCCAGTTGAATGCTCATCGATATCCAACATGCGCATCTCTTGCTCTGTATGCATACGGTTGTACGGTATGGTTTGTACAGGTATTTACCTGTATTGTTAGGCATTGAAGCTCAATATTTGACAGGCATAAATTTGTATGGGCATATAGCATATTAACCCATATGATGACCACCCGTATTACGGGTATATGGGTGATGGATTCCTAGCCACCTTTCCAAGGAAAGAATCACGCTAGATTGTTGCCAGATACAAGTATTTGACCTAATATTCATGGGGAAGTGCTTTGGCTGTGGGTTAGCTGAGCGAGAACCAGCTTCAGCATGATCCACCATCTTCAGATGGCCTGCATTTCCACCCATCTAATGACCAGGTTCGGTTTAAATTGATCTTGGTATGTCATGAGATGTAGATAAACTAATATAATTAATATTACAACACTCCAAGTACATAAAATGGCAGTCTGCGGAATAAATTTATTCCTACCCAGGTGAGCTATACCAAGGCTGTTGTAAATATGGCCATAAACCTGTATTTTTACCTGTACTGTACCATTGAGCAGGTGTGCAACAACCTTTACGGTACAGGTTCATGTCAAAGTGACCCATTGGCACCCATAAAGTATACAGCCGTAACTGTAACATGGTACGGTTCACAGCCCTACATCTATCTCAACTGAGAGAGGCTTCTCATTGACAGGGATTACAACTAGCAAGCACCACACAACACTAACAGTGAGAATATGAAAGGTCTCAGCATTGCCTGGGCACCACACTGACTGCAGCAACCTTTTGGCCTCAGCACGCTAATTAAGTTGCAATCAAGCATTAAAATATCTGCAAAATACACCTGTGCGATAGTTATAGTATTATATCAATGCAGCATAAAGAAAGCATAAAGAAAGCCAAAATTTTCGGCATTCTCTCGGCGCCTTTTTGGCCTCAGCGGCACACTAATTAAGGTGTGCACAAGCATTAAAACATTTACAAAATACCCCTGTGAAATAGCTATAGCATTCTGACATTGCAGCGCTAAGAAACACAAAATTTCTGGCATTCTCTCGGCGCCTTTTTGGCCTCAGCAGTGGCACACTAATTAAGCTATGCGCAACCATTAAAACACCTGTGCATTAGCTATGGTATTCTAACATTACAGCACTAAGAAATGCAAAATTTTCGGCATTCTCTCAGTGCCTTTTTCCCTTGGCGCCAGCACGCTAATTAAGCTGCGCACAAGCATTAAAAAATTTACAAAATACCCCTGTGAAATAGCTATAGCATTCTAACATTGCAGCGCTAAGAAACGCAAAATTTCTGGCATTCTCTCGGTGCCTTTTTGGCCTCGGCAGTGGCATGCTAATTAAGCTCTGCACAACCATTAAAACACCGGTGCATTAGCTATGGTATTCTAACATTATAGCACTAAGAAATGCAAAATTTTCAGCATTCTCTCGGCACCTTTTTTCCCTCGGAGCCAGCACACTAATTAAGCTGCGCACAAGCATTAAAAATTTTACAAAATACCCCTGTGAAATAGCTATAGTATTCTGACATTGCAGCGCTAAGAAATGCAAAATTTTCTGCATTCTCTCAGCGCCTTTTTGGCCTCAGCAGTGGCACGCTAATTAAGCTATGCGCAACCATTAAAACACCTGTGCATTAGCTATGGTATTCTAACATTGCGGTGCTCAGAAACGCAAAATTTTCGGCATTCTCTCGGCGCCTTTCAGTCCTCGGCAAGCTAATTACACAGTGTCTAATCATTAAAATGTTCACAGTATCGTAATGATGCAACTGCCAAAAAAACAAAAATATTGTCCCTGGCACGGCACGGTACCCGTACTGCCCTCAGTGACCGAATACAACATGAGGTATTAATGTTGCATGAATAGAGCTGCAAGAAATTTGAAAAAATTTCGGCACCTGCAAGGCACCCAGTGGCACATCTGTTAATTCCATCCTTGTTAATTCCATCCTTTCATCCTCAGGCCTATCTGGCAATCTAATATATCAGAGGTATCTAATTAGATAAAAAGGCTGATACATTAATCAGTCTAATTAGATACACATACCTCTTACCTCTGTAGCATGGCTTGTCCTCGGCACAACAACAGCAATGACACCATGGAAAACCCCGTTTGCGTGCCCTATCCCAAAATGGCACCCTTCCGCCCTTCTGCATTTGGCACACTCCCACATTTGGGCAGGCTGTTCACCCATCCTCTTGTACCACCACTGGCCCATCCATCTACCAGACAACGCTTCAGGCTCAGGTGGAATACAGCCATGAGTTCCGGTACCACCTCGCCCCTCCCCTCATTCAGGGATGTGGGCACCACATCATCACCCACCCATCTGTCCACAGAGGATTGGCTCGACACAACGTCAGACCAGCAACAAGCAGTGCAGGGTACTTACGCGTTGCGGTGAGCTGCACAGATGGGAAATTGGAGAGAGAAAAGGGAAGGGATTCCAGGATCGTCAATCGGTAATCCTTCTCATCAATATCCACCCCAACTCCTCTTGCTTGACCCACAGATCATCCAAGAACTCGTTGACATTGCCCTTGTCCGTGCACCTCATCTTTATGAATTTCTGGTGCAAATTGGTTTGTGCATACACTCCCTTCGACGTATACTCCACAATGATCGCATCCCAATGTTCCTTAACAGTCTTTTTTGAATGCGCCTGAGAGTGGAGTCGGGAATCTTCTGGGTAAGCAAAGATTTTGCCAATCTCTCATTCTTGTCCCACTGAAGTTATGCTGCCAGATCCTCAGCAGATACCATTGTAACTGGGGTAGGAGCTGCCCTGCCACCTCCAGGAGCCGTTGTTGTTGGTGCTGGGGTTGGCAAGGGCTCGTGGAGCCATCAAAATGGCCCCAAAAGCCTTTTGCTTCGACAGCATCCTGAAAACGGACAAAGACAATGGCCCAATTCAAGCCAATGGGGTCGAGTTTCAGGCTAGAAGAAGGAAGAGAGTCAGAGAGCGAGGTCGTTGTCAGGGACATGGTGAGTACAAGGTTTTACGAGTGCGAGCAGAAGAAGTTAATTCGAGGATTTATGTGCAGGAGGCGGGGCCCAGAGTCTAGTTATGAAGGCTCAGCCTTTGGGAAGCCAAGTGACTGATAATATATTGAAATACCTAGTTACAAAGGCTATGTAACTCGTAAGTAAGTACATAAAGTGATAAGAAGTATGTAAATGTTTCACCTCAGTCTTTGGGAAGCCAAACGACTGAGGGGAGATGAGCAAAATAAATGCTAAAAGAAATGAATACGACGTAGGGCTGTACTAGACTAAAAAAAGAAGGAACTGAGCATAGAACAATAACGAAGAAGAGCTCATAATTGAGCTTGGTAATAAGAATGAAAAGGAATATATATACGAGGCAGTGCAAGTGCGCTGTCGAGTGGAAAATACGAAGGAATACATACTAGGAAATTGCTAGGAAATTAACATGACTGAGACTCAGAAACAAGACTCTTGTATCATCACGTTTGCCAGCCCAAATCCAACACAATTAACTTTGGGAAAGTATATAATACACATAATAAAGCTAAAGAACTTAATATATAGTGAATTTCAAGGCACTGGCAAGCAGTGTATGGATTAGGTGCAAAACCGTTCGTGATCTTTCCAAATTGGTGCCGCCATCACCCTCAAAAGGAAACAAACACAAGCCTGTTGCCTGCATACCTTGCCAGTGACAATGTCAGCCTCTCCCCTCCAATGAGGGATGTAGGCCATCATTTTGTGTTGTTGTAGGCTCTATGTGGACATGGAGGCTGGTCCCTGGAGGATAATGTGGGATAATGCAAGAGGAGAGCCAGTGTGGGGGACCTGCTATTAGGTGCGTTAGGAGGCGAACTACTGTTCACCCTCCTTCACCTCCCTTTTGCCACTAACTATTGATGACCCCAATGTAATATGGCCTACAGGTACACCTTTTGCACCAGTCGCGGCTGTGGGAGCTTGTCTGATATGCATTGTGATGTGGCGAAGGTCCATAGGGCTTGCAAATGTGCCTCAAGGGTGCGTTCCTTCATACAGAAACCTCTGGCTCATACCAACGGAGCACAGGGGTTCATTTGTATGTACGGAAGGCCCTGGGGTAGTGACGAAGAGCCTGTAGAGGGCATGCAGGCGCGGATGTGGACAGACTGCAGACAGGTGCAATGCACAAGCAGCGGTATGTACCGAAGTGGTGGAATGCTGTGGTGTAAGATCAGGCAAAAGGTAGTATGGGAAAGAGTGTGTGAATGGGTTGCGTATAGCCTGCCGCTGGCATGGGGAACCATGAGGGTGGTATACCCATTGGGCTGGAAGTAGACATAAAGATGGCTCTGTATAGCATATTAGTTTCCTGCAGTTCATGGTCATACAATAAATGGGTTTTTTTTGTCGATTTTCCCTCCCTTTGCCTGATTGGGACATGAGGCAGGTTTGATTTCCCAATCGGGAATTGAGGCGCACCTCACAGGCCTGGATTGGCGCACCTCTGGGCTGAGTTTAAATTGGGACAAAGGCAGATATGGTGCCGAGTCATGGAAGAAGCCATGGCGTATGTAGTGTGATATATCAGAATGCATATCTAATTAGATTGATTAATGTATCAGGCTTTTTATCTAATTAGATACATGTGATATATCAGCCTGCCAGTGGGTGGTGTCATCCTGATACTGTATCTTCGTGGTTTAACCCACAAATTCATATTTATTTAGTCTTCTTCGGCAAGAAATCTCAGGATGGCGCTGATGCATAGTACATTATGATGGCACAGCAGCATTCAAGTAGGTGGCGCCATGAATTAGGCCATGCCTGGGATGCCGCACTAGCCATTATGTCTTTATTGGGCACTATACAGTCTATACAGACTATACTACATTATTCACCGGTTCAATGTGTTTGGTGAACCCATATGATATGATACACTGTTTACATTCATTGTATCATATCATATGATACACTGTAACATGCCTACCTGTTGCAGCCATGACTCGCCAAAAATACGCTCAACCTCAGGCATCAATAGCGACACCCCAAAGCTGTACGTCGCCGCCCAACGTCTGGCATTCCTTCCTGGTTCTCGAGATTATCTTGCACAGGCTCCTCGCCGCTAACAAAGACATTTTTTGTCTAGAGTGGGACCGAGTCTGGACCGCAGCCCATTGACCCAATCCTTCACCTCGCCCCCCTGTTCCCCCCGATTCGGGGTTCTTGGTGTGGTGGAACAAAGCCATCAAACCTCTATGTGGCACATGAAGTATCCGAGTTGCAGCCCCACGTCTAATCTCGACCACGGTGGGATAGAGAGGGCAGATGCAGGGTGCCGGCAGCCGGCGATAGAGTCTCTCCCTCCATCTCCAGAAAATCATTTTCTGCTCAAATTCCCTTTCTGAAGGAAGGAAAGGGCCTCGCTTTCTGGTAGGATGTAAAGAGGTATGTCGCCGCTGGCGGAAGTGGTCAAGTTCAACTACGGCGACAAGGCTAGGAAAGCACTGACGAAGTGGGCACCTTCCTCACAGGCCTCATCCTCAGTAAATAGCAAAGTCAGACAATAGTCCATGAAATGTCCGTGTAGTCAGTTGGATCGACTAAACGACGTTTTAAAATGAATTTGATGACTACAAAGTCAATCAAAAAGTCATCCAGGTGTCATTCCCCATTGTCAGCTAGAACACCTATATATAGCAGCCGAGAATAGTCATACCAGTCAGGCTACAGTCATTTCCTTGATATTCTTGAAACTTGCAATGTGGGCCATTGCTTCACATGGCAGATACGAGTCCAGAAAAGCAAAATATTGTATTATATTTTATTTCGACTATTACTTTAATATAACCATTTGACCCAAGACTCAATACCTGAAAAGTTCCTGCAACATGACAAGAAAGAACACCAAAAACCTGTGAGAACTTTATTTTATCTTTCTCTCCTTTTATTCTGTAGTCTACAGTACTGACTCCTGAGTATATAGTCAAGAGCTTGTATTGTAGCCTTAAGCTTGCTGATTTGATTTCAACTTAGTTTTTGGTTCATAGGCATATGTATTGATTAAGTTGACTATACTAACATTTAGAAATTCTTTAATTAACTACAGAGATATAGACATGGGCTTGCGTCGATACCGGTGGAGGACACGCAGCGTGTGGGCGACAATTGTGTCAATGGTGAGGGAGGAGAGTAGGGCAGGCCATGTTGCTGGCGAAGAATGGGGTAAGACACCAGGCTGCATTGAAGAGTGAAGTTGACACCGCCTCAACAGTGCCGAGGGGGGTGGGTGTGCGAATCGTGTCAACAACTGTAATGGTAATGGGACAGCTGTGGCCACATTGACCATGGAAGTGGAGGCCTAGGGCCATATGGGTGACATTGAGCGAGGTGGGGGGTGCGTCAGATAGAATGCAGCATCAATGGCGGTGAAAGAGAAGGTGGTGGATGGCCACGGCAGCTGTGATGGCAGTGACAAAGGTGGAGACGGTGGTGGGCATAGGAAAGCGTCAACAGTGGTGGATGCGAAGGTGGGTTGGCGATTCTTTGCAGAGGTCGAATAATGCCTTTGAGTGTAATCATGTTGAGTGGAAGGGGTGCGTGAATGACCAAGAGTGTGTTGACGAAGGGCGCGTTGAAGAATGACGCAGAAGACAGTGATGGTGGCGAGGTGGCCGATGGGACAGGCTGTTCAGAACCATTTGCGGGTAGTTTCGCCACCTCAACGATGATCTAGACCACTGACAACGAGAGGCGCTGGTCTTTAGGGTAAGCTACAGCCCTTTAACAGTATTCACCCAATACTTACCAGTTCATCCCACCTGTTAACTTCTTTCACTCCTTATCACCAACAAGTGCAAATCGAGCACAGACAGCACTCCACCCGGCCCACAATGCGTATGACAAGAGGTATCCATGATGGAGATGAAGATGGGCTTTGACCAATGTGTAACATGCAACTCAGCAGGCAGAGTGATGTTGACAACAGCTATGAAAGACGGGGAGTTCAAAACAACATCCCAGTCAAGAGCAGGTACTTACCACCATCAAATTTCCTCATTACTAATTAGGCCCTCCGAGTATACATCTCAATCGGCAGTCGAATCATGTGGGCTGCAATATACTGGCAGGTATGTCATTAGATAATTTCAATGTTGATAAGTAACAGCTGACTTACCTGGACAAATTTGCAACCACAACGCATTGGCTGGGATTTGGCAAGCATCAGGAACAGCGAGCGGGAAGAGACAATCGCCCACGGGAGTCACAGGAAATACTTATGGTGTCACATTTGTCCTGGGGTAGCGGCAACAAGTATTATGACTGAAGCTGGTGGAAAACAATGTGGCAACCATGCCAAGGGCGCGAAGGATGTCGTGGGGTGGGCTCACAGCAACCACTTGAGGTGGCGCCGTATTTTTGTCGAAGTCGGGGCCGTTGGGTGTTGGAGTGGGCACCAAGAGGCATGGGCATTGTCGACGATGTTGTCGCAGGTGGACCTGGCCTCAGCGGATGAGTTGCAGGTTGAACAGCAAAAAAGAAGTGAAACGAGTCGCGTAGACTCATTTCACGATGCACCTGGCAGGTCTTCCACCCCCTGGATTTCTCCTCATGCTCTGTTTACCCTCAGACCATTCGAAAATCCAAACATCAGTCTACAACTTTTGAGTTGGAAGGACACATGACGTGGTGCTGTTCGTTCGCGTCATGAAGTCCTGGTCCTGTAAACACATATGATTAGTAAAATAAAATAAAGGAGAACAATGAAATATACTTTCAATAGTTGAGTACATTTCTCGAGGCGTCAAGGAGACAGATGAACAGACGGTAGAAGTGGAAGTTGCGATGATTTACAACCAAGTTCGTTGGAACTCCAACACCACGTGGTCATGTTGAATTCCAAACATGGAAGTTCTCGTAACTCACTGTGAACATTTCGTTTGTTCTTTCTCCCACCTCGCAAGCTGACACACCGCACCACCTCAACCAAACCTCAACCTACGCCGTCGAAGTGGTTGATGTCACCCTACATCCGCCTCCTCTATCGCCGTGAGTATGATTGACTCCGCCCTTCTGCGTGTCCGCTCACATTTCGTCAAACAAGATGCGAATGCCATTGGCCGAGCATACATCGAGCCATCCTTCACTGGCACCTCTACTTGGCATGTGTCTCCTAGACTATAAGGTGTGTGCTCTCTGGCACTACATGCTTTTGAATATGATCAGTAGTGTGTCCCATTCTCTAACCTTGAATGAGAGCCAATAGTACATGTTGATATTCAGTCCATGCAATGCCTGATTATGTTTGACAGTGAGCCTTCAACATGTAGTCTGGAATGGTGGAATAGTGTCCTGTGTTCTGCGTGAACATCATCCATTGCCCACTGTCCAATGAACCTGGGATAACTGGTAAGTGTCAAAATGCTGGACTTTCAGCCTCGTTATCTACTGATTTGGTAGCAGCTATAATCCTGTGGTTGTCACGTAGTACTCCACTGCTGCCTCTTTCTCTGTGGTTGACACAGTTGCTATAGCTTCGAGACCTCACCAGTCACCCCCCGTCATCGCTGCCAATACAACCTCATGCTCCCCATCTCTTCCACTGTTGACATGGCTGACACCTCCTATGCGTCTTCGACCACAATCAACTTGACCAACTCAAGCTCATCTACTTGCGCCTCAACCACTGTCCGCATAGTTGATACCTCTGTACGTTCTTCATGTAACCTTGGTGCAATGGCTGTAAGTCTTCATTGTTATATTTTGTTAACTGGTAGCAGATGTGCTCAGTTCTTCACAGTTCCAGGATTAATCTACCCATCACGTAAGTTCTATGTTTGTTACTATTGGTGACATTCTCACAAATGTTGTCATTCAGTCATTAACAACTAAGCAGATACAGGGGTCCTTGTCAAGGGTAGTGGTAGTGTTAGATTTCGACGAGTTAGATTAAGTTCATTATGTAGTCCTGTACCAATACATATACCTTTCGGAAAGTATTGTTTAATAAACTCTGGGGTGACGTCTAAAAATTATAATTTATTCTAGATAATTGTTCACTTTTTCCGAGCAAATTACTAGCAGATTGTACACTGAAGTTTCAATCAGCTGTGAATAAGTGCCGACACCAAGCTGATCAGGCTGATTTAACTTAAATGACTTGTAACATATTTCAGCAAATGCTTAACTTATTCCTTCACACTTATAATTGCAGATCAGCAGATGGGATTTTTCCTGATTACGGTACAGGTCCAGATCCAATGGGCTCAATGGGCGCTTACATTGGATAGACCAAACACGCTGTTGAGTGATTGCCAACCGTAAAGGCTTTGCAACCAAACAAGAACTTTCTGGCATTGTGGCTTAGATGATCGATACGATGGGCGCTGGCAAGAAACATTGAGGTCGATTGAACATTATGGTGCCAAACACTGCACAAACATTGTCCATCTGGACGATGTTTGTTTGGTGCATTGTTTGTTCAGTCTTCACATGACCGGACAACTTTGTGATCATTGCGTCGCATTGTTGATTCGCGGCTCTGTGCGAACTTTACTCACCTTGAGTGAGATTCTCACAACGTTGACCCTATCCTTGGCAATTGACCCATCATTTCCCAGTCACAGGTAAGTCGTTTATTTAGCATCCACTAGCCGACGCACATCTATACTAATCTACTTTATTCCGTTTAGCCTCAATCGCTGGACCACCACCACAACATGAAAGGAAAGGAGGGCTCAACGCGAACACAAAGGAATAGACCCACCACCCTGCTCTGCCCCCCACCTCCCAGCACCCCCACAAACGACAGCGGTGGAACCATTGCCACTTCGGCTGCAAGTGGGAAATTGACCGTGAGTGGGGAACGCGACCAATAGAGCAACGAGACGATGAGCAGAAGGATAACGAGAAGGCAGCGAGATGATTGTGGGGGAGATTGGATAACACCGGGTGATGGTGCTATCCCCATCGTCCCAACTCCTAGTGCGTACACCCCACCTCCAACCTCGGCCGTTCACTGACCACCTGCGAGTGCCCCTCTCCTAGTGGCCTCTACCCACCTCTTCCACCTCCCTCACATCAAAACATGAGCCAGAGGTGGACCTTTTGGCAGGTTTAACGCTGCTGCCACAATGACGACCTCCTTCGTGTTCAAACGTGAACCAGAGGAGGTTTTTTTTGCAATTTCAACGTGTCTGCCACCACAACCTCCCTCGTGTCCAAATGCAAGCTGGACATGGTTTTTTCAATTGTTTCAGTGCATCTGCACCGACCACCAGTGACCACCACCCTCGTGTCCAAACGCGAGCTGGAGGTGGTCTTTTCTGTTGTTTCAACGCATCTGCCACTATTACCACCCCCCTCACGTCCAAACGCGAGCCAGAGGTGGTTTTTTCGGGTTTCTTCAACGTGTCTGCCCCCTCCATTACCTCCCTCGCATTCAAACGCGAGCTGTAGGTGGAGTTTTTGGCTGTTTCGAAGCGACTGCAACCAACAGTGGCGAATACAACCCGATGATGGGGATATAAACCTAACGACAGCAATACGCACCCCACCGCATACAATGCCGACAAAGAGAACCTGTTAGAGCTTCAGCAACAAGCGGTATCAATGTTGACAGACTGGCATATTTATTCAACCAGAAAATTCCAAGTAAGCACGAAATGTCGAGAGGCGGAAATAACTGACTGAGACACTCTTGCCATACTTAAAGTCGCCAACACATCATCACCATCTCATCGGGGTCCCCAAGATCACAAGAAACGGATTGCAGAGGTGGAGAATGCTCGAAGGAAAGCAAGGACACGACAACATGGAGCTCTTGAAGCTTGGAGACAGTTCGACAATTACTTGATGATGCTCGAGCTCAGCGCTCACGATCCCCGAGCCACGTTTAGCCATACACACCTTACCGACAAAGCCCATGGTGTGTGATTCTCACTCTCTATGTGAGGGCAACTTTCCTCTTCGCTGTAATTGCTGTATCTGATTCTAGATAGCATCAGCTGCATAAACGTCCAAATGGTGATGTGAAGGGTTGTACTCACCTTGGTCTTTTCATTATTGTCATTGTCATCGCACACCCAGCTGAGGAACTAACATCCCATCCACTGAGCTCAGGCAAGTCGGTCATATCGGATGCTATGTGATCAATGATCGTTGAATATGTCGTTATCAGCCAAGATGCTACATGACTTACGTGCGTCGGAGTTTGAACTGACTTCAACTCCTGAAAGACGACAACTGACATATTCAACTTGCATTCACCATCTCCACCGTGGTCGCCGTGAGCCCACCGCCCCCGCAACATCCTTCTCGCCATCGGTGTGGTTAACGTTACCACAGCCCTATATCCTCCACCACCTTTGACACCTCTGTCGCCGCTGCCTTTGCAACGACTCACCATGGCCTACTGCCTCTGACTTCGCTGTTGGCACAGTTCCATCCACAGCCGTCGATGTGATCGACCCAGCCTTCCCCACCTTGCGGACTGCTGATGACACAGTTGTTGGCACCGTTAACACCTCCCCCCTGCGTTCGCCGTTCACAATGCAGCAAAGCGGTCGGAAATCTCTCAGACAGCCCTACTCCCCCCCACCGTTGTTGGTCTGACTTGCGGCTCTACAACCTTCATCAAGGTGGCCTTACCCCAGCTCCATCATCATGGCTTGTCAATGTGATTGGCGCTAACGTACTACATCGCATCCACCCCCCGTCATCGCACTCTCGATGCGGTTGATGCATCGATGCCTATGGCAGTAAGTTCCTCCTCATATTTCCATCGAGGGCGCGTACTTACTTAGCTGTTTGAATTTACGATGACCATAGCTCAATGCCAGCATAAAACCCAACGACGACAATGCTACATCGAGGATACTACCCCCACCCTTCCGCTCTGCCACGTCAAACGGCGTTGAACATCAAGGACGCCGCCCTTGCCCTGCTGTTCTGCCATGTCGAGGACATCGGCCCCCACTCCTCTGCTCCGCCACATCAAACGGCATCGAAAGTCGAAGACTCTGCCCCTCCACTTTGCCATGGCAGATGGGACCAAGCATCAAGATCAACCACCCACCCCCCATCCCACCACCCTCGTGTCCTCAACCACCACCAATGCAGTTGATGTGCCCTCACCACTACACCTCAACCACCAGCGACGTGGCCCACAAACCACTCTCGCCTCCCTACATACCTGCCTTGTCGACTGCTGCCAATGCAGCTGACACCTCCCTGTCCAACCCACCTTCTCAACCACCGTCGACGTGGCTGATGCAGCCCCATCATAACCACCTCAATTCTGCCGATGCGGCTGATGTAGCCCTGTCACCATCTCTTCCTCCTTAAGTCCCATTACCCCCGTCTCCTCAAATCCCGCCTGCATCCACATATCTATATATGTATTGTCATGGTCCTGATACATATTCAGTAAGTATTACTATTAGAACAGGCTAAGTGCAAGTAATAGTAATGATAGAGTACAATTACAATTGTATTTCTATAGTAAGATTTCGAACATAATTGTTTATTAAAAAATTGAATAGAATACTAAGTCAGGAGCCAACAAGTTACAACATGATACGTTCACTGATGTGTCAAACATAGGACAAATATTGTCCGTTCAGCCTGGGGGCCAAACATTGCACAAACACTGAGCGACTGAATGCTCAGTATTTGTCTCAATGTTTGTTCTGAACGCCTCGGCCTTGGGGCCAAACATTGCACAAACACTGAGCGACTGGACGCTCAGTATTTGTCTCAATGTTTGTTCTGAAAGGCTCCAACTTTGAACAATGTTTTGATACTATGATTGAGTCAAATTGACCATGAATTTTTACTTGTGGCAAAATTCCATAGTGAGCATCCATCCTCCCATCCTCAGACTATGTAATATTGAGTTGGCTGCACAACAGTATTTTCTTTTGTATTTATAAGGACCATGTGGGTGCTTTTGCAATCGAGAGTCAAGACTCGAGAGAGGCCAACAATTCCAGGAGATTGCAAAAAAAGTAATGCCAGTCAGCCATCATTATCTAAGATAAGATAACCACATCAGCAATGCCATCCACTGCCATCCACCGATTCCCACCTCCTCCTACATATAGAAAGGGGTGAACGTCCCTTCAGGCTCCAAAACATCCTAGCCACTGATACATATATATATTGCAATGAAAAAATAAGCCCAACATCCCAAACAACGAGAGCAACCAGCAATGGCTGACGTGTTCTATAAATAGCACACGTCATCTGATGTACCCCACCCGCATCCATCCCATCTCGCCCCCCGATAGCCGCGAAAAGGGCAGGATAAGTCTTCATTAGTGTAATAGATCCTAAATACATCTTGTAATATACATTTTTTCTATCCCCCACGCGCCCAACAGTGATCCTGAGCCTGAGGAAGCCCCACTGATTGCATTTGGCAATTATGATCGGATCAAAGATGGGATCAAAGTTTCTTGAGCACCGTCTTAAGACCCACAATTTTGGCGGGGCCAGGTCGATATAAGAACGAATCCTCGTAAACTCGGACTCGTAATCTGAATTCGAACATAGAAATAGGAGAGAACATATAGTATATTTATTTAACATAACATAAATGGTACCTATACAACACTAGTATACATAAGTCCAATACCCATTCCACCCACTCCAGGCTGACACAAGCCGCTGGTCCTCAACAAGAAATGATCGGGATGTACGGATGAGCTGGCGATGCCGCGGGAGGGGCGATAGCCGCCTTTGGGGTGTGGGAGGGGGCGGTGGTCATCCTTGGGGAGGTGGCGGTGGAGTGCGAAAGGCAGTGGTCGTCGTCAAGGGCAATGTACTACACGCAATGGTGACAGGCTGTCATTGAGGTAAGACAAAGGAGACACACCGGCATCGAGCACCAGTGCTGTCCCCAAAATTCCGCAGATCACACCATCTGCCAGGGCAGCCGCGGTTCAAATTTTCAGCACAGTGTGAATAGATGAGAACGCTGAGAATGTTTCAGTATACAGAGATGTGAGCGGAGGACAAACACATACTTTAATTAGAAGTCTAATTTGAACGTAGAGGTATTAAAAGGAAGACACGATGTGAACTTTGAAGGGAAGAGGACAAGCCGCATTGAAGTTCAAACACGTTGAATTTGAACATTGTGTTCACGTGATGGCGCCCTAGTTTCAATAAATGCTAAGTTCGCTTTGGGTTCGCCTCATGGTGCTCGCAAGTTGTCAGGGTCATGGGAGTATCGAAGTACAAATACGACTAGTGTACAACTAACCTATGACTACGAAATAGCCCTGTCTGTGCTGCCAAGAGGATCATACAAATAAGTGACTTTTTACCTACCTTTTGATGACTTTGCAGACTTTTGATTGACTTCGCTTTTTACTGAGGCTCATCCGTGACGGCCGGCTGTGTACCCGTTAAGGCAATGATATCTGCCCATGTGCCAACCCCGAAGCAGTTAGGCAGATGCCAACGTTCAAATTTTCCATTCGGCGCCGCTCTCACTCCCAGCCCGTTGCTCTCATATCCGCGCCAATACTCTGGTGAGTAGCAGCCCGTTTGGGGTCGGTTTTGCATCCCGTACCTATCCCCTCGTTTTTTGATCACCGCTATTGGGTAGACCCAGAGTGCATGAAAAGTGTTTTGAGAAGCACCACAATGATATGTGGCCATGTGCCAACCTTGAAGCAGTTAGTAACTTAGGCAGACGTCAACGTTCAAAAATTCTAATCAGGGCAGCTCTCACTCCAAAGCCCGTTGCTCTCATATCCGTGCCAATGATCTGGTGAGTAACAGCCCGTTTGGTTTAAGAGAAGCACCACAGTGGATGTCGTGCATGGTTTACAAGATTATACTTAAGAGGTGTACTCGTAGAGAGACGGGCCGCTGTGCCAATCAAAACTTCGAGTGCGCCGGAACTCGTTCGTCCCACAGCACCAATTTCCTCATCATCTAGTCATTTTTCTCTCGTACCATCGTTATCGTTCAGTACTGGAATCCCAACGCAGAACGCGCCTCCTTCGTCTCCTCCATTTGGACGAATATCGCGGTATCGTGGTCCGAATCTCGAAGCCATTCTCACTACTTCGGCTTCCCACAAAGACAATCCGGAGATGTCAAATCGCTTGTCACTGAGAATGGTTAGTGTATTGCATCTTCCCGTGAACACCGTATCGTCCATATCATATGAACTATCTGGACACCCACGACCCAATCCTGCCGTTATCAGGGGACAGTCACGAATCTTCTTCCTGCTTCTGGTCGAAGAGTTGAAGGTACCAACCAAGTACTCGGACATCAAACAACTCATAGCGACATCTAGTTCGATCCAGGCTACACACTCAACGCTTTTCTAAACTATCGTCTCCCATGTCGTCTGGAACACCCGTTGTTGTCCCAGTGAGGGTTATCACAATATTCCTTGAATATGGTTAACGATTTTCTTCAGTATGCGAAGGAACATGCCTCAGCAGAGGCAGGTCTGCATAGAGTTCATCTCGTTCCATGGCACACATTCTCATTTTTTGCCTCAGCTGCAGGACCGCATGAAAATGAAAACCAGGAAAATAAATCCGCGGAGACATCTAAACCCCCCGAAGACCCATATGTGAAGTATTCCCGCACTGACGCCAAAGTTTGGTCCCTTTATATGACGGAGACGGAGGCAGAAGACAAGGAGCTTGTTCAGTCGTGGAAAACCGGCCTCGACTCTTTGCTGGTATTCGTGCGTGTCCCAATACCCCATTTCTTTGGCCCGAAGTCTCAAAATTTTCAGGCGGGTTTGTTTGCAGGAGTTCTGGCGGCATTTCTCCTTGAAAGCAGAAAGGGATTACAGGACGACCCCCAACAGGTTCTTCTGCGAGAAATCAACCGAACCCTTAGGAACGAATCTTCCACATCCGCCCCTCTCCCCTTCCACCCCACCACTTCCTCGTTCGCTATCAACTTCTTATGGTTCATAAGCTTGACCCTCACTCTTGTCGGCGCACTCAGCGCGGTGATCGCGAAAGGGTGGATTGACACATATCTACCAGCGTCTGCAGGGAAATCTTTTGAGGACGCCTGTGAGCGGCATCTTCGTGTTACCCAAGCATATCAATGGCATCTGGAGAGCATTCTCGCTTTGATCCCTCTACTCCTCCAGCTTTCCCTTCTTCTTTTCCTTGCTGGGCTCGCTATTTTCGTTCTCGGGGACAGCAAAAGCATTGGTGCAGCAGTATTAGCACTGATCGCGCTGACTACTGTCATATACATCGTCGTTACCGTCCTGCCGTGGTTGTCACCTGCTTGTCCATTCCGAACAACATTATCGACGTTTATACCAGGCATGGACGAGATGGCTCGGTATAAACGATATGATCGCTCCTCTTATACGCAACTCAACTCATCATCTGACCTGATGATTTCCGATCTCCGCTATAGACCAGAGGAAGACGAGGCAGAGCTGATGATATTGGCATGGATTATCGCAAATTCGACCCGGGAGGATGTAATGAACGAAGCCGTCAAGACTATTGCAGGCCTTGATTCTGATCGGTCAATGGAGCTGCACTTGGCCCTGCGGAAATATGGGGCCATTCCCAACCTCTGTGTACGACTGGTATCACTATGTGACTTTCTTCCTGGCCGTGATGACAAGGCCCTAGCGGAACGAACAATCATGAAGGGGACGTTCAAGCAGTGCAAGTGATTTTGTCGTCTGCTGGTTGGTCCAGCTATTGATTTCATATTTTTTCCAGTGGAACTCATCAAGGCGATCAAGAGTGTGGTTCCATATGTTGTTGACGCACTCAAGGACACCGATAAATCGGTTCGCGCTGTTGCTGTTTTTACCCTCGGAGAAGTTTCCAAGCAGTGTAAGTGATTTAGTCATCTGCCAATATCCGCACAGTCTGGCTCACCTCTTGTTTTCTTTCCCCAGCGGAACTTGTCAAGGAGATTGAAAGTGTGGTGCCACACATAGTTGAGTTGCTCAAGGACACTGATTTATGGGTACGCCATTGTGCTGCGACTGCCCTCAGTGAAATTTCCAAGCAATGTAAGTGATTTAGGCAGCTGCACAGTCAGACCTACCTCTTTATTTCTTTTTCCAGTGGAACTTGTCAAGGCAATTGAGGGCATGGTGCCGCACGTTGTTGATATGCTCAAGGACAAAATTTCATGTGATTATGCTGTGACTGTCCTTGGTAAAATTTCGAAGCAGCGTAAGTGATTTAGTCTGAGTCATCTGCAGTCAGGCCCACCTTTTGATTCTTTTTCCAGCAGAACTTGTTAAGGCAATTGAGGGTGTGGTGCCACACATAGTTGAATTTCTCAATAACACCGATTCAGGCATCCGCAGTTCTGCTGTGACTGCCCTTGGTAAACTTTCCAAGCAGTGTAAGTGATTCAGCCATCTGCATAGTCAGGCCCACCTCTTGATTTTTTTTTCCAGCGGAACTTGTCAAGGCAATTGAAGGTGTGGTGCCACATGTTGTTGATATGCTCAAGGACAGCAATTTCTGGGTTCGTGATTCTGCTGTGACTGCCATCGGTAAAATTTCGAAGCAGCGTAAGTGGTTTAGGCATCTACATAGGCAAGCCCACCTTTTGATTTCTTTTTGCCAGTGGAACTTGTGAAAGTGATTGAGGGTGTGGTGCTGGATGTTGTTGATATGCTCAAGGACAGCAATTCATGGGTTTGTGCTTCTGCTTTGAGTGCCCTTGGTGAAATTTCGAAACAGTGTAAGTGATTTAGTCATCTGCACAGTCAGACCCACATCTTGATTTTTTTTTCTAGCAGAGCTTGTTGAGGCAATTGAGGGTGTGGTGCCACATGTTGTTGTTATGCTCAAGCACAGTAAATCTTGGGTTCGGCATTCTGCTGTAACTGCCCTCAGTGAAATTTCAATGCAGCGTAAGTGATTTAGTCATCTGCAGTCAGGCCCACCTCTTGATTTCCTTTTGCCAGCGGAACTTGTCAAGGCTATGAAAACTGCAGTGCCACACTTAATTGAGTTGCTCAAGGACAATAATTTACAGAATCACCCTTCTACTGTGGCTGCCCTCAGTAAATTTTCCAAGCTGCGTAAGTGTTATCTGCATGGTCCAGCTCACCTTTTGATTCTTTCTTCTAGCGGAACTTGTCAAGGAGATTGAGAGTGTGGTGCCATGTGTTGTTGTTGATATGCTCAAGGACAGTGATTCATGGATTCGCCATTCTGCTCTGACTGTCCTCAGTGAAATTTCGAAGCAGCGTAAATAATTTAGTCATCTGCAGTCAGGCCCACCTCTTGATTCTTTTTTTTCAGCGGAGCTTATCAAGGCAATTAAAGGCGTGGTGCCACATGTTATTGTTATGCTCAAGGATAGCAAATTTTGGGTTCGTGATTCTGCTGTGACTGCTCTTGGTGAAATTTCAAAGCAGCGTAAGTGATTTCCTCATCTGCTTGGCCAGTCTACCTCTTGACTTGATTTTCCAGCGGAACTTGCTGAGGCAATGGAAAATGCAGTGCCACACATAGTTGAGTTGCTCAAGGACACCAAGTTAGGTGTTCGCTGTAAGTGATTCAGTCATCTGCATGGTTTAGGTCCACCTCCTGATTTCTTCTCCAGTGCACCTTGTCAGGGAAATTAAGAGGAAGGTGCCACATGTTGCTGCTGCAATAACGCGTCATAGATGGGGGGTTTTATAATAGGTCCTATATATGTAAACATGAATACAGTCATTCACTAGTCAATGAGTTACCCCATTCAATGAGTCAAATCACATTTCTGGGTTCAATTTTGAAGCAATTATCTTAATTCTTTTTGCATTATGTTATAATATACTATATCTATGTTGAACCCAATTCTATAAACATTGAGATATCTGGATCTCTTGATATAGACAAATAGGTGGGAATGTAGCTAAAGAGTGAATTTATATCTGCATGATCTCTGGACTAAATTGTGCATAAGAGCCATTTTTTGAGGATATTAACATATAACACCAATTAAGGGCCAGAATGGAGGTGTTTTGAAGTCTACCTGTTGGTTCAGCAAACCAAAAATCACCAAAAGGATGAAATTATGCTCGAAATAGAGAGAAGATAAGGGCATCACATTCTGTCACAGTTGCCATTTTCGGAATCCATGCGGAGAAAATATCTAAATTAGGCCAGCGTGACAAGTGCCTCATTGACTGGTTTCGAGCTAATCTTCGCCTGCTTCATTGATAAGGAGCGATGTGTCGTTCAACAATTGAAATTTGAGGTTGTGAGTAGATATTATGTATTCTACAATGTCTTTCCATAGTTCTGTCAGTTCAAAATGTTTATATTTCTAATACTGAATGTTTCCGAGGCTTAACTTCATTTGGGTGCCTCATTGACTAGTGAATGACTGTACTAGAAAGGTCACTATAAAATTCTTTTGATCGGGCTGGATCATGAAGGAAATCTCCAAGGGAGGCATGTAGAAGACAAATCTATGGTTTGACATTGGAAATGGTGATGAGTGACACCGGAGGCAAAACCTAAGGCACTTGGCCAGAATGGAGGTGTTTTGAAGTCTACCTGTTGGTTCAGCAAACCAAAAATCACCAAAAGGATGAAATTATGCTCGAAATAGAGAGAAGATAAGGGCATCACATTCTGTCACAGTTGCCATTTTCGGAATCCATGCGGAGAAAATATCTAAATTAGGCCAGCGTGACAAGTGCCTCATTGACTGGTTTCGAGCTAATCTTCGCCTGCTTCATTGATAAGGAGCGATGTGTCGTTCAACAATTGAAATTTGAGGTTGTGAGTAGATATTATGTATTCTACAATGTCTTTCCATAGTTCTGTCAGTTCAAAATGTTTATATTTCTAATACTGAATGTTTCCGAGGCTTAACTTCATTTGGGTGCCTCATTGACTAGTGAATGACTGTACTAGAAAGGTCACTATAAAATTCTTTTGATCGGGCTGGATCATGAAGGAAATCTCCAAGGGAGGCATGTAGAAGACAAATCTATGGTTTGACATTGGAAATGGTGATGAGTGACACCGGAGGCAAAACCTAAGGCACTTGAATTCAAGTGCCTTAGACGCATGTATCAAGGCATGTGTAAGGGCATGTTTGATCGTAGTCACGCATGTTGGTCGTTTGAATGCCGGATTCTTATTGCTT
>Ga0307513_10002133_pt1 | contig 27741 bp, 26 predicted proteins | sample 15_EM_MG_FD_202174 | JGI IMG/M metagenome (GOLD analysis project Ga0307513, IMG submission 202174) | Populus trichocarpa ectomycorrhiza microbial communities from riparian zone in the Pacific Northwest, United States - 15_EM | ecosystem: Host-associated > Plants > Roots > Unclassified | place... | reverse complement strand
AACGTGCACAGGTCAGTTTTAGCTTCTACCCATTTGGCCACTGGCGCAGAGTCAGTCAGCATGTCACTGAATCCTTTAGAGACGCCGTTGAACACCGCTTTGTTGCTTGCCGCTGCTTACTATGCCCATCAATTGGTCCTCCCATCTACCTCCACGCCGAAGACGCTGCCGTCAGAGCACTCAAAGGGGTACAATTGGATGCCAGCAACCCACCCGGATGTGTCTGTCTTCAAAACTTACACACCCAAGACGTTGGAACCCTTCAGCGGCAAGGACGGCGGCAAGATCCTTCTTGCCATTGACCGGAGAGTATTCGACGTGACGGCGGGTCGGAGTTTCTATGGACCAGGTACCTATGATTTTTCTACGGTATTTTCGCGAAATAAATATTCCTGAAGATGGAATGTATGGCAACTTTGCTGGCCGCGACGCCTCACGTGGCATGGCCAAGCAATCATTCGACGTTGGTAAGTTCACTCTAGATATCTCGGGGATATAGCATTGAGGTGTCTGCGCAGAGATGCTCACGGACGTGGACAAACCAATTGACAAGTTGGAGGACCTCGATGCAAGTGAAATGTAAGGTCTCCAATCATCCATTTAGACGCACACCTGATCCAACCTTACAGAGGCAATATGAATGGTGTGTATCGCATATCATGTTTGAGCCGTTTCAGACTGATGACTTCAGGATGGATCTCGCACTTCACATACAAGTATGTCGTCGTCGGAAAGCTGGTCGAGAACGACGAGATCTAGCTATTTTGTTAGCTTCCTTGTCTGTCTTGTACGCCATCCGCAATGTAGTTTCGATTTCAGGCAGCCAAGGCAAATCCAAATTACTTGAGAGCGACCTGCAGCGCCTCATAAACCTGAGCTTCAACCCGGGCCTCCATCTTATCCTTGTCCGAACCAGTGCCGTTGATAACCTTGGTGGCCTCAGCAAGGTTTGCACGAACGGCCTGAAAGTCGGTGAATTAACGTCAGCCTTGGAGAAATTGACGAACCTCAATCGAGAAGTCTTCTAGAGGAGCACCCTCAACAGCGTTGATGGTCAACGAATTGCCGGGGTGAATGGTCGCGAAACCGCCGCTAACTAAATTCACAAGTTGTATGAGCGCCGGAATATTACTTCCTGATATGTATCCACGTACTGAACCACTTCTTCGGGGTTCCGTTAGACTCAATGACCTCCACGACGCCCGGCCGAAGTGCTTCCAATGTCGGTTCGTGGTTGGCCAAAACACCCATGTCGCCAGTTGCTGCTGGTAGGTTCACCTGTGAGACATCTGTAGAGGTGTACAAAGACTATGGTATAGTCCGTTAGTTTGGCAGGGTTGTTCTTTGCAGGAGGAGAGACGAACTTGGTGGGGAAGAACAAGAGAGAGTTTAATGGTATTGGCAGCAACTGCGTATCCACGGCGCTGTTGGAAGGTACGCAAAATAGTTGGTCGGCCGCTGGCCGAGGCGAGGAGTCGAAGAGCAGACATAGTCGTTGGTGTTCAAGTTTCGTCATCCTTTTTACCTTTCAACAACGAAAGCTCATCACGCAGCCTAAAACTTCTAAATGCTGGTATTTAAATTCAAGCTGTAGGCGAAGGTCACTTTGAGGGAATTCACAAGTAACTAACCGCTGAAAATTCGAACTGTGGTTCATTCCTTCGATATGCGCCTTTATTTCATGTCTCTTTGAAACCAGTTGTCTCATACACTCCGGGGCGTCCCCAAACCCGCGCTGGGACACCCCCACTCGAGCTTTCAAAGCGTATTGGATATAATTTCGACCCAGTACCCATCGGGATCGAGCACAAATGCAATACTCTTCATGCGACCATCAGTTAGTCTCTTCTGCCACTTGACGCCTAAGTTCTCGAATCGCTCGCAGGCTGCCTCGATATTGGGGACGGAGATTGCGATATGACCGAAGCCGCGTCCCGGTTCACTATTTCCAGATGCATATCCCTTGAAGTTTGGATCGCTTTCCGTCCCGTGATTATGCGTAAGTTCCAGAAGACCTGCGGCAGCAAGACATTACTATCCTACTGTGAGGGCGGAAAGCACAGGACATACCCTCGCGATTAGACCGTTTTACTTCAGTACCATTCTCGTCGTTGGAATGGTCGTACCCCAAAAAGTACAGTGTGAAACCGGCCGCATCATTGGGCATGGCTGGACCGAACGTCATTGCGACCGCAACCGACCGTAGTAAACCATAGTAGAAAGGTCCGCTTACTATGGATGAGATCCATTCCGAGGATCTCCTGGTAGAAATGGAGGCTCACTTTTGGGTCCTTGACACGGATCATGGTGTGGTTAAACTATCACCACAGCGTATTTCGGGGTAGTACATCGCGATCGAGGGAGATGAGATGTCAACGACGGCGTTCGGTTGCAAGCTGGAACGGGGGCATATCACCTTATAATTGGCAGTCTCGGCGGGCCTAGGCATCGTGACTCGCAATGAGATTGTGAATGATCTAGTGATTTATCTTTGGTTTACTCTGAGGTGACTGAGGTGACGAAAGAGGGAAGCGGAATGACATGTAATTTGCCTTTGTTCCGTCGGGTCCACACCAACTCCTTGGCCTCCGTCTGAGCAATGGCCCACAGCGTCAACGGCGAATCCTTGCCAACACAGTACCGCCCGTTAGTATCAAGAACGATCCGGGCATTACCAGAGCACTCAACGACCCCGCAGTGCCGGAATCGCCTTGGCCGTGGGCTCTGGCCTCCTAATCGGGTCCAGTTTCGTCGTCAAGAAAAAGGTACAGTAGCACCAGCGTATTCCGAATCTGTTGTGCTTATTTCTCTGACTAGGGGCTTATACGGTCGCAAGCCAAGCATCGTGAGTTTCGGTTCTCAGCAGAGGTTTGCTCTTACTCTCCACTACCACAGAGAATGAGGTCGGAGAGGGTGTTGCATATCTCAAGAGCGTATGTGCCGCACTTTACTCCATGGCGAAGGGCCTCGGTCTAATTTCTAACATTTAGCCGTTATGGTGGACCGGGATGGTAGGCTGTTATTACCCTAGAGGCAAGCAAGAGTCAAACGTCCTCTAGGTTATGATGATTCTAGGGGAAGTCATGAACTTTGGTGCCTACGCTTTCGTTGAAGCCATCGTCGTCGTGAGTTTCTCTTGGCAAAGTGGCTTGCTTCCATCAGGTCATGACTACTTCCGCGCAGACGCCTTTAGGCTCCTTATCAGTTGTTGTCTGTGCTATCATGTCAAGCTGGTTCCTGGATGAAAAGCTCACTACTTTGGGATGGCTTGCATGCGCCGAGTGTATCGTAAGTCTCTGCTAATGATATCCATCAGCCGTCTCTGACGTATCCTTTGTCGTTTAATTCAGTTTGGGTCTACAATCATTGCCTTGAATGGTCCCCGGGAACAAGCTGTTGCAACGATAGCAGACTTCAAGGTCCTGTTTCTTGCGCCCTGGTTCCTTGTGTGGGGGAGTCTCTGTTTTGCTGCGGGTGAGGACTTCTGACATGTCAACGCATTCCTATTGGCCTTCTGATACTTCCCAAGCCTTTATCATTATCCTGTTCGTCGCGCCAAAGCATGGGGACAAGACCATGATTTGGTACATCCTCGTTTGCTCGTTCTTCGGCGGGTTATCTGTATCTTGTACCCAAGGCCTTGGCACGGCGATTGTGACCTCGTAAGCATCCATTTACTTTCAAGAATATGACGCCGACCCCAGTAGAATCCGCGGTGACAACCAGTTCAAGAACTGGTTTATCTACTTCCTTCTTGCTTTCGTGGTTTGCACGCTACTTGCAGAGGTATTCTATTTGAACAAGGCATTAGCGTTGTTCAATACCGCAATGGTGACACCTACCTACTATGTTATCTTGTGAGTATGTAGATTTCTGTCTCGCAGCATCATACTGAGCGTCCTAGTACAACCTGTGTGCTTGCCACCAGTTCTATTCTGTACCAAGGGTTCAAAGCCAGCGCGTCACAGGTGGGGGCTTCTTCACAGTGGAGGAAAGCTTCGCTGATCGACCCAATAGATTATCACGCTTGTATTTGCATTCCTTACGATATGTGCTGGTTCGTCTCACCCCTGGAATCCATCGTCTTCACTGACTGGCGCTCTTAGGCATTCTTCTACTTCAACTTTCGAAGATCGACCCAAAGAAACTCAAAGTCGACAGTCAAACTAATCTGCTCTTGGAAGCTAACCGACACGAGATAGCTAATCGAGAAGATGAGGACCCCGAGAAAGCGATCGAGGCACCAGGCAAGCAATGATCGGTCACATATTGGCCATGTGCTGACCCATGTGCAGGGATCGATGCCTTGCGTGGAACCTTCGGAACTGTAGGGACGATCGTACGCGCCCGACGAAGGGCAACCATTTATAGCGCGCGAGGCAGGAGTAACTCCTCTGTCAACGGTGGTGCACGTAGCACGGATGATCAAGAGAAGAACGGCGTCCAGTTTCGCAACCGCGTCATGTCAGGCGCTAGCCTTGCGTCGTCCGCTATTGCCGACAATCGATTTACCTTCCCTCGAGGAGCAACTCCGTCGGTTGCGGAAGAAGAACCGACTATGTCTCAATTGCTGGCTGCGACGCCGCTCTCCGGCTCACCGGAGGTTCTAACTCGGAGTCTAAGCGCCGGGCAAACTCCACAACCGCCCAACAAAAAGGTCAGCATTGATGTGTCCATAACTTCTCAATACTCGCCGATCAAACAGAGGCGAAGCGAGGCCACTCCGCCAAGCACGCCGGTTTCAACTGCACGAGGGCTCCCGCAGTCTGCCCCCACTGCTCCTGGTGACCTTTCATCACCGTTGTTGTCCAGAGCGCCTAATATAATAATCGATGAGGCCGATGCGACCGTAAAGGCTAGTCAGACGCCATGATGGTTTTGCACGCACTGCATTTCATATTCACGGGGGGTTCATTCTCAATGAAGGTTCATTCCTCACTGTCTGGTCACTCTCATGTCACCTCCACACAGCTCGCATTCTGCGCATCCAGGGACACTGGACCTGTCATGTTTTTAATGCTCAATTCTCGGGTTCGGTATCTTTAAACTTAGTAAATGCATGCAATGTTTAGAGGACTGGTTTCGTAGTTAAAATATTTTAATTTTCTGAGAACTGAGCTCATGAGAGGAACATGGATCCTACAATCTGCGAACGCGGGTAATAGCCGTCAGTAGAGAATGAAACCACTACAGTCAGATTAGCCAGTGGAGTTGTGTGTATCCATCCCTCCAGTTCTTTTTTGCTCTTCAGTAGCGAGGCGGTCCGCGGTTGTAGTATTCGGCTGGAGGGGGTCCATTTGGGGGAGGCGCTGGGCGTCGATCCGGAGGGTAGGAAGGATCATGGGGTCGCGGCGGTGGAGGGTAGGAAGCAGGCGGCGGCGGATATCCTGAGGGGAGAGTCTAAGCAAACCTTGACTGGATTGGAAGGGAATGGAACAAACGTACCTGCAGCAGGAGGTGGAGGCGGTCGGCTAGTGTACGGCTCGTCCGGCCGAGGCCGCTTCATGGGTGGGCGATCATCTGGTCTGTAGTCACGGCGAACAGGACTCAAACTCCTTGGCCGAACACGAGGATTATCTCTTGGTGGGAAAGTCCCCCCAGGAGGTGGAGGAGGGCCGCCATAGCCAGGACGCTCATAGCCACCCCTTGGCTCGGGCGTTGGTGGAGGCGGGGCAAACTGATCCGAACCCCGCGGAGAAATTCTGGCTGATAGAGGGGGTCGGTTAACTACCTCACGATCGCGGTCTGGAACATAGGCGCTCCGGGGGGGGAGTGCGCCAGGCGGCGGAGGCGGCGGAGGACCTCTAGCATCTCGGATGTCCAGCGAAGGCGGCCGCATGTCTCTCTCACGATTATTGTAACCGCGTTCACGGTCATAACCCCTCTCTCCACGATCCAAATCGCGTCTTCTGTCTATATCTGGTGGTCTCCCAAAATCTTTTGGTGGCAGCGGGTAACGTGAATCCTCCATAAGTGGTGGTGGGAGAGGCGGTCCCGGGTCCCGTGCATAGCGACGGTCATCAGGCTGTGGTGGATAGCTTGAACGCGAATAAGGGTCTCGATAGTCTCGGTCTCGAGGGTCATACGGCGGGCGTGGATCATCTCGAACATGAGGAGGTGCCATTCGTTCGTATGACGGTCCACCTGGGATTGGTGGCGGGTATCTAGGATCCGGGTCTAACCTTGGGGGTGGTTCTGGATAGTCCCGCGGAGGAAGATACAGGGGACGCATATCATCATGAGGCCGATAATCACGATCAATCCGAGACCCTCCGACGTTGCCTCGCAAGGCATTGCGGTTTGGCGGTCCTCGCATGTCGGGACCACCAAACCGACCCGAATCGCGAGCATCCGATCTACCGGGTGAAGATCCTCTGAATGGTGGCCGGACAACATCTGTAGAAGCGGACCGCACGGGAGGCGCCTCTGGGTTTGGGTTGGGGACTGCCGAATCTCCTTTTGCATCGTCTGCCGTGGCGGACGGCTCAGTGCCTTGTGACTTCTCCTGTGCAGGTACTGAGGTGACCGTGATAGAGTCTGTGGGAGGCGCCGACACTAGCGGTTTGACATCTGCTGGCGCTGGGACTGGCCGGGGTTCGTCGCGACGATAGAGGTCACTGCGTCGGTCATCATCTGCTGGGAGCTCTGGACGTGGCGGGAGTGGTGGGAGATAGCCAGGACGACCATTATCATAGGGACGCTGAGAGCCCGACTTTTGGTTGGGGTATTCACCAGGTCGACGGTTGTCGGCATAATGAGTGAGAGGCTCCCTTCTTCTGTCGCGATTATAATCGTACGGTTTAGAATCTAGATAAGGGTCTCGATCATTAGGCGGAGGGCCACCGAAACGATCTTGATATGGACGGCGAGCACCACCAGACGAAACGGAACGATTAACGCCACCATAATCGCGATAACGCCCATCAGAGTATGCAGATCTGTTCTGTCTATGCTCCCAATTGTCTCTTCCCGCCCCATGGTCAGCCCGGGGGGATCTACGACCATCATACTGACGACCTCTTTCCGGGAAACGATCGGGACCACTTTGGGGCTTAATTTCAGCCGCAGACGAGTCTCCGAGGACAGGCCCAGTCGGCACACTGTCAGAAGGATCAGCCATTTGTTCATCTCGAGTCTCCGGAACGTGCGGCGCCTCATCATTAGCGACCACTTCTTGCGATGGAGATTGCCCAGTAGCATGCATATCATCATCTCTTTCAATTGGGAATGAAGGCTCATGTTGTCCATATGGTGCATACGGTGAATGCGGAGGAACGTTTTCAATGTCTTGGTCCGGCAGACTTGCGGCTCGATAAGGTTGAGTACCATTGTGAGAGTAGGTCTGACCAGTCACACGAAGAGTTTGCAGATGGGCTACTTGAGGTATAGCCTTGAAGAACCGGTGTTGCCCGTTTAAGATTGTTTCTTTCAACCGTCGAAGTGTCTCCAAATCGCTATTTTCGGCACCATTAGTATTTGCAGAGGCTTGTTCTTGAGGTACACCAATTTGGGACGCCGCAATGGACACGGGCGCTTTTGCTGGAGAAGAAAGCATTGCAGGCTCAGATGGGGAGGTCGGTTCAGCACCATTAGTAGCCTCTTTTGCTACAGCATTCTTCTTCGTCTTTTTCCGGCCAACTTTTGTACTCTACAGAGCGGTAAGCGGCGGCTGTAGAAGCCACGTAAGGTGGGATTCGCACCATGGGTCAGCACCTGTATTCGAAGCGGAAAATTAGGTAAGGATGTGTGCTGATAACCAGCTAGTCGGTGGCTATGAAGGTGCTGAGTACGCTTTGCCCGACGCCGGAGCGAGTGCGTTCCAGCCAAGTCGAAGCCTTAGATTGGTTCTTGACCAAACATGCGACCAAACAACAACCACAAAGAGCCACTTGTGTACTCACTTGGACTGCCCGACTTCGGCAGGCAGAGACCCAGCCTTTGCGACACCCACGGCAACCGGCGCTGGATACGGAACCCACAGCTCTCCTTGATAACCCCGGCGGCGGGTCATGGGCATCTTACCCACGCGCTGCACGCGCTGCTCGGCTCATACAGTCACCTGGGAGCCGTCATGATGAAGGAAACGCCTGGGACCGGCAGCTGCCATTATTCTGACGTAGACGCCACATAGAACGCTGGGTCGACTGTAGCATTTGCAAGGAGCTTTCTTTCAACGAGCTCCTTCGCGTGGCCCTTACGCGTATTTGATATGACAGGACAGTTGGGAAGATCTCTCTATGCATCAGGACCCAATCATGATCGTCCCCATCTCGAGCGCTTCCTCTTGAATTCTTCTCCGTACGGCTGTCTTGATTAGCTGCTTCCCTCTGGACATCCTCCCCTATTCATTTCCATTTTCTGAATCTCCTGCTTGCATGCGTTGAGCATGAGGCTCGCTCGATCGCTGCCTCCCGCTTCCTCCCGCTAGCATCTCAATAACATTCACGCGCCAGGGATATAGCGCCCAGAGCGGCTCGTTTATGAACACATGATTGCGTTAACACTCGGCCCGGAAGTGTCTCGCAAGAGGTAACTACCATTCCGTGCAGCTAGAAACGATTCAAAACATCAGTGATCCCGGGTCAAACCCTTGTCCGGAGAGCTGCGTGGTGCTGGAATGGCGAACCCGCGACAACCGCTATGAGGGCTGCAGTGCCTTTATTGACACCGCCGAAGTCAATAGACGCTCGGTACTTGTTCCGGCGCTTGGGCGACTACTTAGAGGGCAGCCTTTTTTGCATGTCATAAGTCTCCTCACACCACCCTCCGCATGCCGTTCTGCAGCCATCATGATGCATAGTCCTAAGCAACGTACTTGCAAGCTCTCGGACTATGTTTGCGTGCTGCTTGATATACCACGACCGTCATGCCTTGACGAGACCACCTGTCGCCCTTGCAGTTTTTCCTTAACCCAAGCCCAATCGTCAGTCCCTGTCACATACCGTCGTGATATCTGCTCTCTGACAGACGCACCCCGTCCCGTTTATTCTTCAGTGTCGGGTGTTACACGGATTCTGTCGCTCAAGCTGAACTCCCGACGAGGCCTGTTTCGCCAATTAATCCGCCTAGACAAGGGCCTCCGCGAACAACGCGCGTTTCAAAGTCCAATAAAAAATGTCAGGAGACACTCGTACGACCCAAACGCGCAATGCCATCCTCTTCTCTTCCACCCGAAATGCCCTCTGAGCTTGTGGACCTCATATTCTCATTCCTTCCACTGCCCGCTCTCCCAGCCGCCATGCAAACCTGCAAGCTTTTCCACGCAATAGCAGAGCGCCAACTGTATTTCACAGTCCATTGCATTGACTTCTTCCCTCACGTAGACCAACAGCGCTGTCTCGAAACAATTGCGAACCGGACATCTGCGGCCGAGTCAGTCCGCCATTTCGGTGTTCGCGGTTTACCCTGGCTAGAAGACGAGGATGTACATCTTCTCTCTACCACACTTCGTGCCATGACGCGCTTGCAATCGTTGGACATTGACCTGGGAGCACCACCGGAACACGACCTTCTCCACACAGCACTACCTCTCTCGCCGGACCTGGAAGCGCTGAATGTAGTGGATCCGTGGTCCGCGAAGTTCGCCTGCGAAGGAGGCGCGCGTCCCATACGGACAGCGCGAATCGCCTCGCCAATGGATGAGTGCACTGCCCGGGAAGTGCTACCCGCACTTGGTCAATCTGCGGGCCCTTTGCGTCAGGTACAAATCTGTGTGCACCTCTTCTCAATGGCAGACGCCATTGACGTCCTTAGCTTGCTGGCTTGCAAATTGCCTTGTTTAAGGACTCTTGGTGTCGAAATCCGCACTGTCAGGAAAATTGAAGACCAAGATTTCGAAGTGAGCATCGTTTGTTTCAAGGAGTTTGACACGCGCGCTCAACTACGTTCTATTTGCCTCTAGCGTTATGCAAATCAAGTGGGACTCACTCTATCCCCTCTCTCTGAATTGTCTACCCTCTCTCTGGTGTTACCCTCCCATCGGCGGTCCGGAACTTTGGAGGACGTCCGCGCTATCTCCTTGAAGCTGCCAAAGCTGACGCGCATCGAACTACAATGGAGTGGGTGGTCCCTCGCTGATGGTAGCTGGAAAGAGAGCCAGTCATGGCAGGAGCTCATGAGGCGAGGCTGGCTCTACCCTCATGCAAGAGAGCCAATCGCCGGACATTATTAGAACATTCTCGGTTTCTGCACCCACCGTCTTGCTCTCGCACATCTCGTCCAGTTATTGCATATTATCGAGTTCACCTGTATCCTTAGCTATCCCATTGTGTACTGCAGCGCTCTCCGACACATCCCCGACTTGCAACTACTGGGCGACAAGCGCTTCTTTCACTTCAACGCATTCCACACATCAAGTAGGCTTTCGAAGACTGGAATGTGTTGATGCGTGCGAGCCTCTTGCAAAGAATAGAACCCTACACTTCTGGTTCGGGTGGTCGTGATAGCTGAAGATCACAGATACTCACAGTACTCGACTAATGATTGAATTCCGTGTTTCCGGGTTATCTGAGTCATCGGCATTGCACTATAATTATCCCTTCGTACTGGCCGTCATGATCGTTGAAATCACCACTCAGGACAAGTATTAGACCGATAAGAAGCGCAAACGATCAACCTCACCCGACAACGCAGCCCTACCTCTGTCGTCCTGCTGTGCCGCAACATGGTCAACCCAACCTGAGCGTTCCTATATGGTATTAGCCACATACCAGGGCAGAATACTCAGGGGTTATCGTCCCCTCACCGCTTGGGTGACTAAAGCCGCGAAACACAGCGGACAGAAGCGGAATTGGGCACATTCGTCAGTAATACACGTCAAAGAAGATAGCCTCAAGTCAATGTAGCCGGAAAACTCTTTAATCCCGATGTTAGCAGAGATAGGACGGCTGACGTCACACTAGGAATTTAGCGCTCACACACAGAAGCGACGATCAGTTCAACCCGGTTTAACCCGAAGGCAAGAGCAGAGAGAAGTGCCAAATTCCTTGGCGTGAATATGATTGGCTTGCATATTGCGGGGCTCTGCAGGGAACGAGTGCGAGATATTCAGATCTCAGCGTCAACCCACACGTACGTGGCCTCTATACTACAGTGGCCAGTCCTTCTGGCCATCCATCGAACGACACCGCTTGCGAACAGGGCACCCACGGGAGTCGGTGGTGAAGAGTCCAATTCTCAGAGCTACCTTGTCTGCGAATGGTTCCATGTGCTACTCGTAAATATGAGCACAGTGAGCGGACCACGTTGGGTGAGTGTGGGCTGCACCCCACAGCTTCCGCGATATAATTCGAATTTGAGGTATCCGGAGACGCGGAGACGATGACGGCAATCAAACCTTTGGGCGTATGTTGAGTCGTCTAACCCAAGATTGAGTCGCTGAATAATTCTGACGGCAAGGTATTGAAGATGGTCATAGTGCTAGTGATGACAAGATCATGTGGTGGCCATGAGGCATTAGTTACGGGTGGTTTGTATTGATAGTGCGCCAGCTCGATTTTGCAGCACCCCATTTTAAACGAGGTCTTGGCGTGGGATGGGGGATTCAGAGCATAGAGAATCAGCACTTCTTCCAGGGCCTGAAAGGTGTAACCGAGTCTCACCTTATGACATGAATTCACAGGCTTTGCCTGCGCCCTTCTGCCATCTCCGCAGCGCGAGGGAATCGGTTCGCGGCAAAAAGGAGGATAAATTTAAAATAACGTTTCGATAAAAATACACCGAATCAAAATCCGCTTCCTGGTGGGGTAAGTCTAGGGTGAACGAACGACAGCGAAGGGCGGTGGCCAATCAGCCGGCGACTGGTATCAAAGCATGGTGCAAGCAATCTATAAACCGCTTGGTCTCGCCTGCGACGTATCGTACGCCCGAATCAAACGTGCTTGATCCTGGCGTCCTGCATCTTCCGTCTGACTGAAAGCGAAGCCACGGTTCCGACGCATTCGTTGAACTGCGCGAACTTTCTTGATCGCTTTCTGGAATCTGGAAAATACGCACAAAGAGTCAGAATATCTCATTTCACGAGGACCATGCATCGAGATGGAGGAAGTACGCACTGCTCCTGCCGCGGACGATAATCGGGTATATTATACTTTTGAAGTTCCTGGGCGATATGATATGATAGAGGTCGGTAGGTCCTTCTCCAACTACAAAAATATGTTAATCGACAGTTTCTACATGGGCGGTTGAACACTCACTATTTCCAAAAGAAGTCCCGACTCAAACAAATAGCAGGGAGTAGAACGAGGGTGAAATAAAAGGCGCCGTCTGTCCACAGTCGTGGTACAAGACCCTGGTATTCCGTAGAGAACCGCAGTAGAGGGGTGACGACCGCATAGGCGGGGAGGAAGACCATGGTAAAGGCAAAAGATCCAGGGATCGCTGCAACTGTATACTTTGTCCACAGACTATGAAATGTAAGCGCAGGGAATAGGGAGGGTTGTCAAATCCCACTCACTCAGATATTAAAGCGGCCTTTCCGAGGACCGTCAAAAGGACAGCAAGATAGAGTGCTGTTCCCCAGAACCAATGTCCAGAGTCTAGACCGCTGGTCTGCTTCAGGTCTCCCCAGAAGAGGACAATCGAAAAGCCGTAAAGGACCTGCCGCAGGAGAACGCGTTCATACTTCTCTCACAGGTATGTTAAAGATGGCACTTACCAGACTGTGGTACAATGCATTGGCAATCCATAACCAAAATGCGGTTTTCGTAAAGAACGTATTCTTCTGCCCTAGCATATACAGTTGTGGGTATCGGTCAAGCATCCGCGCGGATACGAATTGGTCGAAGACGCCGATAACGAGAGGCGGAAGGACGGTGAAGATGACGTTGTACAAGGAAAGTGTCCAGGACTCAAAGACGATCTGGCCAGAGAAATTGTTGAAGAAAGAGTACTACGAACAAGAATTAGCCGCCATCCAGTTACTACCGGATCAAACGTACCCAGAATTGTGTCATGTACAAGACAATATTCTTGTAGAAGGAATCTGCAGGGAAGTTAAGACCATAAGAAATGCCAGGAGGTGGATGCCACTGACAGAGAATAAGCTTGCTCAATCTGGTATAACTCCAAGCGCCATGGACCAGCAACAACTTCTTCAAGAACCGGAACTGCGAAATGGCAACATCGGCGCTCCGAGCAGCTTGAAGACCTTCAACACCCGAGATACCAACACCGACATGTGCCGCTTGGATCATGCTGACATCATTGGCACCGTCCCCGATGGCCAAAAGGATCGACGTTGAATTCTTCTTGACCAACTTGACGACAAGAGCCTTTTGCAGGGGTGAGACTCGGCAACACAGAACGGCTTTGCAAAGAAGGGCGAGTTCGAGGAAGGATTTGTTAAGTCCTTTTTCCAGAGCGAACGTAAGACTTTTGCCATCGATGACCAGCGCGAGGTCTTCCTGCTCTCCAGAGCTTCGTTGGCTCGTAATTGCACTGAGACGCTTGGTGATAAAGTCCTTCGTGGCTGCAGCGGTTTCCTCGTTAATGATGACCTGCCAAAACGGTCAATGGAGAACTAGGAACCAAAGATGGCGCCACGAACAAGATTCATCGACTCCGAGATCAAGCGACACGACATTCCAATATTGATGGCTGTCTCTTGGCGATCACCGGTGAGCACCCAGACCTTGATACCAGCCATTTGGAGAGTATGGATCGTATCGGGGACTCCATCTTGCAGCTTGTCCTCGATTGCCGTGGCACCGAGGAGGAACAAGTCCTTCTCGATGATTTCAGCTGCCTGATCCAAAGCGTCACCACGACCGTTGATCGTCTGTGCCGCCTTATCATAGATCGCGGACCATTCCTGGTACTCTTGTTCTGGTATCTCTCGGTAGGCGAGGCAGAGTGTTCGCAATCCATCAGTCGCGTATTCCTAGAAGGAATTGACCTCAGTAGAACCCCTGGTAGTCACCGAAGTACCAACCTCGAGGTGGACAAGAGTGGCATCTGTATACGGCTGATTGGCACTGAGGCGCTCAGTAATGACGGTGTCGGCACCCTTGCAGTACAACTTGATTCTCCCATCCGGACCTCTGATGACTGTGGACATGCGCTTCCTCGTCGAATTGAACTCGCAAACGTTAAGGACCTGGAATTCCTGATTCACGCCGTTGACCTCGACGAAAACCGACCTAGGTTTGCGAGTCTGTACCTCCTGTCAGAGAAGGCACAATTGTCTCGTTGTGAAGGACACCTACGTGGAACCGATACCCCAGTAACTCTGATCCGGCGACTAGTGCTGCCTCGTCGGGACTGCTTGCCTGGTACTTGACCTTGCCATTCTCAACCTCGGGAATGACCGTGTGGCAAACAGAAAGCAGGCTGAGGAACTCCCTGAGGACCTTCTGCTCTCGGCTCTCGCCCCTCGCAGTGACAAGTTGTCGCATCTCATCAAAGGTCCGCCATGTACCTCCTGCGCCTTCTTCTCTCTTGCTTTCGTCCACAACCTCGGCATAGGCAATACCGCCAACGCTACACATTTGGAACTCCATTTCGTTACAAGTTAGAGTACCGGTCTTGTCAGAGAAGATGAATTCAATCTGGCCGAGTTCTTCGACAAGGGAAGACGTGCGACAGAGAGCGGGCGTGTCAGTCTTTTCGTAGTACATGTCGAGGTCGGAGTTGATCAGCTGTGCCTGCCAAAACTTGACGACTTCCATCGTGACGATGAGGGAGATTGGAATCAGGTTGTTGTAAAGGATGATGAAGGTTAGAATATCCTCGACGAATTCTCGTACTAGTGCAACATCAACGTCAACGAAACGCCATTCTAATGAGTAAATGTACGCACCTCGTTGGTTAATCCCAGTGTTTTGCAGGGACAAGTACCATTGCTCGTTTGAGAAGAACCACTTTCCCGAATGTTAGAGACCGCAAACCCGATGTGAGGTCGTGTCGTAGACTCACAGATCGAATGCTGCTTCCAATAGTGCTCGCCAAACTAAGAACAACGAGGATACCAAACAAGAACAAGATCTGGATGTTGACTTGTCGCTCGACAGCCGTGCGCTTGATAGGAGTGGCCGTAGCATTTCGCAGTAGTTTTGTGTCGTGACCGGTGAAGACGACGAGACCGTACACCCAGGGGGTATTTCGCAACTGAGCACCACGAAGCAGGATCTGATCAGGTCCGATGGGTATTTGCTTCTCAGCCGCAGCGTTGCCTGCCGGTCGTATTGAAAGCGTGCCTTCATAGGTATAGAGGGAATCGTTGGGGTGCTCGGAACGGAGGGTGCCTTGGAGGCCGGATACTGAAGAAGGGGTAGTGAGGTGGGAGGTATGAAGGGACGCTTGCTTGATTTTCAGGTTCGTCTCGCTAAGAGGTACACGTTAGCAACGTTGATGCCCACGTCAAGAGACAGTCTCGACATACCCGTCAAGATTGCTCGTCTCAATGTAACACAAGCCTTCTGGTTCACTTGATGACAGCAAGATGAGGTCGGCAGGGATGAACGAGTTATTTTCAAGTCGAACCACATCACCAACTCGGATGTTCTGCCACCGGCGTTCAGCGAACGTCCCAGATAGCGGATCTAAGATTTGGGCTTTTCGTGCGTTGAGTTCTTGGTCTGACTGTCGTCGTTTCTGGAGGGGAATTCAGCGCGGCTGGAAGTCGGGACGGTCTCTCGTACCCAATCTTCTTGTGTCTCCTTGATTGCCGATACGAGTAGCACGACACCAAGGGGCACAATAGTAGTGAACTGGTTCGTGGGTGATACTCCAGGAATTTGCTGGATGCAAGCTAGTGAAATACCTCAGCGTTCATCTCCTCATCGAAGCGCGAAGACATACCAGTGAATAAAAAGAAGAGGTTCGCATAGTTTGAGAATTTCTCTGCAGGTCCGCCTCACGTCAGCCACGCCCGCCTCGCAACCGCAGCTGCGCGGCAAACTCACCAACAAGGAACTTGGGCATAAAAGTAGCCAAGCTATACTTCGTCGTGCTAACATAGTTGCTGACGAACCCCTGCTCTCCGTTGCCCCTCGAGTCGTTGAGGAAGACGATCCTCTCACCGGTGAGGCCCTTCTCCTTCTGCCACGGAAACCTCCCCTGGCCCAGTTGTTTCCAGATCCCCCCCAACGCACCACCGCCACCACCCTTCCGAGCACCACGCAGCTCGTCCGTCGAGTGCGATCCAACGCCGTCGAACGCCTTGCTACCCGCAAACGGCAACACACCACCACCACCACCGGGACCACGGACGGTCATAGACGAGCCATTCGCAGCAGGGTCCAGGTCGTCCTGGTCAAACGTCCATCCTTGCGGCTGCCCAGTCCCATACATATTCATGCTCTTCTTGCTCCCAGTAGACGCCGCGCGCCCAAGCGGCTGTGACGGGTCGAACGGGTCGTCGCTCAGCAGGTCCCGCTCTGCCCCTGGCCCTGGCCCCTGCGCACCGTGCGCACCAGTGGGTGGTTGCCCGCCGTACGCATACCCATACGTCGACGTTGACCCACCGCCAGCTGCGGGCGGCTGGCGGAAACGCGAGTCGGTGGTGGGAGTATCGTCGTAGTCCTCATCGTCATCGATGAGGAATGGGTTCGAGTTGTCGAGCTCGCGGCGGGGTGGGTATCCTCCTGAACGTTGCTGGGCTTGGGCTTGGGCTTGGTATGCCGGGTTCGAGGAGCCTACGAGGCGTTCAAAGTCGGAGGACATATCTGCATGTAGATTGTTCTGTCGTAAAATGCGCTCAACGCTCGTTGTAGTCCAACTGCAGTAAATCCACGTCGCGGTTCAACTCCAAAGTTTGGAGAGACGACGGCGGCCGTCCGTGCCCTCGAACAGACCCGCTATTATTAGTCAGCAAGAACGGGCAGACTAGAACTTTCGTAGCCTATGGACCGTTGCCGAAAGGACATAGCCATACCACTCAAGGCGGTGCCAGATCTGGGGTGGAGTAGTGAGGGAGCACCTGAATTACGAGAGAGTATCGAGTATCGTAGGGGTTTACTACATACATACAGGTACACTAGGAGGAAAGGAACCAATACTAGCTCGAGCATTAGCTAGTAAGTCCGTAGCAGGAAAGCAAACCACAGAAGGGAATTCATGGAATCGACTACAACTACAAACGGGTGGACCCCGATGATATAATGTTAGGTATAGAACAAAAATATTGTTGGTTGTCAAGGTCGTGACGCGAAAGCGGTTGCAAAATCATTTCAGCAGGACCATAAGGAACAGGGCCAACGCAAGAAGCATCATCGCGCGACCAAGGGGGTTTTGTTCATCATCAACCCCCTTTTGGGCAACCTCCCACGTAGTAGCAGTAGTCTCCCGACCCTCGTCGGGAAAGTCTACATCCAAATTGCGGAAAACCTTCCTGGAGGGTGTACGGTTCCTCAACAAGGATGGTCCACCGCCAGAAGGATCGTCGTACCGTTGCGGCCGGAATCTCGATAAATGGTCCTCTGAATCCGAAGAGGAAGGCGGGCCCGCCTGTGTGTGGTGGGATTCTAACGGCGCAAGTGTAAACATGCTGGACCCAGGGCGCCACCCCCGGGTTCGCAGCCTGGAGGATCGTCTGGGAGACGTTTCTTCGCTCTGTGGCGTCAGTGGTGGGTAAGTTGCTCGCCGAATTTCGATTCGCGGGGGCGGAGGAGCCGGTGCCTGCGGTTCCTCTTCCGGAACTGGTTCCTTTGGTAACCACCTCACTGGGCTTCTGCTAGCCCAAAATCCCTTCATCGGTCGACCACTGAAAGATATCCGCCGCGATGTCGGCGCGGGTGGTTCGAATGAAGGTCGATCGTCGTCATCCTCGTCCCGTAGATCGATCGTATTCGATCGGGATCTTGATCCGTTGGAGCTTTCGCCATCCCATAAACTGGACCCCGATTGTGACAATTGCATCGAACCAGGCCCCGAAGTGCCAGACGCAGTTTGCCATGAAAATGTGGAAGCCCGTCTCCTTTCTTCATGCCCGGGTTGAAGCGGGAGAGAAGATAGGCCGGGTGGACGATTGGCATCGATGGGGGAGTATTCGAGAGGACTCAAAGATGGCTCAAGGCAGGCGAGAACCGGTGAACTTGGCGGGGGTGGAAACAAGGTCGCTTCAGGTGGAGAGGAGATGACCGGATTGCCGAGGTCGATGTCCAAGCCTAAGGTTGGTGGCGTGTCATACCTACTGACGGACATTCCTCGCGAGTGTGAGCTAGGTATATAGATTTGATTTTGCGCGACGAGGTAGGGCGATTCGTCATCTAAGTTGATGGGACCAAGGAGTTCTGGGACTTGAGACTGCATCGTCAAATCGATAAAAGAGGGGTTGCCGCCAGACACAGGCCCGAAAGAACACGTGGAAGCACCTGAACCTGCACCCGATGACCAAGGCGCTTCGGCGGGAACGACCTTAGGTCTTCCGAAGACTTGAACGACGTCTCGATCCATTCGAGTTGGCATTTTACATGTCGGACATGCCCCGGATGAGGCTGACGACGCAGTTAGGTGCTGTAAATTAAAGAAACGGAGGGGGAGGGATCATTAGCGTCCTGGCAAGCATTGTGCGGGAGAAACACACTTCTAGTAGATGGGACCAACAAAATAGGTGGCCACAGCGTGTCACACAAGGATCGTTTGCAGTTTTCTCACTGAGGGTGGGACATTCATATGTGGACGGGTAGGCGGGAGCGGCGTCAATGAAATACACACAGGAGTCGTCAGCACGGCATCGTAAGGTGATGGGGGCGAAGACAGACTGACCATATGTTGCAGTCCCAGTTGACAGCGTCGATGCCAGTCCTGCCCTTTGTGAGGAGGCCAAAGCCTACGCCAACGCTCTCGCCTGTCCAGACCTGCTCGTCCTCATCTGCGCCAAGGTTGAGGGGGGCATACGCCTCGTGTTGTGCGACGCTACGTGCGGTCGAGGGGAGGAGCGGCGGTGGCCAGGCATGACATTGAGGTGGGATTGGAGTGGAAGACGAGGTTTGCAGGGCGGACATATACGACATACAACGACGCAGTGTTTGCGTTGTCGTGGTTCGTCCGAATAGATTTGGAGGATTCGTTGCTGCACGGGCAGGAGCAGCGAAGGCGGGTGGCTGTGAGACTGCCCACTGCGTGTCGGGTGGTAGTAGCTCCGGTGGTTGAGGGGATGAGGAGGGAGAGGCTCGAAGCAGCGGCTGAAGAGGACGGAGGGGCCACAGGTGCAGATGGATGGGTCCAACGTGAAAACCCGGTAGAATACGGATGTATTTAAATGTATATGTAATGAGAAAGAGTAAGAAGGTCAGCTGCCCAGGCCAATACAATACAATCATTGTATTCAATTATTCAATTATTCAATTATTAAACCATCAAACCATTAAAATAATGACTGTAATTACCAGATTCCATTCCAAGCCAGGTCGCCAGGTCAACTCTCGCCGTGTCACCGGTCATTAGGACGCCAGAACGCCCACAGCGTGTAGTTCGGAAGGACTGTATTTCGCAGCTCTACACAACAGGCGCTCAATGCATGCCATAAATACTAGGTACAGCTCTTCTGCAAGAGCGAGAAGGAAGACGCGGCGGCTGCGAGATTGGGGCGGGCGGAAAACAAACGCGGCCAACAATGAATGAAGATCGGTAGACAATAGACAGCGAAAGGGGTTTTCAGTATCAAAGGTACTTGAGAAGGGACAAAGAGACATACCATATCTGTGCAAAGACACGTGAGCGGTGTAAAAGGCAGCGAAAAGAAATAAACGAAAAACAAAAACAAAAACAAAAAAAGTAACTATCTGCGCATAAGGGAATCTCGACCGGGGTCTCCATATAGGTGCCATATGTTATACGGGTGTGCTTCTAATTCTTGCTTCATCGTCCGTTGTCGTCGCGTGTCCATTCGTCACTCGTCATAGCATGGGCATAGGATCGCCGGCGACCGTCTTCCACATAATTACCCGGTGGACCCTGATCGCCCGGGCGCCAGCCTATACGCGGAGAGTGAACCCGACCTTGGACGTGGAGCCCGCTCGCGCCTTGACCTTGGCCGTCTTATGCGCACCCCACTTGGGCCCTCGGGTCATCCGGATCTTGGCGCGCACCTTCTCCCCAGCAACTGCACGCACGAGCGCTCGCGACCAAGCTGGCAGCTGCGACAACGGCACATCCACGTCCAATGACTCCTTGTCACCCGTGGCTGTTGCTGGCTCTGTCTCGGGCGACGGCGACAAATTCCCTGACGCCTCAGTATCCACCCCAAAAGGCGGAGGGGTCATGTATCGCTCCGATGCGGTGTCACTTCCGAAGATCACGGTAGCTTCCGGCTCGGACATTGGCGAAAGCGCAGCCGCGGGCATGTCTGCCGGGACAAGGTGCGCATTGGCTTGTGAGTCGGCGGAGAATACCTCCTCGTTGAGGAACTCTGTCCACCCAGCCCAGTTCTCCGCATCAGCGGCGTATGCAGACGGGTCAAACATGTTGTCAGCGGTGAAAGGAGGAATGGAGAATGGTGTAAGCCCGTCCACCGCGGTGACCTGTGCTTGGGGTACTTGAGGTGCTCGTCGAGGCCTTGGTGCTCCACAGGGCGAGATGCGGACACGGATCTTGCCTTCCTCATCGGTTTGAGAATTATCTGCCAACACTGGCATTTCAAAGTCCACAGTGTACGTCTTCTTATCTTGGTTGAGCGCCCCGTCCCCGTTGTCGTCTTGATCGCCTGCCTCGAGCTCGACTTCCATCTCGTTGTCAGAGCCTTCGTCGTCAACGCCGTCGATCACGTCCATACCGCCTTCCCATGTCTCAATAAGGTTACTAAGAACAGGCAATGGCGCAGTAGAAGAGCCAGATGGTGCAAAGGAGATCCGAGTGGGTGCTGATTGGCCATTGTTTAAGTGACCTTGAAGTTGTTGGCCATGTGGCAGAGAGAGGAGGGTCAGCGAGAAGACGAGGATCTATCGTTTGGGGTTGTAATCAGTAACTGGTTCACAGAGCGTTGCGATGGGCTCACCATGAGCGAAAGGCCAGGGCCACCATGCCTCTCCTTGGTGCTAAAGACGCGCCGACCCTGCACCATGGGTTCAGGAGATCCTATATCCAGGCCACCAGGCATACGGAAGAAGAACTCGGGCTCTTCCGCTTTCACGATCTGCGGAGTAGGCTGTACTGGTTGTTGCACCTGTTGTTGCCGAGTCTGCTCGACTTCCATCCGTAGTGCTCGTTCCCGTTCCTCGGCCTCCCGCAGCAGCGTGCGCAAACGTTGGACTTGAGCGTCGTCCTGTGGCGTAGGCGAGGGCGAGGACGATTCGGGTTGCCCCTGCCGGGCCTTGAGACGGGCATTCTCTTGTAACGCCGAGGCGAGGCGACTAAAGGCACGAGGCAATAGAGTATGTCAGCGCGGGCATGTCAAAAACCGACAAGGAGAGTGAAAAAGGTTGAAAAGCGAGTGAAAAGACGTACGCCTCCATGCTTTCGAATTCCTCGCGCTTGCGTTGGCGGCTCAGGAAGGCGGCAGCTCGATTCTTGACGAGTCTGGCCTCTCGTTTGCTCAATCCAGAGACGTCTGGGGGGACAAAGTCGGCCACTGTGATCCTCCCGTTCCCGCGCTTTTTCGGGGCGGAGGAAGCCCCGGCGGAGCCCGCTTCACTGGAGGCGCCTGCTTTTATTGTGTGCTTTTTGCCATTGGCAGATAGGTTGCTGGGCGTGCCTGAGCTCTGGCCATCGGCCTTGGTCGCTCTACGCTGTGCAGACGCGGCGCCAGACCCACGTTGGGCCTTAGAGCTAGCGGAGGCAGTGCGCTTGCCGCGGGAGCGTTCCTTGTACGAGTCGTCCACGTCTTCATCGTCTTCATCGTCGTCGTCCATGTCCGAGCCTGAGGAGGGGTCCGAGTCCGAATCCATCATGTTGACATCGCTGGCAGTGATGAGGGAGGGCTCTGATTGTATGGAAATAGCGGCAGGGGATATGGTAGCAGGGAGGACGGCGGGAGAGATGGGGTGGTGGGGCGGAGCAATTTGGGCGAGGGAGAAGAACTGGTGTTGTACATCCATATTAGAGGTCGTTTTTGCAGCAGATCCCTTAGAGGCAGTAAAGTAGAAAGAGTGGAGGATTGAAGATCGACCGTATTAGTGGTAGTAGTGGTGGTGGTGGTGGGGGGTTGTGGGAGGGTTCAAGGTAGGGCTGGGAAATGGGGGTTGGACTTGTGTCGAAGGTGGGTATGGATCTGTCAAATGAACGGAATGTGTCAGAACGGGTGGGTAAAGGAACCCCGGAATAGACTCCTGCAACGCATCTCCACGGCCACGGCTGTACCGCTTGTCCTTGTCCAGATAAGACATAGCAACTGCTTATGAAAACTCACGGGGTTTCTGTCGCAGAACAGGGTGTGGCAGGAGGAGAGCAACGTCCGAGACGATGCTTTTGAGAGCGGGGCCGGCTGCTAGGGAAGCACACGGGGAGAGCGGCGACTGTATATATCTATATCTGCGCAGCGCAGCATTCACGGCGTTGCCCTCGGTTCAAGGCTGAGTGGCCCCCATGGGAAGCATTTGAGGATGCACTGTATGTCAGGGACGCGGCGTGCCCACGGAGAGTGGGAGGCAATCCACCGGCTTATTAGGAACACTCTGCCTCGAATATCCTGCTTTTACCGCCGCACCATTGGAGGTTATCCGAGGTTGGACGAGGTTGGAGCAAACGGCACAGCAGATTTTATTTTGAGAGTGACTAATAATAGGTACATACCTGAAATCGAGCGTCAGTATGCCAGTGGGAACTGGAGCGGCAAACTGATCCCGTGAGCGGTTAACCCACGGCGATAGCGATAGCGACAATTAAGGGACGGGTATTGCGGCTGTGCAATGTCTACTAAAACTCCGTTTTTGACAACAGTGAGAACAGATCTCGTCTAGGGATGGACACGGACAAATTGGGGCGACATATGGCAAGGTGTCTGCAGCACTTTAACACGGGCATAATACCCCCCGCGTACTGCATACCCTTAGCTCGCTTTCGTATACAAATACCCTTCGCCCTGCCTGTCCGTCGACAACCAACCTATTACAGTATAGGGGATTCCACGTAGATTCCCACCTTAGAGCCTGCGCCCCATCTCTTCTCCCGGACCGCGGGCACTCTTGCCGTGGGACACTACCTATGTCCCTTCTCGAGCTCCCGAATGAGCGCCTCCTGCCCATATTCTCGCGTCTCATCGGTCAATTCATCCACGCGCTCGTCTGCAACCCAGGCATCCTGGCATATCGCCTCTGGGACCCAGTGACGACCCTCCAACTGGTCTGCAGGCCCACCCGTACCCTCATCTTGTCGATATGTCGCCAGGTTGCGGCTCTCCCCGCCGACGATCCACACCAGACTGTCGATCCCCTTCGGTACGTACTCCGGCACATAGTACACAACTCGCCCACCTGACGAGGAATCCTCCCACAGTGTTATAGCACCATATCGAGGCCTGGCTTTCAAGGCACCCGACACCCTCTCGTCTCTGTGCACGGACCATGCCGCTCCGCCGCTTCTCCAAGCATACGCCGCGTTGACATCCACACTACAGGTCCCCACAGAGCCCCCTGGCTCTCATGCTGCGGATGTGCAAATCGACGAGGTCGTATCTCTCCTAATCACCGCGGAACATTTCGCAAGACAGGTGATCCCCCGCGAAGTATCCGAGCTCGTCCTTGACGGGATCGAGCAGCACTCTGAGCTTGTGGTCTGGGGTAACACGTACTGATTGCGCGTACCAAACACGATTCTGAGGTTCCTTGCACAGATCAGAGGTTTGGCAAATGGATCAATGCGATGGTGCAAGCAAAGACACGGCCTAACGAAATCATGGAAGAAGTGAATTTTTTGGGTCCACTTGGCTGCCTGATTTGACATTCCCCCCTCCTCCCCTTATTAAGACACAAGCGGAAATCAACGACTGCCTTCAAGCCCTCAATAACAATGTTATACCACAACGGGTCCTACAGGCCAGTCCGACGCCCTTTAAGACGTGATATATCCTTATTCACTCCATCTAGACGTCCAATTTGGTGTCCATGGCACAAAACCTTGCGAAACACGCGCGCAAAGTCCAAGAGATCAAACGGTCCCTGGAGTACCTTGATCTAAGCTTTGCCTCTCCCCACGGCGCCATCAACCGCACCACTGACGCCGTTTCATGACCAATTCCCTGACAGACACGGTGTGAATATCTCATCTACGGACCTCAACGACATCCGCGAATTTGCTGTTGATAAGGGCTGTATAAACTTGACGGAATACATATGAAAAACAGGATCATGGACGGAGTCAATGAATGCGGCTTGTATGGTGTAAAATGTCATGAATATGGAAATGGTTTTGATCCAACCTTAATGTGGTAGGCTCCATCGTTTCGAGCCCGTCCGTGAATCCTGTATCCGCCATTGTGAGGATGAACTCGCACCGGCCTTTAAATCCGGTATTATCACCCTTTTCCCCTCCCCTTCCGAAGGTGCCCACCAGTGTGAAGACAAATCTCCCGTTGCACTGTTTTCCTCTACAATATCCTCTTCTGTAATAAGCTTTGCATATATCACCCTTCCTTCCGGCGAGTTTGACTCTGCACTCTTGCGAGATTGTTGAGGTTTTAGGTCTACCTGTTCTCCAGATACGGGTGACCTCTGTGCCCGCGGAGTAAGTTTCGGGCTAGGGACCACGGTGATGACGGATCCTCGATAATGACTCGTGAGTTGCTGTGAATGTCTGCCCCGAGGTAATGTCGACGGCAACACGTCGGACTCGTCCGTTGATGGTGAGTCTGGAGGTGCGTTCGTCGCACTTACATCGTGCACCCACGGGAGATGGGCAACGCTGGCCGCGCAACCTGCAGGGACGCTGGAGGGGACAACGGTCAGGGGGTATGGAGAAGGTCCAAGGTCAAAAAGTGATGGTCTTCTCTCCTCATCTCGGTCGACTGAGCCCCCGGTCATGACAAAGACTGCTATCGCGTTGACCGTGACGTCCATCGTGCCCCAAAGCAGGAATACCCATCCAGTTTCTCTCCCCTGGCGCTGGATGAGGACGATGATGTTGAAAGTAGAGCACGCCAAGGCTGCGATGGTTGCCCTAGAGGAATTGCCCTGCGATTAGCTTGCGACAGGTAAGTCGGATTCAAAACACTTACAAACAGCTTTTCTTAGCAAGAGAGCGTAAACGCTCCCGATGGACGCGACCCCACCGAGGTAAAATTGATTCATCCTCCATCTCCTCTGCTGCGTTCCCCGTACTTGAAGCCCGATCTTTCTGGCTACTAGGTAAGGGTGGAAGCCCCGCTGTAGCTGGGGCATCGAGATTATCTCGCACGTGCGGGGATGGGGCTTCAGGAGGCATAATACCTTGTCCCACCCCCGCCGGGTGCGGGTCGACTCTGCCCACGGTTACCAATGGGATGACGAACATAATGGTAAGCGCTATGCTGGCGATGACGTCGTAAACAAGCAGTGGTATGGTTGCATATACCTTGAGACCGATTGTACACACAGCCGGTGAGGGTGTCGGAGGTGCGTAAAACCCTGGCTGACTTTCCAGCGATTCAAGGAACCACCCCGGTGTCGCGAGTTCTATGACGCGGCCATGGATCATCAGCGCGAAGATGACGATGTAGACGCATATTGCTATCAGCCCGAATCTGTAAAAGCCAGTCGAGAGTCGGGGAGGTTGACGTCCGATACACGAAACGACGTGCACGCGTTCAATTAAGAACAGATACACAAATATCTGTGAAACGTATCGATAGGAGAGTATGTCAGAAGACGTTGACAGCCAGTGTAGTGATTAGATTCGATGGGCCGAGCGTATGAATGGCCACGTGCATACCTTGGTCAACACATAGAGTGTCACAGAGGCATAAATCGCACTCTGGCAATTGCTTGTCGGTTGTAAGTTCAGGTTCTGACTGTTCCGGTCCAAACCGACCCCGGTGCCAAAAATCGCGACAGTCAACGCGAACGCAAAGGAAGTGAAGATGGCTGTCCATGAAATGAATCGGGTAAAAGTTGTAACCACACGAACTGCAGAAAATTTGGCTCGCAAGGAGGATGTGATTGCTTTGAGCGGATGGATCGACTTGTGTAATGGTGGGAGGGCTGGGGGGAGACGGGATTGATGACTAATGTGCTGTCTGGGACATTGTAGAGCCACTGAAGCGTCTAACCTCAGGGCGTGCGGCTTGGGAAGAATGCGGAATGGCTGTCGGCGCGCGAGGCAAAACGCGAGGACGACGACAGCTGTGGTGCGTTGATACAGTAAGCTGTGAGTGGTCAAGGTCACCAATGATGCACGCACAAATCAAGTGGAACGTCGAAGAGGCTAGCCTCCACTTTGGCGAAGGGTAAAGTGTTAAAGTGCCGTCCATCAATAGTGGTGTGGCAAATGAAATGCTCCCGTAAATGCGACGACACAAGGGTGGGAAGAGCAGACGCTGCCTGCTTTCGGGAACAGAGTGCTGGCCAAGAGCACCAACCGTGCACTAGTGGGACTGCCCAAAAAAGATCGACGAGGGTAGGAGAGGAGTGACGCCGGGGATGGGTACCTAAGGGTCAACTGACCGCAGCAGGGAGGCAATCCCACTATATACAATTCTATCTCATTCTCTATATTTCACTCAGTCACCAAGGTTCCATTTACAGATAAGCACCTACCCGAGCCTGTCTCCGGTGCCAAATCAACCAGAAGGGTGTCCGGTCCCGTTGCGCTTCGCGCTTCGCGCATCCGCCACTGCCACTTGCACTTGTCCATAATGTGACGCCCGAGTCGTGTGCCATGACAATTAATGCGGAACAACGCGATCGACTAGGACGGGCTATACAGACACAGAAAAAAGCAGAAATCCGAACGTAAATTACGCCTTGGTACCATCCAGGAACGATGAGAGCCGCTTCCTCAGTGTCCGAATAACTGCCCGCTCTTCATCACTTTCCTGCTTCCTCAGCGTTTTTAGTGTCTCGGCTGATACCTCTCTTGGTCTCTCTACGAACGCCGATGCAGGCAGAGGTTCCGGCCATGGCTGTTCTTCATAGACACGCGGCCGCGGCGCTGCGAAATGATTCTTTAGTCGACCGTCGTTCACCACTCGAGTACCACGGGTACCCTCCTGCCATGTACCTCCTAGCTTGAAGTCGTCGTCTTCAGTCAACGGCGGTGGGATCTCGATTCTACGGAATGGTGCCCCTTCAGTGACGGAGTCCGGGGGCACTTGGATTGGTCGTCGCCTCCTGTCGAATGATAGCGAGGGCATAGGTGGCCGCAGACCTCTGCCGGCTCCAGCACCAACTTGAAATTGGCGTAATTGCTCTGGTAGTGGAGCCGTGGAATGCAGTGCGCTCTCTTCATAATGTCCGGATACATGTGCACCCTCCTCTCCCAGGACACCATATGCTTCTGTGGCAAGCATATCGTGTGGAAGCCCATCGTCTGCTTGCACTGACGGGTCGTCAATGTGATCTTTGCCAACATGGGATGCCAGCTCCTCAACTAACGAGAAGTCCTCATTTACTTCGGAAGCTCCAAGGGATAGATCCCTCATATCAGTCCCATCCAATAGGTCTTGGACTGGTTTGTCAAAGTAATCGTCCTGAGAGGTGGCACTCATGGTCTTATCCTTGGCACTTGCGTGTAACTGGGCTGCTTTTGGCAGACCGTGGACGATCCGCGAAAGTGCATACCGCGTGCCTTGTAGGTCACTGTCGCTTCGGAATGCTTCCTCCCAGGCGTCGTTGACATGTGCGTGCTGTTGTAGGTTCTTTTTGTGGAACTCTAGTACGCCTTGCATTTGTTGAG
>Ga0307513_10002132_pt1 | contig 27752 bp, 29 predicted proteins | sample 15_EM_MG_FD_202174 | JGI IMG/M metagenome (GOLD analysis project Ga0307513, IMG submission 202174) | Populus trichocarpa ectomycorrhiza microbial communities from riparian zone in the Pacific Northwest, United States - 15_EM | ecosystem: Host-associated > Plants > Roots > Unclassified | place... | reverse complement strand
AGGGCCGTAGAGTGTCAATCAGAAGCGGTCCATTGCTGTGGGGACGTCGTGAGGAGGATCGAGAGAAGTGAGCCCGTGTGGCGGTGCCCAACCCGTAACCCTACGCTTCTCCGTGACCACCACCCCATGCAAGCCAAGTGATGACGGAGAGGCACTGAATGCTCGGGTGGAGTCGGACGAGGACTCCACCGTCGGTCGCTGGCTGCCGTAGCTCTAGGCTCAGATATGGACCTGCCGCTGGAGATCAGCCCATATCAGGTCCTACGTCAGATCTCAACACAAATCCCACTGCGCCTCACGTGCTGAGCATCCTTGACCTTCGCAACCATCCAAGTCTTCAAGTGGCCTGCGGGTGTGCCAGGAATCTCCCAATCTAGCGCTTAGCGATCTTTGCGTAGTTCAAGGTGAAATTCACCCCTCCCACGGCCGGCATTTAGGGCGGGATCGACCCCGCCACACTTTTACTGATCGCGAAATCTCTCACAGGCTGACAAAACCTATCATGGACCTCGATTTCGACGGTTTCGATGTGGGATCCACTGTAGTTGATAGCCCATCCGGGGGGAAGGGTGCCGTCGGACTCGATGCCCAATCTGCTCTTCGTTACATAGACAACAACTGGTATAGAGAACGGAACCGTCGGGGAAGGCAGATGGACCTCATCGGCGATTACGCTGGGACAGAGCCTTTCGTTCTCGACGGTAATGGCCATCTACCATCCGTGACTCGAGATTGATCGACCGTTGGGATTGTAGGCGAGGCCTTACTGCAAGAGATTCTGGATGACCCTCTCCTTGCCATCGCTCGACCCTCAGGTAATGCCCGATGTGGCTCCATAGCCACGAGCTAACCGCATCACAAAAGATCCATCTTATCAGATCCTACACGCAAAATATCTCCTCGAGTGCTTACTTCAAAAATTCGTCTCAAGGTTAGCAAACTTTGATATCGTCTTCTTCCAAGGTAGCTGTTGCCCCTATCTGAAGTTGGAAGTACCATTGACGCGCTCCTAGCCACCCGCCATTTGACTCAGGGAACTGGCGATAACGCTTGGACCGTGTGTTCGAGACGGTTGGCAAGGCGGCAACTATTCAACCATTTAACGACACACTTGAAAGGTATTTCTACGGTTTTCTGCTTCTCTGATCTGGAGGATCCAGAGTGGGTCCGATATTTACTTGACCGCCGGGTAAGACTCGATGTCCCCTCCAACGAATCCGGTTGCCTGACCAGCTTTACAGCCCATGTTCGTGATGACGAACGACGGAGGACAAATCTCTGATAATCCAATCAAAGCTGGCCCTGTTCTGTGCCAACGTGCTTTCATATTCGACGTGATGGCACGATCAATACCGATTGCCCTCCTTCATGGTGCAACCTTCCGCGACTCAAAGGTGGGCGGTCCTCCTTACGTTCTCTGAACACCTTGCCCAAGTTTCGTATAGATTGTCACCTTTATCTTTGAGCAAGGATTGCTCATCAACCCCCGGAGGATTCTTTCCAAGCCGTTCTGGGCTTTTGTCGAAAAGACCCATGATCAACTCCGGATAGTGGAGGAGGAATCAAATGGCGAGAACCCTGTCCCCCCCTTAGCGTTACATCGAAAGGATTGTTCATCTCGCGAGGGCCTTTGGACCTACTTCCGGGAAGCTGCCAGCGAGGTGAAGTACCCGGGTCTACTGTGGTCCTTTATCCTTCACTGCGAGGCACTTCCTCTGATACCTCTGCGAAACCGGGCGGTCAGGTATCAAGTATGCAACCCAGATCTGGACGCTCACCTTTGCGGGGAATTTTTACCGAAAATATTCTCCCTGATCGACGTGCACATTTCGGAGTGGGACCTCGACTTCGACCTAGACGGGAATATATTCACCGCTTTGCTGGGGATCCTCCTCTCTGCCACCGAACTTTCCTTGCCTCAGCAACTCGGTGACTCGTTGTCACAGATCGCGATCTCGGTTGTATCGCCTTTGAACGACTCGCCCCATTTGGAGGCCCTCAGATCTGTGTTTCCCGTCCGGGTTTCACCTCCTCAGCCGCCGCTTTTGGCTGCCGCTCCGAAAAAGCTCCTCCCCTTTCACCATGATGTTTTTGACGAGAAGTTTTCCATAATCAACCTACCATCAGACGACCCGAAAGAGGTCATCGAATACGGTGCACTGGAGTTTGGAAAGGACACCGTATTTAACGATAAATTTCATTGGCACAACGCCAAACGACACATCCTCCCCAAACATCTTGGCGGCGAACAGGCGAAACCCAACAACGACTGGGAGCGGATGAAAATGATGAGAGGGCACCAACGGTTCATTTCTCGGCTCACAGCCGATGCAGCTACACTGACGGGAGCCTTTGGTGCACGTTTCAATCGTATCACCATCGTTACTGGGAAAGTTGATGAGGCGCAGAGAAAGTATACCGGGAACCCTGTGCGTCATACCCTCGTCATTATCTCGCGTGAGGGTTAATGTGTGCTTCACAGGCCAAAGAGGCCAAAATAAACAAGAAACCAGGGAAGAAAGAAAAGCCCTTGTCATCGAAAGAGAAACTTCTTGCCGAAATTGCAGCGAAGAAGTCGAAGCAAAATGCAGATGACCAACAGGAGTGGTGGGAGGGCCGGCTCAAAGACCTCTCCGGCTACGATCTGGACAAAACTCTGACGGCCTTGATCGCGCTCGAACGAAATCCACGAACTGTCGGGGGGTGGTTGCGGGATGAGATCCTGCTCTATCGTCTCCACCTGACCATCTCAAAATGGATCTCTCAGACCAGCGATCAAGACACTAGTGCTGTGCGTGATCACTACACAGTAGTCATCATGCGCAGTGTCAAAGAATTATCAGAGTCGAGACTCCTTACCCCCACTGTCCACCGGGTGATCTCTACTGTGCTCACAGTGCTCGGATTCGAAAGCTTTGTCGGACCCCCTCCAGACAGTCAAGCGGATCGGCCCCTATGTTTCAAGTTCGTGAAGCTCGTTCGATCGAAGTCCGGGTCCCCTTTGTACCGGTTCATGCGTATCACCGAGGATCCCATTACTTGGCAGCTCCGACTCTTCGGAGAGTTCATGGATCGCAGCATGGGCTCAAAACCAGACCCTCGAGTATCGTTTGCTCCGGACGCTTGGCAACGTGAGGTGCTGGACTGTCTCGACAAGAGCGAGTCGGTTCTTGTTGTTGGTAGGTATCCGTGTACAGTGCCTTTCAGTGTACTTATCTCACGAACCCTTCCGTGAAGCTCCTACCAGTGCGGGAAAGACTTTCATCTCGTTCTACGCTATGGAGAAGGTCCTACGAGGATCTGATGACGGTGTCCTGGTGTATGTTGCTCCGACGAAGGCTCTGGTCACACAAGTCGCCGCGGAGATTTATGCGCGTTTCAGTAAGGATGTTAAAAATGGTGAGGCCATACCACTCTTTCAGAGATCTGGTGATAACCTTACCTGTGCTAGGCTCTTTGTGGGCGATCCACACCCGCGACCACCGCATCAATGACCCGCAGAAGTGTCAGATCCTGGTGACTGTCCCGGAAATGTTGTCGATAATGATGTTGTCTCCACCGCTGGCGCGGACCTGGCTACCGAGAATGAAGAGGTCATTTTTTTCGTTGCTGGGCTTTCAGTCGCCACAAGCTGATGTTTTTGCAGGATTATCTTGGACGAGATCCACACTATCGGGCAGGAGGATGGTGGCGCAACCTGGGAACAGATCTTGCTCCTTGCTCCGTGTCCGATCATGTAAGTAATTTTTATGATTCTCAGGGCCATTCCTGATCCGGGAATCGCATTTAGTGGCCTATCTGCAACAGTTGGAGACCCAGAGAAGTTCAACTCCTGGCTCGCTTCGGTTCAACAAGCACATGGTTTCAAACATACGTTCATTCACCACCCTCACCGTTACTCGCACCTACGGAAGTTCTACTATTTGATGCGCGGCTCCCCCGAATCAACTATGGATTTTGAAGGATTGCACAAACACGTCTCTTCGGAACGGATGAGGTTTTTACATCCGTTTTCTGTCCTTTCGTTTGGGTCGAGGACGCTCCCACCAGACCTGGCACTTGAGGCGCGAGATGCCCTCATACTATATCAGGTCCTAGAAGAGACGCCAAACGTCCTTACCATGGGGGATCGCGAGCGATTGCGGCCACAGAAGTTCTTCTCGTCTTCCCGACCTCTTCGCCAGGCGGATATCCTTGAATATGAATCTGAGCTAAAGCGAGTGGTCGGTTCATTGATGGATACCACAGAATCGGAAGCGAAGGATGATATCCCTCTCCTGACGGTTACGAAGCGCCTCACTGACCCACATATTGGACGGGTGGCTAATGCGCAGCTGAACATGCTTCCTACCAAGAAAGAGTTCTTGAAAAACTTGCTGGGGTTACTTTGCGATCTCCACGTTCAGGGTGATTTGGTGAGTGAATTATTCCAGATGTGATGAGCGTTCCTCTCACCAGCCCTACATGATCCTTCGTAGCCCGCACTTCTTTTCAGTTTCGACCGTACCACCTGCGAGGAGGCCGTATACAGTCTCTCCACACAACTCAAAAAAGCCGAGACTCAATGGCGAGAAACGTCTCCTGAATGGGCAGAGAAAATGCGTGCGTACGAGTTATGGCGGTCCACAGCAAAACAACGCGAGAAACAGAAGGAGCGAATGGCGAAACAACGACCTACCGAAGGGGATGGCCCACAAGATCTCGCACCCGAGACTTCATGGGAGGCATCGTTCGATCCTTCAGAACCTTCCAGAGACTTTACCTTTGCCGGGAATTATGCAAACGTTTCGAAAGGAGATGTGGACCACGAGATCGCACAACTGGCTCGGTGGGGCAGAGTGGACCGACGCGCCCTCGCAGCCCTAAAGAGGGGAATTGGCATTCACCATGCTGGGATGAACAAAGGATATCGTGCGCTGGTCGAAAGGTATATGGGTGGTGATTCTGGGCGAAACTTTCTGCTCACAGCCGCTTCTCTAGTTGGTTCCGTCAGGGCTATCTGCGTGTGGTGATTGCTACAGGTACGTTCCACGACTACTGCGAAAGGAACATTTGCTGACTGTGAAGTTAGGGACTCTGGCACTCGGTACGCGATTGCAATGTTCTGGATTAGCAGCAACACTGATATCCTGGCACAGGGATAAACGCCCCAACGAAAACCTCAGTGTTTATAGGCGACTCTCCATTCCTCACAGCATTGATGGTGAGCGGTCTTCCCAAGTTGCATACCTCGTCTCTTATCTGTCCCAGTACCGACAATGCGCCGGACGAGCTGGTCGGAGAGGTTACGACCTGCTTGGTAGGGTGGTGTTCTACGGCATCAGTTTTGACAGAGTCCAACGGATCATCCTGTCAAAACTTCCTTCGCTTGCTGGTCAATTCCCCTTGACTTCGACCCTGGTGTTAAGATTGCTTAATCTTATGCACGGGGCGGATTCGGCGCCAGTTACCGTGAAAGCTGTCCGGTCCCTCCTGCAAATGCCTCAGGTCATCTGGGACAGTCAGGAAGGAGAGCACCAGCTATTGCACCATCTGCGGTTCTCGATCGAGTACCTCCGACGCGCGCGTTTGGTTGACGATGAAGGGAGACCTATGAACCTATTCGGTATTGCGGCGCATCTCTACCACACGGAACCAAGCAACCTCGCCCTGGTCACACTCCTCAGGGCAGGCGTCATCCACAAGATATGTTCGAACGAGAGCATGATACAGGCGAAGCAGGACCTACTCATTTTGTTCTGCCATCTCTTCGGGAGGCGCGAACTCCCGTCCATATACACGTCGAGGGAGAACCTAGAGGCGATTCTGCGTTCAACAAAGTCCGCGTCCAAAGTGATCCTCCCCCCTCTGGACGAGAGGGCCCGAACTGTTCTTGCGGACCACGAGAAACAGATCCTGGATATCTTCACCTCCTACGCCTCTACTTTTGCGAATCACAATTCCGCCCACCTCGGAGAGGATGATGAGCTGCCTCTGTCGAAGCTCAAGTACGCGGGATCAGGAGAAGGGGCTGGTGGTGCGTTCCAGCAATATCTGGAACAGAGCTCCACCCCTGTCATCGTCCGGTCGTTGTTCGTTGCCAACTCCGGTCATGGAGATGTTTTCCGCAGCATCTCTGAGTTGGCGGCTACCTCACGCTCAGGCATTTACTTCAACGAACACGCCACACCCTCTATGGAGCGCTTTATTGTCTCTCGGGAGGGGAAGAAGGGTGGCTTCGCGCTGAATGCTTATATCTACGACTTTTACATGCACGGACAGGTATCAACACTCGCAATCGCAAATGGCATCCGGAGGGGTGACGTATGGTACGACCCTACACTCGCTCTCTTTCGGGTCGCTTGCTAAAGTCGTCCTCAGGTACCTGCTAGACGATTTCATGCTTTCGCTGACAACTGTCCGAGGGGCAGTCGAACAACTTTTAACGAGGGCATCGAAGGAGGCTGAGGCGGATCTTGAAGACGAAACCGTAGATGTCGACAGCGGATTTGGGGAGTTAGACGATGATGATGCGCAAGGAAGCGCTCCCACGTTTTCGCGACCACGCGGGGTTACGGATGGGGATTGGCGGGTGTACGAGGTGCTCGATGAAATGCTTCGGGAGTTGCACGAGAAGTTCAAAGCAATGTGGGCATAGTCCATCACGGTCACTGTGGATCAGAAGTACAGCCTGATCTTGTGCATCGTGCCATAAAATCGCATGACATTTGGGGTGTTTGACATACAACAGCGGGAGAAAGCACGACAGAGCGATGTAAAATATGAAGGTAACGCCAACCAACAAGAAGAGATGCTCACGCGGTCCTAAATGAGTGTCAGACCAATGTTTTCACGAGGAATATGGTGGATAACTTTACTTCTTGTGCGAGGCCTTCACAGCAGCAACCTTCTCTTTTCGTTCTGCAACCCGCTTGGCCAGAAGAGCGTCGTACTCGGCCTTGTGCTCTTTCTGGGCCTGGAAATGGCGCTTCTTGAGAGAGAGCAAATGACGGCGACGTTGGAGACGTTCTGGCGTAACCAACCGCTGGATCTTGGGGCTATGGGAAATAGATCAGGGAAGGGAGGTGGTCAACCACGGAATGAACACGTACGCCTTGAAATAAGGCCGGGCATTCTCCTTCTTCGCGCTCTTAACCTCTCGTCGCACAACATACTTCCTGACGTCATCCTCCTTAGACAGGTTGAAGAACTTTCGGACCTTGGTCGCCCTCTTGGGACCAAGGCGCTTGGGGAGGGCGACGTCGGTCAACCCGGGAATATCATTATCACCTTGTTTGATGATGATAACGGACAAAACGGCAATATCGGGGCCGACGATGCATCCACGGACGGATTTGCGCTTGCGCTCACCATTCCGTCGAGTACGGTAACAGGAATGGCCGTCGGAAAGGAGAAGACGGACACGGTATGGGACAAGTACACCCTGCTTCATTGGGAAACCCTGTTTGTCGTTACCACCAGTGATACGGAAAATGTAGCCCTTCCATTCGTCACCGATTGAGTCGGCGGGGACTTCCTGGGAGATCTTCTTGTCGTAGAAGACACGGCTGGGTCATCAATGAGATATGGAAAGCATTTCGACGTGCATTCGAACATACTATCTCTTTTCATCATCGATATCGATGAGCTTTTGAGCCCCGGTCGCGGGGTCTGGAGCAATACTGTCAGCATATACTACGCGCAGACATACATCGAACATAACTTACTGGCGATGTTGAGCTTCATACCTGTGGGATCGGGGAACTGGCAAAATGGTTGGTACAAACCAGTGGGTAATGTGGCTTGTGATCGGCTGTACAGTAGACGGCAATCCCCGGATCACCCTTCGTCTCCATCCTCGCGATACTAACATCCACCCTTCGTTTTCCCTCGTCACAGCAAAAAATTGTGCGTATTGCGCAGGGCTGCATAGCTCGATATCGCAGGGGTTCGTGAGTTTGACAATGTTGTGTTTTGCTCAGAATCACCATGGGTCGTATGCACGCTCCGGGAAAGGGCATTGGTATTCATCTGTGGCACCCTTTATGATACAGCTGCGTGCTCACCAACATCCGTAGCGTCCTCCGCACTTCCATATCGCCGTGCTCCCCCTACATGGCTCAAGACTACTCCTGACGATGTTGTTGAGCACATCTGCAAGCTCGCCCGTAAGGGTCTGACCCCATCCCAAATCGGTGTTACCCTCCGTGATTCGCACGGCATCCCCCAAGTGCGATTTGTCACCGGGAACAAGATCCTTCGTATCCTCAAATCGAACGGTTAGTATCGTTGGCGTGGCGTCCCCAGTCGGCGTTCACTGATTCTGATGCAGGACTCGCTCCCGGAATTCCCGAGGACCTCTGGCACCTCGTGAAGAAGGCCGTTGCTGTTCGCAAGCACCTCGAGACCAACAGGAAGGACAAGGACTCCAAGTTCCGTTTGATCTTGATTGAGTCCCGTATTCATCGCCTTGCCCGCTACTACAAGACAAAGCAGCAAATCGCTCCAACATTCAAATACGACTCTGCCACTGCCTCGACGCTCGTCGCCTGAGTAGCCTCTGATTAGCACGGTTAGGCGGATATTTGTATTACATATACGTAGACGCGTAGCAGCCGCCCGTACTCTATCGTCCCGTGTGCTATTTTTTGTGGAAATACGACAAACTGCGGTCTGTATTCAAAAGAGGGAGTGATCGACTCGGCGTCTTTTGTGCTCGGGGTTGACGAACTCCGCTCCAACTCTGTCGTTGGCTGACGTCCAACTCTGACCAGTCCAACCACCCGTCTGGCGGCGGCCCTCCCTCGCTCCGCCCCCCTCATTCCTTTGCCTTCCCCGTCGCCATCGCACTTCACCCAGACCAGCTCATGCGGTTCAATGACGACCAAGACGCATAATACCCCGCTCGCCCGGTTCTCTCGCATCGGCCTGGCGTTGGGCATTGGCTCTACTCAGAACAATAGTTCAAAGGGAGAGGACAATCTGTACATTCCTTACAACGGGCCCCACGAGTCACCCACAATTCGACAAATTCACGGTTATTGGGACGGGAATGCACGGGATGCCGCCCTCGACGTTCGCTCGTTTTCTCACCTGTCGTCCAATGAAGAAAAGGTTCAAACCACTTACAATCAGACACCACCCATCTCCAGTGGTCGTAAATATCCGAACGCTTCCAGGGTGACGCTATCCAACATCGTGACTGAACCTCGTCGGAGGTTCAGTCGCCTTCGCCAGAACAGCACACCCCCACCAAGGACCTCATATGTCAGCTTGGACCAAGGTGGTGGCATTGGAGATACACCGGTTCCCGTCCATAGGTCGACGCCGAGCCGGTCTGGGTCTTCCTCGAAGGTGAGCTCCTGATACCTCCTAGCATAACCACATGCATAGACCCCACTCTAGCGTCGGCACTCGATTTTTCGAGCCTCATTGTCAGATCTTCGCAAAAGCTTCTCCAAAAGCGACGATAAACACGAAAGGACGCGCCTGTTTGGGGCATCAACCGACGACCTTGCTCCCAGCGCTGTTGTAACCCCGTCCGTTTGTGAACAAGCCTCTCGTCACTCGAGATCAAGTAGTGTTGCAGCGCGGCAGCGCCACCCATATGCCACTGCCTCCCCCCATGTTGGGCCAACTTCACCCGTTCAGGTGAACCCGCGGAGTCGAGATAGTGAACACCACATCAAACCCCATAAAAGAAAAGTCCCCGCGCACCTTAAGCCATCATCCCGAGCTTCCCTATTGAAGGCGTCTGCATCCACCCCTGATTTACGCTCTGCCTCTCGTCAACCCGCAATGTATTCAAAATCCAAAACTCATTGGCTGTCCGCTGAAACCTGGTGCGATGCATTCATGTTTCCCCGACCACGCTTCCTGTTGCGTCACCTGGAGGAAGACCCGGTCACAGCCAAGCCCCGACTTGTAAGCCCTGCCGAGAGTATTATCTCCGAACGGGCGAGGGTTCCCGCGGAGCCCAAGTCATTGAAGAAATCGCGGTCGGTATCTGAGCTCCGAACCTCGAACTTTTCCAAGGTGATCCCGACTCGTGTTGACCGGGGTAACGCGCCGAACCCTCGGCCAAGGAGTTTCGCCTTGGATGATCTCGCGTTGCCTAGTCCAATAACATCCCTCGTTACGTATGTGCTTGATTTGAAAGAGGCAAATCAACCCCACTGATAATTTCCAGTATTCTCGCCGACAGGGAAAACCTCCAAAACGAGCGTCAGATGTGGCGGGAACGTGCCACCAAGTCATTGGGTAACAAAAGGACCCGCTCATTATCAAGGTCTAAGTCACTGGGAAAAACGCGAAGACCTTCCATCCGGCAACCTCCCACGGGGGCCTTTGACTTTCTGGCGGAGAGGACCCTTCTCGGACACCAGGGCATCCCATCGGTCGTTCACACAACGACGAATTCATCCGCGATTCCGACACAGACCATCTCTATGGGAGGGATGGCGACTCGTTCCCTTGGTTCGACGTTCCCTCGGTTACGCTCCAAGTCGCACGGGCACTCCAACTCGGCCGGTACGATCCTTGATGGCCCTGGACACAGGCGCAAGGAATCCGTTTCATCGGTCCTGCGTCGTGCCAAGTCCACTGCCACCGGTTTTTGCGTTGGCGTTGGCGGAAGGTCGACCCCTCCGGATGTGCCGGATGCGTTCATTCAGAAAGATAATACCAAGATCATTACCCTTTCTGATCGACCACAAGGAACTACTTCCCCAGACAGTGTCGTTTTGATATCTCCCACCGTTGATCACAACCGGACTTCCCCTGATCGTGGTTTTCTCGTGCCTTCTCAGCTGTTCGGTGTCTCCCCGACTCCGTCGAACCAAACTCAGTCTGCAGATGGTGTTGGGATCGCTATATCTTCACTCCCACCTTCTGAAGAACACTCAAGCGATGAGCAAATCACATTTCCCACACATCCATACGCACAGGGAGCGAACAACCACCACCGCGCGCCGGCGAACGTGGCCCTCCGATTATCAGAGACGACGCATCACAGACAGCCAGTCGTTCATCCCTACGCTGTTCACTCAGCACACCCGGGGACTCTGTTGCCGCAATGGGTCCATCGTGACAAAACCATTTCCCCCGCGAGGAAAATGTTTGCGGAGATCACTCCAGGCCACCTACGCGAAATTCGCCCCGAAGAAATCCAATACTCCCCGTACGTTGAAGATGCTCCTAGAATCTTCATCGCTGCGCGTGCTGCAGGATCCGCGGGTCCATCATCACGTATGGATAGCGACGTCCTGCGTATGAGCGACGCGCTTAACTTATCTCTGGCGCGGAACCGCCTAAGTTCAAGCACGGATAGCGGGATCGGCGCGAGCGAAGATCATCACCCCCACGTATCTCAACCAGAGCGGACTGCGCCGAACTGGCCGAACACGTTCTCTCCCCGCCAAGTTCACGACCTGCTCTCCATGGTAAACGGTAATGGGGATGAAGGCATTTCTCATAACCAGTGGCTTGAACCACCCCCTACTCTCCCCCGGACTGACAGCGATAACTCCGATCCGATATCACTACCCACCGCTTCCTCAAGTCGGGTCAACGTGTTCACTGGTCCACGAACACCCATGCGGCGTATCGAGTCTAGCGGGTCGTCCCCTGGCCTATCCAATGACTCGTCTCCTCCACTCACACCACGACCGCTGGGCATGCTTGATGACTTGGAGCGCTTCCAGGATCTCTTTTATAACCCCACAGTCAACCGACCGCGATCGCCCGAATTACCTCCCATCACCGTTCCAACGACCGAACCCGAGGACCAGCGGTCTGCCACGGGTCCTGTTGACTTGACCAGGAGAAGGAGCCAGCTTACGACACTCGTACGTCAACTCAGCGAAGACCTGTACGAACTTCGCAACGAACAGCCTATTCCGGAGGACGACGGTCGACTCGAGGGTCCAGACGATGGGCCATCGATGGACCCTATGACTTCGGCGGATAGTCCACTGTCAACGTTCTCCTCACAACACTCCTTAGACCAGCCTGTTGAGTTATCGGGACAGAACTTCCCTGAAGATGTGGAGTCCGAAGCCTCGTCCCTCTCTGATATGATCCCCAGGGAAGATTACGAAGATATCACGGGTTCGTACCTCTACCCACTTGAAAGCAATGAGGCTAACTGATCCCTTCAGAAACCCTACGTCTCGGCAACGTTGAGGCAGTCTCCACCCCGCCTCCTATCAGCACTCCACGTCGCGAATCAGGTTTGTCTGTTGGCCGATCGGAATGCCACGTTGACCATCGCTGACGCCAACTCGCAGGGCATGTGACTTTAATTGACGATACGATAAACCCTACCGCAAGGGAAATACCGTCATCCAGCCTCATACTCCCTTCCACCGGCCTTACCCGTTCGAGCTATCTGACCATAGAAAGTGGTGGCTCACGTATCTCGGGGCTTTCTGCGTTCCCAAGGCCGCCATCGGAGCAGTCCGCTGACATCCTCGCCTCTTATTTTGCTCCTGAGGCAGACGACGACGACATGCCCGAGTTGATCTCCGCTGCTCTACAAGCTCCTGCAGATCCTATGGGTGAGAACCACGGAGAGTGGACTCATGCTCTTTAAATTATTCCTTATTCTTGCGCTACCCCACCCACTTTCCATACTTACACTTCTATCTCTTGTTAGTCCTTAGGGGATACACCAACGAGCTTTGGTACTCGTGCCCTTGCCGTCTGCATCCGGATCTCTAATTATATTGTACCCACTATCTTCTGCCGTAATCAACCCTGCTTTTTTGTGGTCCAGAATTTAAACGATACTAGGCTTGACATACCTTACCTCCCATGGACTTCCTCGGAAGACACCCCAGATACGGGATGACCGTTTGTTTTGTAATTTTTACGGTTGACTCCTTTCACGTTGCTTTCCCCAGTCTTATGTATGGATTACCTGCGAAAAGTTGACGTACTAGAACCCCCGATGGAAGGGAGCATGCCCCCAATCTGAGTGTGCCTCATGTCCCCTATCGCCCCCCAATCGTCGATGGGTGAACGCGCCCGTATGCAGTGCTTTACAAATGAAAATTGTAACACCTGGTTTTCGTGTCTTTCTACTCGATATGCTAAATCTCTGAGGTAATAGGTAATGGTCCGTACATCACTGTGCAAGAGGTCGCATCATTCACTCCGTCTTGCCTCCTCCGCCTTCCCCTGGTGCTCATCCGTGGTTTCTGTGTCCATAGAGAAATCAGCCGGATTTCGTGGAATTTTACCCAGCATGCGCGAAGGGCGGACGTGCTGTGTCCTCGTAAACAAAGTGGATGAAACTCTCCCTGTTGACCGATCCCTCAGCTATCTCCGGGGCCGGCACACCCTGAGACGTCAGCGCGGGGATGACTGAGTGGTGAACCACCCGTCGAAGGGTGGATCCCCCAACTGTGGGAGTACCGGCAGCGAGCTTGCTGCGTTCGTCTTCCAGGAAAGTGCCCGACTGGCTGTTGCCAACGAAATCTGGGCTCCACGGACGGTGGTTGGCAATCGTTTGCTTGCTCGAACCGTCGCAGGGGGGGGCGCGGGAGCACAACCCGCGGCACGCAACCCACTGCCCTGGTGTCCGGGGTCCCCAATCTGGGTGATCGAGCGAAAAACGCAGGGGGTTAGGGGCTACACTGAACAGTCGGTACACTTTCTGGGGAAGCTTTTGCGTATTAGGTTGCAGTAATGGCTACAAAGGACATTTGATCGGCCTTAACAGCAGCGGGTTCTGTGTGGTGAGGGCAAATGAAGTTACGAGGAAGATGAGAGCATAGGCCATCACCGCTCGCCTTGGGCTTTGTCACGAGCATTGTTCATAGCTGTATCCTGGTGGTCGGTTTCACATACATATGCTAAGTACGCGCATCTCTGTGACTGCCGAGGACGCCGCGATGGCCGCATGGTCTGTGCTCCCACTGCCCTTGTCCCAAGTCCTTCCAAGGGTGTGCTCGAAGTTCCCGGCTCCCACCTAGGGAGGTTACTTCACTCTCCGAATCCCGATCGTTGATAGTCGATAGTTGCATGAAACGCGATCTCGGGGCTAAACTTACACCCACGTGTCTCTTCTGCCCACTCGGTGACCACTCGCCCCGTGGTCGACGACGAACGCGTATGTTTGGCGGTCGCTTACCATAGCCGCGGCCCGGGTACCTTGTCCATCAGCAATCCCTCCTCTGTTGCTCGGCAAGAAGGCGATCGAGTCGGTTTCGGAGCGGTTTTTGAGTCGATCTTGAGTCTAAGCGTTGGGTCCTCCATTAAAAATATTCTATCCGACTCGCTTACTCGGCAAGCGCATTGCTGATGTCTCCCAGGTACTACCGCTATGTGATCCTGGTTGAATCACGCACACCCGTGGCTCCAAGGAAATAGTGTCGCCACCTACGAGCAATCCACGCACTGCGCGGTGGATGTGCTTTAAATCCTCCCACCTTATCCTTCGCGGTACCAGTTCGAAAGAGGGATGTGAGAGACCATCGGCGTCTCTGTCGGCCACGGACACATAACGGTCGATTAGCATGAGGAAAGAAAAGATGGCTGTAACTTCTCTGCAGCCAGGTCTCACAGCGAGACTTCCGCCCAGCGGGGGCGTCGGGTGTCCTCGCCAGAAACTACCGCACAAACTGAATCAATCATCTTGGCAAACTGGCGCCGCGTTCCACCCTACCGAACGACCCGCAAAACACCGCAAAGGTGGACTAAGAGCGAACTCAACGAGTGGGACCGATCAACGCCGCAATAGCTGGACTGGGAGATGGCAAACTCAATGCCTTGTCCCCAGCATTGCTTCAGTGACCATAAGCTAAGCGTTCGGCGTCAGAAGCGCAGCAGGTTTGTGCGACTGACTCAAGGTGAGTACAGCCATTACCGTGGGCACGAAGCTTGAAATTTTGAAAGACGATTCACATCGGCAACGAGCATCGTGACCTGTTAGCGAGAGGCAAAAATAGCCGCAGTAACGCAGGTGTGAATAGAACTGGGGACGGGCAACCCGCTGCAAAACTTACACCCGACGCGACGCACTCCCACGGGGTTCGTCGGGTGGGGCCTCCACACACTTAATTATAGCCACAAAACGCATGTTTGGCCGGAAGTCGAAGCAAAGTTTCGGGCAGGGCGTAACTGGTTCAATAAGCCGGTACAACGCGGGGGACACCAATCAACAAATCTCTCACGTAAATCTTCCATTGGGGGGAACTCAAAAGCGCGCCAAAACTCGTCGAATCCAGGTATCGATCCCGTCGATTCGATGGAGCACCCGGTACAAGGCAAACACCATCCAACGTGATTGGGTTGTGAATGGAGGCCACAACCTCCTATGTGTACACCCGATGCGTCTCACTTGCGGCTCCGCTGCGTTTCAGCCACCTTCGATCATCTTGACGCAGATTTCAATGCTCGCGGTGCCACCACGGGAGGTTGAGCACCACCTGAGGTCTGGGCAGGGACACGCATCACCACAAACTGATTGGCTTACCCTCTAAGTCTCGTCGGGCAGTGATTGGCCCCATAGCATATTGCTTCTCTTGGCACTCAAACTCACACGAAAGCCGCGAACCCCAGCGGGGCGTCAACCATCTTTTAGGGCCCTGCTGTCCCGCTGGCTATAAAACACCCGCCTGACATTTTTGGCGAACCAGGCTTCTGTTCCTTTCCCAATCCCCCCAGCATATTCCCTCTCGCCTCCCAATCCGCCAAGTGACGTTCTTCGATATGTTCTACAAGACGTTTTTGCTTTGTGCTGTCTTCGCAACAGTTTGTTCTACAGTCTCCGCTTCCCCCGCACAATCCCCCCGGAGTAGCCACCGCCGTACCTTGGCCGATGCCGCTCGTGATTACCCTGCGTTGCGCCCCCTCCAGCACGGAAATGACAAGTTCCGTCGCGAGATGGAGAAATCCAATCCTGACCTCCTCTGGGGACAGAAGGATGCTCAACATCCCGAGATTCTTTACATCGGATGCGGGTATGACCTTGTTGCTCCCTGTGGACGCGTGTTTGTTACTTACCACATCCGATTACCCATACAGTGACTCCCGAGTCTCTGAGGGACTCATTTTCTCTCCTCTCCCTGGCACCATTTTCACCGAACGCAACGTCGCGAACCAATACCTCCATGAAGACATTGGTACCGTCGCCGCCCTCGGGTTCGGTGTGAGGTTCCTCAAAGTCGGCCACGTCATCGTCATGGGTCATTACGGTTGTGGTGGTGTTAAAGCTGCCACCCACCCCGGGCCTGCGAACCCCGACCGAGTTGAGAAAACACTTAATACATGGATCGACCCGATCAGATCATTGTACCACAACTCCACTCGGTATGTCGATCACCCCGCTCCGCCTGGCATGTTCTGGGCAGCGGGAATGTATTAGTAACGCTGACCACCTTCATCCCCGCGTTTGCTTCCACCTTCCATTTCCCGACCCGTGTATGTCTTGGCGATTGGTCTTGTCTTTAGTCCTGAGGTCGTCACGCTCCGAAAGTACCGCGAGGCCCACCCGGATGCCGAAGGTCCCAAGTTCGAGGACCCTGGGTTCCGTGCTCTCGTCGAAGAGAACGTTGAGAATACCGTGTCGAATATTGCACGAGACTCGATTATGACTGACGTGAGTAGTCCATTCCCTTGGCACATTCATTTCGTCGCATCCTAGAGATCTCTTGGCTCCCTTTCTCCCCGCTGACATGGCTTCCCTTCACGATCAGCACTGGAATGAGTTCTTGGAAGAGCAGAAGAATGGATACAAGCCTGCTGCAGGTAGCACTCCTCTCAAGCCTGTCTTCGTTCATGGTGAGTGGCGGACTGTTCTTAAACACCTTTGAGGCGTGCCTCACCTACATTTTGTCATTCCTAGGCTTTGTCTACGACATCTCCACTGGCAAGATCTATGATATGGATGTTTCTCAAGGCCCTCCTGGGTACAAGGGTGACTACAGCAAATGCAAGCGTAACTTGCTCGACTCCCTCCGTCGCGGCGACGCCGACCCCAGCAAGGTCGAGGGTTGCTAGGGAACTCCAGATATGGCCTCCTAGACCTTGGCTACTTAGTCCGGGGGATGGGTTAATTGGGGTGGGTGCAACAGCGGTGGCGATTGTTAGAGCAGCGGGTGTCACGCACACTTGACCGGAGTTGTTTGTGGGTGCCCTCGTTTCGGACATTTTACATTATTCTCTCAGTTAGTCACATATATCGACAGAGGTGGTACGCATTCGTTTATTTACTTTATTATATATAGGCACCTAAGTGCCTCTCTAGTAATTATTTGTCAGACGATAAATGCCTACACCCGCTTCCAAAGAATCTCATTGACCAAAATTTACTCCGCAATACCTGAGCACCCTTTACATAGTGTGCACCAACGAAACTGAAAGACCAAGCATCAAGGTTGCGCCAGCACATAGCGGGGCCAAAGTAGCCGGGGTAGTGACCCTCCCCGACCCCGACACTTGGAAGATTATCCGGTTCTCGGGCGAAACGGTCACGGCGCCGCAATCCCAGATGTGCGGTCTGGAGATAATACTCACAACCAGACCAACAGATGGAGTCCTAGGGGTTTTTAAAACTCCCTAGACACTCGCGTGTACACGATGCAGCCTTACGGAGAATCACTCGAATGGCCGTTCGTATCGACTGAGTTCGTCATCGGTGATCTACCTTTACAAGGAATAAATTAATCGCCTACATGGGTAACTACCTCCAAAAACCATGGCTGCGTTGGGTATACACAGTCTCACATCCGCTCCAGTGGCTTGATACTCAACAACCTCAACGCTGCACCCAAAACATCACGAGCGGTGAGGTATAACCACAGCCTTGCCTGAGCCTTGGCCTTATCGGTCTCACCCTTGACAATAACAACATCCCAAGCACTCGAGATGGCGTGACTCAGTTTGAAGCAGAAGGTCACGACGGTGCTTGGTTCATGGTTCTTAAGAGCAGTCTTGACGACGTCTGGATATGAACCCAGCAGGAAAGCAATCTCACGAGCTTGTGACTCGATGAGCAACGAGCAGTCGATCTCGGAGGGTGAAGGGAGGGGGAGGAGGTCGGGGTTCTTTCGTTCGATGGATGATAGTCGGACGTGGGCATATTGGAGGTATGGGCCAGTGTCACCCTCGAAGGAAGTCATACGATCCCAACTGAACGTGTAATTGTTGATACTGAGGACAACGTGTGAGGAATGGAGTACCGGGTGGCGGATGAATCAACGTACCGCTTGGCGGCCATATCCTGGATCTTGATGCCAGTAATAGCAGTCTCTTGCGCAACAGTCTCTGGATCCTCAACAGCGGCGTACTTGGCTTCGTTCTTCTTCATTTGTTCATGCATGACGGACTGGGCCTCCTTGATGATCTGGTCCAAGAAGACAACCGTACCCTTTCGAGTGCTCATGCCGAGGACGAGACCGAAGTTGACGTGTTCGAGACGTTTAGCCCAAGGGAACTCCAGGAGTTCGAGAACCTTGAAAAACTGGGCCGTGTGAAGGTCTTGTGCAGAGGCGATGACATAGATCATCTTGTCGAATTGATACTTGTCGTACCGCTGGATGGCACCAGCGATATCACGAGCGAGATAGATGGAGGTCCCGTCTATATTTGGGAACCCCTGAGCCGAACAGGAACTGAAGGGATGGAAATCGGGTACCAACCTCGTTTCCGAACAACGGCCTTTCCGAGTTTGTACTTCTCAAGGTCAACGAGTTTCGCACCATCGACATCGGCAATAAGGCCTTTCTCTTCGAGTTTTTGGAAGGCTTGGGCCAGGTATTCCGGCTTGACCTCGCTCTCCCCGGTGTAAACATCGAATTGGACGTTCAACCTGGCGTACTCCTCTATGTACTTCCTGATGGAAAGTTCCCGCCAGATCCTCCAGTTCTTGAGGGCAGACTCGTCACCGTTTTCCATACGTCTGAACCAAGCAGCAGCTTCCTCCTTTACTTTCGGATCCTTGTCGGCGTCGGCGTTAACTTGAACATAGACTTCGAAAAGGTGCTTGATGGGGTCCTCCTTGAGCTTTTCCTCGTTGCCGTATTTCTCGAAACCGGTAGCGATTAGACCAAACTAGAACGAAGTGTAAGGCCAAGGCAAGTACGGTTAGGCGATATGGGTCACCTGAGTGCCCCAGTCCCCAAGATAGTTGACCGATGTGACGTCCCAGCCGTTGGCCTTGTAGAGGTTTGCGAGATAGCCTCCTATGATGGTCGATCGAAGATGACCGACGTGGAAGTTTTTGGCGATATTGGGGGAGGAATATTCGATGATAATCTTCTTTCCCTTCCCTGAGTCATTCCGTCCATATTCGGGTTGGCCGGTGAGCGAATTCTTGGTCAAATCGTGAACCTGGGTCAAAACCTGTCGAAAGAGCGACGGCGTTCGACACGTGAAATGAAGAAACGCTTTCTCTTGTCGGACGGACTCGATCCATTCGTCTGGTTTGAACTGGAGAGGACGTGGATTACTGGATGAACGGTGCATACAGATAAGAGGCGAGAGATCGGGCGAGGACACTCACGTTTTCGATGACCATCTTCCCCAAGTCATCAGGCTTGCCCGGTAGCCTGAACCGGGGGAGGGCGATGGTGAAATCTTCCCCCTTCTTTCCATAATCAACGCCAGTGTAGACCTGCTCCGGGGTCATGGGCGGAAGAGCATCTGCGACCTGACGAGCGATCGCGGCTCGGAAGGAGTCGAGGATGCACTTGGACGGGTCGGTGCCAGGAATACTCGGCAGGGTCGACATTTTTCTAACCAGCGGTAGAGAACGACGGACGGCGGTCGAAATGGATAGGAAGGCCAGGGTGAAAAAAGCCCGAGTCAATCGAAAAGCAAAAACGCGTCAGGTGGTAAAAGTTCAACGGAAACGTGATCCAATCGCGTCCCAACTTTTCACAGTCACAAAGCGCGTCAGACCCAGCTACACACATCGGGGAATTCCGTTCATTTCGGTCTGCATTCCCCCGTGGCAGGTCTACTTGGCACCGGCAGCTTCTCAGAATCCGCAGTTCAACGTTCAACGTTCAACCTGGACGACACGGCGAAAGTCAAACGATCGACGACCTTATAAACATGGTTTGCGCATGCCGGCGGCGAAACGATGTTGTACCACGACCAACCGCTCAAGGGATTCTACCTCGCTAGCCAGGTCGTTGCCATCCCATTCGTCCACGCGCCATACTGGCTCCTGACCTCTGTCCCTCATTTCTTCAAACCACCTTCTGAGGAGAAATCCCGCATACATGCGGTCTCTCGTCATATCAGGATCAATTGTCTACGATGGGCCGTGCGCATCGCCAACAAGTAGGTTCCAACTAAATTTATCCCCTGTTGTCTAAGCTGACACGTACCAGGGCCGGTCTTTCCATGTCGATGTCTGACCATACACGAATCACTCCGCCAAAGCTCCCTGGTTCACATGGAATCTGGATACCTCCTCTTCCGGAAGGCCTGATCGTCGGTGAAATCAAGTCGCGCGCAGAAGCTTTCGACGTCTCGTCCATCCGGATTCCGGGCTACTGGATACACAAAGATCTCAACTTGGAGGTTGAAGAGCCTCCTCGACCAGGCGAGAAGATCCTCTACTACACCCACGGTGGAGGATACGTCGCCCTCACCGCCCACCCAGACGGTCCCGTGGCTCCCGTCCCGAAGGGATTCCTCAAACATTGTTCAACTATCACCCGAACCTTCTCCGTCGAGTACCGGCTCCTATCCCCCAACGCGAAGGCTGTTCACCCTTTCCCGACTGCTCTCCTCGACGCCTTGGCAGGATACACATACCTGGTTAATCTTGGCTTCAAGGAGGAAGATATTATCCTCTGCGGAGATTCCGCCGGTGGAAACCTCGCTCTCGCACTCACCCGATATCTCACCGATAACCGAGGCAAAGCCACCAACCTTCCCCGGGTACCAGGGGCATTAGTACTCTTCTCGCCTTGGGTAGACATGAGCGAGTCGTTCGAGGCGAACTCCGCTGGACCTGCAACACAGTCCGCCGCACGCGACTGGGCATCACCGACAAAAAGCAAGGAGATGGTACACGCCATCAAAGCCTTCCTCGGAAACACACCAGACGAGATCGCGAATGCAAAGCGTTCTACCTACTCGTCCCCCGCCAGTCCGTATCTCTTGGGATTGGTGCCGGATTCAACGACACGTAAAGTTTGTTTCAAGGACTTTCCGCGGACTTGGTTAGATTTTGGTGGATCGGAGGTCCTCTATGATCAGATTAAACGATTAGGGGTTGCAATGGAAGAGGATTTAGGCAAGGACAGGTTTGTGCTGCACGAATGTCCCGGAGGTATACACGGATATATTTCGTTCGATTGGTACGAACCGGAGAGGTCCGAGAACATGAGGAAGATCGCTACGTGGCTCGAGGATGTATGAGAACGGACTGAACCTCCGTTTGAGTAGTGGTTCGTCGGTGGAGCATTGATTTCACCGCCCATATCTCGAACCTTCTTGATGTCGTTACGACAGCTTTACGACGTGACCTGTACAGACTAGCATATGAGATAAATTGTAATTGTTAGGTTGAATCAGAGGGCTCGTCGATCCGGTCACTCAACGCATCGAAGAGAGCGATAGGTCGCTCCAGAACGTTGGACAACAAGAGTCCGAATAGCCACCGGGAAACAGATATTGTTCCATTTGGTTAGGGCATTCTCGACGAGACGCCCTCCCCTCTCATAACCTCATCCCGTTGACGTTTTGCGCACGATAGATTGGTCATCCCCTTCCCTATAGACGTGGACCCTAGATATTTGACACTTGCATCTAGTTCCGGCAAGGTTTGAACTCGTCGAGCCATCTCGGAGGCATATCGAGATCGGAACGGTATCAGACGCCTGATGACCATCAGAAGTTAGTGCAGGGCAGCGTCAGTGGCTTTTCATGCCTAGTATTTTCCCTTTCCCTTTTTTTTCTCTCTCAATGGTCAGTTGACAGACGCTTACCCACTCGTACGTATGGACCGTATATCGGAACGGGGGATTGGCTCCAGAGCGAGTAGTACGGATACGATGGTGGTCCTTGCGAGAGCCCCACAACACACATCGGTGCAGCTGGTGGCGATCCCATCGCCTCCTCCGGCGTATGGAAGGGTCCATGCTTCCAATCGGTTCGCTGGTCTCGACAGTTAGGAGACTTTGAAGTTGACGCTGTGAACTTTTGTGGGGCAGAGATGGTCAGAACCGGTCTCATGAAAATCCCATGAACACACAAAGTGCCAGTTCCTCGGCGCCCCCACACGTTCTTCCCCCCACCGGGCGGAACAGGAATCAAAGCACCTGATGAAAGCTTCCCATCCGAATGACATCGGCGGAGGAAAGAGGCGAGGAAAATAGTGAGATTCGTAGGACAAGCATGCAGATAGACACGTGAGCCTCCGGATCGAAAGAGGGAATAACCGTGGAACCTGTCGACATCGTCTGGATAACGAAAGACCAGAAGCCAGGAGGCGCAGATCGCCAGGGTGACGAATATAGTCAAGGAAGAAAGAGCGAGAAAAAGGTTCAACTAGTGGGAATTTGGTCCTCGGTTCCCCGCTATGCCCTCGGCGACCGGTGACTATCAGAGTTAGGTTGTCAGATGGTCGATGCGTGGCATATAATAGCCATGCTTCTATGCAAGCACACTAGCACCAGGGTCCGGTGAGCAAACCGGACAACGTGCCCAATTACATGTACCGGTCGACCTGCTCCAACTCAAACCGGGATGAATTGGAAACTCTAGTGCGAATGATCACCGGGGCCGGAGGAACGTCAGAACACCGTATCAAGGGTCTCAAGGCGACCCTAGCCTAACTCACCACAACCAAACCGACCATCACCACCTGGTGAGAAAGGGATGGGGCGAAAAAACAACGAGGCGGACCCTCAGACAAAACAACCACTCCCGCACAGGCATGGCAGAAAAAGAAGGTTGGCAGAACATCGGACGCGCGCTTGTGGCTGGGGATATACGCCGGCTGAAAAGGCGACCAAATCGATGCTTCCACCGTGCGCGCTCGGTGTTTGAGAAACAGCGTCAGGGTCGTGGACTGTTGTTCAGAGCCAGTTCCCTGTCATCACGACTGGAGTGAAACATTGCCTCGGACCCTATTGCGCGGACGGCCACGCACAGATCAAGGTTAATTGTCTTGAACACCGGACTCCGACCGGCCAGCTGTCGCCTGTCGCATTGAAGTAAGTTCGATCAAACCAAAGTAGAGGGACGACCCTCACGCTCAAGTTAAGGTTTTCGAGACTGAAACCGTTGGAAGGAACGCTTTCAGCTTAGCCATCCCGAATTTCGAAACAAGGGAGAAAACGAGAATGTCATATATCACGATAAGCGATCAGAACACCGGAGAACCGACGGCAGGCCAACCAAATCCACGAGATAAGTCACCGTTCTTTGTGTTATTATCTTCGCCGACGGCTAATATTCCCGGGTGACCGGTTTTCTGGCTCAAAGTACGCGAGGTGAGTGGAAGAGATCTGGAGGGTTGGTCTTGAACCTTAACTTTACAAAGTGACCGGACAATTCCTCCCCACGCTGAACGCTGAAACGGTCCCGGTTTGGGTTTCATTTGGTTCGGTTTTTTTTCGCGTGGTTTCCTCGAGGCTCGAGTGAGCTCAGCCCCCCGTGGCTACCAACTCAAGGCGGACGCCTCGCCTAGCGCATTGGCGCCCGTGTGAGGACCGCTGATCAGCAGTCCCATCGTCCCGCCGCACGCCGCCACAGGCATCTTCCAAGACAGAATCCTCTGGAATGCCAGAGGAGATCCGATCCGTCTAGGCATCGTCAGTCCGCAGGTGATACGTCTTTGGTGGGTCGACGTCATTCGCGATAGCTTCCCGTGGCTCCCTATCGTAGATCCTGTGCGGTTTGCCTCACGCCCGGTGACTTCCCCACCCCGGAAACACCAGGGGGAGAAAACAGGAGGGATTTCAAGGTGCAGTGCACACCGCAGCCGCCATCGAATCCGTTTAGCGTCCTGGACCCTTCTCGATGACACCATTTCAATCAAACCTTGAAACCCACGCCCCTACCTCCACACTGAACGCCGCACAAGAGAAAAAAAAACATATGTGTACACAGGCCCACCACCAGGGTCCGTAGAATAAGCCCTATAATCGCTCCGATGTCGTCGAGGAACCTACGCGCTCAACAGGATGGTCCATCTCAATTGCACGGAGTCTTCCCAAACTATCTTTTGAAAAGCGCTGAAAATACGTACATGCGCACATACTGGTCGCGGAAGTAATTCACTGCCTTGTGGGGTAAAGATCCCATACGGTTCGCGTGTTCGTATACCCCAATATATATTTCCCTGTGGCGAGCCCACACACGCAGTTGCAGAGATAAGTGTTGTACGACAATCCATACAGCGTGTGCGTAATGCTTGATAGAAGCAAGTCATCCGAGATTAAACGCCCACGCAAAGCGCCGTTGAAACAGTCCAATCGTCTGAGCGGACTCAGGACCACGAGATAATACAAAGCGACCAAGTTTGGGGGGTGACTAGAAAATCAAAAGAAAAAATCGCCGAGCGAGTTCTTCCGCTACCTCCGGAATACCGAACACAAGGCAAGAGAAGGCCTCGGGTTCCAATTCATACGGATATGTGATGTCAAATCGCAGGGGAAGTTGTGTCATGGTTGTTTTTTCCAATCCAGATATGAAAAGATATTGACCGAGGACAAGTTGTGAGACCGGTGAACGCGTGAAAGGGTGTGGAACACGATGCATGAGGTACGGCTTGATATTCCCGATGATTAAATTGGGGTATGACCCAATATAAATTTACGGCCGCCAGCAAGAGGGGAGGTGGAACCATGGTGTCCTGGTAGCCGGTCCGTTAATGATCAGTATTGAATTTTTGTGAAGAAAACGGCGGACTTCCGGGAATCGAGCGTCCCCCAGACCACGCCCCCCCACGAAAAACGCCCAATGCCAGTGTAATCACGGGAGAACAGACACGTCAGGTGGATCTGCAAGTAGTCTCTTTGCAACCGAGCAAGGAGGAGGACACGAACACAAGAGACACCGGAACAGGCACAGATCGCCGGGGCCGCGTGTCACAAAAACAAAGCCGTACAAATCAAGAGATGGGCGAGGAGTAGGCGGGGGAAATAACCCAGAATAGCCTGCCGGTAGATCTCGTCAGAAAAATAAGATGCGAGGGATGCGAGAGTGGGGGGGGGGGAGGGCACGGGAGCAAACACAGATATTCGTTTAGTCAAGAGACGGGAGATGCAAGATATTGCGAAAGGTACAGCCGCCCCGTTAGCGTCCTTTAGCGCGAATTCCCCCCTGGTAGAACCGGGGGTTAACAAAGGCGTGAGGCACGGCGTTGATGGAGAACCATCACGAGACACAAATCCGTTACGAACACCCCCCCAGGATGGGCTGGCCAGCCTCCGGTAAACCCGGCGGACGCCCAGAACGAACGCTTACACCGGAGGGGAGGTGCGGACCTTGGTGGTGGACGGGGAGTCAAGATCGCCAGCGGACGCTAGGCTCGACACGGGTGGGTCATTGACAGCCTGAGAAGGGATCCCAGGAGGGAGGGCGATCGCCGCTGATTGCCCTCCTCCAAGAGGGTCCTCGCTCTGGAACAAGAACCAGGTTCGCTTTTCTTTTCGCGGAAAAGAAAAAAAAAGAGACTGGTCATGAAATACATCCACCGGAACTGTATGCATCATCATCATACCTCCGGAAGAACGTAATCCTCAATCGTTCTCTCTCGTACAGATAAAATGACAAAAAGTTGACCATGACGGATTTAGGCCGGAGGGTTGGCGCCTTGGGGCCTGGCGTATTTCCGGCCACACGAGGCGAGGGTAACAACATGAGGAGGGGGGGAACATTGAATGTGTCAGTGGGTGGGTTCCAGAACGCCTGAATGAGAGCGTGTTTCATTCGAACGATCCCTTTGGATTCAGAAGAGGCGGTCCACGACAGGCTCGTTGTTCGGCGAACAGACGACACGCTCAGATCTCAGACGTCTCTATCGGTTATTCCCTGTGCTTGTCTGTCCCCTTCCGGCCAATTATCTTTTCCCCCTCGTTTTTACCACTACAGGATGCGAATTTGAATTATCTTCCAATTTAATGGTCACCGGGGAGCGGGGCGGTGGGATTACGCTAGACCTAGAATCCACTCCTTCACCCGAGATAGCGTGAGCGAATAGCGGAAGCTAAGTCGTTGGTCAAAGCGAAGGAGAGGGAAGATGAAGATCTCAACACACTCGAGATGCAATAGGGAGCAGTGGAATAGTATTGATCATCGTTACCGTGGCTACCTTGAACAGTACCATCTACGCTTGCTAACCGAAAGCCATAATATACCCCCCTCTTCACTCGGAGTCGTTGGTCACAAGAAGAAGGCTTTGAGAAAACCAAGACACCGTTTTTTCTCCTAAGGGCGTTAATTGAAAGCAATAATGAGGGGGGTATAGCGAGAGTAATGTGACAGAGACGAAGAAAAAAGAGACAGGTGTGTGTCGCAAAACTGAACAGTCCGACGAAGACAAAACAAGGACAACAACAGGTTGGCCGACGATGGCCTAATCTGGATGAAGAAAAACGGAAAGGTACAGCACATTGAGTGGAGTGGGAAGGATTTTGTACACATGCTAATACAACTATACAACAGGAGGTGTGAGGAAGAAAGTGCATATCCCACGCCAGCGCATCAAGACCACATCATATGCTCGTTGTTGTAGCTGAACATCCCCGTGAAGAGCTCACTCTCGTTCGGGCCACCAGTGTGCTGAGGAGGAGGGCAGAAGTCTCCAGTCTGTTCGGGAACGGACAGCTGGCCGTAGTCGGGGATGCTGAGCTCGACAGCTGGGATCGAGTTTAGGTCATACTCGTCCGAGGAGCCGATCTCGTTAACGTTCTGCCACTCAGCATTGCCCCACCCATACGAAGGGTAGTCCATAAACGATTGGTTGTGGTTGTAGCAGTTGTTGTCGACTTGGGGAACAAAGCCGAGAGCACCATCGAGGGACTGGGTGTGAGGGTAGCCGACGAGAGGAGAGAAGGGTCCATCCTCTGGTGATGTGGGAGACGTGGTGCCAAAGGTCGAGGTGGGGGAGAGCATCGAATCTGTCTCAGGGATCGAGAGTGATGACAACGAGTCGTTCTTGTTTATGGGCACGTTCTGTCCAGGTAAATCGAACATACCCTGGAATATCTCGGGGTTCTGGTGGGCGAATAGATCAGCGATTGATATCAAAAAAGAGGGAAGAAGAAAGCGTACCTCGAGGTGTGGGTCGTAGGGCGATTGTGAGAAGGGTTGAGGCATGAGGGTGTCGTCAGGAATGTAAGTCATTCTCGCAGGTGCGTTGCGATCGAGTTTTGGGAGAGGAGTCCGTTGCGAGCGTAGCGCTGGAGAAGGGGGACAGGAAGGCATGTAGATCGTCGGGATGTGGATCGTCTGATATGTCAGAGGGGGGGTCGGTGCAGAACGGGCACGACCCTGACGATTCGACGAAGACGAAGAAGAGGAAGGGAGGGAGACTGGAAGGAGGCAAGAGTAAGTCTCCGGATCGGTATCTTGCTCGCCTTCTGTCAAAGACTTCCTGCCCTTGGTCTTCTTCCCCTTTGCTGCCTTGGATCTCTGGGGGCGGTAGACGTAGTTTGGATACATCTGCTCGTGTTCCTTCTTCTTCTCTTTCGCAAGATCTTCCCAACGCTGCCTCTCTTCCTGCGAGAGACTCTTCCACTGTTGACTGATCAGCTTGGACAGATCCGCCTGGCGTTGCTTCTTCATAGGTGCCGCCGATC
>Ga0307513_10002131_pt1 | contig 27754 bp, 12 predicted proteins | sample 15_EM_MG_FD_202174 | JGI IMG/M metagenome (GOLD analysis project Ga0307513, IMG submission 202174) | Populus trichocarpa ectomycorrhiza microbial communities from riparian zone in the Pacific Northwest, United States - 15_EM | ecosystem: Host-associated > Plants > Roots > Unclassified | place... | reverse complement strand
AAAAAAAATTAATGCAACTAAGCTTGTTTTGCAAGATACAATATCTTAATTTACATCTATCTCTTAATTTTTTAGTTCAGTCTTTGATTATTGATGACGATTTTATTTTTTGTGTTTATTAGCAAAAATGATTCTCAATTTATTTAATTAAAAGAATACTTTAATTTATTTTATTTATGATTAATTTATTTTCTTAATATCAAAAGCATATGAAAAAAACTTGTATTTGTTTTTTATATTATAAAAAAAAATTTGATCCGATCATATGCCAAGTGAATAGCGTGTGTGCGTGGGGGTGGGTGGGGGGGGGGGGGGGTTATGACAAAATGCTTGAGGGAATACGCTTCCAAATTTAAGTTTAAAATAGTATGTGAGAAATAAATTCTCATGAATCTCTTGATATAGCCTATCTTTATTAGAGTGTAGTAGAAATATAAATTGAATTTTTATGTTGGGAAACTCACTTGAAAATATCATAAAAAAAACAAAATCACAAACGGTCAAGACACCATGGTGGTCGCTATAGAAGTCTCAAATGTCTTATTTATTTATTTTCAAATGTTGAAGCTAATTATTTTATAGTAATTATTTTTAAAATATTTTTTACTTGAAAAAATATTAAAAAATTATTTTTCACATCATTATATCAAATATAATATAAAAACATCAAAAATTTTAATTTAAAATAAAAAAGTAAAAACTTTTACAAAAAACACTTTTTTAAAATAAAAAATAAACAGAGTGAAATGATTTATTAACCCATACCAAACTCCAAATTTTGAAAATCAAAGGTAGCTAAATCAATGCCTAAATTGTTATAGAAAAACATAATTGAAAGAAAGAGAATCAAAGTGTAAAATATAATAAACTTACGTGTTCGTTATGAAACTAACATGAAAACATTTATTTTGGTCCCCATATTTTCCTTCTTTCCTGACACATTCCCTTTATTTTTCTAAAATTTTGTTTTAATCCAAAATTTTATTTTTATTATTTCTCAATTCCTGATTTGAGAGAGGAGAGAAAAAGTCACTAGAAAATAGTGAAAGTCAGAGAAAGACGTCATTTGATTACATTCCAGCCATAAAAAAATTATTTTCAGTATTAACGAATTACATTCGACAAGAGAAGTTCTATTAAGGTATTTTTTCCCCCTTAATCTTGCCAGAAAAACTAGATCGGGGTTGGGAGATAATTTTTTCTTTCAAATTAATTTTGTGTTTTTAGTTAGTTGATTTGTTTAGTTTATTGATATCATAAGATATTCATTAGGTGTTTTTAAGTGAAAATAAATTTAAAATATTGGTTCAAAAAACTTGTGATCAATTATCCAACACCATGTCCAATGGTCAAAAACTTACAAATAACGTGTTATTTGTATTTTTTTTTAAATAGGATGGACACTATTTCCAGCAAAAAATAAATAAATAAAAGGCTAAAAGTGCTTGACCTAGGTAGCCTTTACCTAGGTCCATTTGTTTGACTTTATTTTACCTTTAATTTTTTAAAAAAATATAAATTAATTAGAATAGATTAATTAATTTATATATATATATATATATATATATATATATATATATATATATGGGATGCCTTACCTAGCAAGTATTTGATTTTAATTAAGATCAATTAAAATGAATAAACTAAATAAATTTTTATTTATCTATTTCCAAATGTTGAACCCTAATCATCCGATAGTAGTTAGCACAAACAGCCAGAGTCTCGGGTTGGCATCGTTGCATTTATTGCTATCCAACTTCCACACGTTAAATTTTACTCACCAAAACTTTAAGAGAAGGTATTTGCTAATTATACTGTAGTAATTGTCTTTTAAAATATTTTGTATTTTAAAAAAATATTTTTTTATTTTTTAAAATAAACATATCAAAATAATTCAAAAATATCAAAAAATAATTTAAAATTAAAAAAAATAATTTTTTTAACAAAAATACTTTTTAAGACTCCAAAATTTGAAAATCAAAGGTTGCAAGTAACTTTGATCTTCGCAGCGTGCCCCTTGGCAGGATGCAGCTGGCCAAGAATGACGTGTAGTCTAGTCAAACCAATGACATGTAGTCTAGTCAAACCTATTACTTCTTCTTCCCATCTCCATGGGGTTACTTGAAATTTACATGCACAGTCAACTCTCTAGTAACTTTGGTTAGAATGTAAGCATGGTTAAGTATTGGATCAATAATTAATTAGCTTTTAACCACTTAGTTTTTCTTTTTTGTTTTTTAAATTCAACATTAAAGTATATACTCTTGTAAATACATATTTTCTTTAAATTACTTTCTTTTCATATAAATCTATCGCATTTGGTTAATATACTATAAATTTGAAAACTAATTTTTTTTTCTAAATCAAGAATATTAACAAACCCTAATTGGACTTTGGAAATTATTGTAGCTCCAGATTCATTAACATTGTTCACTGAAACAATATAACGATGGTTTTGCTTTTATACCCAAAAAACTTTGCATTAGCTTTTAAGGATATTGAAATCTTTTCATATGATCCATTTGTTATTTTTAAATTGACTAGCAACAAATAAGTATTTTCTCATCTTGATTGCATAGTGAAACGACCAAAATACTCTTGGAAAAAAAAACTTGGCGTCAAGAGGTATTTTTGTATTTTCACAATTGTCTTTTTGTTATTGCAATTTAACTAGGGAGTAATTTAGTATTTGATCAAATATAAAAAATAATAAACAATTAAAATACACAATAAAACAACAAAAATACCCTTAAAATGATAAATAAAAAAAAAGCCTAAGAACAAGGGGCATTTTCGATTTTTTCACAATTTTTTTTTCTTTAATTAGAAAGTCAGCTCATAAACTCTTTTGTATTTAGCTAAAAAAAGGACATGCTTGTGTGGCACACCCGACTTCCAAAAATGCTTTTCCGTTGTGTCGTTGAAAGTGTTGTTGTGTCATCTTCTTGTTGGTGCGGTGCATTTCTTCGTTGGTAGTTCAATTTGTCGCCGATAGACCTTTTTTTTTCATTCTTCTCTCTCTTCTTTCCTGAAAATTACAGCTTGATCTTCTTGGTTATTGATATTTCAACTTTAGTCCTTATTTTTTTTATTTTTTATTTTTTTTATCTTGGTCTTTTTGCAGAAATTTTATTTATTTTCAATTTTATCATTGAATCCCAATTTATCAAATATTATATTCTCCAATTTGATCTTTATTATTTGGATTTCTAATTTTTTTTCTTGATCTTTTTGTAAAAGTTATTATTCTTTTCAATTTTATCATTTAATCACAACATTTTTTTTATTCTTATGTCAATTTTGAGTTTCATTCTTTTTTTAAAAAATTTATCCTTTTATTAAATTGATTTTTTTTTAATTTCACATTTCAGTTAAATATAAAATTAATTTTGTTTTCGATCTTTATTCTTTTAATTGCTATTTTTTTAAAAATCCTTTTATATATAATTGATTTTTTTTTAATTTCATCCTTCAATATATAATTGATTGAGAATTGAACTTCATAATTTTTTTAAATCGGGTGTTTCAGATCTAATGATTCGGGTTACAAGAATTAGCACAGGTTTGTCTTTTTAGAATAAAAAAGCTTTATAATTCTATTTATTTTTTATCAGATTATTTCAACCACATAATATGAGCCACTTGTTTAGGCAAATACTCCAAGTTAATTAAACTCTAATTAGCATGATTACAAGTTTATTTTGATCAATTTTTTAAATATCTTTTCACTACATTTCAAAATCAAAACAATATTTTTTATATAAAAAAATAATCTGTAAGAGCTGACACCAAGGCTAATAATTACATAATCATATTTGTGTACTTCACATTAAAGGAGGCAGTCCTGTTGAAACCAAAGAGCTACTTTCACTTGATGACACCAACAGGATTATTCTTTTTATTAAAATCCAAGGGTAATCATTTATCCATACGAGATTGTCTGGATTTATTTATTACTCTGTTTGTCTTCCTAGAAAATTAGAGGAACAAAATTGAAATTTATTATTATAAGAAAGTAGTAAATAAATATAAATAGTCAATGATATTAGACCTAGTTAAAGTTGATTAATTTATCCGTAATTCAATTAATTTGCAACTTCATCTACACCGAGTTAAAATAAAAAAATTAAATTAGGTGAAAATTAAAATATTTAATTTTAATTAAGATGGACCAAGAATAAGTCATCAAACTGATGACCCGAGCGCCGAGCTGGTTTTCATGACTTCGCAAATAACAACAAAGAGTTAATTGGGAAATGGTGCGGAGGCGTTGAGATACTGTAAGAGAAAAACAAAAACAAAACCCAAACTGTCAAAATTATGGTCTTGACCGTGCAAGTTGTCTTGTTGATTAAGAGAAAAAAAAAATTACAAGACAAAAACAGTTACTGCCTTTTAGTCTTTTTAGTTAAATTATATTTTTAAATCGTTTTAATATGTTGATGTTAAAAATAATTTTTAAAATATAAAAAAAATATTATTTTAGACAAGACAAAAACAATCACTGTCTTTTTATGCTTTTTTTATTATTTAAATTTAATTTTATTTATATTTTTTAATTATTTTAGATAAAAAAAACACTTTAAAAAACAATCATTATCACATTCTCAAACACCTTCTTAGCCTGCGTTTGTTTTGCAACTGCTTTTGCATTTACGATGCAACATACGCAGCAAGGTGTTTGGTAACAAATCAAACTGCATTTTGTACTGCGGGATCCACTAAAAAATTGAGTTTGAAACGCAGTTTTTACATGTTTTTTAACTGAGTTTCGTAAAATTCTGTTTATTTTTGCATTTCAAAAACGCTTTTGAAAAAAAAATTAATATTTTTTTATTTCAAATTAATATATTTTTTATGTTTTCAAATTATTTTGATGCGTTGATATTAAAATAATTTTTAAAAATAAAAAAAATTATACATATTTTTTGTTACACATAAACTTCAACTACAATATTTACCAAATACATAATTATTTTTTTAAAAGAACTTAATTTTTCAAAATTATAACCACATAAGCTTTTTAGAAAGAGGAAATAACTTTGAGGTAGTGGTTTATTGTTGTCTTAAAAAAATAATTTTTTATATATATTTTTGTATTGTTTTAATATAATAATTTTTAATATTAATAATTATTACGTTGAAAGTTTCAAACTTTGAAAGTTTGAGAGACACATGACATCATCAAAAGAAGGTTCTCTTCTGTTGTTTTGCTTTGGAGGGTCAGGGGTTGACTGGAAAAAAAAAACCCTCCCTTGGCCGAGACTTCTTTAAACAAGGCATAAACAGTAGTTAAAGTTAAAGCTAAAGTTGCAGAGAGATATGGACCATATGGTCTTCATTTTGTCCGTCTAAATCTCAGTTACTGGGAAGGAAGCGAGCGTTTATCAAAGGGAAAAATGAAAGAAGAGAGGTGAAGGCTCGTGAGTCGTGACTGGAAACCTTGACGTCAAGGAAAGAACTTGAATTCCCTTGCAGGTTCGTTGTAATTTCTCAAGTCAACTTTCTGCACAGACTTGCTTCATTCCCATTTTTATTTTTTGCTTGGACAATTATTATATGCTGCTTCAACTTCGATTTACATATGTTATGTGCTTTCTCCTAAGTTGATTCATATTTTGAGCCCACCTTTTTTATTCTCTCTTGAGTTCTTTGGATCTTACTCATAATTAAAGGGTTGGTGGGTCTTTCTTAGTGTATCTGATCTAAGCTGGTGCTCATTTCTTTTTGAGTTCGTTCAGTTTCTACGTTTATCCTTTCTTTGGATTTTAGGTATGTATGATTGCAGTTCATTTGTTATCTAATTGATGGTTTGTACTGAGTACTCTAGTTTTTTTGGTTGCTGATGTATTATATTTGCTGAAAATTTGATCAAAACTTTGTGATCTGTGATAATACATACATGTATATATAGTCATTTCTTTTCTAACATCAGGCTTGAATGTCTAGTTGCTGCTGCTCTAGTTGTGCTTCTTCTACTTCTTCTTCTTCTTTGCTTTGCTGTCTTGCTATAGATTGCTGTTTAATATAGAATCTTGATCATGGTGACCTGTTTGCAACCCTGTTTTTCTTTCTTCATTTCTGTCGTCTTTTTGCTTCCCTTCTTCTTCTTCTTGTTTTTCTTTCTTTTCTTTCCCTTTGTTTTTTTTTTTTTTTTGGTATAGATGAGGTTAATTTCATAGATCTTCCCTTTTCCTCAAGGTTAATTAAATCGCCTTCAGCCACCATTCCTTATTTAAAGAAAAATCCGTGGAAAGAATCAATTTCTATCCACCGGTTCACAGAAAAAGAGAAGTTGTCTTGTTTGGCTAGATTTTCTTATGCATGGTTTTGCTATGATTATTTGAAAGTATTTCTCTTTCTTTCTCTGAGAAGGATTTAGCTGAATCTAAAATTACTACTCAAATGCAGTAAAAGGCGTAAGCATTCCCAACCAAATGAGGTTTCAGTCTCACCTTGTTCTGATCGCTTGTTTTGATTCAAAATTCACACTCTCTTGTTGCTGGAGAAACATGATGGATGTAACTGGACTAGTTTCATTGGTTTAGAACATGTTTTGTAATAAAGGGGTTTTCTCTTTAAAATATTCCAGAAAGCATCAGAATGTGGTTTAGGTTGAGAGAAACATACAATTACAAATGGCATCAGGTTATTGAATTTGTTAACCTTGGATTGCATCAAGTTATTGACTTGTAATTAAAAAACTTTGTATGCAAAATGAAATATCAACTTGCATGATTTTCGGCATTAGTATAGGCTCTGAGCGAAATCTTGCAATTCCTCGAGTATTGTTGAAGCCATGTCTTATTTTCAAGAACGTCATTTCTGTAAATATAAAACTATTTCTAGAACTCAATGTTAATAAGATGTTCTCCCTCTTTTTTGGTGGCATTCTTGAAAATGGACAATCCCCTCTAGATATCTAATCCGTGCTGACCTCACCTGTCTTATCTTTCTTCATTTGTCTGCAGATTCTGAAGTCTTACAGCAAGTTAACAATTCAATTTAGTCATTGGTATTTGCAACACCAAAGATTAGGAGTGGAAGGCCAACCTGGGATTACTTACAATTGTATTTGGAGGAACATGAACAGTGGATCAGCTGCTAAAATTCGGTTTGTCAGATGTCCTAAATGTCGGCAGGTTCTTGTGGAGCCACAAGATATTCCAGTCTACAAATGTGGTGGCTGTGGCACACATCTTCAAGGTACAACCCTTTTAATTTGTATGTGTGGTTTGGATAATATATGCTGGATCTTTTTCATTAAATTGTTAAATAAGATAAGAGATGGTAATATAGTATTCTTCTTGGATTGGTCAAGTTGATATAGAAATTCAATTACAATATTCAACTTGGTTAAGTTCTGATTATAAAAGATTAAGAGGTTCAACAATTATCAATTCCATATTGCATGGACCCATGAATGCTACTTTCCTATGATAGACATTCTGATGAACTCTATAGGTTCCTTGGGCGATACTTTAATAGCCAATACTCCAGGTTGATGGCACTAAGCCAGTGCTAGACTAGCTCTTTTAGTACAAGAATGCTTTCCTTAACAATTAAAGAGTATTTTCGTCTTATACACCTAAGTTGTTCTATTCTTACCATCCATAGATTGTTTTCTTTATCTCTCTTCGTGTTTTACTGAAGTTGCTCTTCATTGTAACAATCTGGATTTGTAGATAGTTTAATCGCTTCTTTTCCTTCATGCAGTGAAAATTCGAAAAAGTAACCCTGAAGTCGCAACTTCTGGCCTGCATGAAACAGATGCTGCTCAGAAAAATAGATCAGATCATATTTCTGAAGCTAAGGAATCCAGCAGCTCAAATCATGAAGAAAATTTTCTTTCCCCTGGGGAATGTTCTCCAGACCAACTCAATGGGGGGGATTGTGCTGCATCTGGCGATTTTGATCTTGATCATCTCAGTGGTGCAAACTTACCAGAAGAACTGCAAAGGAGTGGAAGTGATCGAAATGGTTCTGGAGATTTTGATAGTAAGCAACCTGGAGGTGTGAACTCATCACACAACCAAAAGAATGAGATTGATAAAAATGATCCAGGGGACTCTGATAATGAGCATGTTGTAGGTGTAGGCTCATCCAATGAACACCAACAGAATGGGAGTGGTCAAAATGAGACTGAGGATTGTGTTGATTTGAAGGTAATAGGCACAAGCTTGTCAAGTGATGATCAGGAAACAGGAAATGATTCAAATGAATCTCCAGAGTGTGATCATGAACAGCCTGAAATTTTCAATGAAGTTCAAATCCAACAAATTGAATCTGGGGATTGCAATGATGAGCAACTTAGAGGTATGGGGGTCATATCAACTGAAGCACAAAATGACTGGAGTGATCGAAATGATTCTTCTGATTGCAATGTTGAACAGGCTGGGTTTTCCTATAAAGTTTGTTCGCCTACCAAACTTGATGAAGAGCTGTCCCAACTGGCGGCAGCAAAACCAAAAGCTGAAGTCAATGAAGGTGGGATTCAACAAAATGAGTCTGGAGCTTTCAGTGATGAGCAACTTGGAAGTGTGAACTTATCAACAGAAGCAGAAGATGACAGGAGTGATCAAAATGATTCCTTGGATTTCAGCATTGAACAGGCTGGAAGTGATGAAAGCTCACCATTAACAGTCACAAAAGCAGAATTAGATGCTCACAGTGATAGTGATGGAACTTCCAACGATGTTTGTTCTCCCACCAGACGTGCTCATCTCAAGAACAAAGAGCCACCCCCACTAGCAGGAGCAAAAAAAGAAGTTGAAGTGAGTGATGAAAGCTCACCATTAACAGTCACAAAAGCAGAATTAGATGCTCACAGTGATAGTGATGGAACTTCCAACGATGTTTGTTCTCCCACCAGACGTGCTCATCTCAAGAACAAAGAGCCACCCCCACTAGCAGGAGCAAAAAAAGAAGTTGAAGTGAGTGATGAAAGCTCACCATTAACAGTCACAAAAGCAGAATTAGATGCTCACAGTGATAGTGATGGAACTTCCAACGATGTTTGTTCTCCCACCAGACGTGCTCATCTCAAGAACGAAGAGCCATCCCCACTAGCAGCATCAGAAGTTGAAGTGAGTGATGGAAGCTCACAATTAGCAGCCACAAAAGCAGAATTAGATGCTCACAGTGATAGTGATGGAACTTCCAACGATGATTGTTCACTCACCAAACTTGCTCTTCTTGAGAACAAAGAGTTGTCTTCAGTGGAAGGGGAAAAATCAGAAGCTGGAGCCAGTAATGAAAGCTCACAATTAGCAGGAGCAAAAGCATTACTAGATGCTTCCAAAGAGAGTGGTTCTGATTTCATAAAATCAAGTATTGAGAAGTCAGTTGACAAGGAGGGTGCTTCAGTTGTCGCTGCTCAAAGGCCTGCAGGAGAAAGCATTTCATCAGACATTTTTGTAACTTCGCCAAATGAACAGCTAGAGAAGCTTCATGAAACAGGTCGCCATGATTTTGACCGTGTACAGTGTACAGATACATTCAAAACTATGGATTTGATTGACCCCAGCTCTGAGTTAAGTGACAGTCTTATAGACTTGTCTAAATCCCCAGCCACCAGAAGCTCTCGGGCTTACTATGATGACACTGTCTCTTCATATGAAGGAACAGATGATCAATTACCTGATCGACCCAAGCATCCATTTAGAAATACTCATAAGCAAGCAAATCATGCAGCTTCCAATGAGAGACCCAGAAGCGAAAAGTTCGTGGCGAATAGCAGTTTGGAAATGCAGCATCACTTGAAGAATCATACATCAATTATTTCTGATAATAATCACCGTGCCTTGAAATCCAGCAAACTAAATCATGATGAATTGGTAGAGCACACAAGGGTTGCCCATCCAGCTAGAAACTGGAGAAGACTGGAGAAGGATGAATATCCATCTCAGGCTCCTTTCTATCAAAGAGACTTCTTGGCTGGCTATGATAATGGGAGCCCTTCCAATCAAAACAACAATGAATCCCGTTCCAATCCGTACTTTCATTCACGTGAAAAGGCTGCATACACTGAACAGGAGAAGATGAAACTGTTGGAAATGATTTATGAATTGCAGGATCAAGTTAACGTTCTGAATGGAAAGGAAAAAGGGAGGGTTGCTCCAGGGGTCACTTGGAAGGACCATAATCCCAGTTACAATGATCATCTGGAGCAGGTAATTTTCGATGACTTAGACTATCTGAGTTATCCTGGAAGATTCAGAGGGGGGCGCAACTGGCATCAACAGAGTAAATACTCCCAAATACCTTTCTCAGCAGAGGTAGCAAGCAATCGAAACCAAGTTGATCACTTGTGTTGCTGTCCCCAAGACTGTCGCTTGGCACAACTACCTCCACCTAACCTTCATCATAATAGAGTGTTTTGCAAGGCCCAAGATCATGTCGAATTTTACCATTCCTATGGTTCTTGTCCCTCAACTCCACAACGGCATGCTGACTCTGAGTTTTCCATATATAGGCGTGAAACACTTTCTGATGACCACAGGCGTAGGGATCAGGAGGTAAAGAAGTATGTAACGAAGAAACATCACTTGGCTAAGCGGCACCTCCTGCCCCTGGCAGGTGGAGCCCCTTTCATAACATGTTTTTTTTGCTTCAAACAGCTTCAGCTACCTGCAGATTTTCTTCTTTCTAAAAGGAAGTACCACCAGCTAAGATGTGGTGTCTGTTTGGAAGTACTTAGATTTTCACTTATAAGCAGGACTCATCTAGTTCCATATACACCGACTGCTGATGCACCTCCACCAAGTGAGGTTGATGAGCATAGTGGCGGTCTTCATAGGAGAATTTCAGCTTCATCTTCTCATGCCAGCAATTGTCCCAACATGGATCCTGTGTCATGTTCTGAAGATTATGGACTTCCATTCTGTAAAAGCGGTTCCACTGATGGGGATCCTGTCCAGACATCATTACGTTCAGCTGAAAGCAGCCTGAATGAGCGTCGGAAGAATCTCAAGGAAAAGCATGAATTATCTGGACCTTCTTCTAGCATGTCCAAAACAAAGAAAGTATCTTCAGAAATTGAGGAGCTGCCAAGGAAAGGAGGAGGAGGTTCCCCACTTCACCGACTCATGGGTTATTCCTCACCAAGTCGACTGATATATGGTTATGAACCATCTTGTTCAAGTTGGTACTATCCAACAGAAGACTAAGTGAGCAACTCACGACATATTTATCATGAAGCACTGGCTTGTATAGATACATATAGGTTGTACTTTGATTATGTTGTTGATTATAGTACAGGAAATAGGACTCGCCTCATTGCTTTGGAATCAGTAGTATATATAACAGAAGTAGAAACACAAGTTTTGAATTCCAAGTATAGGTTCTCAGAAGAGAAGATTGCAGTAATTATTTGTTTATTTTTGTATTATAAAACTGATCCTGTATAACGAAGTTTTTGGATTTCATGTATATTATTCAGAGAAGAAAAGGACAAAGAAATCATCACATAAAGGTCGTCACTCGTGAGGAATGCTCAGTTTCTTCAAAGCGCTTGATGTACTCAGACAACTTTTAAAAATCTCCCCATGCTCCTTGTCCTTGACTATCTTGAGCTTAACGTCATGAGTTTAGCAGGTTTGCATGCATGTCCAGTTGAAGGAGATTGCACAGACGGATTTTAGCTTGAGCAAGAATGTCCAGCTGTTGTTGTATGGACAAAAACACTCCCATGACTTCACATCCGTTTCTATCTCGTCGTAGAAACCAAAAAAAATGTGATTTTGATTCACCATGAATTGTTGGTTGCTAATGCAATTTCTTCGTGTTTCCAGGGTGAAGCCCACAAGATGACTTTGTAATTCGCAAGGTTGTGCTGTGCTTCTTGATGCTCCCTATTACCCAGTAGCGTTTCTGTATCTTTTTTCTTTTTGACAAGCTAATAATAAACATCAACATATTTATCCACTTTTAACTACCATTATAATAAACTCGGTTCATTTAAATAATATAAATAAAAAAAACAAAATATAAAAAAACATTTAAATAATATAAATAAAAAAACAAAATATCAAAAAAGTATTATAAAGCTCATCAAGTACAAACTAAATAAAATTATAAAATTTAATTTTCTAACAACTTAATTTTAAAGAAAAAAATAGAAAAAAAATATTTAATTAAAAAAATAATTCAAGTCAAACTCAAGTTAACTCACTAACCCTGCAACCCTAGATACAAGATTCGAATAACCCAATAAAAAAAAATTACAAAGATTAATTTTCAATGAATCAAATAAATCAAATAAAAAAAATCATTTTAAAAAAAAAACTAAAAATAATCCAAAACAAGCTCGTGTTAACTTTCAAAACTCATGTTGGTCATAAACCGAAGACCAACCTAAAAAAAACAAATCCTAAAAAATAATGCAGAAAATTCTAAATAAATAAAATATTGAGGAATAAAATTAAAAACAATATAATAAAAAAATAAAGACTAAATCTGATATAAAAATAATTTAAAATAAAATATTGAGTGATAAAATTGAAAACAAAATTCAATTAAAATAAAATAAAATAAAAAAATCAATAAAAAAATTAAAAACAAAAAACAATAAAAACAAATTTGAATGGATCAAAATTCAATTTGCTTAAGTGCATACTTGCCACCTAATGCCCTTTAATTACCCCCATCAAGATAATGCATGGCCGTACCAAGTTGAACTCCATACGCTTATCACCTTTTGCAGTCTGAATGCAGAGCAGCTAAGGCTTCTTAGGAAGCTAAAACACTGCAAAATGTTTTTGAAGTAGAAATAAAAGATCAACTATAGAATTACATTCCTTCCGAATTCAATACCAAAAACATTGAAAATGTAAAAGTGCATTCTTCTGTAGTGTGGAGAGATCCAATTCCTATTGATTGTCTGCGACTTCAACTTCGATTTGCAGCTTTTCTGCTGGTTGTATTTACAAGGAAATGAAAACAAGGTGAGGCAAGCATAAAGCCCTTGGCAGATTTATCTACACATGCAAAATTCATCTGAAGCTGTTCTTATATCTGCTTCCTCGATTTGAAACAATGGAAATCCTCTGGTCCTGAAGCATGTTTAAGTTGGGGGCCAGCAATCGGGTGTACCGATCAAAATACAGAAGCTGTTTCATGAGAAGAGCAAACTCCCTGGGAAATTTGAGTCCATATGATTCACTAACCCGAATCTGTTGCAAGCCAAAAAATATCAAACATGGGTTATTGGTAATAGAACAAGAGAGAGGAATGATTTGAGAGAAGAAGAGGGTGCCATGGATCAGGATTGCTTCAATAATTGGTCTTCGTAACTACACTTAGCAACTACTTCAGAACTTTCTGCAAATTTTGCAAGCTCCACTGACCAGTCTATACTGAACTTTGTATACAGTTTCTGGGATGGATGTCTTTTATCGTAAGCCATATTGATTTTCTTGTCCAAAATTATCCCATCCTTTGATTTCCCAAAACGAAATTTTACTTTTTTATATCCATAGGTAAATAGCTAAAAGTAAGGATCTACCCTGACCTAACACCATCCTTCTGCAAACATCACTTGCAGGTAACAGGTATAGCAATTAAACAAAATCCTGAGAAGGGCAGACCTGTTGAATGCTGCCAAAACAGTGGGCATTTTGATGGTTTATGCATTTTTTATCATCCTATTATAGAGATAACTAGTTTTTTGGGCCCGCACCACGCCTTGGGCCTGAACATTTTTGTCGGTAAAAAAAAAAAACCCGAGTGACTCAAGCATGTTTTAAAAAAGTAAAAAAAAAAAAGTGACTAGGGACTTAAACCCGGCTGAAAAAAAAAAGTCAGCATAGTTTAATTAGATAATAAAAGAACAGATAATGACATTAAATAGACCAATTTAAACAAAAAAGAATCATGGAACCTGTAAAAAAAAACACTTACCGAAATGATAAAGGTGACAGAACTAAGATTCTAACCAATCAAATTAAAAAAAAAGGATAGAAAAAAAGCAAACCGGACAAGCCAACTAAAACTCTGCAACTTGGATCATGGATAACTCAATAAAATGCAAACTGGAAAAGATTACGAAACTTAATTCTAAAAAAACTCAATATTGAAGGATAGAACGTAAAAAATATTAAATTAAAAAAAATCCTAAAAAAACTGAATCAATTCAGGCTAACCAGCCAAATATGTGATCTAAGTGATGGGACTAAGATAAACGAATAAAAAAGAAATTGAAGAAATCATGAAGCTCGATATAAAAAAAACTCCAACTTTAAAGGATGGAACTGAGAAAAAATAATTCTAATCAATCTAATATTGAAATATAAAATAAAAAAATAATAATATCAATTTAAAAACTTTGACAGAGTAAATTCAATAAAGGACAACAAATAAAAAGAACCAAGATAACCCGAATCATTTTCAAAATGAATGAAAAATTCAATAGAAATAAAATAAATAAAAGTAACAGAGCCCAATTTCCAATTGAACAAATGTTATATGATAAAACCGAGAAAACATGAGCTTAAAAAAAGAAAAAGAAAACAAGCAAACCCAAGCGAACCTCATAAACCTAGGTTAATCTCTAGAACTCAATAAAAAAGATCAATTCCCAATCAATTTAATGTTGAAGGATGAAATCAGGAAAAAAAATCAATTTAAGAAATTTGTCAAAATAAATAAAATAGCAATCAAAATAATGAGAATTTAATAAAAAGAAAAAACTTAAGGAGGATGAAATTGTAAAAAAAAATATCATCTTAAAAAATTATCTCAAATAAAACAAATAGAAATCAAAAGAATAGAAACCAAATTTTTAAAAAATTAAAAATGAAAAAGGGATGAAAAAGAAAAAGAATTCCAATTTTATAAATTATTCAAAATAAAACAAATAGTAATAAAAAAACAGAGAACAAATTTGAAGGAATAACAAGAGTTGCTTAGAAATTTTGAAAGGGCAAGCATGGAAATCAAGGAGAAAAGAGAAAATAATGAAGAAAAAAAAAAGGATCGTCAACGCCAAACTGGAGGGTCGTTGGCCACACGCGCCACCGCGGAAGATAGTGTTTGGTAACTAGACAGCCCTACTAGTGAATGCAATGTTTTTTTTTAATAATATTTAATATTTATTCAAATACAAAAAATACCCCCAAGTCAACTATGACTTGATACTGACCAAAAAAACCAGGATGAATAGATGAAAAAGCCCCTGAAAGATAGTTTAGTAGATTGTCTTTTAGGGTAATTAAGTTATTTTATTGTGCTAAACAAATTAAAAAGACTAAAAAAACCTCTTATTTTATTTTAGAGGTAACTAAGTCATTTTACTGTGCCAAAAAAAATAAAAAGATTAATTTGTCCCCGCAGAAATTGAAAATGACAATTGAATCATGTTGAAGACTGTATTGACCCCAATACCTAATTCAAAGGTTTTATGATTTAAGGGCAATTCTATCATTACACTACGTAGGTGCACAATAATTTTGCTAGGAGATTTAGTTTTTTGTTAATGCATCAAGGGGTCTCGTATGAGGAACACTGTCCTAACATCACAACTTAATTGCCAGGAAAATTGTAATCTATCACATTGACTAAGTTTGCGCTGCATCTATTTAGAAAATGTTCAAACTTAACTCGTCATATATTTTGGTTGAAGTAATTAATGAGATCAGCTTACCACATCAAGAAAGAGTGCATTCATCTGCCTCTCATCAACAACAACATTGGCAGAGACAGCAGTTGCATTTGTAGTTGTATCCCTGGCGGTTGCAACGATTAAGTCAGTATCCAAATCCTGCATTAGCGTAATAAAGAGTGTTTTAAAGCAGTTCCAATAAATTTCAAAAAATGAGTATTTAGAGTATTGGTGTTTACCTGTATTGATGAGAATATCTTTTCCAGGTCTTTGGCAAAGGCCATAACATCCACATCCTTGTTTGTGGCACCCATTTCAATCAAGGCAGATGCCATTGACTCATATTCTTCAGTTGCAATTGATGCAAGAAACACTTCCATAGCAGTCCATGTTTTTGGGGATATGCGACCAACAATTCCTGTAGATTGGATTCTACTTGAGTTATATGACAGATGGCTTAAATTCATGTAAATAGTTGGTCAGCTCTCATTAAATATGCTGTAAATGCTCCAGATCATACCATCACCAACCTGAGGTACCATTTACATTAGATCTATAGTACTAAGTGGTATAAATGACCCATTAAAAAAGGTTCTGCAATTAAGGGATGCACCATGAATCTGCAGAAATAGTTCTACACAATATATCATCTAATAATCGTTTATGATCCTTTGGCCCCAATCAATATGACAGACATGTCTTTTCAGAAGCTAGGGTAAAGATACAAGATTAACTTCCATGTCACCAATGACCTTGAAGCACAAGTAGCACTCTTACAAAAAGCAAGAGGGGCAAGGCCTTAGGTTCGAGTCCCACCTTCGTCAATCCATCTCTAAACTGAAAAAAAAGGAACTTCCATGTTTACTTTTCTGATGAAATTCAGAAAGAGAGAAGTCAACAATGATATTCAAATTCTCAACTATTATTCTATCAGTGTTGTAGCAGATGGGCCACTTTAGCACAGGGAAGATTTGCAGAAAACCTACTTAGGTAACCATTTGCTGTAATAACAAGGTCCTCTAAGTAACCAGTATACGCTAGTAATCAAATCCAATAATGAGTTGGAAATCCAGTCATTCAATGTAGAGTATAACAAGCTATGCACAAACATTCAGTAAAACGGATGCCTAAAACTGTATTTCTTGGAAACTAAATCATGAATCAACTTGATGCACATAAAAATTTTACCGAAATCAAGAAACCCAATGCGGCCATCACGTAACAACCACAAATTGCCGGCATGAACATCTGCATGGAAAGTTTCACATGCAAGTAAACTACCAAACCTGGACAAGAAATTTCGTATGATCAGTTTTACATTCAAAAACCTGATATGATATTCTTAAGATTAACATGAAATCTCACAAGCATGTGGATCACGGATGTCATACCACACATTGAGGGCAGTTATAAGACTGGTCTCTGGACTAGAAACAAGTGAGCTTATAGAGTCCAGGTCAGTGAGAGGCACTCCATATAGCCTCTCCATTGTAAGAATTCGCTGGGTACTGCAGTGCTGGTATACTTTTGGAGCTGTAGCTTGCCTTGTAAGTCCCATAGCTTCCAAATAACTCCTAAAGGCCTCGATGTTTGCAGCTTCCTTATAAAAGTCGACTTCCTCAAGCATGGACTCTCTTATGTCTTTGACAATACCAACCTACCGAGAGGAGACATGACTTACGAACGAAAAGAAACTTCAAGAATTTAATTAACGGACACACTCAGAAACAAATATATGCTTGCTTCCTCCACAATAATACATCAGGGAGGTCAATAAATGCAAAACCCCAATATGCCACTGGATGAATAAGTATCTTTTTGTATGTCATTAAGATGGATAAACACTTAAAGTTTCTAGGATTTCAACATTGGGAAAATATAGTGATAAAAGGACTTGGAAGTGTAGAAGTTTACTCTCAAGACAGCAACTAATTTCATCACTTGCAAAAACTGATGAACAAACATCATACCAGTGATGCACGGCTGAGTTCAGGGTTTAAAAACTCCAATATGCGAGCAACAATGTAAACAAAGTTCAAATCTGCCACTAGGATATCTTTTATTCCAGGTTTCAAGACCTTTATAACTACATCGTCTTGAGAGCCCTTGAGCCTTGCAGCATGAACCTGGGCATAATATTCAAATTTTGAGCATGTCAAAAATATGAGTAAGAAATGAAAATATGAGAGAGGGATAGTGCACTCCAAGGAAATACACAAAATAGATGTGAAACAGGAAAGGGAAGAAGAGTATTTACCTGTGCAATTGAGGCCGAGGCAACTGGTGTTGGGTCAACATATTCGTACACACTGTCTATTGGTCTTCCTAATTCCTCACGCAAGATTGCTTGAATTTCTTGAAAAGGAACTGATGGAGCTCTGTCGAAACAGTTCTGAAATTCTTGTACATATTCTGCTGGGAACAATGTAGGTGCAGATGCTATGAACTAGCAAAACACATGATAGGAAAGCATTAGTGGAAAAATAGCATCTGCCAGGAAGATTAAAAAGAAGTGTAATGGAAACAAGGATAGAAGATTTAATTTTTATTGAATAAGAGGAATAAAATTGTTGACAAACTCAAGCAGCATTGAACAATAAAAAAAAGAAACTTTTTGAAATATACTATGACTTACCTGACCTAATTTAATATAGGTTGCTCCCATGCGTTCAAACAATCTCCTCAAATATTGTGGAGAAAGTAATCCAAGCTGCATTTGGGTTGGTAATCCAGCAGAAGAATTTGTAGACTGCAAATAGTAGAGGGATGAGGAGGTCAAAAAATAGTATGAATTATACAACTTTTTTTAACCTATCATACAAAAAGACGCTTCTATCAGAACTTAAACTAATAGTGATGTCATCCATGGGATTTGGAGAAAGAAAACTAAGTAAAAAGGAATATATAAAGCAAGGAACAAACTGAACAAATTTCACATCCTCAGCTCTCTTCTAAGAACTGATCCAAATGAAATGAGGCCTTTCTTTAAATAGATGCTCATCTAAATTGCACTCTTATGCGCTGATAGTCACCTATTTACTCTTCCTCAAAATGTTCATTTTTTCATTGTTCTGTTTCCTAAAGTTCAAAGAGAAAAAAAAAATGTAAGAAATTGTGATATAACCATGAGGTTTAATATCTTTATAATGCCAACCAATCCTCTATTCTGTCATGCTTCATATACCATAATTGCTTCCATAGATTCCCTGTTGCCATCAGAAAATCATTGATGCATGTATACCCTTTCTTTTACAATGACAATAATATCGTTCCAGTAGCCATCTAGAGGAACTGCAACTCAATAGAAATAGGCAATGCACGAAACAACAATCTGCATATTGCCACAGGATTTGCAAAGAATGGGCACTAGCTTAAGGAAGCATCTTATGGATTTCCCAAATGAATTGCAAAGAAACATCAATATAGAGGTAGCGTAAGAACTTACACGAGTTTAATGCATTAGCATCTACGGACAATATAATTTGCAAGCATTGGGTTCTAAATATAGATGTCATGCAAAATTACAGTCATTCTCACTAGTGGAAAAACAAATAAGAATCCAAGTAATACCCTAGGACAGTTGAGAGAGAAACTAGCAACGGTATCTTACTAAGGCCCACCCAAAATCTGATTGGAAAAACATCTAGGAAAAAGGATCTCTCATAGTTAAAGTTCTGAGACTGAAAAATGAAGTCCCAAAACCATCATCATATGAGACAGAATGGCAACTAGGAATGATGTAAGTTGAAAGAAGAATTTCAACCTTCTTTCTGCATCATATTTTCGCTTTAAATGATGTAGTACCAGAAGGAACTGAACCTGGGATAATTTTGCATCCACTATGCAGCTAGGTTATACTATGTTAAAACAGAATCCTTGAGTCTTAATCACCCACTGCAATTGTAAGCCATGCTTGATCCCATTCAACTAAGTGGATTAACCTTCAACCTCTCAGTCCTGACCACAGGAATCACTGAAGAACTTGGTTGCATTATGTTGGAGGCCATACATGGAATTTAAGAGATAAATATGCTGTAAAAGGAAGAGTTTCACAGTCAAGTTCGCACGAGCAATACTGCTACCAGTCAGAAAAATTAACTCTAGTTCCAGGAGAAGACAGGAATTCCAACCTCGACAACCAGAGTCTTGTCGAAAGGAAAAGAAACATATTAGAAATAATCGTTCAGTTTTCTACAATCTCGTAGGCTTAACCAGTTCTCACAATGTAATCAATTGACTAACAAATCAACAAATTACATCTCTGATGAGTTTCCAGGCATGCTACAAGAAAAGCAGAAGTGCTTGCAAACGAGATAGTTATCCATACATTGTAAGAAAAACTAGAAGTGTTTTATTATTTATTTGTGTCAAAGTAAAAACGAAAGAAAACTACTGAAGCGCAAACTACCTTTGATGCATCTGCCAGCCACTCGCCACCAACTCCAAGAAATGCTTGAATACCTTGAGCCAGCCTTAGGGCTCCACGTGGACCGGTATTGATAGATGTCTGAACAATATCCTCCACAAGTTTGGGCAAGTTTTCAATACCGTCTGATAGTATAACATACATTAGTTTTCAATAACGAAGTATAATTACAGCTAAAACCAGAAGAAGTGACAGCAAGTTCATTAAAACTTTATATACTGGTGGAATATATAGGTAAACGTAAACGGGTAATTCCTAATTTCATTATGTGGCCATTGAGGTGATAGTAACCAACCTTGGAGGCGAGAAGAGAAAAGATCCTGCTGTGATTGAGCATACCGGGCAAAAGGGGTAAAACCCTTTGAGCGAAAATTGAGCTTACTTGATCTCCTGCTTGGAATTGGAAACTTTTGAAACAAAAAGAAGTAGTTTGTCAAGACAAGACAAGAATGATTGGTAAAAGAAGAACCCACATATCAAATAATCAATAAATTAGATATCAAGAGAAACATTCAATCACCTGAGGAAATGGTTGTGGATTATTGGTAAAGAGAGGGAACCGAGCCCCTCTTAGTGCTGACACAGAAATTATCGCCATTTCTTTCTTTCCTTCTTGCAGAAATATGAAATATCTATTCGGCACCAAATATGGACAGCACGACCGTGCTTAGTTGAGGAGGGGGAAAAAACATGAAAGGGAGGAGGCCACGTGGCAGGAAGTAGCTCGCCCTCACACAGGTTTGGGTTCTTGTCTTGACGTCTTGTATGCAGTCCACTGATGTTATGAAAAGAAAAGTTGCTTCGCATCATCGATGCTTGGGCTCCATGACTGTTAAGATTCTGGTCCCTCAATGACATTTGACAAGAGGTGTTAGCTTTACTTGCAATTTGGGTTCTTGACTTTGTTCTCACTGCTGTTAGATGACGTTGGTTTTGTCATTTTAAAAAAATTAAAAAATAATATTTTTTATATTTTTATATTGTTTTGATTTATTAATATCAAAAATAATTTTAAAAAATTAAAAAATATTATTTAAATATATTTTTAAATAAAAAATATTTTAAAAAATAATTGTTATCACACTCTTAAATACCCTTTTAATTTTGAGCTTTGTCAATAAATGATCTGCTTTGATTGTTTTTATTTTGACGATTAAAAGAATAATAATAATTCTTTATATCAAATTAACAATAAGATAGTTGTTTGGAAGAAACTAGTTATTTAACCCATATAAAACCGGGGTATATATAAAAAACAATTAGGGCATGTTGACTGCTTTCAAGTGTTTTTAACATAAAAAATTTAAAGTGTAAATTAAAAAGTTAATATAAGTATTTAACTAAATAAATCAAATAAATGAAAAACAATCATTGACAATAATCAAAAAAAGAAATTGAAAACATTAAAAGATGAATAAAAATTAAGATATTCAATCACACAAAATGTAACATTCACTCAATTGTATTCACTTAACTTCTTTATTTAAATCAATAAAAGATAAATTCATATTCTAAAAGACTCATAACCTAAAAGATAAATACAAATAAAAATGATTGAATAAACTCGCGTCCTCCAAAAATTACACAATGCCAAACAAATCAACAATGTTATTTAAAAATGAATATTTTTTATTTTGAAAAACAAACTTCGTCTGTAGAAATAAAAAAAAATTACAAATGAATTAGAATAATATCTTGAAAATAAAAAACAAACAAAACAATTCTAAAAAGACTTTATATTAAAAAAAAATAACATGTAAAACCCGTTACCTAAATCATGAGATCGGGATAAACACATAGAAAAGAAATTGAAGATAATCATCAAACCAATATTTTTCCAGAAAAAACAACTGCAAAACAATAAAATCATACGAAGTCGAATCCCTAACAAATCAAAAGATCAAAGATGAATTCATGAAAAAATGATCTAAACAAATGAGGGCAAAAAAAGCAATCAAAGAGAAATAAAAATTTGATTTAACATGCATTTCGCAACAGATCATAAGTTTTTTTTTTTTAAGAAAAACACTTGAGTACAAAAGCTATTTTGATGTGCTTTTTTTACAAAAAAAATTATAAATGTAAATTAAAAAAATTATCAAAACATCCAATAATAATCTATGCAAATAAATAAATAAATAGTTAACAATAACTAAAAGAGAAAATGAAAAAACTGAGAGATAGATGTAAATCAAGATAATTTATGGGTTTGTGTCCACTAAACATGTTTATTAAAATCAATCAAAGATAATAGAAATAAAAACACATATGAAACCGATGAATAAAATAAAAGAAAAAAAAATGCATGGCCGAATATATTTGAAATATTGTTCCAAAATAACTATTTTTTTACAAAACAAAACTCATTTGTATAAAATAAAATTAAAAAAAAAAGTCTACAAAAATTAATTACAAAAAAAACTTCATCCACAAAAGGCATGCAAAACCTGTGGTCTAAGTAATGAGATTGAGACAAATTGATTGAATAGAAATTAAAGGTAACCACAAAACTATTTTTTCAAAAAAAAACATAATATAAAATGATAAAATAGTAAAACAAAATGAGAGGGAAAAGGGATACCTGGCCGTATTAATACTTAAAACTTGTGACCCGTATGACTAAATTGAAAGCATGACAAATAGAAAAACAATGAAACCTAATCCCGAACAAATCAAACACCGAAAGATGTAACTGGAAAGAAAATTGACTGCATGAAAAATGTAATTAAAAGAATGATGGTGAAAATCAAAATTAAAAAAAAATAAGTGCATCTAAAAAAATTAAATTGGAGGATTAAATTGAAAAAAAAAATCAACAAAAGGAAAAAGAAATCAAAAGAATGAGGGCTAGAATGAGGAAAAAAATAAACTTTGATTTAAGGAAAAAATTAAAAAGCAATAAAACTCTAACAAAAGATCCAAGGATCAAAATGAGAAATCAAAAGAATAAAGATTGAATTGGAAAAGAAAAAAAAATATGACAAATTGTAATTTAAGGTCTGACCTTAATTATTTTTCTAAGGGTACATGTGTATTTTTCTTGTAGCTCAAGAAGTGAAAACTCTGAAACTCCCTTGGTCAATAACTTATTTATTTTTTGACCTTCAGGGTTAATTTTTTTACTCTAAAGTTTGTAAAATGTCAAAAAACTCCTTGGTCAACGGTCTAATTTTTGTTGACCTTCGAGGCACAATAGTATTTTTACTATACAATTAAAATTAAAAAGACTAGCATACCCCCATTTAATCTTTTAATTATCAATGAGCATATAAAAAGACCAAAATATACTTACATAAGAGACGTCTAATTTTTTCAATAAATGGTAGAATAGTAATTTTACTTCATGTGAAAATACAAAAATACCTCATCCCAAGCCTTCAGAAATGAGAAAATTCATTGTGCAAATCCACAATAGACTGTCTTGGTCCACAGTGGACACACATGGTGGTCTCCCACATGATTTAGAGTTTTCTATAATATGTTTTTTTCTTTCTAGAAATTAAAGCATAACGTTTAGTATTAAGTGTGTGATTGACAATGTGGTAACTATTACGATTAAAACAAAATAAGTTTTAAACAATATTTATAATTGTGATTTTATAAAAGTAGGTTTAAAAATATAAATTTTATTAAAAATGTTGTGAAATGGATTTTTATATACAAAATAAATGAAAAGCATGTCTTCAAAACACATGTTATTTTAGCTTTTATAGAATCAAGGTTTAAAATGCAATTATACAATTATATGTGAGGCTTAATGCAAAAAAAACATAAGTTACTCGATTAATCAAATAATGTTTTCTATATGATTAGATAAAAAAAAACAAAAGCTAATATAATATTAAATCGTGTCTAACACTTTTTGGTAAACCAATGTGATTTTTTTAAAATTTATCTATAGCCAATTGGCTAATTTTGCATTTAAGCCCCAAAACAAACACTCTCCAACAAAAAAAATATGATATTTTTTATCTTTTAAAAGATACAATCAACCTTCTTAAATAATATGATTTTTTTTTAATATAACCCTTTTATTAAGGTTTTATAGAGACAAATTGACTATAAAACTCTTAAAACACCTTCTAGTTCCTCTTTCTTTCTCAGCTAATAAAAATAAATAATATCTGTTTCATTGTGAGTCGGATGAATTTTTTTTAATTAAAAAATTAATATACATGCTTTTTAGCATGTTTTTTAATATAAAAGAATCTTAATCATAAATTGAAAAGTTTTGTACCATATTTAAATTTTTGAAATATTGAGGGACTAAAAAGTTATCATATAAAGAGTAAGAGGATCAAAAAGAACTTTTTGCCCTATTTTTGAAACCATCACTCATTTTCGCCTTATTTTATATTTTATTCCCTTTTGTTTTAATTTTATCCCTCCTTCATAATTTTTTATAAAAGTATGCAATTAAAGAAACAAAGTTTCATGGCTATATAGAAATAGAAAAGGAAAAAAGCATTTTGGATCGCTGCAACGAAACCTACATAATTTAGACATTTCTACTAGCTACGAGGCTTGTACCATGTTACGGGCTACACTCAAAACTTTTCCTTACACTCAAAAAACAAATGTTCAAGTCATGAGGAAAAACTTTTTATGGTTCATGGGTTAATACTGAAATCTTATGACTTGTCTCTTTACGTATATTTAATCAAACCAAATAAAATATCATAAAGGTAAAACAAAAAAAATCAAACTTGGAAAAATCTTCTAAACCTAGGTTAATCTCCTAAACTCACACCCTGTGAAATCCTAAACCCAGGCTCAATATAGAATCTCAATTCCCAGCCAATTTAATGGTGAATGATGAAACTAAAAAAATATATCAATTTAAAAAATCAGTAAAAGTAAATGAAATAACAATAAAAAAAATAAGAATCAAAATTGATAAGGAAAAAACTGAAAGAGAATGAGATTGTAAAAAAAAAATTCAATTACAAAAATTACCTAAAAAGTAGTAATAAAAAAATGGGGACCAAATCTGGCAGATAGAAAAAATTAAAGTAGGATGAAATTGAGAAAAATTATAATTTCATAAATTATTTTAAATTAAAAAATAGTAATAAAAAGAACAGGGATCAAATTTAAAGGGTAGATAAACTGAAAGGCTATTTCAAAATCTTGCAAAGAGAGACGTTAAAACCAAGGAGAAGAGAGAAAGAAAGGGAAAAAAGAGAAGCCCACCAACACCAAACCGGAGGTCAATAAGCCACACACGCCATCTAGAGATGGAGGGGTGACTGAGAAGATTTTAACACTGCCTTAAGAGCCACTATTTGGCCGCCCTGAAAGCCATCACTTAGCCGATTGAAGCCCTTCCACGCGTTACTTGAATGGCACGAGATGAGCCCACGTGCATTGCACTCGTCAATATTTTTTAAAAAATAATATTATATTTTTAAAATTACTATGTTGCCCCTCTATAACCACACACACACACCATAATGAAATTACCAAAGCTCCCTTAAACACAAGCGAATGAGATTTTATATTTTAGGGTAAATTTAGGTGTTTTACTGTGCATAAGAAATTGAAAAGACCTATAGGCATCAATTTTTAATGTAGTCATTGTACTATACATCAAACATACAAAAAGATCAATCTACCCCCATCAATATGGTAATAATCAATGGGCCCCTGTAAAAAAACCAGATTACCCTAATAGGTACTTATTTATTTTGTTTTGAAAAGGGTAAAAAGGTAATTCTATCTTGGATTGCTACAATAATTTCTTCCCACACCTTTTAGATTTTATTAGTTATTTGACCCGCGCTTCATCAGGGATCGGATTTTTTTTGGCAAAAAACAAATAAATATGCAAGCTTTTTAAATGTGTTTTTTTTAATCTAATTATAAATCAAAAAGCCTATGCATGTATTTAATTAAATACATCAAGAACTATATGTGTCACTATATACAAAAAACAAGGTGTTAATGTATATATTCAACTCACCTCGTTGCAGGTCAAATAATTTTTTTTTCTAACGCAAAAACATTGATGTGTAGGTGTTATTAATACTTTTTTAACATTGAGTAACAAATATAATTACGAATCAAAAAGTTGATCCATATATATAATAAAATATAGTAAAGATCATATGTATTAATAAAAACATGTAAGATTTCAAGTTAATTTTTAACGTAGCAGAAGAATGGAATAATGTTGCAATTGCTGCAATGAAACACTATTTTCTTAGTCATTATATAATAATTTTTCAAAAACAAAAGTATAAAGAAAGAAAAAAAAACAAATTACAAATAAATAAAGATAAGAAAAAAATGATATAAATAGACCAGAGTGATAAATATTTAAAATAAAAAACTAAAAAATAATGATAAATAAACCAGGTATAAAATAATAAAACTACTAAGTATAAAGAGGAAAAAAAAAGAAGCACTGAACCTTTCCTTCTTTCTCATTTTAGCTAGACACAAATGTTGGTTCATGTCAAATCATTGCAAGGAAATTTTTTTCTGAACTAATTTTGAATTCAGGGGAAAAGATGGAAGGAGAGCCAGACAGCCAACTAGCAATGAAACCTTATCTTGGCACTTTTGAGAGGGTTCAGGAAGATTAGCTGCATTTTTTGCGTTGCTTGAGCATCAATAACGAATCCCTCCATGCCCGTTCCTCCGTCGTTTTCCTCTGCAGGCTCTCATTCAGCCTCCTCTGTTTCTTTTTGGAATGCTTCTTTTTTTATGAAATTTTAATTTTATAGTTGTGGTTTGAAAAAAATTATTTTATAAAAAGTATTTTTTATTAATATTGGTTTGGTATTTATATATGTTTGGTTAAAACTGTGGTTGGAATTGAGGTTAAACAAAAAGTAGTTTAATATATTTGGTTACGAATGTTTTTCAAATTAAGGTTATAATAACTAAAAATATATATATATATTAATATTGTTCCAATTAAACTACTACTATTACATCTTGAAATAAATAATATTTTATATAAAATATTTTTTATTGTTCCAATTAAACTGTCTACAATTCTACCACGTACGAAATTCATCCGACAAGGACCACAATTTTCATGGTTTTTTAGCGTGCAACAAAATCAAGTAAAATATCATCAGGAACAAAATTAAAATTACTATCAAATTCTGCAAATGTTATGCCATCATGCAATCTCCTTCTAATTTATGTAATGTCATTAAATAATGTTAAACACCATTTTTTTTTAATAAAACATAATTAAAAATAAAAAAATTGAATTTATTTTTTTTGGATCGGACCCGGTCTAATATATTTAGGTTCGAACCGAACCCGGTCCGATCATGAACAGTGAAGACTAGTCATGGGACGTGCAAAGTGAATTATAATTCACTCTACACTTCCCGCTACAGTAGCTGAGACGCAGCTTAAAGTAGCTTTTCTTTCACCTGCGTTTTCAACACAAATTTAACTGGGATCCACAAACAGTAAACAGTTATTTATATATTACTAAACATGTATTTTTCATGGTTTGCTTCAAACGCAGAAGCAACCACAGAAACAAACACACACGAAAGCGGAGCTCCGCAGCAGCCAGGGTTCGAGGTTCGATTTTTAAAGAAAGTTTGGCTTGCTTTTAGATAGTTTATGCTACTCCAACTCTATCGTTGCCTTATGTTGTCATCATGTGAACTTGTTGATGTTATCTTATTTGTTTCACTCTTATTTATTCAACTGCTAAATTTGGAAATGAAGAAGCCATTGCATTTCGGTTCACACAAATT
>Ga0307513_10002130_pt1 | contig 27783 bp, 33 predicted proteins | sample 15_EM_MG_FD_202174 | JGI IMG/M metagenome (GOLD analysis project Ga0307513, IMG submission 202174) | Populus trichocarpa ectomycorrhiza microbial communities from riparian zone in the Pacific Northwest, United States - 15_EM | ecosystem: Host-associated > Plants > Roots > Unclassified | place... | reverse complement strand
AGCTACGCCTACGAGATCGCCAGCCGCCTTTCCGATTCCATCGGCATGGGCGAAGGCACGATCTATCCCCTGATGCGACGGCTGCAGAACGACGGGCTGGTGGACACCCACCTGGTCGAGTCCTCGGCCGGCCCGTCACGCAAATACTACCGGCTCACCGAAGCCGGAAAGGCGAGCTTCGCCTCGCAGAAAGCCGCCTGGGCGTCCTTTTCCGGGGCGGTCAGCGGCATCCTAGGAGGGGTTAAATGACCCGTCAGGCGTTCATGGCCCGGTTGCGGGAGGGGCTCGCCGGCCTCCCCGCCCAGACGGTCGCCGACATCGTCGCAGACTATGAGACCCACTTCGCGGACGGCGTCGCCGCCGGCCGCAGCGAGGAAGACGTGGCCGCGGCGCTGGGCGATCCCGGCCGGCTGGCCCGCGAACTTCGCGCCGAGGCCGGCCTCAAGGCCTGGGAGCAAAACCGCAATCCCTCGGGCGCCGCCGCGGCGGTCTTCGCGGTGCTGGGCCTAGGTGCGATCGACATCCTGATCCTGCTGCCGATCCTGATGGGCGTCGGCGGCGCGATCTTCGGCATAGCCGTAGCGCTGATCGCGGTCTTCATCGCCGGCGGCGTCGTGTTCGCAGCGGGTCCATTCACCGGCCTGCCCGGCGGACCCGTCGTGGCGATCCTGGCCGGCATCGGCATGATGTCAGGCGCAGCCTCGCTGGCCGCGCTGCTGGTCATCTGCACCATCGGCCTGGTCAATGCGCTGGTCTGGTACGGCCGCCTGCACTACCGGCTCCTGAAGCCCGCCCTTGAGCCGCAAACCGTCGGAGGCTTCCAATGATCCGCGTCCTCGTGATGATCGCCGTCTCGGGCTTCGTGCTCTGCCTGGCGACCCTGACCGCCGCCACCATCATCGGCGGCCCCGAGGCCTTCAGCCGCGCGGCCTGGAGCTGGGGCACGAACCACAACTGGGTCTTCCACGACCGCGACTGGGATTGGGATCGTGGGGATCGCTGGGACCGGCGCGACCGCTGGGCCGGCGACAGCGGCCCGCAAACGACGCGCGAACTGGCCTGGACCGGCGGCGACACCCTGGAGATCGATGTCCCGGCCGAGGTCCGCTACACACAGGCGGCCGGCCCGGCGAAGCTGACCATCAGCGGGTCGCGGCGCGCGGTCGACGACGTCGAGATCGAAAACGGTCACATCCGCTTCGACCACGGCCGCAGCCACAGCCACTACAGCTCCAAGCTCACCATCGTGATGACGGCGCCGAACGTCACCCGCTTCGACCTCCATGGCTCGTCCAGCCTGGCGATCGCCGACTACAAGCAAGACCGCCTGCGCATCGACCTTTCCGGCAACGCCGACGTCACCGCGGCGGGCGAAGTGAACGTGGCGGAACTCGACATCTCTGGCTCCGCCGAAGCCGACCTCGGCAAGTTGAAGGCGAAGGGCGCCGAGGTGGACATCGCGGGTTCGGGCGAAGCGACCATCGCGCCGACGGACTGGGCCAAGGTGGACATCTCCGGATCCGGCGACGTCACCCTGCTCACCAATCCGCCGAAGCTGGAGAGCGACATCTCGGGGTCGGGCAGCATCCACCAGGAGCACGGCGGCGGCGCGTCGTCCGCCTCGCCCTCCCCGTCCGAATCGCCGTCCCCGTCGCCCTCGCCGTCGCCCTCGAAGAGCGGCAAGAAGCTTTAGGGACCCGTTTCAACGGGCCGCGGCAAGCGGCCCATGTCGTCGATCAGGGCGTTCTCGGCGGCGTCCAGATGGCGTTTCATCGCTTCGCGCGCGGCCGCGCCGTCGCCAGCCTCGATGGCTGCGACGATCTCGCCGTGTTGGGTCACGCTGGCCAGGAAGGCCTGCTCGTTGAACGCGGGCGCGACGAGGTGGGCGAGCCGCAGGTCCTGCTGCAAGCCCGCCAGCCAGGCGGACGCCCGGCCGTTGCCGACGGCCGCCACGATCGCCCCGTGGAAATCGATGTCGAGGTCGAAAGCCCGACGCCAGTCCCCCGCTTTCGCGGCGGCTGTGAAGTCACGATGGAGCCTGCCGATCACCTTGCGATCAGGCAGGGCGGACATCGCTTCCGAACCACATTCGACCATCCGTCTGGCGCGGTAGATCTCCCGCGCGTCCGCCTCCGTCAGAACCGGCACGCGAGCGCCGCGAAAGGATGCGTAGTCGACCACGCCGTCGGCGGCCAGGGTGCGCAAGACCTCACGGATGACGTGGCGGGAGACATCGTAGCGGGTCGCCAGCTCCACCTCCCGCAGGGCCGCGCCGGGCGCATAGACGCCGGCGAGGATCAGCTCCCGGACCTGCACGGCCAGTCGCTGGGTGATCGTCGCCCGATGGTCGGCAAGAGGCAGCGCGCGCATGGGGACAGGATGATCCTGGATAATTGGATTGTCCAACAATTGTGGGCGCTATAAGCCTGACCTCTAACTGGCGCTATCCTGCCTGCCCACGCACCAACAGGCGGCGTTTGACGAGGCCATGCTCATGCGCAGACCCCTCCGCAGCCTGTTCCTCCTCGCCGCGCTTGGTGGCGCGATTGCGGAGGCGCCGTTGGCCACGGCCGCGCCCGCGGCGGCCCAGGCGGCGACTCAAGCCCTCACCCCGGCGGATCGCGCCCAGGCGTTGGAGGAGATCAAGGCGCGGATCCGGTCGACCTATGTCTATCCGGAACGCCGTGCGGCCATTGTCGACCGTCTCGTCGCCGGGGCGGCCAAGGGTCGGTACGACACCTCCGATCCAGCCGCCTTCGCCCAACGGGTGAGCGATGACCTGCTGGGCGCGACCAGGGACACCCACCTCTACCTCCGCTACGAACCCGCGTGGTTCGGGACGGCGCGCCTGCCGCCCCAGGCGGGCGCCGACGCGCAGCAGATCAGGCTCGAAGCGCAGATCGCGCGCGACACCAACCACGGCCTGGTCGCGATGAAGATCCTCCCCGGCAATATCCGCTACTTGAAGATCGACGGCTTCGACTGGGTCGAGAACGAGACCGGCCCGGCCTACGACGACGCGATGCGGTTTCTGAAAGGCGGCCGCGCGATCATCATTGACCTGCGGGGCAACGGCGGCGGGTGGGTGGAGGCTTCGAAATACCTGCTCAGCCACTTCCTGGACGCCAACAGGCTAATCGCCACCTTCTACCGGCCCGACGCCGAACCGGAGCAGTATCGGACGGTCGACTACGTGCCGGCCGGCCACATCAAGGACAAACCGATCTATGTCCTGATCGACGGCCATTCCCGGTCGGCCGCCGAGATGGTCGCCTACACCTTCCAGCAATATGGGCTGGGCGAACTCATCGGGGCGCGGACCGAGGGCGCCGCCAACGTGTCCGACGACTTCCCGATCGGACCGGGATTCCGTCTCGGCGTCTCGACCGGCCGCACTGTGCATCCGATCAGCAAGACCGACTGGGAAGGCGTCGGCGTCAGCCCGACGGTCGCGACGGATCCCGCGCATGCCCTCGAAATCGCCCAGTTGCGGGCCATCGACAAGCTTCTGCCAGCCTCGGCCGACGGCATGCCGCGATACGCGCTTGAGTGGGCGCGGCCCGCGATCAAGGCGGCGCTGGATCCGGTGAGGCTGAGCGAGAAAGAATTGAAAGCCTTCGTCGGGGCGTATGGGGAGGCTTCGATCAGCCTCCAGGATCACGCCCTGTGGCTGCGCCGTCCTGACCGACCGCCGAGCCGTCTGACGCCGATGACGCGCGATGGCCTGTTCCAGTCCGTAGACAACGACACGCTGCGGGTCAGGATCGCGCCTGGAGCCATCGACGTGCTGAGGATCGATCCCGCCTTCTCGAAGCAGTATCGAAAGCGGAGCCTGACCCTCTAGGCGGGAATGAACTTCGTCGCGACGCCGTTGTTGCAGTAGCGCAGGCCGGTCGGCTTGGGGCCGTCGTTGAAGACGTGGCCCTGGTGGCCCAGGCACTGGGCGCAATGGTACTCGGTGCGCGGCACGCCGATCTTGAGGTCGGTCTTCTTGGCGAGCGCGCCGGGGATGGCGGTGTAGAAGCTCGGCCATCCGGTGCCGCTTTCGAACTTCCACTCCGATTTGAAGAGCGGCAGGTCGCAGCCCATGCAGACGAACGTTCCCTTGCGGTGTTCGTTCAGGAGCGCGCTCGTGCCCGGCCGTTCGGTGTCCTCGTGACGCAGGACCTCGTAGGCAGCGGCGGGAAGCTTCTTCTTCCAATCGGCGTCGGTGAGCTTGCGGAGCGGCGAGTTCGCGTAAGGGTCGGCCGTCGCCGCGGCCGCCAGGCCGGGGGCCGCGGCGGCGAAGACAGTGGCGGTCAGGAAGCGGCGGCGGGAGAGGGTTTGGGTGTCCATGCCTGAATTACGCGCCAAACCGCCCGCCGGTTACAAGCCCCTTTCAGAGCCCCGCCGCCTCGTCGAGCCCGAGCATCAGGTTGAGGTTCTGCACCGCCGCGCCAGAGGCGCCCTTGCCGAGGTTGTCGAGGACGGCGACCAGCCGCGCCTGCGTGCCCTCGGCGTTGCCGAAGACATAGAGCTTCATCTGGTTCGTGCCATTCAACGCCTCGGGATCGAGGTCGGCGACATAACCGCCGGCTCCCGCGCGGGCCTTCTGCAAGGCCGCACATTCAGCGCCCGTCGCCACGGTCACGAATTGCTCGCCCGCGTAGAAGGCCTCGAGCGCGACATGCAGATCGGTGGGGTCGGGCTTGCCGGGCAGCGCCCAGAGCTGCAGCGGGACCTCAACGATCATGCCCTGGGCGTAGCGGCCGACGGCGGGCGCGAAGACCGGCGGATGCTTCAGGCCGGCATGCCGCTGCATCTCCGGCAAGTGCTTGTGCGCCAGGTTCAGGCCGTACGGCCGGAAGGCGTCGCTGACGCCCTCGGGCGCCGGCTTTTCGAACTCCTCGATCAGGCCCTTGCCGCCGCCGGAGTAGCCGGAGATGGCGTTGACGGTCAGCGGGAAGTCGGCGGGGATCAGGCCCGCGGCGGTCAGCGGCCGCACCAGGCCGATGAAGCCGGTGGGATAGCAGCCCGGGTTGCTGACCCGCGTCGAACCGGCGATGGCCGCGCGCTGGTCGCGATCCATCTCGGCGAACCCATAAGCCCAGTCCGGCGCGACGCGGTACGCGGTCGAGGCGTCGACGATGCGCACGCTGTTCGAGGTGACCAGGCTCACCGCCTCGCGGGCGGCATCGTCCGGCAGGCACAGGACCACGGCGTCGACGCCGTTCAGGAGCTCGGCGCGCGCGTCGGCGTCCTTGCGCCGCGCGGGGTCGATGGAGATCACCTCCAGGTCACTGCGGCGGGCCAGCCGCTCGCGAATTTGCAGGCCCGTGGTGCCGGCTTCGCCATCGATGAAGACTGTGTGGGCCATGGCCTAGGCATCCTCGCCAGGAATTGGGCAAAGAAAAAGGGCGCTCCGGTTTCCCGAAGCGCCCTGATCCGTAACGTGAGTTGTCGTTACGCGGGTTAGCGCTTCGAGAACTGGAAGGAACGTCGGGCCTTGGCCTTGCCGTACTTCTTCCGCTCAACGACGCGGCTGTCGCGGGTCAGAAGACCATGCGGCTTCAGCACGGCGCGCAGGCCGGGCTCGAAGTAGGTCAGGGCCTTGGAAATGCCGTGGCGGATCGCGCCGGCCTGGCCGGAGAGGCCCGAGCCCTGCACGGAGACGATCACGTCGAACTGGCCCGCGCGATCGGCGAGGTCCATCGGCTGGGCGAGCATCATCCGCAGCACGGGGCGCGCGAAATAGACTTCCTGGTCGCGGCCGTTGATCGTGATCTTGCCCTTGCCGGGCTGGATCCAGACCTTGGCGATGGCGTTCTTGCGCTTGCCGGTGGCGTAGGCGCGGCCCTGGGCGTCGACCTTGCGCTCGTGGACGACGACGTCCTCGGCTTGCGTGCCCAGGCCCTTGAGGGCGTCGAAGCCGGTGGCTTCGGTGGTGGGGTTTTCCGACATCTGTCTTACGCGCTCCGCACGTTCTTGGCGTTCAGACCGGCGAACGCGATGGTCTCGGGGTTCTGGGCTTCGTGCGGGTGCTCAGGGGCGTTGTAGATGCGCAGGTGCGTCATCTGCTTGCGGGCCAAGGGGCTTTCCTTGGGCAGCATGCGCTCGACGGCCTTTTCCAGGATCCGCTCGGGGTACTTGCCGCCGAGGATCGCGCCGGCGGTGCGTTGCTTGACGCCGCCCGGGTGGCCGGTGTGCCAGTAGTAGATCTTGTCCTGCAGCTTCTTGCCGGTGAACTTCACCTTGTCGGCGTTCACGACGACGACGAAGTCGCCGCAATCGACGTGCGGGGTATAGTCAGCACGGTGCTTGCCGCGAAGGCGCATCGCGATGAAGGACGCGAGACGGCCGACAACGGCGTTCTCGGCGTCGATCACGATCCACTTCTTCTCGACGTCGGCGGGCTTCAGCGAAGCCGTCGTCTTCTGCATGGGATTCAGATCCGTAAGACTTGCAGGGCGCGAAGGGGCGCCCCGGCGTGAGGCGCGGCATATGCCCAAAACGCTGGGCGCTGTCAACACGCTGTTGCGCGACTGAATCGCAGAAAGGTCTTATTTTTCAAGGCAATTAGCGATACGGTATCATAATACCATGACTATTTCGTCCCAGACTTGGCCTTTTCCTCCGCCAGATAGGCCGCACTGAGCGTGGCCTTGGACGTCGCGAGCGGCAGGAGCGTCGGGTAGAACTGGACAAAGGTGGTGTCCACCGCGGCGTGATCCTGGTGGCAGGCATAGCAGGCGGCGGTCTGCGGCATGAGTATCGCCGGCTTCTCGCCATTGAAGCCGAAGAAGCCCCAGCCGCCCTTGAAGCGGGCGGTGTCCTTGACGTGGACCTCGACGGCCATGCGGTTGCTCTGGGAGCGGCCGCCCTTGTTGATCGAGGCATGCTCCTGGGCGCCGCGGATCTCCAGGACCATCACGGTCTTGTCCGGCCAGGTCCCGGTCTTCTGGAAGGCGGCATAGGCTGCGGGGTCGACGAAGACGTTGTCGAACGCGTGCATCTGCCCGCCGCCGCCCTCGGTATAGACCATGTCCATGCCCGACGAGAGATAGACCCAGGTGCGGTAGTCCTTGGGGAACTCCATCTTGCCGTCGGCGGTGAAGGTCGCCGCCGGGGTGGGCGCTTGCGCCTGCGACACCGCTGTAGCTCCCACGCAGATCAGCGCCGCCGCGCTAAGCGTCGCCACGATCACCCCGGTCTTGGAACCCGACATGCCCGACCCCCATCGGTTTCGCCAATGACGGACGATGCCCCTGCCCGCCCGGCTCAGCCAATGAATTCCGTTTAATGGCGGGCTAGACGCGACGAACCCGCCAGGCGAAAGCGGTGGCCACGCAAAGCAGCAGCGCGGCGGTGAGCTGGTGGGCGATGCCGAGGCCGATCGGGACACGGGCCATCAGGGTGGCGACGCCGAGGCTCGCCTGGACGAGCACCAGGACCGCCACGCCGACCGCCAACACCTTCGAGTCCTCTGCCAGGTAGCGCGAGCGCCACGCGGCGACCCCGATGGCGAGCGCCACGACGGTCAGCAGGTAGGCGACGAGGCGGTGGTGCATCTGCACGGCCCCCTGGCTGTGCGCCAGCGTCGCCCAGAGGTTTGCGCCCGCGTAGGCGTCGGGGACCCACCTGCCGTTGAAGAGCGGCCAGTCGTTGTAGATCAGGCCCGCGTCGTTGCCGGCCACCAGCGCCCCCAGCAGGATCTGCAGATAGATCAGGCCCAGCAGCCCAAGCGCTCGCCGGCCCCAGGGGCTGGGCAGGGTCTGGCGCGCCCAACCGGCCCAGGCGTCGAGCGCCGTCCAGACCAGCGCGCCCAGCAGTGCGAAGGCCAGACCCAGGTGGATCATCAGGCGCTCCGGCGCCACGGAGACCCGGTCCGAAAGCCCGCTCGCCACCATCCACCAGCCGACCGCGCCCTGCAGGCCACCCAGGATGAAGAGCCCGCCAAGCCGCAGCAGGAGTCGCTGGGGGATCTTGCGGCGCCACGCGAACCAGATCAGCGGCAGGGCGAAAGCCGCGCCCACCAGCCGGCCCAGCAATCGGTGCGACCACTCCCACCAGTAGATCGTCTTGAACTGGGCGAGATCCATGTTCGGATTGACCAGCTTGTATTGCGGGATGTCGCGATAGCGGTCGAACTCGGCCTGCCAGTCGGCGAGGTTCATCGGCGGCAGCGCGCCGGTCACCGGCTTCCATTGGGTGATCGAGAGGCCGGAATCGGTCAGCCGGGTCGCCCCGCCCACCACGACCATGGCCAGCACCAGGGCGGCGACGACGAAAAGCCAGATGGCCACGGCGCGCGACCGGTCTAAACGCAGGAATGACGTCATATGTCGGGATCGCGCCCTAACGAGGCTGAACTTGGGCGCTCCGCTAGCCGAGAACACCGACGCCGTCTATGAGCGCCCCCATGAATGAGCGGGTGCGTAAACTGATCGGTCTGGCGGGCATCATGGCCTTCCTGGCGGGCTACATCACCGCCGTGACGCTGATTGCCGACCACATCCCCGACCACTGGGCCGCACGGCTGGCCTTCTATGTCGTCGCCGGCATCGGCTGGGGCGTGCCGATCCTGCCGCTGATCGGCTGGATGAACACCGGACGCTGGCGGCGTTAGGGCCGCAGCGTTTCGGTCTTGCCCTGACGCGATAAGCCGCTAGAAGGGCCGCTCGCCGCGAGGCGTCGGAGCGTAGCGCAGCCTGGTAGCGCACTTGACTGGGGGTCAAGGGGTCGCAGGTTCAAATCCTGTCGCTCCGACCATTCGTGGGTCGGCTCAATCCCAAGATGTAAGACTGTTCATCCCCGCGAAAGCGGGGGTGTTTGCTGACGGCCGCGGAGGTCCCGTTCGTGGGCGGTTCAGGCTGCTGCGGAGCGCTGTCAGCGGGCGCTTCAGCAAGGCTCCCAAAGCGGCGCTGCTGACGGCCGCGCTGATCAGAGCAAAGCCGTCAGGCGACGGCGGCCAGACGCCGGCGCTGGCCGACATCTAGCCTTTCAGCAGACCGTCCAGGCGCGCCTTGGCGGTTTCGAGGTCGTTCAGGGCGTCGAGGAGGCCGCTGCGCCCCCTGGCGCTCACGGGCGCTGCATGCGCTTCGGAGGATAGCGGCGTTTCGGCCCCCTCGCCTTCTCCGGCGGCCACCAGCCGGCGGATGCCCTGTTCGCGGTGCAGGCGCTGCACGCCCTTGATGGTGTAGCCGTCATCGTGCAGCAGGCGGCGGACGCCGCGCAGGACGGCGATGTCGGCGGGCCGGTAGAACCGGCGGCCGCCGGCTCGCTTCATCGGCCGGATGAAGGCGAACTTGGTTTCCCAGAACCGCAGCACATGTTGCGGCACGCTGAGCTCGTCCGCCGCTTCGGAGATAGTCCGAAAGGCTTCCGGGCCCTTGACCACGGCCTAGGCGGTCCTCACCGGGAGAGCGCGCGGTCGACTCGCGCCTTCATGACCTGCGAGGCGCGGAAGCCGATCACCCGCCGGGGTTCGATGGCCGCCGGCGCGCCGGTCTTGGGGTTGCGCCCCATGCGGGCCCGCTTGGCGCGGACCTGGAAGACGCCGAAGCCTGAAAGCTTGACCTGCTCGCCCTTCTCCAGGGCGACCGCCATCAACTCGAGAACCCGTTCGACGAGCTCGCCGCAATCCTGGCGCGTCAGACCCACTTCCTCGTGGACCGCCTCGCATAGGTCGGCTCGCGTCACAGTCGCGCCCTTCATGCTCGCCCGTTCCCCCGAATGCGCCCCCGAAATCGTCCGGTCAGGCGCGCCAGCAACATTGCTTGATTGTCCTATCGGGTCAAAGACTTCAAGCGTCAGATTGTCGACATAGCGCAAGTCGCGCTCCTAAAGCCGTTCCCTAGAGGCGAATGACGCACGCGCCCCAGGTGAAACCGCCGCCCATGGCTTCCAACAGGAGGAGCTGGCCGGGTTTGATTCGCCCGTCCCGTACGCCGCGGTCCCAGGCCAGCGGAATCGAGGCCGCCGAGGTGTTGGCATGCTCCGATAGGGTGGTGATCACCTTGGCCTCGTCGATGCCGACGCGGCGGGCCACGCCCTCCAGGATGCGGATATTCGCCTGGTGCGGGATGAACCAGTCGACACTGGAGACCGCGATGCCCGCGTCGGCGGCGGCGGCGTGGATGGCTTCGGAGATGTTCACCACGGCGTGGCGGAACACCTGATTGCCCTGCATGCGCAGCTTGCCGACCGTGCCCGTCGTGGACGGGCCGCCGTCGACGTAGAGCAGGTCCTGCTTGGTTCCGTCGGCGCGCAGCGCGAAGCCGAGCAAGCCACGATCGCTGATGGTCCCCTCGCCCGCCTGCGGTTCGAGGACCACGCAGCCGGCGCCGTCGCCGAACAGGACGCAGGTGCCGCGGTCGGTCCAGTCCATGAGCCGGGTCATGGTCTCCGCGCCAATCACCAGCGCGCATTTGGAGCGGTCGCGGGCCACGAAGCCGTCGGCGACCGACAGCGCATAGACGAAACCGGAGCATACGGCCTGGACGTCGAAGGCGATGCCCACGGGACAGCCCAGCTTGCGCTGCACGATGGTGGCGGTCGCCGGGAATGTCAGGTCGGGCGTGGTGGTCGCCACGATGATCAGGTCGACGTCGGCGGGCGTACGGCCGGCGGCAGCGAGTGCGCGTCGCGCCGCTTCGACCGCCAGGTCGGAGACCGGCTGCTCGTCGGTGACGCGGTGGCGCTGACGGATGCCGGTGCGCTCGACGATCCACTCGTGGGAGGTGTCGACGAATTTGGCGAGGTCGTCGTTGGTCACCACCTGCTCGGGCAGATATCCGCCGACGCCGGTTACGACGCTACGCAAAACACTCGTCACTCGGCCGCTCCTTGGGAGGCCTCGCCCTCAGTGGACTGGCCTTCAGCCGGCGCCTGCTCTGCGAGCGCGGCCGGGAGCCGCCTCATATTCCGTTCGATCTCCGCGGAGAAGTCGCTTCTCGCCAGATCGGCTGCGACACGTATCGCCTGGGCGAAATCGCGGTCGCTGGCGCCCCCGTGGCATTTCAGCACGATGCCGTTCAGACCCAGCAGCGGCGCAGCCGGCGGCGGGCTCATCCGCTCGCGGAATTTCAGCAGCGCGGGACGGGCCAGCAGCGCCCCCAGGGTCGCCAGCAGGCCGGAGGTCAGCGCGTTGCGCAGCTCGCTGTTCATGAACCGCGCCGCGCCTTCCATCGACTTCAGCGCAATATTGCCGGTGAAGCCGTCGGTGACGATCACGTCGACCGCGCCGCGGGTGATGTCGTCACCCTCGACGAAGCCACGATAGTCGAGGTCGAGGCCGCCCTGGCGCAGGATGCGGTGCGCCTCGCGGACTTCCTCGTGGCCCTTCATCTCCTCGGACCCGACGTTCAGCAGGCCGACGGTGGGCTTGGGCACGCCATGGGCCGCGCGGTGGAACGCCTCGCCCATGATCGCGAACTCTACCAGGCGCGCCGCGTCGCAATCGATGTTCGCGCCCACGTCGAGGAAGGTCGTGACCGAGCGGGGGGTCGGGATCGAGGTGACCAGGGCCGGACGCTCCAGGTCTGCGCTCATCCGCAGGATCAGCTTGGAGATGGCCATCAGGGCGCCGGTGTTGCCGGCTGAGACCGCGGCCACTGCCTGGCCCTCGCGCACCGCCTCGACGGCGTTCCACATCGACGAGCCCTTGGACCGCCGAAGCGCCTGGGCCGGCTTCTCGTCCATGCCGACGACCTTGTCGGCGTGGCGGATCTCGATACGGGCGGCGACGTCCTTGTGTTTCGCCAACTCCGCCCGGATTCGCGGCTCGTCGCCGTGCAGGAGGAAGCTGACCGAGTCGGGAAGCGCCACGATCGCGCGCGCCACAGCGGCGATCACCACGGGCGGTCCGTGGTCGCCGCCCATGGCGTCGATGGAAATCACCAAGGGTTGGGTCAAGACGGCGCTTTGGTCCTTCGACGGGTCCCGCCGGATTCGGGGCGACGATAGCGCCCGCGCCCGGCGAAGGAAACAACAGCCGAGCTAGGCCTTGGGGTCCTGCAGCTTCTTCAGAACGGCAAACGGCGATTCTTCTTCGTCCGGCGGGGTGTATTCGAACTCCACGCCAGGCTTGCGGGCAAAGGGGTCGATCTCCAGCGCCAGGTGTTCGACGACATAGCCCGCAACGTCGATCGCCTCACCGGTGAGCACGTCGGGCGGATCGGGCGCCTCGGGGTCGTAGTCTACCTCGCCGCCGGCCGCGTCGGGCGCCTGGGGACTGCCATGCGGCACCGCGCGCAGCTCGATCTCGCCGGACAGGGGCTGCTCGAACGCATCCAGCGACACAGCGCAGATCTGCTCCACCACGGCGTCGAAGCGGCCGGTGATCTCCACCCCGTCCATCCAGGGCTTCAACGTCACCCGCGCCTTGAGCGACGGCAGGCTTTCCAGGCCCAGGTCCTTGGCGATCTTGGCCCGCTCGGCCTCGTCGGGCTCCAGGGTCAGCGTCATAGCGCCGCGCCCGAGCTCGTGCAGCAGGACCGGCTTGGACCAGGGCAGGCTCACACGGGCCTCCAATCGACCTCGCCGACCAACAGGCGGTCCAGACCCTGCGTCGCCAAATGGGCCCGCTGCTCGGTAACATAGGCCGCCAGGCGCGGCGCGCCGGCTGCGTCTGTCTCGGCGAAGATGGTGCGGATCAAGAGGGCTTCCAGCAGCTCGGTCGCCGGCAGGGCGTGGAAGGCCTGCTCGTAGGACCGGGCGCGGCCGAAGAGCGCCTCGCCCAGCTTGCGCATCTTCTTGCCCACCGAGAGATCGCCGACGCCCATCTCGCGAAGGGCGTTGTCCAGCGACTTCACATAGGTGTCGAACAGCACCTGCGAGACTTCGGCCGCCTGCTCGCCGTGCCCGCGCAGGCGTTCCAGCAGCAGCACGACGTGCAGGCTGTAGATCTCGAACCGGCCCTCCACGGTGTCGGGCGCGCCGATGTCGGCGTAGAGGGCCGGCGTCCGCGACTGATCGACCACCCGCTGATACAGCGCTTGGCCGATGGCCCGGGCGGGCCTAGGTCGGAACAGACGGTCCAGCAGCATGACGCCTCGATTTCGCCCGATGAGCCATCTAAAGGGCGGCATTGAACTAGTGGGCCGCGAGCGATAGGTCAAAGCCCTGAAGAGTCAGGATCCCAATCCGCACATGTTTCGTCGCGCCGCCTACGCCATCGTCGCTGTCAGCCTGCTGTCCACGGCAGCGTGCGCGCCCATCACCAGCTATTCAGGCTTCCAGGCCATCGAGTCCGATCCGAAGGACGTGAAGGTCGGGGCCGACACCAAATCCACGGTGCGCGGCAAGCTGGGGTCGCCCTCGGCCACCTCCACCTTCGACCCGAACGTCTGGTTCTACATGAACCAGGTCAAACAGCGGGTCGCCTTCCGTAAGCCGACGGTCATCGCCCGGAACGTCACCGCCATCACCTTCAACAAGGAAAATGAGCAGGTGGAGAGCGTGAACAACTACACGCTCAAGGACGGCAAGGTGATCGCCTTCAACGGCCGCGAGACGCCTACGCGGGGCCGCGAGCTGACCATCCTCGAACAGCTCCTGGGCAACGTCGGCCGCGGCTCGATGCTGCCCCGCGACGACGAAGGCGTCCCCGGCAACCGCCCCAGCGACCAGCGGTAAGAGCGCCGCGCGTCCCTCCCCGTTGGGGCGGGGAAGAAGTCAGAATCAAAAGCGCCCCGGAGATCGCTCTCCGGGGCGCTTTCGTCTGTCGATCGGCCGTTACTGGGCCGCCAGCACCGCCAGCAGCAGCAGGGCGACGATGTTGGTGATCTTGATCATCGGGTTCACGGCGGGGCCCGAGGTGTCCTTGTAGGGGTCGCCGACGGTGTCGCCGGTCACGGCGGCCTTGTGAGCCTCCGAACCCTTGCCGTGGAGCACGCCGGCGTCGTCGGTGAAGCCCTCTTCAATGACCTTCTTGGCGTTGTCCCAGGCGCCGCCGCCCGAGGTCATCGAGATGGCGACGAAGAGGCCTGTAACGATCACGCCCATCAGCATGGCGCCGACGCTGGCGAAGGCGTCGGCCTTGCCGGCGATCGCATTGATCGCGAAGAACAGGAAGATCGGGCTGACGACCGGGAGCAAGCTCGGGACGATCATTTCCCGGATCGCGGCCTTGGTCAGGATGTCGACCGCACGGCCGTATTCCGGCTTCACCTCGCCGGTCATGATGCCGGGGTTCTCCCGGAACTGACGACGGACCTCGACCACGACCGACTGCGCGGCGCGGCCCACGGCGGTCATCGACATGCCGCCGAACAGGAAGGGCAACAGGCCCCCGAACAGCAGGCCGACCACGACGTAGGGGTTGGAGAGGTCGAAGGCCACGACGCCCACGCCGTCGAAGAACGAGCCCGGCGCCGCGGTGGCGACGAAGTGCTTGAGGTCTTCGGTGTAGGCGGCGAACAGCACCAGGGCGCCAAGGCCGGCGGAGCCGATCGCGTAGCCCTTGGTCACGGCCTTGGTGGTGTTGCCGACCGCGTCGAGCGCGTCGGTCGTGACGCGCACTTCCTTGGGCAGGCCGGCCATTTCGGCGATGCCGCCTGCGTTGTCGGTGACCGGGCCGAAGGCGTCCAGGGCGACCACGAAGCCCGCCAGCGACAGCATGGCGGTGGTGGCGATGGCGATGCCGAAGAGGCCCGCCAGATTATAGGTGACGATGATGCCGACGATGATCACCAGCGCGGGGGCCGCGGTGGACTCCAGGCTCATGGCCAGGCCCTGGATCACGTTGGTGCCGTGACCGGAGACGGACGCCTGGGCCACCGATTTCACCGGGCGGAAGTTGGTGCCCGTATAGTACTCGGTGATCATCACGATCAGGGCGGTGATCACGAGGCCCGCGAGCGAGCAGAAGAACAGCGACATGGCGTTGAACGTCTTGGCGCCGACCGTCAGGTCTTCGGTCACCAGCGCGGGGATCAGGAAGTAGAGGGCGATGGCCGAGAGGACGCCGGTGACGATCAGGCCCTGGTAGAGCGCGCCCATGATCGAGCCCGACTTGCCCAGGCGGACCGCGAAGGTGCCAACGATCGAGGTGATAATGCACACGCCGCAGATGGCCAGCGGCAGGAGCATGAGGTTGCCCAGCATCGCCGTGCCGCCGAAGAAGATCGCCGCGAGCACCATGGTGGCGACCGTGGTCACCGCATAGGTTTCAAACAGGTCGGCGGCCATGCCGGCGCAGTCGCCGACATTGTCGCCTACGTTGTCGGCGATGGTCGCGGCGTTGCGCGGGTCGTCTTCCGGAATGCCGGCTTCAACCTTGCCCACCATGTCGCCGCCGACATCGGCGCCCTTGGTGAAGATCCCGCCGCCGAGGCGGGCGAAGATCGAGATGAGCGAAGCGCCGAAGGCCAGCGACGTCAGGCCCATGACCACGTTGCGGTCATCGGCGGCGAAGCCCAGGTGCTGGGTGAGGACGGCGTAGTAGCCGGCGACCCCGATCAGGGCGAAGCCGGCGACCAGCAGGCCAGTGATGGCGCCCGACGTGAAGGCGAGCTTCAGGCCCTTGGCCAGGCTTTCCGAGGCCGCCTGGGCGGTGCGGACGTTGGCGCGGACCGAAATCAGCATGCCGGCGAAGCCGGCGGCGCCCGAAAGCACCGCGCCGATCAGGAAGCCGACCGGCTGCACCCAGTTGCGGAAGAGGACGGCCAGGGCGATCAGGACGACGACGCCCACGATCGCGATGGCGGTGTATTGCCGGCGAAGGTAGGCCTGCGCCCCTTCCTGGATGGCGGCGGCGATTTCCTGCATCCGTGCGTTGCCGGGAGATTCCCGCAGAAGCGATGCTGTCTGGATGATACCGTACAGCACAGCCAGCACGCCGGCGGCGACCACCAGCATAAGCTCAAAACTCATAGTTAAAGCGCCCCTTTGCGATTGCGCGGAGGGGACCGCCGACCGTGTTGACGTCACGGTGCGCGGCTCGTCCCCAGCCCTGAAGTTTCCCCATGGATCGGTGCGCGCATCTCTGCGCCCCGAATAAGACGCGGGAAAGTGCCAAAGATGTCAGGCGCATGCAACCTGCCGCGCGGGGAGACCCCCGGGGCTGGCTCAGGACCGCGTGGGCGCGGCCAGTCTGGGCTGAGGAACCCGCCTCGATGGCGTCTGGGACGTGACGATTACCGACTTGATCTGGCCGGGCCCCACCAGCGCGGTCGCCTCGCGCATCATGGCGGTCGTCAGTCGCGCTTCGTCGACCTTCTGGTAGTCGTTCGTGATGACGAAGGGCGTACGATGGCCCGCGCGAACCAGGGCGTCCCGGAAGAAAGGCTCCATCTCGCGAAGGCGCGTGACGTTGGCGCTGCTGGTCAGGTTCAGCCGCACATAGACGAAGACGTAATTGACCAGGTCGCCGCGGATCACGATCGGCATGGCGAGCGGCTGCAGGTCGACGTACTGGCCGACGTCGGTCTTGGGCGCCTTGCCCTCGGAGGCATGCGCGGCCCGGCCGAGAATCAGCAGGGGCGCGAGTGCGATCAGCCGGCGTCTAAGCATGCCGCCACAGTGCCGAAAGGAGGTTTCCGCAACGTTGCGGCGAGCGTGACCGTGTTGGCGAACAGTGATATATATTCGAACCTTCAGTTAGGTGGAGTTCGGACATGTCGTTCACCCGCCGCCACGCCACAGCCGGCCTCGTCGCCGGCGCGGCCGTCCTCCCGTTTTCCCAGGCCGCCGCCCAGGCCATTGTCGAAACCCCTGACGTCGAGGAACCACCGGCCGGCCTCGATACCGGCAAGGACGGTTACGAGCACATGCTCGCCCCCGTCACGATCAACGGCCAGGGGCCGTTCCAATTCCTCATGGACACCGGCGCCAACACGTCATGCGTGTCGCGCGCGTTGGCCGACAAGCTGGATCTCACGCCCGGCCCGGCGGCCAATGTGCACACCGTCGTGGGGGTGCGCCAACGGCCGAGCGTGGTGATCGACCACCTGCAGGTCGGCTCACGCACCCGTAAGAAGGTGAAGGCGGCGGCCCTGCCCTTTTCCAGCGAAGGCGTCGACGGCGTGCTGGGGGTCGACTGGCTGAAGGGCCAGCGGCTGGTCATGGGGTTCAAGACGCGGCGGCTGGAGATCACCAAGTCGCGCGAGGACCGCCCGGACAAGGATCAGGTCGTGGTGCCCGCCCGCCGTCGGTTGGGCCAGCTCACCATTGTCGACGCCGATCTCAGCGGCAGCAAGATCAGCGCCATCATCGATTCCGGAGCCCAGCTGACGCTTTGCAATGCGCCGCTTCGCAAGCTCGTCCTCGATCGCGAGCGCCGCAAGGGCCAGCCGATGGAGCATCAGAAGGTCAAGCTCGAGACTTTGGCGGGCGAACCCTTCACGGGCGAGATGCTCTACCTACCGTTCGTGCGCCTGGGCGGGCTGCACCTTGGCAACGTACCGGTGGTCTACGCCGACATGCACGTCTTCGACATCTGGGGCCTGAAGACCACGCCGGCCCTCGTGATCGGCATGGACCTGCTCACCCAATTCGAAACCGTCTCCCTGGACTTCGGGCGCTCCCAGGTCCGTTTCGACATCGCCAATCCTCAGAGCTTGCAGGCGCTGCCCAGCAAGCTAAGCTGAACTACATCTGTAGTTCAGGGGGCGGGTTTGGACAGGCTTCGGACGTACTGCGCAGCGTTGCTGGCGCTATGGTTCTTCACCGTGCCCGCCATGGCCGCGACGCCCACCGGCGACTATGCGCGGAACGCCGAGGGCGTCATCAAGGCCTATGTCGATCCGGACGTCTTTAGCGGCGCGGTCCTGGTGGCGAAGGACGGCAAGCCGATCTTCCGCAAGGCCTACGGGCTCGCGGACCGCGAATGGAATGTCGCCAATACGCCTGAGACCCGGTTCCGGCTTGGATCGATCACCAAGCAGTTCACCGCCACGGCGATCCTGCAGCTCGCCGAGCAGGGCAAGCTCAGCATCGACGACCCGATCTCGAAGTATTATTCGGCCGCGCCTGCGGCCTGGGCGCCCATCACGCTCAAGCACCTGCTGACCCACACATCGGGAATCCCCAGCTACACCGCGATTCCGGGCTTCTTCGCCCAGCTGGCCCGTCTCGACAAAACCCCGGACGAGATCATCGCGCTGACCCGCGACAAGCCGTTGGATTTCCCGCCGGGCTCGAAATACGCCTACGACAACACCGGCTACATCCTGCTGGGCTACGTGGTGGAGAAGGTGAGCGGGCAGCCCTACGCGGCCTATCTCCAGGATCACATCTTCACGCCGCTGGGCATGAAGGACACGGGCTACGATGTCAGCGACACGATCCTGCCGCGGCGGGCGTCGGGCTACAGCGTGGCGGGCGGCAAGACGAAGAACGCGGCCTTCCTGTCCATGTCCCTGCCCTATGCCGCCGGCTCGCTGTATTCGACCGTCGACGACCTCTTGAACTGGGACCAGGCGCTGCACGCGGGCAAGGCGATCAAGCCGGCGTCAGTCGCGGCGATGTTCAGCGACTACGGCTTCAAATACGGCTTCGGCCAGAGCATCCGCGTGCAGAAGGATGGACGTCGCATCTGGGGTCACAACGGGGGGATCAACGGGTTCTCGACCCAGATCAACCACCTGCCGGATGCGGGGCTGACGGTGATCGTCCTGGCCAATGTCGAGCAGGCGCCGAGCGGCCGCATCGCCGATAAGCTGTCAAATCTCTACTTCGATCCAAGCGTCGCGGTCGGGGCCGGGGTCAAGCCGACGAGGGCCGAGCTGGACGGCTTCGTCGGACGCTATCAGCTCGCGCCGAACCTGGTGATTGCCGTCACCCATGAGGGCGAGCACCTGTTCGCTCAGGCCACCAACCAGCCGAAGGTCGAGCTCTTCCGTGAGGCGGGCCGCACCTACTTCGTGACCGTGGCGCCGCTCGCGATGACCTTCGGGGACGGCGCCCACGCGCCGGAGGTCAGCGTCCGGCAGGGCGGCAAGGACACCGTCGCCAAGCGGATCGACTAGGCCGGGCGGCTGTTGGGCTTGCGGCCGTAGGGCGGCTTTCCGCCCTTGGGCGGCGGGCCGCGGCGCGGAGGGCCGCCAGGACCTGGGCGCGGACCCGGCCTCGCGGCCGGATGCGGGCCGGCGCGCGGCGGACCGCCCGGGCCAGGCCGAGGACCGCGCGGACGATCCGCGGCAGGCGGAGCCGCGGCCGGCTCGATCCGGATGTCGCCTTCCGCCGCGCCCTTAACGGCCTGGCGGAAGCGGACCTCGGTCTCGGCGATGATCTCGAACTTTGTCTCGCGGTCGAAGATGCGGATCTGGCCGATGTCCTTCTTGGTGACGTGGCCCAGACGACAGATCAGCGGGATCAGCCACTTGGGGTCGGCGTTGTTCTGCCGCCCGATCGGCATGCGGAACCAGGCCGCGCCCTCGCCGCCGGGGCTGTGGGACGGACCCGCGCCCGGGCCGCTCTCGCGGATCGGATCGTAGGTCACGCCGCCCCGTTGGCGGGGCGCGATCTGCGGACCGGAGTCGCGCACGTCGTCGAACAGGTCCTCGGGCTCGGGCAGACGCTGGCGGTAGAGGCGGATCAGGGCGGCCGCGACCGCTTCGGGCGACTTCTCGGCCAGGATGCGCTTGGCGAGCGTCAGGTCTTCTTCGGTGGGGTCGCCGGTGAGGATCGGGTCGTCCAGCATCCGCTGCTGGTCCTTGGCGCGGATCTCTTCGGCCAGGGGCGGGCCGGACCACTCGGCATGAATGCTGGCGGATTCCAGCAGACGCTCGGCGAAGCGGCGCTTGTTGTACGGCACGACCAGGACCGAAGTGCCCTTCTTGCCGGCCCGGCCGGTCCGGCCGCTGCGGTGGAGGAGGCCTGCCTTGTTCACGGGCAGCTCGGCGTGGATCACCAGACCCAGATCCGGTAGGTCGAGGCCGCGGGCGGCGACGTCGGTGGCGACGCAGGCGCGCGCATGGCCGTCGCGCAAGGCCTGCAGGGCGTCCGTCCGTTCCTTCTGGGTCATCTCGCCCGAGAGCGCGACGGCGGCGAAGCCCCGCTCGCGGAGCGCGCTGTGCAGGTGGCGGACCCGTTCGCGGGTCGCGCAGAACACCAGGGCGCCGGGGGCCTCGAAATAGCGCAGCAGGTTGACGACGGCGTGCTCGATCTCGTTGGGCGCGACGCGGATAGCCCGATACTCGATGTCGCCGTGCGCCTCGTCGCGGCGCAGGGTGTCGATGCGCACCGCCTCGCGCTGGTAGCGGCGGGCCAGCGTCGCGATCTCCTTGGCGATGGTCGCGGAGAACAGCAGCGTGCGGCGGCTGGTCGGCGTGGAGTCGAGGATTTCCTCGAGATCCTCGCGAAAGCCCATGTCGAGCATCTCGTCGGCCTCGTCGAGCACGACGACCCGAAGCGCCGAGAGGTCGAGCGCGCCGCGTTCCAGGTGGTCACGCAACCGTCCCGGCGTGCCGACCACGATATGGCAGCCCTGCTGCAGGGTCCGGCGCTCGGCGCGCGGATCCATACCGCCGACGCAGTTGGCGACGATCGTCCCGGCCTGGGCGTAAAGCCAGTTGAGCTCGCGGCTCACCTGCAGGGCCAGTTCGCGGGTGGGCGCGATCACCAGGGCCAAGGGCGGACCAGCGCGGTCGAAGCGCGGCGCCTCGCCCAACAGGTCCTTGGCCATGGCCAAGCCAAAGGCGACGGTCTTGCCGGAGCCGGTCTGGGCGGAGACCAGCAGGTCCTGGCCGTCGGCGGCGCCGAGGACGGCGGCCTGCACGGGGGTCGGCTCGAGATAGCCCTGCTTGTCCAGGGCGCCAGCAAGCGCAGGGTGGGTCGGGGGAAACGGCATCGCAGATCCTTGGCGTCCGCAGTCGCGAAACGCGGCGGACGCGCCAAAAGCCGTATCACGCCTCGCAAAGCAAGCCTTGTGAGATCAGAGGTGGCGCCAGCCCGCGTGGTCTATGGCCACTGCCGCGCCGTCCACGAGGACGTCGGTCCCCTCGCCGGCCGAGACGGTTCCGATGGTGGTGAAGCCTTCGGGAGGCGCGCCGGAGAAGGCGGCGACCACCTCGTAGTCGTCCCCACCGGTCGCCAGTTTCACCAGCGCCGTGATCCGATCGGGTTGAGCGTCGAGCCAACGGCGGGCCGCCGGCGACAGCGGCATCTGCTGAAGGTCCAGCGAGAGGCGGACCTGGCTCACCTCGCCGATATGGCCGGCGTCGGCGACCAGGCCGTCGGACACGTCGGCGGCGGCGCTCGCCCCAGCCACGGCCGCGCGAAGATCCAGACGCGGCTTCGGCAAGCGGTAGCGCTCGGCCAGGACGCCGTCCGTATCCTCGATCTCACCCCGCACCGCCAGGAGGCCGAGCGCGCCGTCGCCGATCGTTCCGCTGACCGCCAGGATGTCGCCCGGTTTCGCGCCCGCGCGTCGCACCATCCCGCCCGCCGAGACCCAGCCCAAGGCTGTCAGGCTAAGCGTAAAGGGGCCGGGCGTGGAGACCGTGTCACCGCCCAGCAAGGCTACGCCGAAGGCCTTGAGGTCTTCGCCCAGCCCACCGGCGAACGCCTCACGCTCAGACGCCCCGAACGATTTCGGCCAGGCCACGGCCAGGAAGCAGCCGAACGGTTCGGCGGCCTTGGCGGCCAGGTCTGAGAGGTTCACCCGCAGGAGCTTTTTCGCCACCAGGCCCGGGGCCTCGCCGACAGGGAAGTGCACGCCCTCGACGAGGGCGTCCTTGGTGATGACCAGGTCGAAGCCGGGGCGCTGCGGCACGACGGCGGCGTCGTCCAGGAGGTCGAAGGCCCCAGCCGCGCCGCCGGTCAGGGGGCGGAACAGCCGGGCGATCTCGCTGAACTCGTCAGCTCCGGACATCCTGGGCCACCGCATCCAGCGCGCCGTTGACGAACCCTGGCTCCGGCCCTTCGAAGAACGACTTCGCGAGCTCGACATACTCGTCGATGACCACTTCGGTGGGCACGTCGGCGCGCTTGGAGAGCTCATAGGCGCCGGCCCGCAGGATGGCGCGCACGGTGGCGTCGAGGCGTTCCAGCTTCCAACCGGTCGCCAGCCGCTTCACGACCGCGCCGTCGATGGCCTTCTGGTGCTGGACCACGCCGCGCACGAGGTCGGCGAAGAAGGCCTCGTCGGCCTGGGCCAGAGTCATGTCTTCCAGATCGCGATCGAAGCGGTGCTCGGTGAACTCGCGGATGACGTTCTCGACGCCGGTCGAGGAGACTTCCATCTGATAGAGCGCCTGGACGGCGGCGAGCCTCGCCACCGATCGCGCTTGTTTGGGCGGAACGCTCATCGCTTGTGGCCGAGCAGCTGCTGCTTCAGGGCGACCATGGTGAGCGCGGCGCGCGCGGCGCCGCCGCCCTTGTCGCCCTCGCTGACCTTCGCCCGCGCCCAGGCCTGCGCCTCGTCCTCGACGGTGAGGACGCCGTTGCCGATCGCCAGACGCTTGCCGACGGCCAGGTCCATGATCCCGCGCGCGCTTTCGTTGGACACGATCTCGAAGTGATAGGTCTCGCCGCGGATCACCGCGCCCAGGGCCACGTAGCCGTCGAACGGGTGCTGGCCAGCCGGACGGTGGCCGCCCTCCTCCGCGAAGGCGATGGCGGCGGGAATCTCCAGCGCCCCCGGAACCGTGACCACTTCATATTCCGCGCCATAGGCCTCGATGGCGTCGATCGCGCCCTTGAGGAGCTCATCGGCGAGATCCGAATAGAAGCGCGCCTCCACGATCAGGATGCGGATCTTGTCTTCGCTCATCTTGGGCCCTTCAGCGTCTGGAAGATGCCTTTAGGCCGTTTCGCGCCAGCGGGCGAGATAGCGCGCCAGCATATCGATCTCCAGGTTCACGCGGGCGCCGGCCTTCAGCTCGCCAAGCGTCGTCACGTCCCAGGTGTGCGGGATCAGGTTCACGCCGAAAACGTCGTCCTCAACCTCGTTGACGGTCAACGACACGCCCTCGACGGTGATCGAGCCCTTCGGGGCGATGAAGCGGTGCATCGGTCGCGGAACCCGGATGCGCACGCGGTGCGAACCGCCTTCGCTCTCCACCGAAATCACCTCGCCGACGCCGTCCACATGGCCAGAGACGATGTGGCCGCCCAGTTCGTCGCCGACGCGCGCGGCGCGCTCCAGGTTGACCCGGCGCCCCGCTTTCCAGTTGTCGAGTGTGGTTGCCGACAGGGTCTCGCCGGAAACCTCGACGGCGAACCAGTCGGGGCCCTTTTCCACGATCGTCAGGCAGCAGCCGGCATGGCTGACCGAGGCGCCGATATCCAGTGTGGAGAGGTCGAAGGCCGTCTCGATCTCGAAGCGGCGGTCGCGGTTGGTCTCGCGCACGGCCCGTACGCGGCCCACGTCGGTGACGATCCCGGTGAACATTCAGATCCTCGCGTAGCGTTCCCAGAGGTCATCGCCGACTTCGCGGACCTCGACGCGCCGGAAATGGGGCGCATCGGCCAAGCCGGCAAGAGCCAAGGCGCCGACGCCCGGCCGCCCCTCGCCGCCGATCAGGATCGGGGCGCGGAACCACTCGATGGCGTCCACCAGGCCGCAGCGCAGGAAGCTCGCCGCGACCTGCCCGCCGCCCTCCACGAGGATCGCTGAAAGCCCTTCGTTTGCCAGGGCTTGCACGACGGTCTTCAGCTCCGGCCGATCCTCGCCGATCGCCCTCACCTGCAGTACGTGCACGCCGGCGGAGACCAGGGTCGGGTCGGGCTCGGTGGTTGAAACGACATAGGTCGGGATCTCGCGGGCGGTCCTCACCATCTTGCACTCGGGGCTCAGCCGCTGACGGCTGTCCAGAACCACGCGCGCAGGCTGGCGGCCGCCATAGCCCGGGAGCCGCACCGTCAGCTCCGGATCGTCGGCCAGGGCTGTCTCGGCGCCGACCAGCACGGCGTCATGTTCGGATCGCAGCCGATGGACGGCTTGCCGCGCCGCCTCGCCGGTGATCCAGCGACTCTCGCCCGAGGCGGTGGCGATGCGGCCGTCCAGCGACGTGGCGAGCTTCAAGGTGACCGGCATGGGCCCTAGTGCTCGTCTTCCGTCACCTCGGAAAGCCCTTCGGCGCTGAGGAACTGGGCGAAGTCCTGGGTTTCGCGGAAGTCGCGGTAGACCGAGGCGTAGCGGACATAGGCCACGTCATCGAGCGCCTTGAGCTGGGCCATGACCAGTTCGCCCACCGCCGACGACGGCAGCTCCGTCTCGCCCATGCTCTCCAGCTGGCGGGTGATCGACGAGATCATCCGCTCCACGCGCTCCGGGTCGATAGGCCGCTTGCGGATGGCGATGGAAATGGAGCGCGCCAGCTTGTCCCGCTCGAACGGCGTGCGCCGGCCGGAGCGCTTCAGGATGGTCAGTTCGCGAAGCTGCACGCGCTCGAAAGTGGTGAACCGGCCGCCGCATTCCGGGCAGAGCCGGCGACGACGGATGGCCGCACCGTCTTCCGACGGCCGCGAGTCTTTCACCTGACTTTCGATGTGACCACAGAACGGGCAGCGCATGATGTAGCCCCTTTGCGGCCTACAAAACCCTATCTGTTGTAGATAGGGAAGCGTTGCGTTAGCGCCAGCACCTCGGCCCGGACCTTCGCCTCGACCGCCGAATTGTCGCCGCCGGTCGCCACGCCGTCGAGAACCTCGCCGATCCACTTGCCGATCTGGCGGAACTCATCTGGCCCAAAACCGCGGGTCGTGCCGGCCGGGGAGCCCAGGCGCAGACCCGAACCCTGCATGGGTGGCAGCGGGTCGTTCGGGATGTTGTTCTTGTTGGTGGTGATGCCGGAGCGCTCCAGGGCGATCTCCGCGTCGGCCCCGTTGACGCCCTTGGGCGTCAGGTCCAGCAAGACCATGTGGCTGTCGGTGCCGTTCGACACGATCTTGAAGCCGACTTTCTGCAGGCTGTCGGCGAGGGCGCGGGCATTCTCGATGACCTGCCGGCCGTAGAGCTTGAACTCCGGCCGCAGCGCCTCACCAAACGCCACCGCCTTGGCGGCGATCACGTGCATCAGCGGCCCACCCTGCAGGCCCGGGAAGACGGCGCTGTTGATCTTCTGCGCCCACTTCTTGGAGTTGGTCATGATCATCGCCCCGCGCGGACCCCGCAGGGTTTTGTGCGTGGTGGTGGTGACGATGTGAGCGTGGGGAAATGGGTTGGGATAGACCCCGGCCGCGACAAGGCCCGCATAGTGGGCGATGTCGGCCATCAGCACCGCGCCGCACTTGTCGGCGATCTCGCGAAAGCGGGGGAAGTCGATCACCCGCGAATAGGCCGTGGCGCCGGCGATGATCACCTTGGGCTTCTCGGCCATCGCCACTTCTTCGGCCTGGTCGTAGTCGATCAGGTGGTCCTGGGTGCGGACCCCATAGGCCACCGGCCGGAACCACTTGCCCGACTGGTTGACGCTCTTGCCGTGGGTCAGGTGGCCGCCGTCGTCGAGGCTCATGCCCATGAAGGTGTCGCCAGGCGACATGGTCGCCATGAACACCGCCTGGTTCGCCTGGCTGCCCGAGTGCGGCTGGACGTTGACGTACTCGCAGCCGAACAGCTGCTTGGCCCGCTCGATCGCCAGCAGCTCCGCCTCGTCCACCACCTCGCAGCCGCCGTAGTAGCGTTTGCCTGGGTAGCCCTCGGCGTACTTGTTGGTGAGCGCCGAGCCCTGCGCCTCAAGCACCGCCTTGGAGACGATATTTTCCGAGGCGATCAGCTCGATCTGATCCTGCTGGCGCTTCAGCTCACGCCCCACGATCGCGGCAATGGCCGGATCGCCCTTGGCGAGATCGTCGCCGAAGAACTGGTCGGTGGAGAGATCGGCTTGCACGTGCAGGTTCAAGGGCGGCGCCTTTCGCTGGCGGTTGAGGTATGGCTGGTCAAGACTCTTGGCGGCGGAGAGCGCTCTTTACTCCCAACCGCCATGTGTTCCAACGGCTGCCGCAATCTCGCGGAACTATCTCCCCCGTGCAGCGTTGAATCGGCGACCGCCGGGGTGGGTTGAGCCATGCCCGACGGTTGCGTTGTTTAGTGGCAAGGGGGTTTCATGAGCGTCGGACCGGATACCGAGGGCCCCTCGGGCGAGGAACTACTGCGTCTGGGGGCGGATATCGTATCGGCCTATGTGAGCCGTAACGCCGTTGCGGCAGACGCCGTTCCCGACATCATCCGTACCGTCCATCAGGCGCTTGAAGGCCTTTCCCGCGGGACGCCGGCGCCCGTCGAGGAGAAGGCCAAGCCCGCGGTTCCGATTGGCCGTTCCGTGCAACACGACTTCATCGTCTGCCTCGAAGACGGCAAGAAGCTGAAGATGTTGAAGCGGTACCTGCGCTCGCGCTACGACATGAGCCCCGACGACTACCGGCGGCGGTGGAACCTTCCCCCCGACTATCCGATGGTCGCCCCCGCCTATGCCGCCCGGCGATCCGACTTCGCCAAGAAGATCGGCCTGGGGCGCGGCGTACGACGAAAGTGAAGTGATGCAGTCCACGAGCCTGGAGACGGCGATCCAATCGTTCCGCGAGAGCGGCTACGAGATTTTGGACGAGCGGTTCGCCGAAACCGGCGACGTGATGATCTGGTCGATGGACCCGGTGACGCCGCGCCTGGGCGATCGCTACCTGATCGACACGGGCGGCGACGTGCATGAACTCGCGGTCTACACGCTCACGACGTTCCGCGGCGGCTGGAGCGTAACCTGCCGGGCCGAGACCTGACGGCGGGCTTCCGCTGCATCTCGCCCAGGACTAGCGTTCCGAAAACGGGAGGAACGCCATGAGTTTGACCAGCAGTCCGGACGCCTGGGTCGGCGAGTTCCGCACGCCGCGCAACATGGCGCAGGAGGTGAAGGGCTCGATTCACGACGACGCCACGGCCTCGAAGCTGGGTTTCCGGGGCGGCACGGTGGCCGGCTCCATCCATATGGACCAGTTCATCCCGGGCCTCGTGGCGCTCTATGGCGACGCCTGGTTCGAGCGGGGCTCGATCTCGCTCTATTTCACCCAGGCGACTGTCGACGCCGAGAAGGTGCGGGCCACCGTCGAACCCGGTCCGGAGCGGGCGCGGCTCACCATGCACAACGAGGCCGGCGCCCTGATCTGCGAGGGCACCGCCGCCGTCGGGCCCGACGCCCAGTCCGAACTGGCGCGGCGGTTTGAGGCGCAGACCCCGGCCAAACCGGCCGACCTGCGCATCCTGCGGGACATGAGGATCGGCGACGAGCGCCACGACCTGGCGGTGCGGATCGAGCCCGAGGTCCTGGCGAAGGCGCTGGAGACCCTGACGGAGCCCCTGCCCGCCTACCGCGACGATCGGATCCTGCCGCCTTCGCACCTGGTGCGACTGGCGCACATCACGCGGCCCGAGGTCATGCGGGATTCGGCCCGGCCGGCTGTGGGCCTCTTCGGCGCCCTGGAGGTCGAACAGCTCGCGGGGCCGTTGCGGGCCGGCGTCGACTACCTGGCGCGGACCAAGGTGCTGAAGTTCAGCGAGAGCCCGAAGACCGAGAACGTCTGGTACGAGGTGGTCTTCACCGAGGCGAAGCACGGCCCAGACCTCGGGCGCGTGCTTTACCTGTTGCGGCTGCTGAAGGGCTCGTCGCCCCTCTGGGCGTCTTAGGCCGCGACGCCACCGACGCGCTGGACGTTGCAACGAACCCACAGGGTTTCCAGCGCCGCCACCAGATCGTCCATCATGCCGTCGGTATGGGCCGGCGACGGCGTGAAGCGCAGCCGCTCGGTGCCGCGCGGCACGGTCGGATAGTTGATCGGCTGGACGTAGATCCCGTGATCCTCGAGCAGGATGTCGGAGATGAGCTTGCAGTGAACCGCGTCGCCCACCAGCACCGGCACGATGTGGCT
>Ga0307513_10002129_pt1 | contig 27794 bp, 28 predicted proteins | sample 15_EM_MG_FD_202174 | JGI IMG/M metagenome (GOLD analysis project Ga0307513, IMG submission 202174) | Populus trichocarpa ectomycorrhiza microbial communities from riparian zone in the Pacific Northwest, United States - 15_EM | ecosystem: Host-associated > Plants > Roots > Unclassified | place... | reverse complement strand
AAACGGAAGCAAAAGCAAAGGAATCCCGGAAGAGTTGGCCATATCACATTTTGATGGGGGAGCCTGGCCGTCTCCGCCCCTGGTCTCCGCGGACCAGGTGTGGGATAGCTTGCCCTTTCTCATTGATGCTGTTCCCGGACCGGTAGAGAAGCCCGGTTCGCTAGGGAACTCATAAGCGGATTTCGACCCTGGCCACCTGAAAGGCAAGCTGGTTAGGTGTTGGGACGATCATCGATCACTCTCCATGCATAAACCAATCCCAGAAGCGCGGGAAAGGAATCAACCAGACACTTGGAAATATGCCTCCTTGGGAGAGGAAGGAAAAGAACAAATGATTAATACCATATCCAGGATAGCACGACCTGACGGAGATGCAAGGGGCCATGACCGTGTTCACCGGTTTCACCGTTGACCAGAACCTAGGCAGCGTCCAGATTTTTCAATAAAAAGCAGAAAACCCGGGAGAACTGCGCGCCTGTACAAGATTATACACACAAGGGGCCAACGTTCGGAATACACCACTGGACCGTGGAAGTTGGAAGTTGGAAAGTCCGGCGCGACTCCCAGGGGTACCCGCCATCGCAGGCCCCTTGCTCACGGGTATCTACCCCAAAATATACCCCAGATACCAAATTGCGAGATCCCCACATGCGACACGGACATTGGGATGGGGTCAGCGGGGCGCCGAGATTTCGCTTCGTGATATTTCGAACACAGCCGCAGCCGCGATCCCCGCCCGCATGCCCGCGGGTCGATCCCCACAACGCGAAACTAGAACGATGATCTTGAGTCATCAAGCGCCGTGCGTCCGATGACTCCCCACCGATGGGCAGCGGCGGGGGGGTAGGGGGGAGGCGGAGAGGGGAGAACCAGAAAAATAGAAAGAGCGGATCGAGAAGCTTTGTCGCGTAAAGCACCCAGCTGAGGGTAGCTCTAGCTTGAAACATCCTTGGCGATGATTGGGACGACGGAGGAAAAAATAAGCAGTGAGGTAATCCGCTGCCAAATGTACGGATTGGGAGTATTTTTTCACAGGTGCCCGCCGTGGGGCAAGACAAATCCATCTTGGATTATATAGCGCAGTTCCTATTTTTAAGGCGGCTTGCATCCGCAGATATGTTTACTTCCGCAGTAGGCGGATGCTTTACCTCTCATCTGATCGTCGAGGATCAGGCCTAAGACATCGGGCCCTGGAGTTATGATAGGAGTCTTCAGATGGAGGTTCTGGTGGGCGAGGAAAAATCGAACGTTGCGCATGGTCATTGAAGACCCTGAAGAAGAAACAACTTGATCTGTGGTTAAAGCGGATGCTTACGGCGAATAACGCTCCCAGTGCATCTTCATCAATTTTCTTCTCTTCTCGCGCCCGGCGTGCCGTCGGTGCCAGAAGCATCGCTAAACGAATTAGATCTCTAGAACTCGCAATATCAGGCTGCCAATCGAAGAAGCGCTCGATGCCAAGTGCCAAACTGATGCGTACGCGAACAAGTAAATGATGAAATCGTCAAGCTCGATGACTGGCGGTCCACGAGACCCGAAACCAATTCAACGGCGTTAGTGTCCTCGGCAAACCCGCGCACGTTGTCAGGCCGGACGCCGTTACTTACCGATACCGGGGATGAACCTGTGTGACCAAGTAAGCACGAGGAAGATGGCGGAGAGACAGCGAACATCACTCAAATACCATACACTCTCTGGACGGTTCGTATGGAAGACCGTCCGGTCTGAATTTCGACGGTAGACTCCCACAGACCCCGCAGCCTATTGGTTTACGCAGAGCCTCAGAGTGCGAGGGGCGGAGAGAAGTGGGGGCCTGCACAGCACCTCGGTCAGAGCTGTGCCTAGAGATTCCAATATAAACCACGCCACGCACGTGAAAGAGAGAGGGGACGAGGGTGAGCCGTGTGTCAGATCCGGACAAAGACCTGGGGGTGAGCCAGGGTGTTAGGCCGTCCGGGTGAGACCACGCGAATATGAATCATTCCGGTGGTTAGTGGGCCACAGGCGCTGGCATGAATGGGCCTGCAGGTGGATGGCTTCCAATAGACGCCTGATGGCGATCAGAAGTCACCGGACCGGTCTAGCCGCATGGGGAGAGAAGCTGGGCCCGGACCAGGGGAAGAATGACAAATAGCTTGTTGAGCCCTTGTCCGAGATTGTTGCGCTTGGGTAAGAGGGGGTTCTGAGCGCGGCTCGCCCGCGGGAAGGTGAGGGACAAAGGCAAGGGCTGCAGATTGACGCAGACAAGCGAGATCCTGCAGGGTTAGCCTCGGGGCCGATCCCTTGTGTCGATTGGGGTGACAGGGAGTGTGGTGATTATTTAATGGTGTGGGCAGGGATCGCTCCACGGAGAATGAATGATACTTACGAGTAGGGGCGAGCACGATCTTCGGTGGTTTATCCGCGTTTGCAGTGGAGGGGTCAGGCGATTATAGCCGAATCCGAAGGCGTGGTGAATGTATGGGAGAGTTGGCGTGACCCCAAAACGAAAGAGCGATGTATTGATCGTAGACTTTGAGGCGTCTTTCACGGCCCAGCGCTCACGCGTGATTGATTAGAGCCAGAGGCCATAGGAGTGAGGTTAGTCCAAGGGGGACGCAGCAAGAGGAGTTCGGCCGTGGACAAAATTGTTCTTTGCCTGTTCGCCATCGACCATGGCCTAGAACCTGGGCCGGATCGAGTTGTGGATCCCGCTCTGGGTAACGCCTGATGCGTGACGCGGATGGAATGTGACGTCAACATGACAACGGTGTCACACACACCCGCATGCGGCTTTCGGAGGCAACCGATATTTGATTATTTGGGTTTCTGAGTATTTAAGCACTCTCGAGTCCCGAACCCTCCTAATCCACCGCCACTCCTCCCGCGCTCTCCCGTTGGGCAACGACAGTCATCTCTTTAGACCTCTCCTCCTCTCACGACTTTCAACGATGCCCGCTGTAGTCAGCAACGCCACCAGAATCTGGGAAGTCAACATCCACTGGGATCTCTACTCGCAATGCGGTATTTGGGATCCGAAGGGAAAAGGTGTAGACATCTGGGAATGTGTCCGAGCTCGTGAGTACTGTCCAGTCATCTGTCGTTCTCCCCTGATCCTCAACGCTTTGTCCGCAAACGCAGATCATTCCACCCTCTCCACTCAACCGCCAAACAACACATACTGGAGATATGTAGCACGACGATAGGCTTGGCACGCTCAGCACACTCCCAAGGGGCCACTTGTCGCACTCATCACTCCAACGGTCGCGTCCGCTGCTCATCTCTCGCGAGGCGCGACATTCTACCACGGGTCTCATTCACTGGGTGCCACCCACCCCATCGCTCAGGGACATTCAATGCGCATATGCGGTGCCGATTCGTTGCCTGCCTGTGCCCATCCTAGGAATACGACAGGGATGATGGGACGGGTCATTGTAACTTCGGCTCGCTGAGTGGAATTTCTTTCAACTTGTTTTTCCCCTTTGCCGCCTCTTTCATTTTCCTCATTTCGGGTTTTGGATCCGTGGTCCATCTTTTCTTCCACCTTCTCACCTCTTCCCTTACCACTACGTCAACCACTTCTTACCGTCGTCTTTTGCTTTCCTGTGCTGCCTCCCTCATATATCATCCGCTCTGCCGCTTCGTACATATTTGTCGCCCCATTGCACGCATACGGTTGTTTATCAATTACGGTACAAGCTCCCTATTGCATCTACATGTCTCTAATCTGTTCTCTCGTCGCTGAACTGTCTCGCTCCACCAGGTGGAGTGATTTGTGTCGTCATTAAGTAGTTTTGGCTATACTATTCCTCACTTACTTCCCAAAAGCGCAACTCGTGCCCGACAGATACGTTGTACAGGACGGGCCGGGTTCAAATCAATGGCTGCGAGGGACTCTATTATCTTGGAACAGGTGAAGGGAGGGAAAACGAGGCTGTAACATGATGGAGGTGTCCTGACCTTGCTTGGAGACAACGAGGGGCGGCTCAGCCCCTGAGCGGCCTTGCGCACAGTCAAACGCCCTGACGGTGTATCCCGTTTCGAGGTCCCTGTCTGGACGGTGTCAAAATTTAAACCGGCTTCCGAATTTAAGTCGCTTATTCCGCGGTATGCCACCCTCCCCATTGGTCCTGGACTCAGGGTCCTGGGTCTTGGCTCAGATCCGGAGCACAGGGGGCAGGTTCGAGTGCGGGATGGTCCCGTTCCCTCCCTTTCGTCCCTCAGGTCGCCCCCTCACGAGACACCATACTATCGATTTATTTGATGATTTCTTCGGCCGACAAATTGCATGCCATACTTTAAGCTAGCGCTAGCAACGGGGGATCCAGCCCCAAATCTGACTCGTTGCGTCGGCGATGATATCGATACCTGGCCACTTCCACGAGGAGCTGCCTCCACAGTGCCAACCTCCGTAGTCTTCTCCATGTCAAAGTGGCTATCATGACACGAAGAGATCGCAGCTCCACTGATCTTCTCTTTGTGGTATGGACTTGTAGCAGAGCCCCACACGCCGGCGACGAGATTGCGGCCACGGAGGGAGCGGACTTTGGACAACAGGAGGTCCCGTCCGGGACCCGAACGCAGAGGGGTCCGATATCAACGCTCGGAAATGCGTATTTGCAACGCCATTTTTTTTCTCGCTTTCTCGTTTTTGTAATTTCAGGTTGACTACGGATTTGACTAGCGCTACGCCCGCCCGATTCTAAGAACCGGAGAGCACCGCGGACAGGGGACGGAACTTCCCCGGTCCCCTACAGCCAGATACTGATCAATCCCGTTCCCACGGCCCACCGACCATGCAACGGCCGGATTACGATCACCCGGCCGAAACCCCGCAGGCCGTAGGGGGTCTTATTGGGAACCAAACTGGGCCACGGCCCCTCTGACTTTTGGCAGGGGCATTTACTTGCGCGAATGGTTTCCAAGGTAGTATTTTACGGGGTTCCGGACCTGTTTCGTTGTTTGTGATCGTTGCGCGCCAAGCTGCAATGAATAATGCCAAGCGATAAAGATCCCAGTCGAGTCCCACCGGATGAGTTCGAGGCCACGACCCGTGATTGATCCATGTTCTCTGCTCCTCGCACGCGTGCCTGTCCCACAGATCGGACCCTCCAGAGATGAACTGAGGGAGACCACCTGAGCCCCCTCGACTGACGATGATTGGAAGGTGTCTGGCATCTCCCGACATGTTCACGATATGCAGTAGTTCAGCCACCCGATGGCACGCATACACCCACCCGCGGTTGATCCGCGGGGGGGGGGGCAGTGGAATTGAGGTATAGCTTGGGATAATCTTCCTTGCGTAGAAAAGGGTCTAGAATGTACGATTGTATGATGACAGCACATGAGGCGTGGTGTCAGCCAGCACGAGACACCCCCCGATGCGCCCCTTGACACACCGGCGTTTCCCGTGGGCATTGCCTCATGCATTACGTCCCTCCAACGAATTCGGACGACCCAACAAAGCTACAGAGTGGGACCACGGGATCAGTCGGATTATGGCCATTACTCTTTGTGGATTATACTTGGTGATCTTCGGGCGAACGGGCTTTCATGCGTTATCGGCCTCAATGGCCATCACCGGCGCGCATCTCCGATACGCATCCCATGTGATCCCGGATGAGCAATCGTGGGAATTTACCACTCCCACTCCTCTTCTCCACCTCCGAACACCCTCAAGCCTCAGACATGGCCACTTCATACGTTGGCCAAGTTTCCGTGCACGACAAACATCACGACTCGGTCTGGACCCTTCCAAAGGATATTCCGGGCACATCGCTTGGGCTCGACCTTCGCTTTGAGCAAACGTATCTCAAGAGCATCGCTCCCTACGTCCGCCTCACTACACCCGCCTCCGGTGAGAACGAGAAGCGTGGAGACCTCGTGCATCCCGCAGCTCAACAGCTGGACATCAAATGGGGGAGGGTTATTTGGATAACAACTAGGGATCAGGTGTTCGCTCCAATGTTTCAGGGTATGCTGTGGTGAGCACCATCTCCCCCCCCCCCCTCGTGTGCCCCCCGGAATTGAAGCGTTTGCGTATTCGTCATTGTCACCCGTAGGGGAACCCTAAGCCCCTGGTTACAATACTTCCGCAGGCGCTCCGCGTCGCCTCTGAAGGATGGACGCCCATCTAAGACTGGAGCCGGAATCGCCAAATTGAAGAGCTGGTTGTCTTCCATCATACCTCCAACCGCTACAACGTCCTTCCGGACCAAATAGACGCGTTGTGACAATTATCATACGAACGCGGGACATGTATTGAAGACACATCATGCTAATTACGATAATGCAACCAATCTCAAATCCTCGCTTTCGCGGCTTGAGCGATATCCACTAGTTTCCACTCGTTGACCCACATGTACCTTGAGAAGAACACGTTCAACCACCTGAACCACACCATCTGTGACCAATGCTGCTTCATTGCAGACAGCCCCTTGATGTACTGCTCCGCGCCGGATATGAAGATCGGCGTGGTTTCCCAGTCGCTCGTGAACAGGTTCACGATAGGGAACCCATTGACTATGATCTTGAACCACAGAGCGAATCGCGCAAACAGCCCTCCGAACACGCCCATGTACTTCGGAAGTAGCGACACAGTGGTGAGGGTGTAGACTCTTGGCGGTTTGGCGAACAGGTTCGTTTCGAGCATGTGTCTGACCCCTCGGATGATCGAGATGTGGTTCGGGTGTGAGGATACGCCGTGTTCATCGAATGTTAAGATCTGTCATGTAATCACCGCGAGTTGCGGATTCGCGTGTGCGTTAGTTCAGGTTTTGCAAATGCGGAGAAGGGAGAGAAAACTGAGGCGCGTCCTCGTCATTCACTCACGGTGTCGATCCCGTAGTCCGTCACGTATGGCTCGACCTGGGCCGCAACGACGTTCGGCTCCCACATCATCTTAATGTCGTCTTGAAGGTGCCTATGTAACAGTGCGACACAGACAAATAACATACGAAAAGAACGGAGCGTCATTTCCACAAACGCCGAACCAAGAACGCGTGGTGAGGGAGGACTTACGGGTGGTTCAGAATCCATCTCCTATTCTGAGGTACCTTCAAAACGTCCATGGCGCGATAAAACTCTTCCTTCCGGACCTGTCCCAGGCCTTCCGAGTCTCCATAAGACAAGCACAGCGAAAACACCTGGACGCCTCGTGGAACGGCCAAAAGCGTGGGCGAGAAGAACAAGGCTTCGTCGTCCGGGTGCGCCGTCACCAGCAGCACCTTTTTAGATCTCCATAGAAAGTTGTTGGAAGTTTGCGGTCGGAGGATTAGTAGCGCAAACAGCGGGATCAACAAAGCCGAGAGCAACATCATTTGTCCCTTCAAGTTTGGCATCGACCACGTTATTAACGGCTCTGATCGGCTCGACGACCCTCCGAGTTTCGAACGGTCGACATGAAATCGACTTGTGAGAACATCCTACGCATAGTGACCCGGCGGGCACGCCAGTAGTGGTCGGAAAACACTTTCAGAGAGTTGCAACGATAGCAGGTGTATATATGAGTATGGCTACAATATATGGGACACAAGGGAGGGGGGTCCCAAAATCCCGCAGTGACGGTATGTATCTAACTTGTAAAAAGTGAACCCTCATGAAACTTCGATGCTTGCCAAGAACCTATCCATGGCTGAAGCGCGAATGTGTTTCAATCGTGTACCCTCAACCGCAACCCCGGTGCGTAGCTGAGATGGAGGCTGTGAAAAAAAGAAAAACGCTCAGCATCTGATCCCTGGTGTTGTTTCCCCATCGCCTACTCACCAGTACTTGAGAGTTCACCTGGTCAAGGGCTGCCGCCAAATCAGAAACCATGCCAGCAAGGCCGACGTTGTGACGAGCATCTCCGCGATCGCGGAGAACGTCAGGGAGGATTCCTACGAGCTTTGGTACGTTACGTATCAGTTCTTCCAACTCTTGAGCCTCCGAGGCGTCCGGAACGGCATCCTCGTCTAAGCGTTCTTTGAGATCCGGCAGGCGAACGGTGGCGTTTGCGTAATCCAAGAAAGTCTAATGGGAATAAGTTCGGACTCCATGGAGAACCGGTTCGAGTTCGCATACCTTCCCACGTAGATGCCAGCCGTCAATCGGATGTCCCGAAAGCCGGGTGAAGATGGTCCGGAGTAGTTCATGGTCTTGTCGCACAATAGCATCCGGCGCGAGTTCCAGGACGGCGAGATCGTGTGCAGCATTCCACAAGCTAGCAGAAACATACAGGTCGAATGCTTCATACACGCGGTTCTCGGAGAACGCGTAAATCGCCTGATGCGATTGCATCAGTAGGTAGGCCATTAGTGGTTTGTTCGAGCGTACCTTTGCCTCGTTAACCCAAGCCAGCGGAATCTTCAGACTGCCGACCAGACCACGGACAGTCCAATCGCTAAGCCCCGGGGCACACCTGTTTAGCAGATTCTTGATCGCCGCTTTCCGACTTTGAGCCATTAGCTTGGACATTCCGGAAGATTGGCAAACCCTTACCCAAGCGAACCCTCGATATGCAGTAGGACGAATACTGCTTCCTGGATCATACCAAGCTGCTCCAGCTGCAAGGCGTAGCTGTTGGTTAGGAGATCAGCGCTTGGGCTGTGACCCTCCACGCGATGATCTTCGTTTTCTTGTGGATCGAACTGGAGTCCGGTGTCCCCACGATCCGAAAAGTCTCGAACGCGTAGACATCTCGACATGATAACATACAGGTGCCAGCACAAGCGGTAGTCGACGGGTGAGGCGTTGAAGGAAAGGGGTGTGAGGATGGTCGATAGCGAGGATGAGGGGTCAGCGAAGAGGTGAACCATGGAGTATAGGGCGTCCGGATGGTGCTCTGTAGTAGAGGGTAAATTCCACTTTTTTTCCAGTTCAATCGGTCTTGTGTTTTCCGAATACCATGGTAGTGGTGGGGCCACGCTGTATCTGCCCTCCGTCCAAGCTGCTTCGTAGGAATCGAACACGTCCGCTATGGATGAGTCGATGGGCTGGCTGAACCATAAGTGTAGTCCGAATGCTCGTTTCCAATCGAGATCCCCCAAAATATGGACATCAGAGCAAGACTCAACCCTGGCCCCTCCCGGTCCCGATCCAGAGCCCTCCAAAACATCTACGACACCCGCAAGAAGTGCGTAAACCTTGCGAGTGGGTTCGGTGATGTGGGCGTCAATCCGCTGCTCTTTCCAGAGCTTCAGTTGGGAAAGAATGGCAGCTCTGAAATCGTCGTCACCCCCAGCTTGTGCCACAAGGGTGGCCAGCTTGATGTTCCCAGCGGATATTGCGGCCTCCACAGCGTTGTCGACTTTATTTCCCGTGAGGCATGTGAACACCTCCGTAGAAGGGTCAGAAGATATCCCCTCCCGAAGTTCAGCCTCCACGATTGGCGAAACAACGTTCTGTAACCATCTTGACAGCTCGTCTCGACGCCTTAGAGTGTAAATTCTGTTGCGGATCTCATCTTCGATGTTGTCGGCTAGCCGGAGATCAAGGTCGTCAAAGAGCGCGTTCCCTAATCGGAAGAGGGACGCTTCGAACATCCTGTCGTTCAGAGAGTAGAGAGAGGAGAAGGAGGAGAAGGAAAGTGCGAGTGAAGGGTTGGCGAAAGGTACTCCTTCGTCATCTGGTTCGATGTATGTGTGGGTGAGGTGATGGGATAACAATTTCGACGCCCAATCGGATTCGTCTTCAGGTTCACATGCGAAAATTGGGACCTTTGTGATTGTGACCACAGAGGAATTGGCTGACGTTTTTCTAATTTCAGGACAAATCAGGGGTGAAAAACGTCTTAGATGTGAAATTTGTACTCACAGTGTACTTGAAGGCGAACACAAGGTGCCAAGATGCACAAGCGTACCGCCCGGTCCCCACCCCACTCTGAAGGAACGACCAAAGGTCAGACCAGCGTCGACAACGGCACCCTCACTCCCATTGACAGCAGAGTCTGATTGATCAACCCTGGCGTATTTTCTTGAGGGGCGGTATGGGACAGGTTCTATGTCATGAGCGAAAGATGTACGCTGATGGATTACGGTTAGAAGTGGTAGGGTCAACCAATAAATGCACACTTGCCTGCTGCGAGTCCTGCCTCAACCCCTCACCATCACTATCGCGACTGTGTTTGCGTGCCAGGCTTAGCGAAGAAGACAGCACCAGCGCCTTGTGTCGGGTGGGAACACCTTCTGCGCCATCCTCGGGTCTAAACAGAGACGCTTGCATAACATGCATTCGTTGAGGTTCCACTCCTAGTTGTTGGGCCCGAGGTATAAGCGAAGGATCCACTCGAGGTTGATTGGGTGGTGGAGACCCCTCGTTCTCAGAATCCGAGGCAGATTCTTCTTCGGATGTCGAGGCATCTGTGGGGGATTCGGAGCGACGAGACCTGGACGCGCGGTAGCCCTTCTCATCCTCGAGACGCAGTAGACCCTTTCCTGTGCGTTTTTGACGTTCGGGCGAGGGTTGGCCGGGTTCGGATTCCGACCCCGAGTCTGCTTCTGAATCGTCCTCGGTCATGCTGACATCGGTGGCTTTGACAGGAGACTGCGTGGCGGTGGTGGCATTCTGAGCGGTTTCTTCTGCCTCTGATTCGCTGTCGGTAAGGAAAGCTCGAAAGCGCGCCATAGTGTCGAAGGCAAGTGTCAACAAAAGGCAGTGGAGGACGCGACCGTGACTATGTCACATGCTGTGACGGGATAGCCAGTCCGTGTCTTGGGGTTTCAAGGCACATCATTGAGTCACTGATCCACATCCCGGAGGGTCGGGATTCGAAGTGCAAAGAGTATATACGTCATGTCCATAAAATGTCTATAAAATGTCTATAAAATCGGGTAGTATAAAGCTACAGTAGAATGCGAATAGTGGTGGTGATAATAAATAAATAGGATGTTGCGAATTCGAATGCGTGGAAGAGTTCGTGTACTATCGCTACAGTCGTCGAAGAGTGCCATGCTAGTCGATACAAGGGGAGACGGCCGTCTAATCTATGTGGCGTCCAGAGAGGAAGAGAGTCGCGCTAACGATACAGGGATACAATAAGTTAGAAAGGAGGGCGGGACGGGTGATTTCCAGGGCAGTGGTGTCGGCTGAGCGGGTGATCCTTCCGAGGATCGTGTTGTCTTGCGACATGAGCTGCAGGAATTTGATCAGACGGAAGTCCCGACATCCCGGAACAACGGTACTCACCACAATGTGATGCCCCATTGGCCTCCAGAAACACACCTGGTTGCCAAGCACCAACCGTCGAGAGCTGCCACATAGTTTTAGATGCGAGTCCAGGGTGAGAAGAAAAAAACGGGTCGCACCTTCGGTCAGATGTCAAGGTAATCCAGTCTCTGATGCGCTGACAGGGAGTGAAACCCTGCACCTCGACGGTGGGATGAGACGTAAAGTCCACGACGGCGAATACCGCGCCGTCGACGTTCCGGAACGAGGTGCGGGAGCCGGAGGAGGTGATACTGACGAGGGTGCGGTTCTGCGGTCCAAGAAGGACACAGTTCAGGACGTTATTGTTGGCGCTGAATCGTAGCACGAGGCTATCGGAAATAAAGACAGGAAGGGTCGGTGCAATTGGGATAGATGGGAGAGCCCCGAAGATTGAAGGAGATGAGTCGGAGGAGCGGGTGTTCCACTCGGCGAAAGGGTTCAGGTTGGTAGAGGGAGACATGGAGTGTCTTGTGGTGATTGAGATGGTAGAAAGTGCAGGTGAGAGGCGAAGAACTCGTAACAGAAGATGGAGAATTCATGAAAGGGGAACGACACTTAAATACTTCCTTGATCCTACGGGTGGGTCCCATTCCGGAGGCACCAAGAGAGCGCGGGGCACTTGAAACCCCCTCCCCCCCGGAGGAGTGAGGCAGCAGTGTGATCGGCGGCGGGTGATCGACACCGCATTCCAATACAAACCCACGGGACTCCTTCCGCTTGCGGTAACGAAGGGCACACCTGCCGACGGTGAAAGGCATCTTTGCATCGCACATTCGGGCACCCACAGACCCGCCGGGTTCCATTCTTGAGTCCGTTGCGTTCGCATCATCGGCGGGGACGGGGAGTGGCTCAGCTCGAGGTCCAGCTCCGACTCCCGAGTTTTTAGCCTTTCAGCCTCCCACGCTTACTCCCCCCGAGCGACCCATGTCACGGGATCCCGGGCGCATTCGCTACCATTGTCGCGGACCACGGCTGCCCCGGGCATGCACATTTAGGTTTAACGTTTTAATATTCGGCCAGGGCACAACACTCGGGCACAACGATACTATCTCACCAAGGCAAGATAAGATTGGGACTATAACAGATACACGCGATGAAATTAACGCTATTACACCAGAAAGAGCCAACCGACCGCCGACGCAGACTACGGGCCAGCACCTACATGGCGTACCTGGGAGGAAACAATACTTAGTTATCTGCGCCACACGATAGAACCAAAAGAACTCACTTCCTTGTCCATTCTCGAGCCGTGGCCTCATACCGGGGTCGGTCAGTCTTGTAGAGGTGAGCAATGTCAGGAACAAGAGGATCGTCCGGGTTGGGGTCCGTTAGCATCGAGCAGATCGAGAGGAGGACTATTGAATAGTGAGCACGCCACGTTGTACTAAAGTACGTAAAATGCCTCGCCCTTCGATATCGTCAATGCTGGAGACCATTGGTCCCTCAGGATATCAAGACAGATGGACCCATTGGCGTTGATGTTGGGGTGATAGATCTTGGTCGTGAAGCTGACCTTGGGCGGCTTGAAGGGGTAATCGACCGGGAACGTGATGGAGAGGAAAAAGACACCGCCAGCATACGGAGAATCCCCCTTGTGGCCGCATAAATCAGGAGCCGAATAATACCGGCTGAAACAACTCAGACTCACTGGACCCATTATAGTGGCTTGCCATTGGAACATGTTATCACCGGTAGGACCGGCACTGCAAGAGGACGGTGGGTCGCGTCCGAGGTCAATCAATTCCTGGTATCGCAGAGTTGGGTACTCAGAACATTCTGAAACTGGTGGGGGACCGGGCGTTACCTTGTTAATGCGCTTCAAGGCCATGTCGTGAGATGAACTGAGGAGAAAAGAAACTAGAAGAGGGGTTTCCAAGGATTTAGGATGTTGACGAGATCGTCGAGATCAAGCAAACGACATGCGATGGGAGGCAGAGAAGACGAAGGATTACATTAGTAACTAGTTCTCTACACCACCAAGGATCGAAACTTACAGCTTGCTTGTCTAGGGCGAGGTCGAGTGCACAGATGGTGCTCGATGGGTGGTGGTAGGAGGGGAAGGGTGAGGACCGCCAGAGATTGTAGTTGTTTGTCAGCTGTTCCCATATTCGGTTGCGACCACGTGGTTGGGCGGGAATAGAACAATGGGGCACCGCCACGGCCAGGCGGCCCCCCAGCAGCTCGAGTCGTTGGTCGTTTGCCGCATGATTGCCGCGGGGATATGGCACACCATGCTATGTACGATACAACATTGAAGGCTACAGGAACGCTTTACTTGATCCAGAAACTATGGAGTACAGCTAGAGCACAAAGGACGGAGCAAGCGAGGAACCCAAGTGGGTATCCACTTGGGTTGCCGTCAACACTGGCGGACCATAACTGGCGGATCATATGAGTTCGGCATCTCCGGAACGGGGTGGAATGGCTCACCGTTCCTCCCATTATGGGTCCGAGGAATCTTGAGAAACTTACGATGCTCTGGGCGATGCCGTTGGCGTAACCTACGACGTGTGGGGGAGATACTACGGTATTGAAAGGCGCGATGGGTTTAAGAACCGGGATACAGAATCGAAATCCGCACCATAATTAAGGAGAACCGAGATTGCGGTATACGAGAAAGTTGAAGCACAGTATCTTATCGCACTAGGCCGGCATCCCCGTAGTTAGTGAGGGGAACCACGGGGGTTCAGAAAACTTACGTGCTGAACGCAAGGGCTGAAGGAAGTACAGTGAGTTCATGAGGAACCCCAGAGCAACTGCAACACACTCACCGCCCATGAGAACAACGCCGCCATCGCTATTTTCACTTGCAAATGGTCGATACAGTGTCACGGTGAGGTACCCAGGAATAAACAAGGCAGATCCGATGCGAAACATGGCTAGATGTGAGAACCGGCCTCGGGGAGGACTTTAGGGAGTGTTAGAACAGCCATGAAGCCTCCTACCGGCAGCAACTTACCCGACGTTCCTGTGGAGGAGTCAACTCAGATTCCATTCGTCAGTTGAAGTGCGTGTGACTCACGGATACAAGTAAAACTGGTATGCAATCTGGAACAGGCACATGAGAGCAACTGTGTATCTGGTCAAAATCTGCGATCCGGAAGGTTGATTCAGCCTCACTTAATTGACCGAAGCGGCCTGCGTCCAAGTTGAGCCCTCCCGATTGATATTTACTGTGACAATCAGTGACTACTCGGCTTGAATGTGTGGATGGCACTTACGAGACGAGATATAGGTAGAAAATTTGGTCGTGTGTCGTGTTGTGGAATGCCAAAAGTCCATATTGAATGATGAAGATGATTGGTAGTTGAGAATACAACGAGGGAACCTTCGCACCCGATGACGGGTGGTCTGTTTCGGGGATCGCCTCTAGTGGTGCTCGGGTGGGAAGGGTGTCCGGCTCTCCGGATAGTTGGTGTGCCTCGAATATCCCTGGGGGCGTACGCATACCGGAATTCGAGAAGATGGATGGGATGGTAGAACCTGACGGTCGCCTCGAGTATACACCCGGGTCTCTGGAGGAACGACGCGGGCGACGACTAGGACTCGGTTCTGCAGAGGTCAAGGACACTGCACTCTCCTGAAAACCGAGCCGGTACGGTTCCTCCTCTTCCTCTTCCTCCTCCTCCTCAAAAACGTCCTCGTCCACATTCAATGCAGCCGATACCCAAAGGTCGGAGACGTTGTTGATCGCCATCCCGTTTGCCATCAGGAGTCGCTGGGCAAAGTTCAACTCGCCGTATTCGGCAAATTGTTGCCCAAAAGAACCTGGGACACTCGTCCCCGTGCCCCTACGACGCCGCAGCACACGGGAAAACGCACTATGCTGGCCTACACTCAATAATCGAGGTCGGTATCCGCGCGGCGAATAACCATACGCTGAACCGCTGTCCCTACGAGTAGCAGAGCTGGCCCTGCTTGGGACCATGAGGAGCTCCGGAGCCGGAACGTCCAAGAAGTCTTGCGGTTTGTTAGGTGCAAAATGGTCCATAACCTTCTGGCGGAACGGTCTCGGGGTCGACTGACCGCTGGGGGCTGGGGAGGGCGATTGATCGCGGAGGAAAGGACTTGATCGGCCGTTCTCTTTACCAGGGAGGCGGATTGCTCCTTCTCGAGGGCCACCGTCCCTGCCAAGGAAGAGAGACAGAAGTCCTCCTAATGGCGTGTCAGTGCGCAATTCAGTGGCCCCGTACACGGACGAACCGATGAGGGTGACACTTGAGGCCACAGCACATGGCAAAGCGTAGGGGTACGTCGCAAAGAAGGGGAACTTTTGAGTGAAACCTGGCCATTTCTGGGCAGGAGACTCGACTTGGTTGCAATTAGGTAAGTGTGATCCGGGGTAATGAACGATACACTCACATGTCGCTCCCACTATGGCTCCAGAAACTCCACCGAGACCCCAGCAGAATCTAAAGATTTAAGTAGGTGAGCAGGTGACCACACTTGACTAACGAAGACGTTACCCTAATATCGCCCAGGCACGGCCTTCGTTGGTTTGATCGGTAATTACGGCGACCGTCCCGCGAGCGACTCCAATTGCACCAGCGAACGTGCCTTGTAGAAGCCTGATAACGAGTGCTTCGTTCATGGTGGTAGAAGTCCCAAACAATAAACAAGTAACGGCGCTCCCTATTAGGGATATCAGCAGTACGGTCCGTTGACCGTGCTTCTCCGCTACTGTAGCCTTGGAGCAGATGAGAATGGGACAAGAGATCTTATCGCCGATGAGCTCACCCAAAGTAGGGAGGTCAAAAATTGAGTGAGGAAGAAGCTCGAGGCTGCGGATTGTCAGAGGAAATCGGCATCGATGGACAGGGTGGCATACCAAGAATGCCGGTCCAAAATCCAACGTCAGCTTCATCGGGGTACTGACCAAAACCTGGATTCCACAGTTAGGTGGGGTCATTTACAGTGGAACGGGGCTCACCCTCGACCATGAAGAGTAGGAATGGTGTTGATACATTTGCGGAGAGGAATTCACCAAGCAGCGTCTACGAATTGATAAGCCAACGCGTACGGACGAAACGGGGGGGACACACAATCGACAACACTACCATAGACAAAGTGGGTAGTGGGCTCGAATCTGATTCAATAGCGGGGGTAAGGGCACTTGGGATGGGTGGCTGTTCCAAGGGCGGGGGAGGACGTGATTGCGAACGTTCATCGCGGCCTTTACCCCAGCGCCTCATAAGCTGAGAAACGAAAGGTATACGTCCGAGCGAGTACCGTGAGATGCCTGGTCGTGGGGACACTCCATCGCGTCCGACTGGGGTTTCGTCCACATGCAGCGCAGATTGATGAGGACCGAACGTCCTTCCTCGGGTTGCGGAGGGACTGGACATCTGGTCGTGAGAATCGGCGAAGAGGGCAACGTGGAGGGAGATTGGTAGTGGGGGTGAACTGATTATAACTGGACAGTGCTTGGTCTTGATTGGCAGCGGTTCGGCGGCTGTGGTCCCAATGACGCGCCCGGGTGGATAAAGCGTCCGATTCGCCAGCGGTTGCCTTTCCTGTCCCATGTCCTCGAAACCCACGCTCCTCGGCACTCCCGACGAGTTGTTTATCAAGATCCTTTCCTTACTGGATTTCCTACAACTGGTTCGCTCTCAGTCGGTACGTGATTTTTGCCACTCGCCAGCGATACGACTCGGACTCCAACGTGCGGTCAGGTCTGCAGACGTTTCGACCATGTGGTTAGATCAGCCGGAGAACTGCAGTACATCGTTGAATTGGGTGTCGGCGGCTTAGCTGACGGTCCTCGACAACACCCATTCAATACTTTCGAACGGCTGAATTACCTCAAGTCCCGGAGACTGGATTGGAGAGATCCCTGCGTCGTGGAGATCGCCGTCGTGCCTCCCCTTGCCCAGGCCCATTTGTGGAAACTGTGTGCTGCTACCCTCGTAAGGGTTTCCAACCGCGACCCCCTTCTTGAGGGTTACTTCGACGTCGTAGACGTCGTTCGATTGGATCCTTCCTTGGTGGAACAGCAGAGGAACTCCTATGGTCTTGACTCTCACCACACTGGGTTTGAATTCGATCCGGGCCAAGATCTGTTAGTGTTATTCAACAGATTTCCCACTCTTCCGTGGTATGTGTCTTCTTAGAGAGTGTGACTCAATAGAAGCCAATTAGGCTCTAGCTCATCCGTCTCCTTTTCATTGTTATCGTTAAACGCCGGTACGCCCCACCCAGAAGCCAAGAACCATCCCCTCGTGGTCCCATGTCTCGGAAAGTCTATGAGAGAACAAACAGACAGTCTTGCCGCCATCGTATGGGAAGAACTCCTTGTAGTTCAGCTCTTTGATGGGCTGACCAAGTTCTATTTCGTCAATTGGCGGACTGGCGTCATAATCGCAGCAAGTGTTCTGAATATTTTCCTCATTCACACGCTAAATCCTCTTCCAGAACATGCTTCGGAGAAGCGCATTCGCTCGAATCCACAACCTCTGCCGTCTCGGAAGCACAAAGTTCGCCTTCATCGAGTACGATTACCACTCGTGGCCACAGCATTACACACTCTTCGTCTATTCCTTGGACCCCCAAGGGAATGCATCAAGCACACCAGATCATTTGGCGACCTTCAACTTTCCCAGAATGTCTCTCAAAACCACACCACTTACCTTCATACACTCGAGCTTTCCACCGACTTTTTCGGAATATCAACACATCCACCAGATGAAACCCAATTTCGTCTCACATGCTTCTGGCGTCATACAAATACGGATGATGTTCCCCCCAACCACAACCCCCTCCGGATTCCAGGTCTTTGTAGCGCCCGATGTGCTCCTCCGTGCTGGGAAGGGACAGGACGGCAAACCGTCAGTACATGCCTGGGCCGAATGGGGTCCACCTAACACAAGGTGGATCAAGGATCCCTTGGGCCGTTTTGCGACAACAATCAAATCGTACGGGTACCGTATTGGGTTCGCAGACCGCATCCTCGACTTTAATCCCTGTGAAGTCGGTCGGGACATATGTCGTGGTAGCTTTGCTAACCCAAACAACCCGGCCTCCTGGATATCGGATGACGAGTGCGATGGTACTGTCCATCCTCGAAACGTAGAAAACCTCAAGTCCCGTATTGTTCAAGAGCCCACCGTCATATTCGCAAGTCAAATTTTCCGCCAAGATATCGTTTCATCCTTGCCATACCGGGAGATATTGTGTCCGCTAGAGAGAATGTCGCAGAATACCTTGAGCTATGTTGATGAAGACCTATACTTCATCGAGGTATGACTACCACCTTGTTACATCGGTTTTCGCCGTCCTGACACCCGTTGTCTTGCACAGTTCCACAGAATCGGGACTGCCACGATACACGTATGTTCTATATAGGTTATCCACAGTAGCATACACTTGAACAATGGACGGAGACCCGTTATAATGGTTCAAAACGGGGATTGAAACTTGGCGGGATATTTTGATCCGCCCAACTCCGGATCGATTTTTTTCCCGGTGATCGACTCGAACGAGCCTGGTAATGAAGGCCAACTTCAAGGTAAAGCACGACTAAAACTCCTGCTCTCACGTGGAATGAACGTGTCCGCGTAGTTCTCGAACCTTTGTGGTACTGTCTATCGACAAGGGAATATCGTATTCACACCCGATGGAAATTCTGTTCTGAGCCCGGTAGGAAACCGCGTTTCGGTGTTCGACCTCGTAAAGTGAGTGACGATCTCACATATTCTGGGGCACCTCACCCACCCCGTGCTACAGTAACAAGTCCCGAACACTTCCTTTTGAGAACCGTAAAAACATCGCCGCCATAGCGCTCAGTCCGGATTCGAATGTCATGATCACAGTAGACGAAGGTCAGACTCATAGGATCGGTGTCCTCGTTTTCTCGAGATCCCTGACAAATCCCTTTCAGATGGTCGGGCCCTGCTCCTTAACTTCAAGAGGGGCGTAGTCTTACATCACTTCAACTTCCACACCCCTGTTCGGATGATCCAGTTCTCCCCAGATGGAAAGTAAGTGATAACCCCACAGCCCAATTCACGTAGTTTCAACTGACTGTGGTCTATTTCTCAGATATATTGCTGTGACACGAGAGACGCATGCGGAAGTTTGGCATACCCCAAACTACCTCCTCCGTGAATTTGCGCCCTTTAATCTGCACCGCACATACACCGGACACCATGACGAAGTCTTGAGTTTGGAATGGTCTCCCGACTCAAAGTACGTCAATTATTGGTAATGGGCTGTGTGTCCGACATTAATACTTTGATAGATGTTTCATGACCACTTCTCGGGATATGACTGCGAGACTTTTTACTCTCGATTCGTTGGAGGAGTTTCGGCCCAAAACATTCGCAGGTCACCGGGACGCGGTCATCGGGGCATATTTTTCCTCAGACTGTAGATCGGTACGTCTTCTATGATTAACAGCGTCATCCGCTTACCCACCGTGCCACCAAGATATTTACAGTCAGCAGGGACGGCGCCGTCTTCACATGGCGCGAAAAACAGAACGAGGACCAGGATGACACAGATAACGAAACCCCCACATCACGCGACATCGGCATTTCCATCGCGCGGACGCGCTGGGGGGTTCACAAACGCAATTACTTCAACCAACACAACACCAAGGTTGCTTGTTGTATATTCCACCGAGCATCAAACCTCCTCGTAATTGGCTTTTCTACTGGGGTGTTTGGCCTCTGGGAGATGCCCGACTTCACGAACCTCCACACCCTCAGTATATCGCAGGAGAAAATATCCTCCGTCGCTATAAACCCGTCGGGTGAATGGTTGGCCTTCGGGGCGAAGAAGCTTGGGCAGCTGCTAGTTTGGGAGTGGCAGTCAGAATCTTACGTCCTAAAGCAGCAGGGCCATTACTTTGACATGAATACCCTCTCGTATTCTCTCGATGGCCAGTATATCGCCACCGGTGGAGATGATGGCAAGGTCAAGGTCTGGAATGCCACCTCCGGGTTTTGTTTCGTCACGTTCTCGGAGCATTCAGCAGCGATATCTGGAGTTGAATTTGCGAAACAGGGTCAAATCCTGTTTTCCGCATCTTTGGATGGAACAGTCCGGGCCTTTGATCTTGTCCGATACCGAAACTTCCGAACCTTCACCTCGCCTTCACCTGTTCAATTCTCGAGTTTCGCCGTAGATCCGAGTGGCGAGGTCGTGGTCGCCGGCTCCATCGATTCCTTCGAGATTTTCATGTGGTCGGTCCAGACCGGCAAATTACTGGATATCTTATCCGGTCATGAAGGCCCCGTCAACAGCCTGTCGTTCTCACCCACGGGAAATCTTCTAGCGAGCGGCTCTTGGGACAAATCCGTCAGGATTTGGAACGTGTACGGCCGTTCCAGAGCAGTTGAGCCTTTCCAGTTCGGGGCCGAAGTCCTCGCCCTGGCTTTCCGGCCCGACGGAAGGGAGCTTGCGATCGCCACCCTCGATGGTCAGGTTACCTTCTATGACGTGGATCAGGGGAGGCAGAAGAGCGTGATTGAAGGGAGGAAGGATGTTTCAGGTGGCCGGAAAGCTGACGACAGGATGACAGCCACAAATAATTCGTCGGGAAAATCCTACAACAGTCTTGCGTACACCGCGGACGGGCAGTGCATCATTGCCGGCGGAAACAGCAAGTACGTCGTAATATACGACACTCGGGATGGAGTCGTCATCAAGAAGTTCCAAATATCAGAAAACCTCTCACTAGATGGGACAGAAGAGTTCCTAGACAGTAGGAGGCTGACCGAGGCAGGGAACTTGGACACCCTTGATACTCGTGGGGAAGATAGCGACCTCGAGGACCGGATGGACGTTTCACTACCAGGAGTCCAGCGGGGTGATATGTCGAAGCGGAGATACAGGTTAGAGGCGAGGACGAAGTGTGTGAGGATATCTCCCACAGGCAGGGCATGGGCAGCGGCTTCAACAGAGGGTCTCCTCATTTATTCAATCGACGACACGATTACCTTTGACCCCTTCGACCTCGACATTGACTTGACGCCTCAGGCGGTGCTGGAAACACTCGCGTCGCGGTCTTACCTCAAATCACTCGTGATGGCCTTCCGCCTGAACGAAAAGCTGCTTATCCAGCGTGTATTCGAATCCATTCCTCATTCGGACGTCAAACTGATCGCGCGGCAACTTCCCGTGGTGTACATCATGGCCCTGCTGAGGTTTGTTGCCGAACATCTGGACAAGGGTCCTCACCTGGAGTTCGATCTTCTCTGGGTAAAGGAGATGTTGCTCGCACATGGCCGTTATCTTCGAGATAGGAGCGGTGAGTATGCGAGCGTGTTCAGGGCGTTGACGAAGGGTTTAGCCGACGTTGAGAGGAACGTGTCAAAGCTGTGAGTCCGTCTGTGCCGTTCATGCCTGTGCTTCTTCTGATATGCTTTCGCCCTAAGATGTCAAGACAATATCTCATCACTATCTTACCTCATTGATCAGTCGAACGCGAGGAGTTCGCGACCTGAAAGCGGCGCTGATCGCATGGATGTGGACAAACCTTAGATTGTCCGGGCTTATTTACTGAGGCTGCGGTCATGTAAATATTATATTGAACCATATTTTCTGGCTCTAGGCGCGCACTGCGGCACGCGACGGTAATGTAATGAAGCGCGCCGTCGGATGTCACGTGAGCCAACGCGTTCCCCTCTACCTCGTGTTCCTCATTTGGAGTTGTCAACTACGGTGACAACCCCAACCTGAAGCCTTGGCGCATGCTATACACACGCGCGAAACACCCATGACCAAGGCGTTGCAACAACCTATCAAGACTGCGAGCGAGTCTCCCACGGATGAAGAACTATATGCCTGGACGATGCGGAAGGAGGCAGTTGCCCCTTGCTTAATCGAAGATATCTTTCACTCACAACCGAATCCCACCAAAGGTGAGCCCCCAAGTTCGATTCTCGCGATTTTTTGTGACATCTGGCTTGTAGACTATGATTTTAACTGGCTGGGCCGCGTGCCATGCAGGTCTGTGAAGATTGCTGGTATGATAATTGGAATCAAGGATTATGAGAGCAAACGAATTTACACGAGTACGGCATTCTTTCTCCAACCCGTTCATCCTGATTTACGTGCGTAACATTGCACAGTTGACGACAATACAGGGATAATCGAATGTTACCACAAGGACCTTGTTACACCCCTAAGCCCTACGAAACGAAAGGGTAGGACATTCAAGGGCTTCAATTATCCGCCCCTCCCTCCACCGGTAACGTACATCGGGCGACCCGTGATCGTTGTTGGTCGTGTCTGCAGGGGGAGGAAGATATACCTCGTTCTCGAGTCAATCGGTGGGTAGCATACCAGTCCCTGTTACTTCCCCTCCGTCATCAGAAATCTCACGGTTATGATATCCAGTACCGTGCCGGTCCTATAACGAAGAATTGACTCATTGGAATACAGCCCTGGTCTTGCGCGAGTCACACTACTTCACCGATACTCCGTTCGCTATTCCCGAAATGACCGAGCCACCGCAGACGGCCCTGCAGGAACCGGCCTCTGTACAGCCTACTAAATTAGCTCCTCCACAATCCCTCCCCTCACCTATTCGCGTCTCCGAGCGACGAACACCTGACCGCCAGGAACAGATTCCAATCAAATACCAACAGGTGAGCTCCCCAGGTATATTTTACTTTCTGGTGCGTCTTACATGATTTTTTCATGCCCAGCCGAAGTCTCCCGTCAAACTACGACACCCTGCTAAAGTGCACAAACGGGATTTGACTATTAACACACTAAAGATCTACCTCAAACATTACATGGATAACCAAGCTCGCGCGAATGACGATTATACAACGTTGGAATCCTCGGCTACGATCTCAGATATGCCTACCAAGCGTCGTCGGACCTTGGCAGATCCCCTGACGCCTCGACCAACGTTCGAGAATCGCGCGATTCCCGTATCCCCTCCGAAACCTATCCAAAAGCCGAGGAAGCACCGGAAGATCGATCCGGAGGTCGGGATTCGTGGGTTGACCATGGGCTACCTGCGCCGGGTCCTGGAACTACGGTTGTTGGCAGAAAGGATAGTCGCTGCAGAGGACAAAAAGAAATATCGGGAGGTGAGGAAAGCTCAAGAAGAAGCCAAATCCCAAGGGCTTCCGGTACCAACAAAAGCAGGAGACCCCAAATCACGAACAAGCACTCAGGAGCGTACAAAACGGCTGTTCCGCCGGGCAATCATCAAGCTCTGTAATGAAGGGAGCATTGTCCTTTGGGACGGTCCGCGCCGAGTATGGAGTGCAGAACAGACCTCCAACAACTCACGCCTGTGGCACACGAACACGACCGTGGACACGACCGTTTCATCCGTCGGGGTTAGTACCATGGGAGGTAGTTCGTACTTGGAAGGCTCACAAGATCACGAGATGTCGGAACCCGACCCGAGGGAGGAGTGTTATGTCAGCTTAACGCCCGCTCATTTGGGGAAATATGTGGAACAGGCGATCGAGGAGATATGTTCCCGGAAGGAGAAAGCCCGTGGATCTGGTCCTCGGGGCTCTAAGGGTCCAACACTAGCTGAGATCCTCTCACGGCTGAAGGTGGATGGGAGGTGGAGAAGCATCGGGGAGTGTGTTGTAGCCGAGGCACTACAGTGGCTAAAGGATGAGGAGCGTGTGTGGGAAGTTGGCGGGGGACACTGGGAACTCACGATCTGAACTCACAATCGAGGGGGTTCCTGTGGAAAATCTGATGGGACGTTCAGGTGGGGAACGTTGTTCAAGGGAGGCTACAGATCTCACAAAGCCGGACGTTATTCGCCAGTGTTGAGAGGTGTATTTGGTGGACCGCTCGCTTTATGTGATGGAGCTGATCCGATTCCGTAGCGATAAGCAGCTTTTTTGGATAGGGTGCGTTTTCCTGTGGCAATGCACCGTTCGGCGGGGGCGAAAAGCCAGACTCCGGATCCAATTACCTCAGTTTGCTGATCCACGTTGGCTTACAGGCTGCATGTGGCATGGTGACTTGTTCGGGACTGCCATCAATCGTCCTGGAAAAGATTGCCCAGAACCCGGTTATTCATTTCATGTTTAGAGTTCAATTGGAGTGGGCCTTGGATTCATATCTAGGCAGCTCAACGGGCGTTTTTTGAGGCAGATTCATCTCTGGGATAGCGGAAAACGACCTAGAGTCAGATGACCGCCGTCGATAGGTGGGAATAGTTCTCGAAAGGGTAAAGAGCCCCGCGTGTGTGTAACCCGTATACACTCTTACGAAGCGTTCGTGAATGTAATCTCAACTTCTCCTTTCTCTCTTTCAAACCTTTCTGATCGGACTTGGGGGACTCATTTGCCGGCATGACCAACGCTACCCTCCTTTGTGTTGTGGCTCATTAGGCCCGGCATTCGAGAAGACAGGGCTACGGAACTAACCCGGGCTATTGCTTGTCCGCCGCCTGTCTGGAATTGTCACTTGGGCGTCGGCCCCGGTCGCTGTTCTCGCTCTGACGTGTACAAGCGACTATGAATGAGACCTCTCCTCCGTCTGACGGCCACAAGGTGATGGGGAATGGCTAGCTCGCTTATAAAAGCACCCTTTTCTGCGATCACCTTGAATATCGTTGCGTCAAAATCGAGGCTGCATCATTTCTGCCTCATGTTCGCCATGCTCCAGACGAACCCCCGTCACGTTTACGTCCGATAAAAACAGGTCGCGCTCCTCTCCGTTTTCTCCCTCACCGTCGCTGTCCCCGGCACTGGCACTGGCTTTGCCTCCCCTCACGTCCCTTAACGACCCCCTCCCCTTCCTCCTCCTCATCTTACATTATTCTTACGATGGCCGCCACTGATGCCTCTCTGCCTCCCTCTCCCCCTCTTGGCACCCTCATCGACAATGGTTCTTTGGAGCTCGTAGAACTGCTCGGTCAGGGCGGTTATGGTATCGTTTACCGTGCCTTCGACACCCGATCCCCCATCCCCATCTCTTACGCCGTGAAATGTCTCCCCCATGCCCACGCCTCTCGATCGTCCCGTCGACGCCAATTGCACCTGCGTGAGATCCGTCTCCACAAGCTCGCCTCCGCTCACCCCAACGTCGTTTCTCTCCATCGTGTCATCGAGGACAAAGATTTCACATATATCGTTATGGACTATTGTGAGGATGGTGATCTCTTCACCCAGATCCTCCACCAGCGCCGGTACCTTGGCCAGGATGAACTCGTCAAGCACGTCTTCCTGCAACTGCTCGATGCGGTTGAATACAGCCACTCGCTGGGTATTTATCACAGGGACTTAAAGCCAGAAAACGTACTCTGCTTCGATGGCGGTTTACGTCTTGCCATCACCGATTTCGGGTTGGCTACAACCGACGCGTTCAGTGAGGAATTCAGAACAGGCAGCGCCTATCATATGAGCCCAGGTATACCAATATCACCTATCTTATTACCGCACTTCTGAGATAAGCCCATCATTTTCAGAATGCCACGGCGGACAATTCGCTCACAACGGCTCCTATTCTCCCCTGTTCAATGATGTCTGGTCCCTCGGCATCATTCTCCTCAACCTTCTCACCGGTCGTAACCCGTGGAAGTCGGCCTCCCTCAGCGATCCCACCTTCTACGCCTACCTCCAGGACCCCACCCGCTTCCTCCCCACCGTCCTGCCGATTTCCGACGAGGTCAACGCTCTGTTGGTCCGCGTTTTGGATGTCGACTGGAGGAGACGTCTCACAGTCACGCAGATGAAGGAATACGTCAAGCGGATCGACAACTTCTATTCCGATGACGTCGTCTTCGAAGGCAGCATGGCCCGTTGCACCTGGGAACTGGGTATGGATGTTGGGAGTGATGCCGGAGAGTCGCAACAGGCCGAGGTCGTCGAGGCTTCTAAGACGAATGCTTCCGTCTCTCGGTGGAGCTCGGATTCGAAATCTGATTCCTCCATGGTCTTTGCCACGTATTCTGCCGCGCAGAAGGCTGGGTGGAGACCATCTGTTTCGAATGACGAAACTTGCGCTGTCGAAGCTTCGATGCGCTCATCGTCTTTCCCCGCTTCGCTCGTCTCCCTCCCAAGAACCAGATTTCAGACCTCGCGCTCCTCTCAATCGACCTGGAGTATCCCCTCTCCATCGGCTTCACCGTCACTCGACTCGCTACCTGTCACGCCTGACGATCCTGGTGCTACATTCGCTACTAAACGCCTGACCATCAACACCGACAACTGCACGACCACGTACTACCGCCACAGTGTCGCCATGAAGACCGATGCGTCGCTATCGATGTACACCGCGATGGAAGCCTCCGCGATCGAGCTTTCCCCCATCGGCGCGTCTCTTCGCCGACTTCGCCAAGACCCCCGTCCGTGAGTACGCCAGGCGCGATGTGGAAGAGATCGGCGCTGAGATGCGAGACGAGTTGGTCGATAGTCCCTTCATCCGAGTTGACACCGCATCACACTCTTCGTCGTCCGGTCAGGACAGTCCCGTTCTCAGAGGTCGCCTTACGTTGTCCGGGTTCCGTGACTCCAAGGCAATGGACGATAGCGAATCGTGGAGGTCTTCCTTCTACCAGGCTTCCCGCCCCATGTCTGTCGCCAACGATAATGATGGAGACTTCTCCATTGTTTTGGACGAGACTGCAAACCTTAACGCTAGTGCCTTCACGTTCGATCCGACCTTGGACTTCTTCGGTCAGGAGCAACGCACCTCTCCTGCCAACGAGAAACCGTCCTGGGGCTTCTCTTGGACTCCCGCCGACCTGTCATCTTCCTCCCACGAGTACGACACACCCTCATCATCCTCATCCGTCTCCACCTTTTTTACACCCTCAAAGCCGATTGACATCCCAGCCCCTGCGACGTCGAAACAGCGAGGAGAGAGGAAGTCACGCCGCGGAGGTTTTTTTCGGGACCATATACGGCTTACTTTTCCGCGGCAAAGCGACTCTTCGCAGCGCGAGACCGCTTTGGTCTTCTCCCCCTCCTCACCCTCCGCCAAGCCCCAAGCACTCTCGACGAACAACATGGCCGAAGTGGTCTCCTACGGGGATACGAGCGGTCTTTCGACGTCGTGGACGCGTCGCGGAAGGTTTGGTGGCCGCTTAACTACTCGAACGCGAAAAAACTGGTTGCTCTTTTCGCCAGGAAAACTTTTTGGAAACACCGTCACCTCCTCGTAGCAGGATGTATCACTGCGTGGTGTATTTATCTTATTCTCCCTTCAACTGTGTTGTAGGAAAACGACCACTTATAGCTTAGCTACGCGTACTTGACGCCATTGCATGACCATCATCACTTCGTACGCTATGTATCACATAAACTGTAACTTCACTGGCATTTGAAGCAATTGTAGAACACGACCATTCACGAACAATCATCATGGATTTTGCAATGCATTTTCTCGCTTGAACTTGCTTGAGTTTGCGGAGGGTTGTGATTATAACTCGAATTAACCCCGGGATTATGGTAATAACTAGTATGTCTTGAGGTCCAGCATCCTCCGTCCTCTCTCTCGTTCGACGGAACCCTTCTCCCTGATCCCAGAACCCTTGTCTAGCTTCCTTCCTTTCCCACCGATACCGTCACCCATAGCCAAGGGCGCGTTCCCTGACTGCAACATCCGGAACGTCGCTTTGATAACGTTCAACGGGTTCCGACTACCCCACACCTTCGCGCTGCAATCCTTGATACCGGCCGCCTTGAGGATTTGGTGGA
>Ga0307513_10002128_pt1 | contig 27797 bp, 22 predicted proteins | sample 15_EM_MG_FD_202174 | JGI IMG/M metagenome (GOLD analysis project Ga0307513, IMG submission 202174) | Populus trichocarpa ectomycorrhiza microbial communities from riparian zone in the Pacific Northwest, United States - 15_EM | ecosystem: Host-associated > Plants > Roots > Unclassified | place... | reverse complement strand
ATTATGATAAGTATAAATACCTTTGTCATTTATGAACTTCCGGTGGTGGAGGGACTTTTGAGTTTTGACTTTTCCATTTTTAAGATTTGGCGTTGTGGCGGCTTCGGTCGCTATAGTCCGCCGTAATTAACCTTTCACTATTCCACTGGTATCCCGTTTCTCTGGCCATGGCCCGAAAGATGGCAGCTTGGAATTGGGTATATAATCGCGCCCTCAAGGGGAGAAAGTCAGGATAGGAAGATTCTTCCATGTCTCATACTGATATTAGTCATGGATCCTCCCCTTAGGGTGGTGGTAGCTGAGTGCCACCCAAGCATTGTCACACCATCAGTCACATCGCCCCGCTCTCTTCACCTCCGCTCACCAAAAGTCGATAAATTCCCCCAATACCGCTACGAATTTTCCTACCATTTCAACCTCTAATAAACACTTTGTACAGAACACCATGGCCCAGACTCCCCATACACAGTCCATGAACATCGGCGATGGCAATTCCAACTGCGGCAACATCACCGCTAGTTTCAACACCACCTTCTATAAGTCCGACGAGGATGCGCAAATCCTGCGTTGGCTCTCTCCACTGGAGCCAAATCACAGACATCACGGTGTGCGTAATGACCGATTCGCTGGTGTCGGGGATTGGCTGTTGGAAGCAAGAGAGTTTCGGGAGTGGAGGGGAGGTGAGGGGGGAGGCGATAAGGCTGTCGTGTTTTGCAACGGGAATCCGGGAGTGGGGAAGACATATATCAGGTAAATGAGAGGATTCTTTGAAACAAGCGAGTACACTACGGCTGATGGCGAGAAATACTAGTTCACTAGTCATCGACAGCCTATGCGATCAGGCGAGGAATGAAAATATCACCGTCTCATGTCTGTACTGCGACTTCCTTGCCCAGCAAGAGCAGACCATGACCAGCACAGTGGGGGCTATTCTGAAACAGCTAGTCGGCAAGGGCGACATCCCAATCTACCTACGTGAGGCATTTCAACAAGGGAAATAAGAGATTGGTGGCAGGGGGCTGCTACTTGCGGATTTGATGCGAATGTTGCGGGTGACTATTGCTTCATTGCCCCAGGTTTTCATCTGCATCGATGCGCTCGACGAATTCCTGCCGAAGCATCTGCCGGAGCTTCTCGAGTCGCTTAGAGATATCGTTCGGGCGTCGCCTAAGACGAGGATATTCCTCACCGGGAGGCCCCATGTCAAAGAAGATATTCAAAGATATCTCCCCGGGGTGGTTTTGATACCCATTAGTCCGAAGATAAACGATATCAAGAATTATCTGGATATGAAGTTAAATAGGGACGTCGAGCCGGAGGCGATGAGCGATGGTTTACGGGCGGATATCATTAGGACTATGATTGAAAATATATCTGATATGTGCGTACGAGCATTTAGTGTCTTTAGCTCACCATCGATCTATGCTGACCAGTGATTGTGTGCAGATTCCCCCTTGTTGCCCTAAACATCGATGCTATTCTAGGAGAGGTGACAGTTCGCCAGAGAAGAAAGAAACTCGAAGAGATGGTGCAAGGCAATGGACTGAGCGATGCTTACACGGCAACTCTAACACGAGTAAAGGGGCAAAAGGGAAATAAATCTGTAGTCGGGCTAAAGGTCCTAATGTGGGTGTTGTATTCGCAGCGGCCGTTACAGGCCGAGGAGCTCTGTCATGCCCTGGGTGTGGAGATAGGGTCCTCAGATCTGGATCCGGAAAACATTCCTTCATTACGGACACTCATAGCATCTTGTCTGGGTCTTGTCACCATCGAGGCGTCCTCGTCCACTGTCCGACTAGTATACTTCACTCTGCAGGAGCATCTCTTAAGCCTCCCGACCCTATTCCATAACCCCCATTCCACAATCGCCGAGACTTGCTTGGCATACCTAAATTATGGATCAGTCTGGGACCTTCCGCCAACTCTAGACTCGGCCCCCTCAACAGTGCCCCTTCTAGAATATGCTTCTTGTTACTGGGGCGAGCATGCCAGAATGGGGATGACGGAGAAAGTCGAAAGGCTCGCGCTGAGGCTTCTCGATACATTTGATGAGCATATATCTGCTCGACTACTTTTACTACGTTATACGAACGAGAGAACCCCCGGCCTATATGTTCACAAGGCGGCAGGACCTAGGGGATTTACAGGGCTCCACGGAGCATCATTCTTCGGGATTGTGGAGATAGTTGCTAAGGTATTAGATGTGAAGAAGTGGGGCCTTAATCAAGGTGATTGCATGGGGTGCACGGCTCTCTTATGGGCAGCAATGAGAGGGCGCGAGGGGGTTGTAAAGATCTTGTTGGAACGAGAGGACATCAATCCAGACCAGCCTGACACACACTTTCACCGCACGCCACTCTCGTGGGTAGCTCAGAACGGACATCAGGGGGTAGTAAGCATTCTTTTAGAACGGGGGGACGTCAATCCCAACCAAACAGACACCTCTGGCGCAACACCAATCTGGTGGGCGGCTGGGAACGGACATGAGAAAGTAGTAAGCATTCTTTTAGAGCGGGAGGACGTCTATCCCGACCAGACAGACACCGATGGCGCAACGCCACTCTGGTGGGCGGCGGCGAACGATCAAAAAGAGGATAATAAAGATGCTTTTGGAACGAGAAGACGTCAACCCCAACCAGGCAGACACCAATGGCCTAACGCCACTCTGCTGGGCGGCTATGGGCGGGCACGAGGGGGCGGTGAAGATGCTTTTGGAACGAGAGTACGTTGACCCGAACCAGGCAGATACCCCCTTTGGCCGAACACCACTCGCGTTGGCAGCAGCAATAGGGCATGAGGCTGTGGCAAAGATGCTTTTGGAGCGAAAGGACGTCAACCCCAATCAAGCAGACACCAAACACGGCCGAACGCCGCTCTCGTTGGCGGCTGGTGATGGGCATCTCGCGATAGTCAAGATTCTTTTAGAACGGCAAGATGTCAGCACCACCTCACTAGATCATTGGAGCCTAGCCCCACTGTCACTAGCCGTCTCCGGAGGACATGATGATGTCGTGGCAGTCTTACGTGACAACACCAATTCCCGCACAACTGATCGTGGTGTCTAGAAATCCCCCCGCCGTCCTCGTCATCGCTGCGAGTGTCCAGTACACATGCAATCTGGAAATCAGATACCAATAGCAACTCCACAAGTCCTAACACCCTAGCCTGCACCCCAACCTTCTCGCCCTGGTGGCCGGGAAGGGATATTGAGCCCCAAGAACCCTATTCCCAGACCCTCAGGTAGCGACCTCTCCTCAGCCAAACCCACTCTACTCCCTCCACCCTCATCTGTGTAGCTCTTACAGCTCTAGGCTCCTCCAAGTAAAACTGGCACCCATCAAACATAGTCCTATCAGCCCCCCCCCCCTCACCCCACCGATATTTCCCCATCGCTTCTCCCATTTCTCTCCCAGCATTTTTCGTTTGCCTGCTTCCCCTACCACTACCCCACCTATTCTCATCCCATTGATAATTATCACATATAGGATTGGTGCTAATGGAACCTCTCTCGATTTAGATTTAACTAGAGTTTGATAATAGGCTTTTCTTCTAACTTAGTCAGCTACATTATTCTTCCAATTTCCATTCTTTCCTTCTATCCTCCTCCACCTTCCTTTCCCCCTTGTCCCTTTATCTTCCTTGAAGTTCTATTTCGGATTTATCCATATAAGTTATACAGTCACTAGACATAAGTCTTGGTGATTGCGGAATAGTGAGACACGCCCGTGTATCCAAGGGGTATTTAGCAAAAGGCTGATAATGGCATTTCGATGGTAGAACAAAGCGAAGAATTAAACATAAAATATTAGTTTAGTAGTAAAGCTGTAAGAATGCATGTAGTATGATACCCCATACGTGATTTTCCACTGTGGTGGGGCTGGGGGGTGTCGGACTTGGATTATCTCGCTTAGTCCTCGCTGACTAAGCGATCACCAAGACTTTTGTCTAGTGACTGTACCTTTCCCGTCGTCAGTATTTAATAAGATGCACCACCACAAATCACAAAATAAGTTGCCTTCGCACGTACTTTCTTTACTCCCACACCCCGATACACCCAGCGCGCTGCACTCTACTTTGCCCAAGACGGGGATAGTAATTGTGATAGATTAGGCAGTGATCCGGCGGAAAAATCAAGTTTCAGTGATATCCCATGACCAGAACGGGAGAAAATGATTACGCGGGGTGGAAAAAGTTCTATCGAATTCCCTCAACGCCCCACTCTACAACCTCACCCACTTTGGGCGAGTCTTGTATAAACATATTGAACCGCCAGTACCAATGGCAAATTCTGTACCGCAAGTAACGTACCCATCATACCGGGTAATGTACTAGGTATCACGGGTAAGCTGCCTCCTACCCCTAGGACACACTTCCATGTAGTGTGCATACAGCAAAAACTTGAATAATTGAATGGTATGCTATGAAGCCCGGAACTTCCTTCCCCAGAAAGGGCAAAAATCACAGCAAAATCACAGCCCCTTCCCCCCTTCCAAGATAGAAAAAGCAAAATTTCCTGACCTTACTGAGAGAAGAAAGCCCAGCTACATAGCACGGGGGAGCGGTCAACGAACAGGGGGGTTCAACGAACACTACACTAATAATGGCTTAGTAAGCGGCGATTTTGTTTGGGCAGTTCGTTGAGCCCCCCCCTGATCGTTTACCCCCTCCATGCTAGCACGTTGTTCAATTATTCGAGTTTCTATAGTACAACACATGGGTTGGCTACATTACCGGAAAGGAAAAGAGCCTCATAACCTACCCGTACAGGCAGTTATTCGAGTTTCACGATGAGATAAGATAATTAACGGCTTGACCCACGCGCCACTCCACCGGCTTCAATAGCTCCCAGCCCTTCTCGCCATAATCCTGAGCATGACCGCTTGTAATCGGGTATGTAATCAAGTGGCCGAAAAGGAGAAACTGTCGCTTGGAAATTCTCCTGTTGGAAATCGTGTGATGCTTCTCGGCATGCTCGCACTATTGTTTCATTCTTCGCATAGTGTCCGGGAATGCGCTGAGCCTCGGGAATGCGCATAGGTTTTGGATCAATGCGTCTGCCCGGAGGAAGGCGGAAGAGCCGGAAAGCTGCGTGAAAGGACTGGACGCCCGGAGACTACAAACAGTGGGAGTTTTTGTCTTTCCTTCGTTAGCGCAAGAGTACGGGAAGGGGAAGGGGTACATACGGTGAAGAGAATGAGTATGTGCGGAGATCCATGGGTGTGTAGAAGGACAGCCTCGTTACGGTTTATATATACTCCTGCCTTTACCGTTAGTTATTCGAGAGAGAGCGAGCGATAGATAGCGAAGAAGAGAACTTCCCCACTCATTCCTAAGCGGGGCGCTGGCGATCGTATTTGTATTGGGTGAACCCTTGGCGTTTCGTTTGGTTGTCGTTGCCGTCGATCCGTGGATCCGTTTAAAATCTTCCATGTCGCAGGGTGGCTTCATTGGAATCTGACAGAGCAGGGCACACCCCCCTGCACTCCGGATCGAGGTTTGTATACGGTATCATAGTAATGTCACAACAAGCCGCAAATCTTCCCAAAGAAAGTTCATAAACCTCCCCAATACCCTTAAAAATTTGTACTATTTATACATTCAACCGCGATTTTGGACAAAACACCATGGCCTAAACTATAGCATATTGTTGCGCGGTTAATTTTGTCTGCGTACTTGTATTCTCATCGTGTATTCGGAATACGGTTGCTACAAAAGTACCGGAAGGTGTGTCAGAATTATGTGAAATATAAAAGATTTGATGTATTAATACAAAGATGACCATGTAGCCGATGGTAAGTGAAAATAATGCTCATTATGAAAATGGTGACAACAATTGTAACGGTAGGATGAGGGAAGGTGTTCATTCACTGTGGCGGGTAGCCTTGATGCCACTTTTCTCAAGCCCGGCGATAAATTTTAAAGTATGAGTTCATTCTCATACATGGGCTTCACCGGCTACTGGCACTGTTCACTGCCATTCAAAGAGCACAAACACTATACTTTTTATAGGCACATGATGGCTCTTCCAAAATGGGAGCCCAACCTTGGCACCAAGTGTGAACTAAAAGATAATAAAAGAGAACAAGCTTGGCCTGGTACGGGAATAAATGATGTAAGGAATAAGTAACTACTACTAGCCATGTTTGGTCATAATGTTAATACATAAATCTTTAATATTGCCTGATTCCGAATACACGATGAAAATGCAAGTACCATACAATCAGTGAACAGTTGCGACAGCAATGCCGACTGCGCTAATATCATAAGTAGCTTCACCAACACGTTATAAATCGGACGAGAGTGCATAGATTATGCGTTAGCTCTCCCGTAGAGCAAAATCCCTGACATCAAGGAGTGCACACCGACCGGTCCGGTAGAGCCGCAGATCCGCTTTTGGAAGCAAGCTCCTGGAGTAGAGGTGGGGTGAAGGTGGAGCCGATGAGGCCGTCTTACCATACCACATATATTGCTCTGGGAATTCGGGAGCGGGGAAGGCATATCTAATACAAGTAGCCGGATTCCCGGAAAGAAACGAATGCGACCGGCAGGGAGAAATACCGGTTCCCTAGTTATCGACAGGCTGTGCTAGCAAGTAAGGGAGGAAGGTCTCCGTTGCATTAGGAGGTGGGGTATTTGTATGGGGACTAAGTCTGATTAGGAAATTCGAGTGATAGGTGGTGAGAATTCTTTGGTAGAGAAGGAGGTAGGAATTGATACCACAGGCACCCATCCAGAACTTGTTGGAATACTCTAGGCGGGTGCGCTTGTTACTGGACCCTAAATTCTCGAGAACCCTTGCACCCTAGTTCATCCTCTTGGGAAATTCTATCCCCAAATGAGCTAAGTGTCCCAACACGGAGATATCGACTTTTCTATGTGGGGCAGAACCCCCGATACATTAGTATCATAACTATTGAATAACAAAAATGATGCAAACATTGTGGACTAGTACTCTTACCGGTATTGGATCACTAAGGCGCCCTGTGGAACCGGTACTGCAGTCCTGCCCGCCCCCTATGGACCCGCCGTGTACTCGGGTGCATGAAAGTGGTTTACAGAAAGCCCGGAGAGAAATAAACATGAAAAAAAAAAGTGTATTGCATTTTGCGGAGCAATGTGGGACCAGGATGGCATGACCCACACCCAACCGGCCCTGTCACTTTGTGCCAAACTGCGCCACAAGGTGTAAATCACTTTCATGCACCCCCGATTACGGATTACGGAGGCAGGCCAGCTGTACGACAGGAGCTTACAGAACTGCGATTCTAACGAATAATGTAGTCAAAAACATGCTGCTCTTTAGAGTTTCGGGCTTGTCGGGTGCATCAACCGGGGAGAAGACCGACATAATACCAGCAAATCCCAGGCCCTGCAAAATACCATTGATGTTTTTTATGCTCGCTAAAGGCAATGTTTCACTCTTTACTAGGAAATCCACATTCCCCTCTAAAGCAAGAAAACACTACGAGAAAAAAAATACAAAACATAGCAATTTTGCTGGAAAATAAACTGGATCTAGGAATATTTATGAATACATATTTTTTAATCTGGGAGAAATATCTGGCGCCGCAAAATGTGGTTAGTGCAAATGCCAATTTATTGGGTCATTCTTGGCCTGTTATAATAGCTATGATACTTGCAAAAAATGCAAAATGGGAGTTTGTCAACGAATCCTAATCAATACTGGACAGGCTGCTTGGATAATTGCTTTCAAAAAATAAGGGAAGGCTTTAAGTTGGCTTTTAGTTTAGGATCTTGGATTGTACTGCAAGTCAGTGTTACCCATTCTTGTTGCGAACAATGATAACAAAAATCTCCCCTAGATGAATTTGGTCTACCTGGTGCGCAACTCAACCAAACCATCGATATCCAAGAGCCTCTAGACATTACCTACATCGAATGGCTGTGTCGTAAAGTGCGGTGTCCAATGTTTGTATCCTTTGGGGTGTCTGAAACAGTCAAATTTGTGGCTACGACACTAGGGCAAGATTCGGTACTAAGTGCCAAAATTTGTCCGAAAATATGATTTTTTCAGCTCTCTCACTATCCAATCACTCAGAGCCCTCGCAATGTTCCATATTCCCAGCGAATCAGAACGCTTAGTGTGCCTGGCTACGGATTTGACCGTTTTAGAGGCACCAAAATAGCATAGAACCCTGTCTCACAATACGGTAAAAACCCGCTGTATCTAGTATCGGGGATCGGGCTCTTGACTTTCGCAACCTGAGACAGAACACCCGGTGAAGTAATAGTGCTTTCCACACAAAGCAAGGCTTGGGGAGGCGGAGCTTGCTGGATATCATTAACGGGTATTCGTTATTTTGTTAGCCTGCCGTGCTAGATCTATTTTGGTTTGGTGCTGTAGTACTGTACAGTTGAGATCTTCGATAGTGGATACAGCGGGTTTTACGGTACTCGTACTCTGTGAAGCTCAGACAGGTTGCGGCGATTTGTTTCGCTTACAATGTGTAGGGATTTCCTTGGCTGGCAGATGGCTGGACTGTAGTTGGCACAAAAAGGGCCACGTCGCCCGGCTTTTCTTCCGCTTCGCACACAAAAGGGTTCTGTAAACTTCCCCATCACGCTTGATATTTCTTTATCATTTTTACACATAACCAAGATTTTAGACAGAGCATCATGCCCCAGACTACGCATGCACAATCGACCAAATTAGGCGACAACAATGCCAACTGCGGCAACACAATCGGGAGCTACAACAAGACGGTTTATAAATCCGACGAGGATGCACAGATATTGCGTTGGCTCTCTCCACTAGAGCCAGAAAACAGACACCATAGCCTGCGCACCGACCGATTACCCGGTGTCGGGAACTGGCTTCTGGAGACAAGCGAGTTTCGGGAATGGAGGGGAGGTGAAGGTGGAGGTGGAGCCGATAAGGCAGTCATGTTTTGCTCCGGGAATCCGGGAGTGGGGAAAACACATTTGAGGTAAGTGGCGGGATTCTTTGGGGGGAGCGAAAATGACCAACGGCGAGAAATACTAGTTCACTGGTGATCGATAGCCTTTGCGATCAGGAAAGAAACGAAGGCATCGCCGTTGCATGTTTCTATTGCGACTTCCTTGCGCAGCAAGAGCAGACAACTGTCAACATGATGGGAGCGATATTAAAGCAGCTAGTAGGCAGGAAAGCCATCCCGACAGATTTACGCCAGGCATTCCAAGAGGGGAAAAAGAAGGCTGGTGGCCGGAGGCTGCTACTTGCAGACTTGATCCAACACCTAAAGATCGCTATTGCTTCACTATCACGAGTCTTCATCTGTATCGATGCACTCGACGAATCCCCGGTTAGCCATCTGCCAGAGCTGCTTGATTCACTGGGAGATATCGCCCGGGGGTCCCCTAAGGCTAGGATATTCCTCACGGGGAGGCCCCATGTCCAAGAAGCTATTCGGAGTTATTTTGCTAGAGCTGTTGTTATACCTATCATTCCCGACACAGGCGATATCAGGAATTATCTGGAGATGAGGTTGGAAAAAGACGTCGAGCCAGAGGCGATGACCGATGGTTTACGGGCGGATATTATTAGGATTATACAGGAAAATATATCTAATATGTGCGTAGGAGCATTTGGCATTTTAGGAGTCAATGATGTGTGCTTACCAACGATTGTGTCTAGATTCCTCCTTGTTTCGCTTAATATGGATGCTATTTTGGGAGAGGTAACAATTCGTCAGAGGAGAAAGAAGCTCGAAGAGATAGCACGAGGCAATGGACTGAGTGATGCCTACACGGAAACTATAAAGCGACTGAAGTCGCAAGGGGGAAATAGATCAATGCTCGGGGTGCAGGTGCTAATGTGGGTGTTGTATGCGGAACGGCCGTTGCGGGCCGAGGAGCTGTGTCACGCCCTTGGAGTGGAGATCGGATCGGCAGACATGGATCCAGAAAATGTTCCTGCGTTACGGACACTCTTAGAATCTTGTCTAGGCCTCGTGACGGTCGAGACGTCTTCATCCACGGTCAGACTGGTACACTTCACTCTGCAGGAGCATCTCCTAAGTGATCCGACCGTATTCAGTAGCCCCCACTCAGCAATTGCGGAGGTTTGCTTGACATACCTCAATTTCCAATCTGTCCGGGATCTTTCACCAACCCTCCACTCAGCTCCTTTAGAAATGCCCTTTTTAGAATATGCTTCCTGTTACTGGGGGAAGCACGCCAGAATGGGGATGACGGACAATGTCAAGAGACTCGCGCTTAGGCTTCTCGATGGGTTTGATAGCCATCTGTCTGCGAAACTGCTATTGTTGTACTGGTATCGAAGAGGTGGCTCGGGAAGAGACATTGACAGGGCGGCAGTGCCGGCAGGATTTACAGGACTCCACGGAGTATCATTTTTCGGGATCGCGGAGATAGCTACTGCTGTTTTGGAAATGAAGGAATGGGACCTTAATGCGACTGATTGCACGGGGGGCACTGCTCTCACATGGGCAGCGAGGAGAGGGCACGAGGAGGTCGTAAAAATACTTTTGGAACTAGAGGACATCGGTCCTATCCGGGCAGACACCCACCACAGCGAACCGCCACACTCGTGGGCCGCTTTGCACGAGAGTGAAGGGACTGCAAAGCTGTTATTGGAGCGAGGTGCTGATCCCGATGCGGTAAGCCGCTACTGTCAGACCGCCTCAGCGGCTCTGCGTCTGCAAGAGGGAATTGCTAAGATCCTTCTGGAATCAAAAGAGGTTAATCATAATTTAAGAGACTCCCTTTTTGGCCCAGCACAACGCACGTGGGTGGCCCCAGTCGGGCGTGAAGGTGGAGTAGGGGCTCTTTTTGAACCTGGGAAGGTTCCGCAGCAGGTTGACGGCTTTTGTGACCCAACGACCCCCTGGTTTGCTGCTCTGAACGGATACGAAGAGGTGCTTAAGAATCTTTTGGGACCGGTGGGTGTGTGTGTGGATCCAAACCAGGCTAACACCAAATACTACCAAACGCCTCTCCCGTTAGCAGCAGAGAGAGGGCATGGAAGCGTAGTAAAGAAACTTTTGAAAGGAGGGGGCCTCGACCCCGACCAGCCAGACACCAAATATGGCCGAACGCCGCTCTCCTGGGCAGCGGAAAGGGGGCAGGAGGGCGTAGTAAAGATGCTTTTGCAACGAGAGAATGTTGATCCCAATACCATAGACACCCGGAATGGGCGGACCCCACTCTCGTGGGCTGCCTTGCGCGGGTGTGTGGGGGTAGTAAAGGTGCTTTTAGAGCGGCAAGACGTCTACATTGCCCTGCCGGATATGAACAACCAAACCCCACTATCGTTGGCTCTCTCCGAAGGGCATGACGAAATTGTGGAGATCCTACTGGGCAATTCCGGTTCACGCGCAGTCGATCACAGTGGCCAGGTCCTCCTCCTGGCGTCTGCCCGTAATGGGGACGAGTGTGCTGTGGATATCCAATTCAGAGATCGTGATTCAAATAGCGACATCGCCGGCATTAACACCCCACTTGTACTCCCGTCGGCAATCGTCAATGGGCAGGAGGGGGTATCGGATCCCAAGGACCCCCCTCCCTCAACTAAACCACCCACGCTACCCCAGCGCTTTATGTGGCTCCTAAAATTCTGGTCCCCTCACAGGAAAACCGACAGTGATACTAACAACCCCCGGCCTACCCTTTCTCTTGCACTTTACCGGTACTTCCTCATTGCCTCTTTTATTTGTCTCTTGGCTTTCCTAGTTTGCGTCCTTCCTTCTCCGATACCCCATGTATTCTCACACAATGAATAATTACTGGGAACTAGATTGGCATGGCCGTGGCTTCTACCGATTTAAATGTAAATAAGCTTTCACAAAAGGCACTCTCACTGGTTTAGTTTGCTATTTGCTCTCCATCGACTTTTCTGTTCATTTCTTTGCTTATCTCTCCTCCCGTTCACTATATTGAGGTTCTTGTTAAATTCAATTTGTGCCATCATGTCTCTTGGTGCTCATCCCCTCTATTTGTCAAGTCAGTTTCCGTCTAATTATTTCTGAGCAGTAGTGAACACTACTGTTTACAGAGTTCTCACACCCTACTATATGAGAGTTGTAGAAATATGCATAGTGGAAATATAGTTATGCATCGTACAGTAGAGCCCATTACAGGGAAATCACGAGGGTCGGCACTACTCTCGGTGAAGCCCTGTCCATTTTCACAAGTAGTAAGCCTACCTCCCAGAAATTTCTCTCAATTCCACGTAATCACCATTCGTTCCATTTACCGGCTATCCCTTATTCCACCACACTAACCCCCTCTCCCACGTATTACACCATGAAGAGGATCCCAGATCTGTTGTATACAGCCCTGACCCTCACTCCCTATAGTTGTACACCGAGAACGGTCCAGCTATCAGTGAATGGCCAGAGAGGTTGTACCTACGGAACAAGAGGCCAAGTATGGGGTCTATGCGGCGAATTGTACGGCACTCCCTGTGCATGGGAAGATAGGGTAACGTGAACCCCTAGCCAAAAAAAACAACCATATTATTCAGTCAGCACCCGTTTCTACACCAAAACCGGTCACCCTCTCAAAGTGACCACTCTCGCCCACCAGCTTGTTGGAAACGGCAACTGAATTTTGAAAACAAGCTGTTCATATCACAGAAAACCATCTATATACTCAAAACATCGAAAAGGACAACTTGGGTAAAGGCAAAAGCAGAGCAATTCCGTATGCTCCGGTGCTGCCTATTTAACCAACCTCTCCCGAAACTTGCAAACTCTCTCCGAACTCAAAATTCCTTTATCCCGACAATACGCCACAATCTCCCAGCAGGAAGGGCGGGTATTGGTCGGCGTTCTTCTCTGGGGGAAAGCAAACATACATGCTGTTTGTGTGGTAAGGCAAGTCCCCTGGGGTAATTTCAGGTTGCCATCGGTGTTCGCAAGCGACCGGTCCGGTCAGGCTTGAGGTCCAGGGTTGCCGGCCTGGGCTTTGTTTAGAGGTGGCCAGGCCGGACTGCATAGATCCGCAGGCTTTCGAGTGATAAGATGTGATTAGAATAAGATTTGATTATGATAAGATCTCAAGATTTTTGATTTGAGTAGAATACATAACATGAGAGGAGGGCCAACGAACACGGGGGCTTATCGATTAGACCAGACAAAATCGCCTCTAGGATTACCATTTATTGTTTGATGTCTTTGATGCTGCTTGTCATTCGCGGAATATGGTCAGCCTGTCTCTTTATCTTCCGGACGGGGCCTTCGGATATGCTTGGGATTGGTTCAACCTCGGAAGGAATGCGGAGATTATGGAAAGTGGAAGGTCTTTGTAATGTTTCTCTTTCTTTTGTTAGCACGGGAGTTTACGGGAGAGAAAGGGGGACATCCATTGAAGAGAACAGACATGTGTCTTGATCTTTGGAAGAACAGGAGGATAACTTGTTGTTTATCTATACTCGTGTCTACCATTAGCAGGTTTAGTTAGGCATTATGAGTCGTGAGTGTGAGAGCATCTAGAATGAGATGAAGTTCCCCCTCTAAGTTGTGCAATGGTGATCGAACTCATGAGTACTGCTTTACTCTTCGCATTTCGTTTCGTTTTGTTTCTCACGCATCGTTTGGCTGTCGCGTAGCCTCCACTGGCTACCTACTAGTCACATTTAGTTGTCGCAAATCGAGCGATAGAGAGGCTCATGGGAAAATATTAAGCGGATGTCTTCAGATACCCCCGGGGACCTTCTAATGCCTGCCTGCATCTTCAGATATCTGCAGATATCAGCCACCCATTAAAAAAATATTGACCAGTGACATGGAATATACCGAAAGCCTACTAGCCTACAAGCCCAGGTCACTCTCACTTTGGCTGTGCCTGGCCGGACTGTAGGCTTGCCGGTTATCTGCGGGCCGACCTGGCCGCCTGTGAACGCTGGTTATCATTGCGCTGTGTAATAAATTATTTAAGAGTGGGATAGTAATGCCGACGAAATGAGCGGTGCTACGAAGGGCGGCAGGTGAGGAGGGAAGTGGGGTTTTGGTGACACTTTATGTCCGAAATAGGAGGAAGTGATAGCTCAGGGTGGATAAAGTTATATTAAGTTTGCCCGGAGCTTACCTCTAGAGCTTCACCTTTCTAGGATTCAAAATGATATCAAATTACTAATGTCACAAGACTGGAATAATCTAATGAAGGAGTCGACACCATTACCCCCCCTCCCCCGGCTACAATATCACCTCACCCACCAACCCACACCTTCCTAACCATGACTGGAAAAACCCTGCTCCAGACCACCGCCTCCTTCCCCCAATACCCGTCCAATACACTCCTCCCCGCCTACCCCCCCCATCCCTCCCCGTGACATTCCCAAGAACCCTCATACAGATCTCCTAAAAAGCAGGGACCACAATGCACCCCTAGTGCACCTACCTCCGCTACTTCAACTCCGAGCCACTAGAGGTCCGGCATGCGCTGGGTCGGACAAATATTCACCCTGCATCAGTTATCTTTCGCACATTGGGGCATTGGGGCTCGGGAAGTCTGGAGACAACGGGGCCGGCAATGGGGAAAGGGAGATGGATGAGAAGGGGGAAGATATGGAACCTGGTAGGACGGGGCTAAATCCCTGCCTAACCGAGCTGTAAATAAGTAGTTCTAGATTCCGTTTTAATCCCCCCTCGTGTTGTCGCAGGCTCCCTCTCCTTGCCCCGGTCCCCTCCCCTCACTGTCATGCTGAACGGCGGATTACTCCTCTTGCTGCTTTACTTTTTTGTACATCTTCCCTTCGGTCTTTTTCAGATGTTTTCTCCCAGTCTTTGCTTGTTTTTCATGTGGTCTTTCGCAACCTACTCCCGCTGTTCCATTGGTTTCGCTGGCCGCTTTACGGCTCCTCCAGGATTTTACGTAGTCAAATTCTATAGCGGTACTAGTGGCGGAGAGAATGCCCCGTAGGCAATTGCGGAGGCAGTGGAATAAGGGTGGATTCGGAAGCATAGCCGCATGTGATGGCATCGGGCTCTAGCGCTCGGTTCCTACCCTTCGCACATGGGCAGATCTTATTTTAGACTTCGATGGCGAAACGATTCACAGCGAGTGACGAGTGGTGAAACCAAACGAAAAACGCCAAGCGACTCATAACGAAAACGATCGCACACTTAGGGGCTGGGAACAACTTTTAACATCAGGCTCACACTCAACGACGACTGCTTCAATCACTAACGAAGATAAAGACAGGAGTATATATCGCCACAAAGTCCTCCTATCTTCCCATGAGCCATTCTCTTCCGGGTGTGTCCCCCTTTCCCTTTCCACACTCCAATGCTGACAAAAAAAAAAAAAACTCTCCCACTGCCGCCGGGCTTCCAGCTCTCTCGCGCTGGCCCCACTGTGCTTCCGCTTCTCCCCTGGCTTTCCCGAAAGCTCCACGATCCCAAATTATCGCGCATTTCTGCATGTGAAATGCTTTCCACGAACATGCCCGAAGCCGAAACATGTGCCCGAATCCTCAGCGCATTTCCAAAGTCGAACAAGTGCGTCCCCGACGGCTACCCAGACAGCAAAGAAGGTATCGGGAGAGTATGGCGAGCAGCATCATTTCCAACATCTTGCTTTCTGCAAAACACCTCGTTCTCGAATGAGATCGGGACGCCGATATGTGATTTTCCCACCTCCGGGGAAGATAGTCCCTTGCCAAAATTCCTTACATGCCCTTTAGGGGGACGCAGGTCAACCAAGATGTGCATTTTCGAGTCATTCCTTGTAATCCACTATTGCCTGACACCCCACTCCCGCATCCCTGGGGCCAAGTGAGTGCTCAGGATGCCTTATTGTGGATGCGGGTTTTAGCGGATCTCGAGAAGGCCGGATGTAAGGTGTACACTAGCTTGCGAAACCTATATGTATGATACTCTATCTCTTTGCCGTCTAAGGTGCGCTCGCTGGTGCTCAGTTTTGGTATCGTGTTGTTGGGGCCGGACGGGTGAGCTGGGTAGCCTCCATTTCATTAGTCTTGTAGTTTCGGCAAGAAGGGCGATTAATGTAGAGAATGAGCTCCAATTCGAGATGCGGCATCAAATTCTACCACGTCGCCGCGATAAGTCGGGAGCGGTTCCCACCGATAAAAATTCAGTCCCGAATCCCGAGTTCCCTCATGTATCCCCATTAGCACCCCACCCCCCCACGCGGATATGGCTATTGGTCCAACCCTGGTTACTCCGCACAAATGTAATATTCGCTCAGGCTTTTTATCAAAACACCATCCACAATACTACCGGAATGCACTATTAATAACAAAGCCATACTATAATTCGCTCTCGGATACACCCACCTAGCCACCTCTTGCTAGAGCCTGGGGAGGGTGGGGAGGAATGAAAGGAGGGAAGCGCAATCGCAATAGGCTTTAAGCGCAGCAGAACATGGAAGAACGGTTGACTAGCGAGCTGCTTCCTCTATCTGCTAGCTAGGAGCAGGCCAGGAGGGGCATATCTGCGTCTAACTAACAAAGCCGGAGACTCCCGGGACTCAACAAACTCTAGAGAAACGCACTAAGCCAACGAATACTGATCCCTAGCTATCTCAAGCAATCTGGGGCAACCCTGATATCTCATGATCCTCCACAATCCCCAAAGCCTATCCCCTCCTATATGCCTAACAGCATAGGGTACGAAGGAAAAACTATGAAACCATACACTCGGTGCCTAATCCCGGATGGCAATGGCATCAACAAAACCAAGAGCCGATATCCTATGCTGCTATGCGTAGGGTACGGGGGCGGTGATCCACTCCTTAGTGCTTAGCCACATGCCCTATATGTATGTCTCCTAGCCGCATGTCAGCATATCCACATATCCGCATATTCGTCCGCGCAACTGCATAACCGCATAGCCGCATTACAACACACCCAACTCACCCTACCCGGAAGGACTCCCCCCGTGACCTAAACGCACTCCCCAGCCCGGCGTACACAACCCCCGATGCATTACCAAAAACCCGTGTGTCGGACGAGACAGCCCCCAAAACTCCATGCTACCCCCCCACCGATTGTCAAGGTACAATCACATCCATTCCGAGATTCTCAAATTGCGCAAGCCGTTTAGAAAACTTTCCCACCGCGAAGGAATTGCTCTGCCTAGTTTTGGACTTTGGATAAACCTGAGTGTGAGCGCCCCAACCCAAGTCACCCGATGTGAGGTATGACAAAGTTGTGCCGTTGGACGGGAAAGCTTTGGAACCCGTTCCGTTGCCCACGAAGCCGAGGACATTGACTACCGGCACGAGGAGCCTCTGCCTCCGACCAGAAATAGAGTTTGGAGAGGTTTGGGTGTCCCGGAGGTCTGCATTGCGGGGGTGCCATCCCCCGTGAGTGGAAGTACGAGTTCTCGGTCGATGGGAAGAGAGGGTAACTTAGCTGGGTGACGGGGGCGACGGAGTAACGAGTTCCCGTGGTGGCAACTCTGCGATGAGATAATTCCTGCCGTCAATCTTCTTTTTGTGTTCGTCCGCTGCCTTGTTTCCTCTCCCACTTTTCGTTGGGTAGCCGAAGTCAAGTTGTCGAGGTGCTCAGTAATGCGATCGAAGAGCCTGGCGGAGAGTTTGCCAAGCTCTCAATGCGGGTGACACTAAACTCATCCCTCGCTTAATTCAAGCTTAATTCAAGCTTAATTCCATTTACCCGATCCTAGCCGGTGATGACAGATTAAGCTACGCCGAATGCCGACGACAACAATTTACTTACCTCCATGCTCTCTGTTAGGTTTACCGGCGCCTTAATATTCATTTATTTCTACCGATTCAAACCTACTTTACCGTATCGCAGAGAAGTGAGATGGTGGTTCATAACGACTGGTATTCAATGGAACAACCAACCGAGAAGGGTTAATTTGTGAAAACTCCCGGTTCGCACCTTATTCTAACCCCCGAACCCAGCAGGGGGGCACGGGAAGGGTCTTGTGGTCTATGAAAGTCTATAGCAAGTGCTACCATCGCCTAGGGAGATGAAGTAGAATTCTGGGATAATATGGGCCTACGGGAGAAAATAGAAAGATGGGCAATGGGCGGATTTGTATACGGTCACAGTTATTCGGATTTGCTTTTGGCAGAGCGTTCACAAGTAGAACGTACCGGCAAGAGTTCGCAAAGGTTCGCATAGGGACTACCTCCACGTTGAACCGAAATTTTGGACAGAATACCATGGCCCAGACTACGATCACGATCGGTGACTCGAATATCAACTGCGGGAACATAATATCCAGTTTCAACCATACCTTCTATAAGTCCGACGAGGATGCAAAAATTATGCGTTGGCTCTCTCCACTAGAGCCAAATAACAGGCATCAAAGCGTGCGCAGCGACCGATTTTGCGGTGTCGAGGACTAGCTTTTAGAAACAAGCGAGTTTCGAGAGTGGAGGTGTAGTGAGGGTGGAATCGATGGGGCTGTCTTGTTTTGCCCCGGGAACCCGGGGGTGGGCAAGACATATCTTAGGTAAGTGGTAGGATTTTTTACAAGAAGCGAATACGGCTGATGGTGAAAAAATACCACCGGTAGCTCGCTGGTGATAGACAGCCTGTGTGATCAGGCAAGTGTTGAAGAGCTCCGATTCGGCGTTGTAGGGCTATACTACGACTTCCTTGCTCAACAAGAGCAGACGATCAGCAACATGCTGGGGGCCATTCCAAAGCAGCTAGTAGGCATGGGGAACATCCCGATTGATCTACGCAAAGCGTTTCAAGAAGGGCGAAAGGAGATTGGTGGCAGAGGGCTCCTACTTGCGGATTTGACACGAATGTTGGGGAGGACTATTGCTTCGCTACCACAAGTTTTCATCTGTATAGATGCACCCGACGAATGCCTGCCAAAGAATCTGCCACAGCTTCTCGAGTCGCTAAGGGATATTGTTCTAGAGACCCCTAACACCAGAATATTCCTCACCGGGAGGCCCCACGTCAAGGAAGCTATTCAAACATATTTCACCAAGACGGTTGTGATACCCATCAGCCCTAACACGGATGATGTCAGGTATTATCTCGAGACGAGGTTAGACGGGGATGAGGCGCCAGAGGCAATTAACATTGACTTACGGAGAGAGATTGTGAGAACTATTTTAGAAAAGATGTGTGATATGTGAGAAACAGAATTTAGCATTTCCGCTCTATCAATAATGTATGCTTACTAATGATTGCATGCAGATTTCTCCTTGTTGTGCTACACATCGACGCTATTCTGGAAGAGATGACAATTCGTCAGAGAAGAAAGAAACTCGAAGAGGTGGCACAAGGTAATGGGCTGAGTGACGCCTACACGGCAAGTCTAGCCCGACTGAAGGCGCAGAAGAAAAGTAGATCAATACTCGGAATGAAGGTCCTAATGTGGGTGCTGTATTCGGAACGGCCATTACGGACAGTGGAGCTCTGTAATACCCTAGGAGTGGAGATAGGATCTCCACATCTTGATCCCGAAAACGTTCCTGCATTACAAACACTTATAGCATCTTGTGTGGGCCTTGTCACGGTCGAGGCGTCTTCGTCCGCACTCCGACTAGTTCACTTCACGCTGCAAGAGCATCTCCTAAGTGACCCGACCCTATTCAATTGTCCCCACTCAGCGATTGCGGAGGTGTGCCTGACATACCTCAATTTTGATTGCCTCTGGGACCTTTCGTCCACTCCCCACTTATTCCCACCATCAATGCCCCTTCTATAATATGCTTCTTCCTATTGGGGGAAGCACACAAGAAGGGAGATGAGCGAAAATGCAAGAACGCTTGCGCGAAGACTTCTCAACAGACAAGCCACGCAGTTCGGTTTCCAGTTTCCGGGCTAACTCGGGCTAAATTTGGGCCGGGACGGCCTGGGTTGAGTCTCACAGGAGATTCACTCAGGCAACCTAGTGAACCTAAGGCGATAGGTGTCAATTCGCCGATGCGTGGGGAGAATTTCGTAAACGCTTCGAAGCTTAAGATGAGCTTTCCACCGCCCTCACAACCTCCGTCAGGTAAACCGAGCTCGCCTCAGATCGGATGGTCTAGCTCAATTGGGGCAAAGAATTCCGTAGGGAATCCGGGCAGGGTGGATCTCTATGCTCTACCCCCCTAATCTCACCCTTATCCTTATCGCATGTCTTCGCTCCCTAAGAGAAATTTTGCATAAACCTGGGTGCCAAACGGCGTGTTATGAACGATTCTAAAGAATTGCTTTATTTCCTTATATACTCGATTTTGTTTACTTCTACTATATATACGTGTCTAATGGATGTGGGAGGACTCTCGAGTGTGTTGAAAGGGGGGTTTTTTTTGACTTGAAATTATGTTGTTTTCTATATCTGTATGAGTATCTCGTGCCTTAAAGCTGCAAAGGGTGAAATATTTGACAAAATGGAAGTTTTTGTTTTATCCCTAAGATCCTTCTATGTGCCACCGTTACCTAATAGAGTCTTTGCTCAACAAAGAATCACGGTAGGCAACCTTACGAAGGGGTGAGTTCGTCGTGGTTCTTGGGTGTCTGGTCGAAAGTTTTGTCGCCGGGGCACCGCACTGTAAAAACTCGTTAAATCCATTACCAGAGATCTCAACGTACAAGTACCGCATTACCAAAGCGCAATAACCCCGGCGCAGCAGGTCAACCAAACAATGAACAACCAGTTGATGGGATCCAGCAAGCTCCGCCTCTCTAACTTAGGCCTTGTCTAGGAAACATTATTCCATGATAGGGTGTTTCGTCTTGGATCGCGCGAAGGGATGCCCGATCGCCGGGAGTGGATTCAACGGTCGGGTCGAGTTCGCTAGCTTAGACTTCGTTAGGGCCGGTTTGGGCTAAGCCCAAGAATCTTCGACCAGGACACCCGTCGATAGCATAGGTTTGATGATATGTCTGCTCAACTGCTGCTACCGTGCTACAATCGTGATGGGGGTTAGGGCGATTAGTTTTAGGGGGTGGGGAGACAGGCAATATTTGTGGGACTCAATGGTGCAGCACCCCCGGGACCCTAGAGATAGTTGCGATTGTACGAGTATTGGGGATGAAAGAACGAGAGGCCGAAGCAAGCGATAGGATGGGGAGCACGGCTCTCATACACCGCTAGAAGAGGAGAAAGGAGGTTGTCGGGATGTTGCTGGAACAAGAGGGTGTCGGTCTACGGAGGTAAGGCTTGACACATTTTTAGCCGAGCGAGACCCATGCTGGCGGCTCTGCGCAGGGATGCTGATGGTCGCCGTCGGCACCGCCACAGTAGATTGCCACAACAAGCCCCACTAAGATTTGCTTTCCCGAAAGGATATGGTGGAATTGTGGGGGTTTTAACCGTAATGTCCTCACGTTTATGAACACACCTGTTATTGCATACCAGCAATATCCTGAGACTCCAGCTGATTTTCTGCCCGTATGCAATACCAGGGCATTACGAGTACTAGGGCGGGGCAAAGCCAATTCCGACACAGCCAAGCATCCCTCATTCTGTCCACCCTGTTTGCGGTCGAGTGTGCCATGATTGCAATACTCGAGTACAGTACTAGCATCAGAGACCCTAAACTAGAGTAACCGCTCCCTCCGAGGGGGGCGGGTTATTGAACCTCAAGAGCCCTCCTCCCAATTCTGTAGATATTGTAACCACTTCCCCCTGCTGAGCCATCCCGGCTACTTCAACCCCTTCCCCGCTGCCGCTAAGGTTTTGGCACCCTCAAAGGAAAATCGACACCCATCCTAATAGCACTTGATTAACCCTCTCGCTCGCAGCTGGCTGCTATCTTTCGTCTCTTAGCTTTTCTTATTTACTCGAGTACACCCTTCTTCATTACCACTCATACTCTCATCTCATGAATAATCATCAAGTGCAGTAATGGTGTAGCCAAGACCTTCACCAATTTATTCGATAGACTTTGATAAAGGTCATTACTTCCGGTTTTGGCAGGCCACTTGCCACCCTTCCCTTTTCCTCTCCTGGGGTTCTGGTCAGACTTATCCGTATCATCATGCATCTTGACCTCCATTCCCCTTATTCCTCGCGTTAATATTAATATACTCGTCCTCGGACACAACCGCTGATTTTTTCTCGCTAGTCGCATATAATAGATTACTTAGCAAAAAGGGAAAAGAGAAAAAAAAAGGGCATGGAAAAGAAAGGAATCACTCTACTCGTGATTTTCTCACGTTGGCAAACACGACTGCGGTTGCATAACACCAAAATCCAGCCCTGGCCGATTTTCTGCTCATATGCAACAGCAGTTGTGTTCGCAAACGTTTAGAAATTACGAGAATCATACTCCGGCGCGAAATATGTTATGGTGCGCTGCCCGGTCATTGCAGGCCAAGCATACCCCCGACCAAAAGGTTTATTGAATTTCAACACACCACTATCCATTACTATTCACAATAGCCACAGGCTCCCCAAGCTCCAACTGTAGTTGCCCCATCCTTCTCTTCCTTCTTTACTTCTTTGCAATTGCTCGTGTCACTATTGGCACGATTTTCGTTGTAGAATGGGTTAAGGTTCCTGGGAAGTTGGGGTATTTTTGGTGGGGAGAACAGGTTGTCAAGCCCGACAGAGTAGTGCACCATAACTTAAGATTTGCGTTGGAGTCCCACAGTCTCAATTGAAACCGTTGGTGCAAAAATGCTCCCCTGTTCGCTGACCAGGGCTGCAATTACTTGAGCGCAACAAGACGCTGATAGGAGGAAGAAACTAGGGAGATTCCTGGTCTGTAGACACGCTGCGGTCGCCCGCCGGACGGGAGAGCGGGGTTTGCTCCGGCTGCTGCGCCAAGGGTTCTGCGGGCTTCTTCCTTCACCAAAAATGGCCGTAGCTGCATATTGCGGCCGCGCTCTGATAACACATTTTAAACAAAAGAGCCGAATGGGAATGATTGGGGGGTAGTGTCGCATAATAACCTACATCGCCCCGCTTTTTTCAGCTGTACGAGTACTCGAGTACTGTCTCACAGAGGGTTGATAGCCTTTCCCGATACCCTACAAATCGCATGACCGCTTGGGTATTCAACTAACATTTTGTCAACCAACATTTTGGGCAGAAAATCATGACCCGGCCCTCCTACAATGTATCGGTCCACATGGGCAACGACAATGTCGAGAGTGGCAAATTCATAGATTGTTTCAACCGAAAATTCTATGGGTCAGACGAGGATGCCGAGATTAGGAGTTGGCTCTCTGCACTCGAGCTAAATGACAGACACCAGGATGTGCGCAGCGATCGATTCGATGGTATTGGGAATTGGCTTTTGGAGACAAGGGAGTTTCGGGAGTGGAGGAATGGTGATGGTGGAGCCGATAAGGCCGTCTTGTTTTGCTCCGGGAATCCGGGAGTGGGGAAGACATACCTGAGGTAGTGGCCGGATCCTCCGAGAGGAGCGAATATCGCTGACAACGAGAAATACTAGTTCCCTGGTGATTGACAGCCTGTGCGATCAGGCGAGAGAGGGGGATACCGCCGTTGCGGGCTTGTACTGCGACTTCCAAACCCAGCAAGACCAGACAATCACCCGCATGATGGGAGCTATTCTGAAGGGGCTTGTAGGCAGAGAGAGCATTCCGGAGTATCTACGCGAGGCATTTCGAAAGGCGTTTGCTAGCAGAGGGCTGCGACTTCCCGATCTAATGGGATTGTTGAGGAAGGCTGTTGCTTCGCTACGTCAAGTTTTCATCTGTATCGATGCACTCGACGAATTCCTCCCACGGGATCTTCCAGTGCTTCTTGGGTCGCTAAAGGATATTGTTCGGGAGTCCCCTGGCACGAGAATATTCCTCACTGGGAGACCCCCTGTCAGGGAAGAGATTCAAGAGTGTTTCCCCGAGGTGATTGTGATACCCGTCAGCCCCAACAAAGGTGATATTAGGTGTTATCTAGAGATGAGGTTAGACAGGGATCATCGGGAACGAGCGATGGACAATGATTTAAGGGTGGATATTATGGGAATTTTTCTGGACAAGATGTCGGATATGTGAGTAGGAAGATTTGGCGTTCCCCCGCCATCAACGATGTATACTTATCATACAAACGACTGCGTACAGATTCCTCCTTGTCTCACTAAACATCGACGCTATCCTGACAGAGTTGACGATTCCTGAGAGAAGAAGGAGGCTTGAGGAGATGGCGCGAGGCAACGGACCGAGCGATGCCTACGCGGCAGCTCTAGAGCGACTGAAGGGGCAGGGGAAGGAAGAATCAGAATTTGGAATGAATGTCCTCATGTGGGTGCTGCATTCGGAACGGCCGTTAAACACTGAGGAGCTCTGTCATGCCCTTGGGGTGGAGATGGGATCTGAGGATCTGGACCCCGAAAACCTTCCCGATATACAGACAGTCCTGTCGTCTTGTCTGGGTCTTGTCACCGTCGAGCCATCTTCGTCCACTGTCCGGCTGGTTCACCCTTCTCTGCAGGTTTATCTCTTAAGTAACCTGACCCTATTCCACAACCCCCACTCAACGATTGCGGAGGTTTGCCTAACATACCTCAATTTTCGATGCCTCTGGGATCTTCCAACTCCCAGCTCGGCCCCACCAACGATACCCCTTCTAGAATATGCTTCTTGCTATTGGAGGACGCACATGAGAAGGGAGATTAGCGAAAACGCAAAAACGCTCGCACAAAACCTTCTCAATAGACAAGCGACCGAGCTCGGTTTCTAGTTCCCGGGTTAACTCGGGCTGGATTTGGGGCGGGACGGCCTGGGTTGAGTCTCTCAGGAGACTTACTCGAGCAACCTAGTTAACCTAAGAAGATTGATGTCAATTTTCCAATGCATGGAAGGAATTTCGCAACCGCTTCGGGACTTAAGATGGACTTTCTGCTGCCCTCCAAATCTCCGTCACGTGAACCGAGCTCACCTTAGGCCGAGTGAGCCAGCTCAATTGGGGCAAAGGATAGGAGATTCGGGCGGGTCGATCTCTGTGCTCTACCTCCTAACCCCCACCCTTATTACATGTCCTCGCTCCCTAAAAGAAATTTTGCGTGAACCTGGACTGGTACGTTCTAGTGTCAAACGACATGTTATTAGCCATTGATTTATTTCCTTATATCCTCGATTTTGTTTATTTCTACTATACAGGTGTCTAATGGATATGAGAGGACCTCCGAGTGTGTTGAAAGTTTTCCCCTTAACATGAAATTATGTTGTCTCCTATATTTGTATGAGGATATCTCGTGCCTTAAAGCCGCGGGGTGGTGAAATATTTGATAGAGTGGGAGTTTTGTTTTATCCTTAAGTTCTTCCCAAGTGCTACTATTACATAATAGAGTCTTTGCTCAACAAAAAGCCACGGTAGGCAACCTTACGAAGGGCTAATCTATCTTGGTTCTCGGGTCTCTGGTCGAAAGTTGTGTCGCCAGGATACCGCACTGTAAGAACTCGTTAAATCCATTACCGGAGATCTCAACTTACAAGTACCACACTACCAAAGCGCAATAACCTCGGCGCAGCAGGTCAACCAAACAATGAACACCAGTTGATAAGATCCAGCAGGCTCCGCCTCTCCAACCTAGACCTCGTCTAGGAAACACTATTCCTTCATAGGGTGTTTCGCCTGGGATTGCGTCAGGGGCCAGATCGCCGGGTGGATTAAACGGTCGGGCTGAGTTTGCTAGCTTAGACATCGTTAGGGCTGGTTCGGGCTAAGGTTAGAAATTTTCAACCGGGACGCTAGTCGATAGATTTGATGATATGTCCACTCAACTGCTGCTACCGTGCTACAATCGTGATGGAGGTTAGGGCAATTAGTTTTAGGAGGTGGGAAGACACGCGATATTTGTGGGACTCAATGGTGCAGCACCCCCGGGGCCGTAGAGATAGTTGCGATTGTACGAGTATTGGGGAGGGAATGAGAGGCCGAAGCAAGCGATGGTATGGGAGCACGGCTCTCATACGCGGCTGGAAGAGGAGAAAGGAGGTTGTCGGGATGTTGCTGGAACAAGAGGATGCCGATCTAGCCAAGAGAGACCCATGCTGGCGGCTCTGCGCAGGGATGTTGATGTCGCAAAACTACCTGAGTTTTGGAATGGAAAACCATCGGCACCGCCACAGTAGATTGCCACAACAAGCCGCACTACCATTTGCTCTCCCGAGAAGATATGGTGGAGTTGTGGGGGCCTTAGGCGTAATATCCTGACGTTTGTGAACACACCTGTTGCATACCGGCAAAATCCCGAGGATCCAGCTGGTTTTCTGCCGGTTTGTAATACCAGGGCATTATGAATACTGGGACGGGACAATGCCAATTCTGACAGAGCCGATCACGGTAGCCAGGCATCCCCTATGTTTCCCACCTATCACACTGATAAATATACTCAGCATGGAACATATCAGGCGGTTGCCTCCCAGAGCCCAGGTTCAAAGAGTGAGAATGCCATACATCCGCAGGTCGTACTGAGTTCACAGTACAGTACACCATCGAACAAGAAAAGCACATGGCAACCTACTATAGATCCCGGTATCCGAGTTTCAAGGCTACAATAGCATAACCTAATCAATAGGTTGACCAGCTAGTCTTTCACCATCCCCCCAGCTTCAACAACTACTGGCCTCTCCCGCCATAGCCCCAAGACGCCTGCTCATAGCCAGCTGCATAACCGGGTGCTCAAAGAGGAGAAACTACCGCTGTGAAACAATTCCATGTCTCATAATAGCTATTGATCCTCCCGATGTGGAGGTGGCCGAATAGTGCTAGAGTGATGTCACACCACAAGTCACATCACCCCGCTTTCTTTAGCTCTGCTCACGAACTCCCCGACACGACCTCAGATTGCCTCACCATTTACACATTCGACCACATTTTGGACAAAATATCATGGCCGAGACTACACATACAACCTTAGAAATAGCAATTCTCACCACGCGGCAACATAATAGGCAGTCACAGTAACACCACGTTCCATAAGTCCGACGAGGATGCGCAGATAATGCATTGGCTCTCCCCATTAGAGCCAAATATCAAGCATCAAGGCGTGAGAACCGACAGATTCGGCAGTGTTGGAGATTAGATTAGATTTTGGAAACAATCGAGTTTTAGGAGTGGAGGGGGGTGGAGCCGGTAGGGTTGTCTTGTTTTGCTCCGGGGGTCCGGGAGTGAGGAAGATATATCTAAAGTAAGTGGCGGGATTCACAGAAAGATGAGAGTACCGCTAACGGAGAGAAATACCGGTTTCCTGGTTATCGACAGGTTGTGCAACCAGGCAAGGGAGCAAGACACAACCATTGCAGGTTAGTGCGACTTCCTTGCTCAGTAGGAGCAGATAAGCGCTGGTCTGGTGGGAGCTGTTCCGAAGGATCTGGCAGAGCCTCTTGGGCATACTGTCGCAGGAGCTCAGGCTATTCAGAGATACTTCACCGGGGTTTGCTGTACTCACGAGCCCTAGCTTAGACAATATTACCCGTACCGAGAGCCAAGGTTAACAGGGATACCGGACGAGTGGTGATGAACGACAGCTGAAGGGCGCATACTATGAAAGCCATTTTAGAACAAGGTGTGATATGTGTGTTGGAACATTTAGCATTTCCGTTGTGTCAATGATGTATACATAGACTACCAATGATTCTATGCATGTTTCTCTTTATTTCGCCAAACACCGACGCTATTCCGGAAGAGGCGACGATTCGTCAGGGAAGATAGGAATTTGGAAAGGTGACACAGTTCAATGGATTGAGCGAAGCCTAAACCGCAACTCTAAGGCGATTGGAGGCAGGGAAGGGAAATAAGTCAATGCCTAAACCGAAGGTCGTAAAGTGGGTCTTGTGGGCCCTACTCGTCCCCCTCAAGAAGTACCCGAAAACAGGGGGGGTATATTTTGTATGGGCGCTCAGACACGCACAGACATTTTGCCATATATGTCTTTAATCCCTGTTTTCGGGTACTTCATGAGGG
>Ga0307513_10002126_pt1 | contig 27811 bp, 16 predicted proteins | sample 15_EM_MG_FD_202174 | JGI IMG/M metagenome (GOLD analysis project Ga0307513, IMG submission 202174) | Populus trichocarpa ectomycorrhiza microbial communities from riparian zone in the Pacific Northwest, United States - 15_EM | ecosystem: Host-associated > Plants > Roots > Unclassified | place... | reverse complement strand
AGGTTGAGTTTGCTGATAGCTGACGGCTGACGGCTGACGGCTGATTGCTGACGGCTCTTTAAGCGAAGAGGGCAGCGCTGTCCTTGCCACTGCCCTCTTCGGCGCATGCGTTGACGGGGAAAGGTCAGCGCACGCGAACTTGTACCTGATTGGCTTCGAGCGAGTTTCCGGTGGCGCGTTGCAGTTCGGCGACGGCCTTGTTGAGTTCGGTCTGCGCGCGCAGTTCGTTGCCGCGCGCGGCGGCGAGTGCGTTCTGGCGTTCGAGGACGAGGAAGAAGGTTGACTGTCCCGCCTCGAACTTGCGCTGCTCGCTGGCATACTGCTGCTCGGTCGCGTTGCGCTGGATGGCCGCCGCGCGCAGGCGCGACTCGGCGGTGCGCGTTACCTGCAAGGCGTTTCTCACGTCCACCTGAATCAACTGTTCGAGTTGTTCGCGCTGCACGCGGATGCGGTCACGCTCGACGAGCGTGCGACCGAGTTGCGCCTCGGCGGTGCGGTTGCGCAAGGGGAGATTGAGTTGCACGCCGACGCGGAAGTTGTTGAAGCGGTTCGCGCCGAGATTGGCGAGCGACTGGCCGTAGCCGCCGACGAGCGTGCCGGGAATGGTCTGCGCGGGCGGCGCGACGAGTAGCGGCAGATCACTCTGACCGGGCAGCGCGTTGATGATGCCCGTCAACTCGTTGATTCGCTCGCGCACCGCGTCGCTCGACGCGCTGAACGGATTGACGCTCGTCGGGTCGAACGCGCCCGCGAGGCCGACCGCGCCGTAAGTGCCGACGAGATCAACCTGCGGCTTCGTCGCCTCGCGCGCGAGCCGTTCGTCGAGCGCGTTGATCTCGCGCGCCACGTCCGACTGTTGCAGTTCGGGGCGGGCGGTGAGCGCGGCCTGCATCGCATCTTCGAGCGCGACCGACGGTGGCTGCACGTCAACTGTGTCCGTCGGTACGAGCGCGACCTTCCACACTTCCGATTGCCGGTTCTCGGCGATCAAATTCTTCAGCGAGTTTTCCGCACGTCCCACCTCGTCGAGCGCGACGTAGACGTTCTGCTCGAAGTTCGCCACCTGCGCTTCGGCGGCCACGATGTCAATCGGCGCGAGTTGGCCTTCGGCGACGAGACGACGGTTGTGTTCGAGTTGCGTGCGCGCGTCGCGCGCCGAGTCGCGCTGAATTTGCAGGTTGCGCAGGGTGAAAACCAGATCCCAGTAGGCGCGCTGCACCTGTGTGATCGTCTCCATCGCGCGCTGGCGGAATTGCGCGTCGGTTAAGGAAAGATTCTTCTTGGCGATCTCGATCTGGCGGCGCGTGGCGTCGAAACGCAGGCCGCGCAGGAGCGGTTGCGCGTAGGTGAAGGAGAAGGCCGTCGGGTATTGCGGGTTGAGCGCGTTGAAGAGACTGTTGGTCGTCTGGCGGCTGCTCGAAAAGTCGAAGCGGTAGTTGCCGCCACCCTTCGGCGTCAGCCCTTCAAAGCGCATCGTGCCGCCGAAGCCGGACGTTGTGACCGCGCCGCCCTCGCCGCCGCTGAGGAAACTCGCGACGGGCGTTTTGTTGCGTTCGTAAAAAGTCGAAGTGTTGAGGCGCGGGTCGTATGCGCCGCGCGCGGCGGTCAGGTCGAACTCGGCGGCGCGCACGTTCGTTCGCGCCACTTCGATGTCCTTGCCGTTCTGCAAGGCGAGTTCGATGGCCTCGCGCAGGGTGAGCGGGCGCTGCTCCGCCATGTTGACGCCCACGCGTTCGAGCGCGGGAAGCGTCGCCGGGAGCGTCGCGCGATAATCCGGCGCGACCGAGGGCACGGTCAGCGAAGTCTCCGCCTGCGCGTTCGACTGAACGACGCCCTGCGGCGACGGCGACACGGTTTGCACTTCACTCGTCGCCGGAGTTGCGACCGGCGACTGCGGCGTCGCCTGTGGCGTCGTTAGCGGCGTCACTTCGGGAGCCGGCTGCGTCGTCGTCGCCGGGGACGGCTGCGGCGTTGGCGCGAGGTTTGGTAGCGGCGTCGGCGCGACGACTGGCAGCGGCGTCGGCGCGGGTGTCTGGACAGGCGCGGGCGTCGCCTGCGGCTGCGCACCCTGCGGCGGCTGCGATTGCCGCAAAGCGAAAGACGCGCCCGCGAGCGCGCCCAAGACGGGCACGTCAGACGTTTGCACTTGCGCCGCCACAGACTGCGCCGCTACAGGCTGCGCCGCCACGGTGTCGGTCGAATTTTGCCGCGTGCCCGCCTGCTGCTCCTGCGCCGACGCCGTAGCCGTCAGGCCGCAGGCAAGCAGGAACGCGAGCGCGTAAAACTTTTTCGTCAGATGATGATTCATGAGTCCAAACCGCAAATTCAGAATTCCCGTTGTGCTCAAAACTTGTTGGTGATCGTCCCGGCAGCGGTCGCCGTGCGCCGCCGCGCCCACGCGAACGCGCCGCCGATGCGGTTGCCCACGCGCCCGAACACATGGCTGCGTGCGAGATCGTCGAAGAGCGAATAGAAGACCGGCACGGCCAGCAGCGTCAACAGCAGGCACAAACTTTGCCCGCCGACGACGAGCACGCCGATGGAACGGTTCGTGCCCGAACCCGGCCCGCTGGAAATGACGAGCGGCATCATGCCCGCGACGAGCGCGATAGTCGTCATCAGGATCGGGCGCAGGCGGTCGCGGTTCGCCTGTATGATCGCGTCGAACCGGTCCAGCCCCTTTGCGCGCAGTTCGTTCGTGTGATCGATCTGCAAGATGGCGTTTTTCTTCACGACGCCGAACAGCAGGAGCAGGCCGAGGCCGGAAAAGATGTTGACCGTCTGCCCCGTCAGCAGCAGCGAGAGGATGCCGAACGGGATGGCGAGCGGCAGCGTCAGCAGGATCGTCACCGGGTGGATGAACGACTCGAACTGCGCCGCGAGCACCATGTACATGAAGATGAACGAGAGCGTGATGGCGAGCAGGAAGTAGCCGCCCGCGCGCCCCAACTCTTTCGAGCGACCGACGAGTCCGGTCTGGTAGCCCGCTTCGAGGCTCATCCCCCGGACCACGTTGTCCAACTCGGCGAGCACTGCCGACTGCGAGCCGCCCGGCGCGACGTTGGCCGTCAGCGTCACTTGCCGCTGGCGGTTCAGTCGATCAATGGCCGAAGGGCCGCTGCCCTCTTCGATGCGCACGAGGTTGTCGAGACTGACCCACCCGAGTTTCGCCGAACTGGCGAACAGCCGCTCAAGATTCTCCTTGCTCGCGCGCGCCTCTCCGACGGCGCGCAGGCGCACGTCGTATTGATCCGTGCCCTGATTGAACGTGGAGACTTTCTGCCCCGCGACCATCGTGTTCAAAGACTGCGCGATGTCGCCGACGCTGACGCCGAGGTCTGCGGCGCGCGCGCGGTCGATCTGGACGCGCAGTTCCGGCTTGCCGGAGATGAGCGACGAGTCGATGTCAACTACGTTGGGGATCGTCTGCATCCGCTTGAGCAGGTCTTCGGAATACTTCGTGAGCGTTTGCAGGTCGGGGCCGGCGATCATGTATTGAATGTCGGCGTTGCGCTGGCCGCCGCCGGAAATCGCCTGCACCTGCCCGATGTTCGTGCGCAACTCCGGCGGGTAGTTCTTCAACAGTTCGCGCGCCCTGACCATCAGGTCGGTCTGCGACAACTCGCGCTCGTCGAGCGACGAGAGCCTGACGTAGATGTTCGCGCTGTTGACGAGTTGCTGGCGGTCGCCGCCGATGGTGACGAGCGTGTCGCTCACGCCCGGCAAGGTGCGCACGTCTGCGGCGATGCGTTCGACCATCGTCGAAGTGGCCGCGAGCGTCGAGCCTTCCGGAGCGCGCATGTTGATCTCGAACTGCGATTGGTCGTCCACCGGCAGGAAGTTTTTGCCGACGAACATGAAGAGCGGCACGATGCTCAAGATGACCAGCACGCACAGGCCGACGATAGCCCAGCGGTGTCCCATCGACCACTTGAGCATCACCGTGTAGGCGCGATCCACCGGGCGATAGAAACGCCCTTCCTTCGAGTTGTGCGCCTTCTTCGGTTCGGGCTTCTCCGCTTCATCGTCGTGCGCCTCGGAGGGCGGCACGTCCGTCTTGAGCGCGGCGGCTTCTTCGTGTTCCTGACGCTCCGGCGCGCCCGCCACCACGCGCGATTCGTCGGCCAACAGCGCGGACGCGTCGCCCTCGGAAGGCACGCTCCCGACGCCGGGCGAGACGCTCTGCGGCTTCTTGCGTTTGATGAAACGCGCGGCGAGCATCGGCGTCAGCGTGAACGAGACGATGAGCGAGACGGCGACGGCGAACGAAGCCGTCAACCCGAACGACGACATAAAGCGACCGACAATGCCGCCCATGAAACCGACCGGCAGAAACACCGCGAGCAAGCTGAGGGTCGTCGCCATCACGGCCAGACCGATCTCTTTCGTGCCCTCAATCGCCGCCTGAAAGGGCGGCATCCCCTTCTCTTCGATGAAGCGATAGATGTTCTCTAAGACGACGATGGCGTCGTCAATCACGATGCCGACCATGAGCGTCAGCGCGAGCATCGTGATCATGTTCAAGGTGTAGCCGAGCGCGGCCATCAGTCCGAACGTGGCGATGATCGAAGTCGGGATGGCGAGTCCGGCGATGATCGTCGAGCGGAAGTTCCAGAGAAAGACGAAGACGACGATGGCCGCGAGGATGCTGCCCTCGATCAAGTGGGTCTGGATGGATTGGACCGCCGCCTTGATGAAGATGGACGAGTCGCCGATGATCTGTGTGCGGACGTTCGAGGGCAGCGTCGGCTCGATCTCTTTGAGACGCGCCTTGATCTCGTCGGCGACGGCGACCGTGTTCGTGCCCGATTGCTTGGCGACGATGAGCGTCACGGCGGGTTCGCCGTTCAGGCGTGCGCTGGTGCGGAGTTCCTCCGAACTGTCTTCGGCGTAGCCGATGTCGCTGAGTTTGACGGGATAGTTGCCGCGCGTCGAGATGGCGATGTGGTTGAAGTCCGAGGGGTTCGTGATCCGACCCAAAGTGCGCACGGTGAGTTCGCGCGCGCCTTCGTCCACGCGCCCGCCGGGCACTTCCATGTTCTGCATGCGCACCGCCGCCGCCACTTCCGGCACGGTCACGCTGAAGGCGCGCATCTTGTCGGGGTCGAGTTTGAGTTGAATCTCGCGGCGGCTGCCGCCGACGATCTCGACGTTGCCGACGCCGTTGATGCTCTCGATGCGCTCCTTGATCTGCTTGTCGGCGATCTCCGTCACGTCGCGCAAACTGCGGGGCGCAGACACGGCGATGCGGAGCACGGGCGCGGCGTCCGTGTCGAGCTTCTGGATGACCGGCTCTTCCGCTGTCTCCGGCAGATCGGGCACGACGAGGTTCACCTTGTCGCGCACCTCCTGCGCCGCGATGTCGGCGTTCTTGTCCAGAAGGAATTGGACGAAGACCTGCGAGACGCCTTCGACGGAAGTCGAGCGCAGTTCGTCAATGCCGCTGATGGTGTTGACGGCGGCCTCGATCTTGTCCGTCACCTCCGTCTCGATCTCGCGAGGGCTGGCGCCGGGATTCACCACCGTGATCGTGATCGTCGGAAAGTCGATCTTCGGAAACAGATCGACGCCGAGCGAGAAGAACGAGAAGATTCCCACCACCGTCAGCGACAAGATCAACATCGTCGCAAAGACGGGGCGGCGGACGCATATTTCAGCTAACTTTTGCATGATGCCTCAATAGCTATCAGCCGTCAGCTATCAGCTATCAGCCAGACAGTTTTTGCTGACGGCTGATGGCTGACGGCTGAACGCTTCTTATTGCCTGACGGCTGCGCCGTCCTTCAAGACCTCGACGTTTGAGGTGGCGACGAGTTCGTCCGTGGCGATTCCGTTTTTGACTTCGACGAGTTCGCCCTCGCTCTGTCCGAGTTGCACGACGCGCTCCTGCACGCGCCCGTCTTTGACGACGAAGACGCGGCTCACGTCCTGTTCCGTGCGCACGGCGCGCGCCGGGATGAGCACCGCCGGTGCGCCCGACGGTTGCGAGATGCGGACGGTCGCAAACTGGCCGGGCTTCAATAGACCCTCGCCGTTTTCCACTTGCGCCTCGACCGTCAGCGTGCGCGAGGCGGCGGTCACGTTGGGCGAGATGCGCGCGATGCGACCGGCGAACGCACGATCCGCATATGCGCTCGTCAAGACCGAGACGCCCTGCCCCGGCGTGATCGAGCCGATCAGTTGTTCGGGGATGTCTATGCGCAGGCGGAGCGGGTTCGTGCGCACGAGGGTCGCCACCTTCGAAGCGGGCGTGACGTATTCGCCCACGTCCGCCGGGCGGTCCGCGACGTAGCCGCTGATCGGCGCATAGATGACGACATCGGCGATGGCCTTGCGCGCCTGCGCCACCTGCGCCTCGGCGGCGTTAGCGGCGGCACGCGCCGTCGCGACGCCCGCGTAGTTCTGTCGTGCCGCTGCCAGTGCCGCGTCGTACTGCTGCTGCAACTGGTCGCGCTGCGCCCTCTGCTGATCGTAAGAGGCGCGCGACACGTCGCCCGATTCGATAAGACGCTCGAAGCGGCGCAACTGCTTATCCGCCAGTTCGAGCGCGACGCGCGCCGCGCCGACTTCGGCCACGCGGTTCACGTCGAACGCCTGATTCGGTCTGAGGCCGATGCGCGCCTCCGCTTGCCTGACAGCCGACTGCGCCTGTTGCGCCTGCGCCTGCAACTGCGTGAGACGAAGGCGTGCGTCCGCGTCGTCGAGGCGGACGAGCACCGCGCCGCGTTGCACGTAGCTGCCGAGGTCAACGCCGACGGCCACGACGCGCCCCGACACGTTCGGCGCAACGTCCGTCTGCTCGTCGGCGGCGAGGCTGCCGGTCGCTTCCGTATAGCGCGGGAGTTCGCGCGTGATGGCGGAGGCGGTTGAAACCTGCACGACTTCGGGCGTTGCGCTCGCGGCTGCCGCCTGTTTGTTTTTTGACTCCGCCGATCTGCCGCAGGCACTTGCGAACAGGCTCAAGGCCGCGATCAGCAGGACGACGGCAGGGAGTGTGAATTTGTTTCCAGAGGTCATGTCAACTGCTTCTTCTTTCGGGACAAACTGGCTCTTCATAAACCGTTGCTCTAAAGTCTTAATAAATCGTTGTCTTAATAAATCGTTGCTGTGAGACTTAATAAATCGTTGCTGCCGGTCTTAACTTCCTCATCAAGCCGTCTTCGATAATTGCCCGCCGTGCGACTTACTTCTTCTTTTTGCCGCGCGCGGGGGACGTGGCGGCCTGCCTGCGCGTCTCGCCGTTGCCGCCGGGGCTTGCGCCGCGCGGCACGGGCGACGACTCAGGGTTGGCGGCGATGCCCCTGAGCAGTATCTCCGTGAACTCGGCGGCGGCGCGCTCGTTGGGAATGTCGAGCAGGAGGCGGCGCGTGTCCCAGAGCAGGTTGTTGAGCGAATGGTGGATGACCATGCCGAGGAAGCCGCGCACGACGATGGCCGGATCGACGTTGCGCATTGCGCCTTCGCGCTGGCGGTCGCTTATGTAAGAGCCGAGAAAGTCGTACATGCCGCGCACGTTGCGATCCCAGAACATGTGCGCGAGTTCGTGGCCTTCGAGCGCGGAGTGGGTCAGCAGACGCAGGAATTCCGTGTCGTGCTCGTGGTGGCGCATCATGGCGAGCGCCAGACCCGTGAAGACGGCGCGGTCGTCCTTGCGCGCGACCGCGTCGGGCACGATGTCGCAGGGCGGCTGGAAGTTGTCGGCGCAGGCTTTGTGGTCGATGATCGCACTGTAGAGTTCTTCCTTGTTGGCGAAGTGGCGGAAAACCATCGCCTCGGAGACGCCCGCCGCCTGCGCGATCTCTTTGGTCGTCGTGCCGCGAAAGCCGTGCTGCGAAAAGAGCCGCATCGCCACCAGCAAAATCTGCTTGCGGCGGTCTTCACCGGCCATGCGCCCGCCGCCGGGAGGCGTCTGCGCCGCGCCCGCTTCTACTCCGGCGGGCGCAGCCGGCATGGCGTCGCCGCCACCGCGCGCACCCTTCGTCTCTAAAGTTCGACTCATTCGCTTAACTGCCTTTCGCGTCCCCGATTCCCGATAAAAGTAAGTACTTACTTACCAAAGTACGCACCTCGTGTCAAGCGGGTTTCAGGAAATTTTTGGGTAGCGAAATTTTCCCGCGTGCCTGTATTGTTCTCGACCTTCGCGCTATAATGCCACGTACCTTTTCACAACAAAGTGAATACAGACCCTCGCGCCGAAAACCTCGCAGGACTTGTGTCCGGGCGTCTTTCGGCGTCGCCGCCACTTTAAAAGTCGTCGGCACGTTGTTTGCTCGTTTGACACTGGAAAGGCAGAGATACGCGGGCGTTAACCGATTTCGCGCGCACGCAGTAATTTAAAGAGCGACTATCAATCGAAAGCTAAGGAGATAACGGACATGTCACAAAACTTCGGAAACAACGATCCGCAAAACACGGGCGGCAACAAAGGCACGACGGGCGGCAGCGGCCTCTCGGCAGGCACGGGCAGAACCGACGAAGGCACGACGCGCGACACCGGAACGACCGGCGGCGCAGGCGGCGGCGCGCTCTCGACGACCGGCGGCGCGACCGGCAGCACCGGCGGCAGCACCGGTACGGGCACGGCCACCGCGCGCGAGGGGTTGGCGGGCACGGCGCAGGAGTACGGCCAGAAGCTCACCGAGGCGGCGACGACCGCCAAAGACTACGTGAGCGACAAAATCTCCGTGGCGGGCGACAAGTTCAAGGACTTGCAGAACATGGACTACCGGCAGGTGGCCGAAGACGCCAAGAACTACGCGCGCGAGAAACCGGGACAGGCTCTCTTGATCTCGGCGGCGGCGGGCTTCCTGATCGGGCTGCTCCTCAAGAGTTCTAACCGTCGTTAATTCGGTTTCGGTTTCAAGTTTCAGGTTACAGATTAAAAGCACATTTCAGCCACAAACCTGAAACTTGAAACCTTCATTTTGCAATTTCAACGGCGAGGAGGGGTGAAAGATGGCTGAACTGGAGAGGCGTGCGACGGCTGCCGCGCCCGCGACGGCGCAGAACGCGCAGCAGACGGAGATTGAAGGGCTGCCCGCGATGGTCGGACGGCTTGGCGATCAGGTGATGACGCTGGTTGACGCCAAGCTCGGTCTGGTCAAGGTCGAGTTGAAAGAGGAGGCGGCGGCCTACGGCAGCAACATCGCGATGATCGCGGTGGGCGGCATCATCGCCGCCATCGGGTTCGCGCTCTTGAACGTGGCAATCGCGTTCTTCATGGCGCGGCTTTTCTTTTACTCTTTCACGCCGCCGATCAGTTACGCGCTCGGGTTCGTCGTGACGGGCGTGTTGTATCTCGTCATCGGCGGTATTCTCGTCGTCATGATGAAGAACCGTCTGGCCGCGATCAACCCCGCGCCGGAGAGAACCCTCGAAGAATTCAGAAAGGATAAACAATGGCTGAAGAAAGAACTTTAGGCACCGCGCGCGCGCCTGAATCCGACACCGCCGCCGACGACGAACTGACCAAAGCAGAACTTCAGCGTCGCATGGAAGAGGCGCGCGAATCAATCACGCAAACCGTTACGGAGATCAAGGACACGGTGACAACTCAATATCAGAACGTCAGGGAATCCATCTCGCAATCGCTCGACTGGCGCGAGCAGTATCGCCGCCGCCCCGTCGAGTTCACGGTCGCGGCGCTCGGCGTCGGCCTGCTCATCGGCTATAGCGTCGGCGGCGCGTTCGGCGGTGATTCCGACATGCCCGAACGTTATTACGAGTCAGAGGGCGACGATTACGATGTGGACGAAAGCCAAGTCCGCACGCCGACGGAGCGCACCTTTGCCCCACAGGCCATCCTCGGCGGCGCATACGGCTCGACGGCCTACGCGCAACCGCAACCGCCGCAGCCTTCCGCCACGCGCGGCTACGATGAACAGTCTTCCGGCGGCGCGTCCGCAGAGTCGCGACCGTCCTACAGCAGCGGCTACGAGGCGTCGCCCGCGTCGAACGAACCGGAGAAGCCCGGCATCTTCGAGCGTTTCAAAGAGACGCCCGCTTACGACCGTTTGCAGGCCGAAGCGGCGACGCTCGGCAATCGCTTCGTCGAGGAACTTTCCAAGACGGCGCAGGCCGTCGTGCTGCCCGCGCTGCTCGGCAAGCTCAAAGACCTGATCGGCATAGACCTCTCGACGCAACGCGAAGTCGCGCAGCGGAGCAAGCTCGAACATCAGGCGGCATCTTCCGGCGCGGCCACTGGCCGGGAGTCGCAAAGCGGCGGCTCGGTTTAAAGGAGACGGGCAAGAGTGTCGCGCCCCCGGCGCGACACTCTCGATGGTCGCTGGAGTCTGGTGCGGAGTAGTTGAGCAAGACGCATCAGGCGAGAAGGGTTAAGCGAGGACGGGCGAGCGGCGCAAGTGGCTCGCCCGTCCTTTTATTCAACCGGAAAATTATCCGTCGAGAACAGATCTCTCACCGCGTAGACGCCGGGAGAGATCACGCAAGAGGGGCGCGGAGATAAGATATTTCAAACGTGAAATTTAAAATATCAAATTTGAGAATTTGAAACTTCAAATATCAGATTTGAGAATGTGAATTTTCAAAATATCAGATTTGAGAATGTGAGATTTGAAATATCAAATTTGAGATCGCAAATGTTTTACTCTCCGCGCCCGTTCGGCGGCAGCGCTCCGCGTCTGTGCGTTGAGTCTTGCGTCTCACACACTTGAACGTTCCCAGCCGGCGGCGAGAAAACGATGACGATTGAACCGGCAGCGCAATTAACCGTCAGCCCGAATGCGCTCGGAGAGACGGCGACGCGTGAGGCATCGGCGGTCGCGCCAACGCGCATCGAGATCATCTTGAACGCGTCGGCGGGGAGCGGCGGTCAGGAGGCGGCGCGCGCGACGCTCACGGAGATTTTCAAGACCGGCGGCCATCCGGACGCGCACGTCTCGCTCGCGGAGAGCGGCGCGGAGATCGTGGAACTCGCTCGCCGCGCCGCCTCGGATGCAAACGTGCGAATCGTCGTCGCGGGCGGCGGCGACGGAACGGTCAACGCGGTCGCCTCGGAACTCGTCGGCACGGACAAGGCGCTCGGCGTGCTCCCGCTCGGCACGCTCAACCACTTCGCGAAAGATTTGAACATCCCGCTCGACCTCGAAGGCGCGGCGCGCAACATCATCGAAGGCGAGGCGGTGAAGGTTGACGTGGGCGAAGTCAACGGGCGCATCTTCATCAACAATTCGAGTCTCGGCCTGTACCCGTCAATCGTCCGCCACCGCGAGAAGCAGCAGGAGCGTCTGGGGCGCGGCAAGTGGTTCGCCGCTTTGTGGGCGACGCTCGAAGTTTTTCGCCGCTACCCGCTCTTCCGCGTGCGCCTCAGCGTGGACGGGCACGAGTTCCGACGCCGCACGCCCTTCGTCTTCATCGGCAACAACGAGTACCAGATGGACGCCTTCAACCTCGGCGCGCGCTCGTGCCTCGACGCGGGGCATCTGAGCCTGCACCTGACGCGCGACATCGGACGTTGGGGACTCGTGCGCCTCGCCGTCCGCGCCATCTTCGGGCGGCTGCGCGAGTCGAAAGACTTCGACGCGCTCTGCGCCAGAGAGGTCTGGATCGAGACGCGCCGCGCGCGCCTGCGCGTCGCCACGGACGGCGAAGTCACCATCATGCGTTCGCCGCTCCACTACCGCGTCCGACCCGGCGCTTTGCGGGTCATAGCACCTAAAAGAAAGGATGAGGGCGAGGGCTGAGGGATGAACCGGAATGAGTTGAGAGCATCAATGCTTTTCTTATTCATCCTTCGTCCCTCAGCCCTCGCCCTTTGTAGTATGAGAACCATCGTACATCTCTCCGACCTGCATTTCGGGCGAATTGATCGGGCGATTATCGAGCCGCTGGCGACGACGGTGGCGGAGATCGAGCCGGACGTATTGGTCGTGTCGGGCGATCTCACGCAGCGCGCGCGCACCGCAGAGTTTCAGGAGGCGCGCGAGTTTTTGGACGACTTGCCGCACCCGCAGATCATCGTGCCCGGCAATCACGACGTGCCGCTCTACAACGTCTTTCAACGTTTCCTCGAACCGCTCGACAAGTACCGCCGCTACATCACGGACGACCTCGAACCGTTTCACGCAGACGAGGAGATCGCCGTGCTCGGCATCAACACGGCGCGCTCGCTCACCATCAAGGACGGGCGCGTTAACGAGGGACAGGTGGCGCGCATCCGCGAGCGGCTCTGCCCCTACGCGGACGACGTGACGAAGTTTATCGTGACGCATCATCCCTTCGACATCCCTGAAGGCCACGAACGCGAGGCAGACCTCGTGGGGCGCGCCCAGATGGCGATGGAGGCGCTGGCGACGTGCGGCGCGGACGTGTTGCTCTCAGGCCACCTGCACGTCAGCCACACGGGACACACCGCCAAGCGTTACAAGATCAGTGGCTACTCCGCGCTCGTCGTACAGGCGGGCACGGCCACCTCGACGCGCGTGCGCGGCGAAGTCAACTCCTTCAACGTTGTCCGCGTCGAGCACCCGTACATCGAGATCAAACGCCTCGCGTGGCAACCCGACCGCGCCGCCTTCTCGACGGCCTCCATCGAAAACTTCGTCCACACGCCCGAAGGCTGGGCGCGTCTCGCCGACGGCGCGGCATCGGGGATCAATACGTAAGGGAGAGGGATCAAGGATAGAGGGTCAGGGGAAAAGAAAGATTGCGTGATCAACAATCGCGTTGAAACAAGGGACGACATCAAGGACGACATCAGGGACGACATCGCGCCTTAGCGTTGCAGACGCATCGCGTGTTAGAGAAGGGCGGCATCGCATAGTGCGGTGTCTTTCCTTTGCCCCTTCTCCCTTATCCTTTCCCCTCATTCATTGACACCCGCGCCGCCCCTTCTTAGACTCGCTAATCCCGGCGGAGCTTTTCGGAATAACTCTTAATCTCGGATGAAGGAGTATGACATGCCTGCAACTCTACGCCGCGCGCGTCGCGGGTCTTTCGCCGCCCCGGTCACAATCTTCTGCGTCATGTTGATCGCGACAGCGGCCATGCCGTCGCGTCTCTTCGCACAGGGCGCGGCCAACTACGAGGCCGAGAAACAGCGCGCCATCCAACTTCTCGAAAACGCGAAGGCGATGGAAGCCCTGCCGATTCTGGAACGTCTCTCGAACAGCAACCCGGAAGACGGGCAAGTGATGTTCTACTTCGGCTTCGCACTGCTCGCGCAGGCGCAGACGCTCACGGACACGAACGCACGCAAGCAATCACGCATCCGCGCCCGCGCCGCGATGCTCAAAGCGAAAGAGTCCGGATACAAAAGTGCGGTGATGGACTCGATCCTCGAAACCATCCCCGCCGACGGCGGCGAGGACACCAAGTATTCCGCCAATCCGCAGGCTGACGCGGCCATGCGCGAAGGCGAATCGGCCTTCGTCAAAGGCGACCTCGACACCGCGCTCGCCGCTTACCAGCGCGCCCTCACGCTCGACCCGAAACTCTACGCCGCCGCACTCTTCGCGGGCGACATGTATTTCAAAAAAGGGCAGTCCTTCAAAGCCGCCGAGTGGTACGAGCGCGCCATCGCGATTGACCCCGACCGCGAAACGGCCTATCGCTATTCGGCCAGCCCTCTGATGGAGGCGGGCAAACTCGAAGAGGCGCGCGGACGCTACGTCGAGGCGTTCGTGGCCGAGCCTTTCAACCGCCTCGCGCGTGCCGGACTCATACGCTGGGCGGAGGCGGCGCGCGTCGAACTCGCCCACCCGCAGATCGACGTGCCCACGGACGTGACGCCGCTCAAGGACAACAAGATGACCATCAACATCAACCCCGGCGCGCTCGACGCAGAAGACGGCTCGTCGGCGTGGATGATGTACGGCATCTCGCGCGCATCGTGGGCGACGCAGAAGTTCGCCAAAGAATTTCCGGGCGAGAAGCAGTACCGCCACACGCTGCGCGAAGAGGCGGACGCGTTGCGCAGCGTGGTCGAATCCGTCAAGACGCAGACGAAGGATAAAAAGATCAAGACGCTCAACCCGTCGCTCGCACGCCTCGTCAAACTGCACGACGAAGGACTCCTCGAAGCCTACATCCTCTTCGCACGCGTTGATCAAGGCATCGCACAGGATTACGCCGAATACCGCAAAACCAACCGCGACAAGTTGCGCCGCTATTTGATCGAGTACGTGACGGCGGGTAAGCGATAGAAACGCACAAGCGATAAGCATTAGGGCATACTAACCACGCTGCGATGTACGACAGCGGCGAAGCGGCAACAGACATACGACAGCGAAGCGGCGGCAGTTAGTTCCAGCCGCGAAGCGGCGACAGTTAATAGCCCCGCCCGTGAGGGCGGGGTTTGCGCCACAGGTAGAACATTTGAAGCCCCGTCAGGGGCGACACAATCATTCGTTGAAATGTGCCGCCCCTGACGGGGCTTCAAATGTTGTTTACCGTCTTGATCCCCGCGCTTACGCATGGGGCTATTAACTGTCGCCGCTTCGCGGCTGAAACTAGAGCAAATTTCAATTGGCAGGAGAACAGTAGGGGCAGGGCTAGTCCCTGCCCGCTCGCTTGCGTAACCACACGGGCAGGGACTAGCCCTGCCCCTACAGTTATAGCGATTGTTCTACCTCCATCTGAAAATTGCTCTAAGAAGTAAATTAAGGGTAAAGGGGAAGACGGGAAGCACTCAGGCTTTCCATCTTCCCCTTTACCCTTTATCCATTTACCCTTTGTCCTTACTCGCTTACCTCGGCGGCGCGGGCTTGCGCGGGAGTTTCTCGTCGCGCATGGCGGCCTGATAGACGAAGGCGGCCATGATGGTGGCGGCCTGTTTCATGTCGTCGGCCTGTATGCGGTCGAAGACATCCTGATTCGAGTGGTGTGTGCGCGTGTCATACTCCACTTCGTCCTGTATGAACTGGAAGCCGGGCAGGCCGATGGCGTCGAAGGCGAGGTGATCCGTGCCGCCCGTGTTGGAGATGGAGAGCGTCTGCGCGCCCATGTCGCGGAAGGGCATGAGCCACGTGCGGAAGAGCGGGCGGATGGCTTCGTTGCCTTGCAGGTAGACGCCGCGAATCTTGCCCGTCCCGTTGTCGAGATTGAAGTAGCCTGCGAACTTGTCGTACTCCGGTTTGGTGACGAGACGACCGCGCGGCGCGGGCGTCGGTGCGGCGACGGGACGGCCTTCGCCCGCGCCGGGTGGAGTGGGCTGCGGCGTCGGCTGGACCAGCTCGCCGAAGTGTTCTTTGACGTAGGCGCGCGAGCCGAGCAAGCCCTGCTCCTCGCCGCTCCAGAGCGCGACGCGGATCGTGCGGCGCGGTTTGAGGTTCAAGGCCATCAGGATGCGCGCGGCCTCCATCGCGACGGCGCAACCGGCGGCGTTGTCGGTCGCGCCCGTGCCGCCGTGCCACGAGTCCATGTGGCCGCCGAGCATCACCACTTCGTCTTTCAGGTCGCCGCCCGGAATTTCGGCGACGGTGTTGTAGCCCATCAAGTCCTGATCCTGAAACTGCACTTCGAGGTTGACGTTCATGCGCACGCGCTCGCCCGCTTGAATCATGCGGAGCATGCGATTGTAGTGCTCGCCGGAGACGACGACCTGCGGCGGGAACGCGGGCGCGCTCTTGTCATAAGCCGCGACGCCGCGACGGAAGAAGGTCTGCAAGGCGGATGGGTCGAGCGTCTCCGGGAGCGACGCCGGGGGCACGGTGGCCTGCTGCACGAAGATCGTCCCGCCGTCGCCCCGCCCCGGTTCGAGGATCATGGCCGCGCCTTCGTCGGCGATGAATTTCGTCTTTCGCAAATTCAGGATGAACTGCGCGATGAATTCAGGCGACGCTTGAAACTGCGGGCGCGCGGCTGCTGCCGCCGGGTCGGGCGCGTTGGCGAGCGCGAGCAGATCTTTCTCGGTCAGGCGCGTGCCGGGGGCTTCAAAGTGCGCGTCTATTTTGCGGATGGGAGCCATCAAGACGATTGCGCCTTTAAGCTTTCCGCGATACTTCTCCAGTCCCGCCGCGTCGGTCGCATCCACGTAGACGACCTCGCCGGTCAACGCGCCGTTCGTGCCGGGCGACCACGCCTTCGGATAGGCGATGAGCGGGATGCTCAAAGGCTCGACGACTTCCGCCGAGAAACGTTTCAACGTCCAGCCGCGCCCGAACGGTCCCCACGCTTCGAGCTTCGCGTTCTGCATGCCCCACTTCGTCATCTGGTCGCGCGTCCACTCGTTGGCGCGCTTCATGCCGGGCGAGTTGGTCAGGCGCGGACCGATCACGTCGGAGAGATAGCTCAGAGTTTGCATCACCTGCGAGCGGTTCATGCCCTCGTCCTTGATGCGCGCGATGGGATCGTTCGGGTCGGGCGTCTGTGCGGCGACGGGCGCGGCTGCCGGTTGCTGCGCCATGACGGGGAGACTGTTCGCCAGCACCGAACAGGCCAGCAGCAAGGCGACTGCGATATTGCGTCGTAACATAAAATGGACTCCTGAAGTTGTTGACTTAAAATTTAAACCTGCGAACAGGCGAGCGGAAATACCTTTCAAGGGAAGTTGATTATACTCCAACGCGCGCGGGAAAGTTTCAGGGCGGCGACGACACCGGAAATTATCTCCGGAACGATTGCGGATGCCGGTTAAAACATTCACCACCGCAGACACTGAATCATAAACAGAAAAAAGGAGGACGAGCCTTTCGACCCGTCCTCCGGTTGCGAGACAAAAAACGCGTCTCTAATTATCTCAACGCGCGAGGCGCGAACCGCGACCGCTCGCAGCCGGTTCGGTCGCGGGCGGAACAGCGGCAGCGGCGGGCAGCGGCTCGGTCTTGTAGCCGCACTCCTCGTTAGCGCACGAGCGCGTCGTACCCTTCTTCGTGGTCTTCTCCAACACGAAGGGCGCGCGACACTCGGGGCAAGGCTCGCCGATGGGCTTGTCCCAGTAAACCGCGTCGCACTTCGGATACTCCGAGCAACCGTAGAAGGCTTTGCCGCGCTTCGACTTCTTCACCACGATCTCGCCCTTGCACCCGGCGCGCGGGCAGGCGATGCCGGTCGTCTCGCGTTTGATGAACTTGCACGTCGGGTAATTCGAGCATGAGACGAACTCGCCGAAACGTCCCTGACGGCGGACGAGGTGCGCGCCGTCCACCGGGCACGTCTCGTCGAGCGGCACGGGCGCGGCGGCCACGACGCCCTTGCGGTCGATCTTGCGTATGTTGCGACAGTCCGGGTAGCCCGTGCAGCCGAGAAACTGGCCGAAGCGTCCGCGCTTCAAAGCCATCGGCTTGCCGCACAATTCGCAAACTTCCGCCTCTTCGCCTTCCGCGCCGCCTCCCTCGCCCGCGCCGGTTTTCGCCGCCGCGCCGTCGCCCGCCTCGGTCGTCAAAGGTTTCGCTATCTCGCGCGTCGTGCGACATTCGGGATAATTCGAGCAGGCGAGAAACTGGCCGAAGCGTCCGAACTTGATGACCATGCCCGCGCCGCAGTTTTCACACTTCTCGTCGGTCGGGATGGCCTCAACCTTCTTCTTCTTCATCTCGACTTCGGCGATCTTCAAGTCCTTCGCAAACTTCCCGTAGAAATCCTGTAGAGCCGTCGTCCACTTCAACTTTCCTTCGCCGATCTCGTCGAGTTCCTCTTCCATGCGCGCCGTGTACGACTCGTTGAAGAGGTCGCCGAAACTGGCGACGAGCAGGTCGTTGACCGTCGTGCCGAGCGCCGTCGGGTGAAAACGCCCCTCGTGCTTTTCGACGTACTCGCGGTCGAGAATGGTCGTCATGATCGCCGCGTAAGTCGAAGGCCGCCCGATGCCCTTCTCTTCGAGAGCTTTGACGAGCGTGGCTTCGCTGTAGCGCGGCGGCGGCTCGGTGAAATGCTGTTCGGGCAGGATGGAGTTCAACTTCAAAGCCTCGCCCTGCTGAACCAACGGCAACTTCCGCGACGCCTCTTCGTCCTCCTCCGACTTCTCGTCGCGCCCTTCTTCGTAGACGCGCAGGAAGCCGTCGAACTTCAAGACCGACCCGCTCGCGCGGAACATGAAGCGACCCGCCTCGATGTCAATCGTCGTCTGGTCAAAGACGGCGGGCATCATCTGCGACGCGACGAACCGTTGCCAGATCAAGCGATACAGTTTCAACTCCTCGCTCGACAGGTAGCGCGCCAGCGAATCGGGCGTGCGCGAAACGTCGGACGGGCGGATAGCCTCGTGCGCGTCCTGCGCGTCCTTCTTCGAGCGGTAGTGGATGGCCTTCTCCGGCAGGTAGCGTTCGCCGTACTGCGTGCCGACGAAATCGCGCACCTCGCCGAGCGCCGTCTCCGACACGCGCGTCGAGTCCGTGCGCATGTAGGTGATGAGGCCGACCGCGCCCTCCGCGCCGATCTCGACGCCCTCGTAAAGTTTCTGCGCGACCATCATCGTCTTCTTTACCGCGAAGCCGAGTTTGCGCGCCGACTCCTGCTGCAACTTCGACGTGATGAAAGGCGGCACGGGGTTGCGCTTGCGTTCCTTCGTCGCCACGTCTGCGACGCGGTAGTTCTGCGTTTCCGCTTCTGCAACGATCTCTGCGGCCTGCGCCTCGGTCCCGATCAGAGTCTCGCTCTTCTTGACCTCCTGATCGAAGCCGCCCGTCTTCACCGTCTGTTCGCCGATGCGAACGAGACGCGCATCGAAGGCGGGGGGAAGACTTGCCGCGAGGTTAGCCGTCACCGTCCAGTATTCCGTTTTGAGAAATTTCTCGATCTCGCGTTCGCGTTCGACCACCATGCGCAGCGCGACCGACTGCACGCGCCCCGCGCTCAAACGCCCGCCGACCGTGCGGCACAGGAGCGGCGAGACTTTGTAGCCGACGAGACGGTCGAGCACGCGCCGCGCCTGTTGCGCGTCAACGAGATTCTCGTCAATCTGCTTCGGCTCTTTGAACGCCTCCTGCACCGCGCGTTTCGTGATCTCGTTGAACATCACGCGATAGGAAGGTTTCTTCGGTCGCTTCGGGACGATCTCTTCCGCGAGGTGCTGGCAGATCGCTTCGCCTTCGCGGTCGGGATCGGCGGCGAGATAAATGGCGTCCGCTTCCCTCGCGGCCTTCTTCAACTCGGAGACGGTCTTCTTGTTGTTGCGCTTCTTCGTGTCGGGGATCACTTCGTAAGAGGTGGCGAAATTATTCTCCACGTCAACGCCGAGTCCTTTCGACGGTAAGTCCTTGATGTGGCCGAGCGAGGCCATCACGCGGTAGTCCGCGCCGAGATATTTCCCGATGGTCTTGGCCTTCGCGGGCGACTCGACTATCACTAAATTCTTCGTCATTCCGTTCCCTTCAACTAACCGGGGCGTCGTACTTCGGACGCCGAAAAATGGCTCTAAATTGTCCTTAAATTCCCTCTGCCGTCACCGTTTAGATGCCGTGAAACGCCGATTTACTGGCTCGCGCGGCCATCTCGTTTTTGCGCCTCGACTTTCGGGAGCCGGGTGAAGGGCTATGAAAATAGCACTAACTCAGGCTCAAAAGTCAAATGACCGATTCGAGGGCGGCGAAATCTAAGGAGGGGCGCAGAGAGTTTAGAGCGTCACATAGAACCACGATCATTGACCGCGATCATTGTAGGGCAGGGCTTGTCCCTGCCCGCTGCTTCCGCAACCATCCGGGCAGGGACAAGCCCTGCCCCTACAGTTCTACCCAACGTCTTATGTTCTCTTGCGATCCGCTCTAAATTTCGGAGAGCGGCGCGTCCGGGGCGGCGATTCAGACGCGGGGGAAGGCCAGCGTCAGGAGCGTGATGGCGACGGCGGTGACGAGCGCGCGCCGGTTGATCAGGCGCGATTTGCCGCGCAGTTGGGCGATGAGATTTTCGTCCTCGAGGCTCTCTTCGCCCGCGTCGAGGTTGCACGCGCCGCGCGCGGCGAGCGCGATGCAGGTCTTCTCGCGCGCCTGCAACAACCCCAGACCGGCCATCCAGACGGGAAAGAAAACGACGGCGCGGAGCAGGCGCGGCGCGTCGTACACCACGAGCAGGAAGGCCGCCGCGATGCCCACCGTCAAGGCCACGATGCCGAGCAGACGCCGCTTGCGCTGTTCGCGCGGGCCGATGTTGGAGACTTTAGAGACTTCGGAAACCATTTGACTCTAACTCCGGCGCAAGGCTCTCAAGGCTGCGACGATAACGACTACTGCACCGCGCGGAGCGTGGCGAGCGGTTGCCCGGCGGTCACGCGGTCGCCGACGCGCGCGCTGACGACGCTGACCGTCCCGGCTGAAGTGGCCTCGGCGGCGACGATCCGTTCCGCCGGGACGACGGGCGCGGCGGCAGTATTTTGCGGTTGACGGCGTGCGGCGACGAGGCCGGATTGCGCGTCCTGAGCTGCACTCTGCGCCTCCTGCAAGCGACGTTGCGCGCGTTCGTACTCGGCGCGCGCGCCGTCGAGTTGCGCTTGCGACGCCTGACCGGAAGCGACGAGCGGCGTCAAACGTTGCACCTCGACTTCGGCGCGCACCGCTCCGGCTCTGGCCGCCTCGATGCCGGCCTGCGCCGCGCCGATGTTTCTCCCGGCGCGCGCCACGGGGTCTTCCGCCGTCGCCTGTGGCACGCTGCTCCGCGCCTCTGTGGGCACGGCGATCTCGACCAGCGGCGTGCCCGCGTTCACGACCATCCCCTCGCTCACCAGCACGCGCCGCACCTCGCCCGCCACGGGCGCATTCACGATGATGATGCCGCGCGCTTCGTCCCTGCCGCCCGCACACGCCGCGAGCGCGGAGAGCGCGACGAGCGCACAACCGTACAGCGCGACTCGAAACTTTCGCGCACGCGGTGACAACTGCGCGAGTTTATTTCTCATCCGGTTTGGACTCCGGCGTCGTCGCCGCTGCTGCTCCCGCCGTTGCCGACGACGCGCCGCCGGTTGGCGTCGGCGCGTGTCCCGTCGTTGTCGTCGTCACGACCGCGCCCGGCTTCGACGCCGCTACGGGCAAGACGACCGACAGGTCGAAGTCGGCGGTGGCTTCGGGGCGCAGTTCGAGTTGACGCGCGCCGCGCACCATGACGTTGTTCGCGCCGAGCGTGTTGCCCGTGGCGCGTTGGAAATCCGCAATGGCCTTGTTGAGATCGGTCTGCGCCTGTAGCTCGCGCCCGCGCGCGGCGAGGAGTTCGTTCTGTCTTTGCAGGACGAGGAAGACGGTCGTCGTGCCCGCGCGGAATTGCCGTTGCTCGCTCTCGAACTGCTGCTCGGCGGACGAGCGCGTGGCGGCGGCGGCGGCGAGCCGCGCTTCAGCCGAACGCAAAGATTGCGTGGCGTTGCGCACGTCGGCCTCGATCAGTTGCTCGGCCTGCGCGCGCTGGTTGACGATGCGCCGACCCTCCGCGAGCGAGCGTCCGAGGTTGGCCTGCGCCGTGCGGTTGCGGAACGGGAGTTCGACGCGCACGCCGACGCGGTAGGTCGGGTAATCCTGCGCGAGCAGGTTAGCGAGCGATGTCGTGTAGCCGCCGACGAGGTTCGGGTTCACGTTGTTGCCGGTCGTGCCCGTCCCCGTATCGAGGAGCGGGAGTCCGGCGCGCGCGGAGAGTTCGTTGACGCGTTCGCGCAACAGTGCGTTCGCGCTCGTGTTGGGATTGATCGTCGGCGTGACGGTCGAACCGGCGAGGCCGGTGGACGTGTATGTGCCGACGAGATCAAACTGCGGCTTCGATTGGTCGCGGAAAAAACGCGTGTCGATCTGGTTGATCTCCGCGCTCGTCTGAAGTTGCGAGAGTTCCGGTCGGTTGTCAATCGCGGCGCGGACGGCCTGCTCCAAAGGCACGCGCGGCGCTTCGAGACTGACGGGCGTGACGGGCGTGAGCGGGCGCGACCAGAGCGCGGCGGTGCGCTCGGCGAGGATCAAAGTCTTGAGCGTGTTCTCGGCGCGCGTGACTGATTCCTGCGCGGTGTAGACGTTCTGCTCGAAGGTTGTCACCTGCGTGTTGGCGGCCACGATGTCTATCGGCGCGAGCACGCCCTGCGCCACGAGCCGCTGGTTGCTCTCGACCTGCACGCGCGCCTGCTTCACGGCGTCGATCTGCACCTGCAAATTTCGGAGCGCGAAGACCAAGTCCCAGTATGATTGCTCGACCTGCGAGATCACTTCGATGGCGCGCTGGCGAAACTGCGCATCGGTCAGGCTCAAATTCTTCTTCGCGATCTCAATGGTGCGACGGTTGTTGTCGAAGCGCAGGCCGCGCAGGAGCGGCTGCGCGTAAGTGAACGTAAACGCCGTCGGGAACTGCGGGTTGAGCGTGGCGTTCTGGTTGGTGGTGTTCAGGCGCGTCGAAGAGAAGTCGAGTTGATAGTTGCCGCCCGCGAAAGGGGAGAAGCCGCCGAGCCGGACCGCGCCCGTCAAATCCCTCTGCGTGACCGAGCCGTTTGCGCCGCCGCTGATCGTCGAACTCGTCGGCGTCGTGCGCGACTCGTAATAACTCTCGGACGAGAAGAGCGGATCATAAACTCCGCGCGCCGCGTTCAAATTGAACTCGGCGATCTCGACGTTGATGCGCGAGCCGTCGATGTCGTTGTTGTTTTGGAGCGCGAGCGCGATGGCCTCGTTGAGCGTGAGCGGCAACTGCTCGGCGACATCCACGCCGACGCGTTCGGCTGAAGGCAGCGGGCGCGAGGGCGCTTCAAAATTGGGCGCGACCGGAGGCGGGTCGGGCGGCAACTCGGCGGGCGCGATGCCGCCCGACGTGCCGACGTTCTGCCCCGGCGTTGCCGGAACGCCGCCGGTCGTGGCCGCGCCGCCCGTCGCGGGCGTGCTGCCTGCGGGCGTCTGCTGGGGCGCGTTCGTCCCGGCGGGCGTGGCCGTCTGCGGCTGCCCGGAAGCGGGCGCGCCCTGCTGCGAGGCGTTCGGCACTTGCGGCGAGGGCGGTCGCGGCCCCTGCGTGTTGGGCGTCGTTCCCTGCCGCTGCTGCTCGACGCCCGTCTGCGGCTGCGTGCTCTGCTGCGCCTCGTTGTCGGGACGCACGGGCGCGGACGAAGAGTTGGGCGGGAGTTCCGTCGTCGCGGGCGGCAGCGCGCCGGGTCGTCGCTGCTGCGTCGTCGTGCCCGCGGGCGGCGCTTGCTGCGTCGTAGACGAAGGCGGCTGTTGTTGAGTTTGATTCTGCGCGAACGACGGGAACGGCGCGCATAACGTCGCCGCCGCGATGACGAACGCCAATCCGGCACGCCCGAAACTCGTCATCCTTAGAGTGCGGTTCACAAACACCTCTGCGCCTTTTGTTTTAACTTTGCGCCTTTGCGAGAAAATCAGTCCACGCAAAGGCGCAAAGCCGGAACTCAAGACGCAAAGGGTCGAGCCGGTGCGCTTGATTTCGGGATAATTCCCTGACCCGAGACGGCTCTTAATCACCTGAAACATTATCTGCATAACCATCCTTTGCGGTCTGCCGCGCGAGCGGTTTCGCCACCTTCGGCCTCGCCGCGACTTTCGTGCGTCGAGCGAACGACGCGGTTGCGCCCGCGTAAGCGTCGGACAGACGGCGACCGACGCCCCCCTTGAAATTGTTGAAACGCGACCCCGCGTAAGCCCACACGCGCGAATCCTTCGCATCCTCGAACAAAGAGTAGAAGACCGGCACGGCCAGCAGCGTCAGGAGCAAGCACATGCTCTGCCCGCCGACGACGAGCACGCCGATGGAACGGTTGGTCGCCGCGCCCGCGCCGCTGCCGATGATGAGCGGGATCATGCCCGCGACGAGCGCGATGGTCGTCATCAGGATCGGGCGTAGGCGGTCGCGGTTGGCTTGCAGGATCGCGCTGTAGCGTTCCATGCCGTGCGAGCGCAGTTCGTTCGTGTGGTCGATCTGGAGAATCGCGTTCTTCTTGACGATGCCGAACAGCAGGAGGATGCCGAGCGCGGAGAAGATGTTCAAACGCTGCCCGGCGATCAGAGTTGACAGGAGCGCGAACGGGATCGACAGCGGCAGCGTCAGCAGGATCGTCACCGGGTGGATGAACGACTCGAACTGCGCCGCGAGAATCAGGTACATGAAGACGAACGAGAGCAGGAACGCGAGCATGAACGATTGATTCGCGCGCTGCAATTCCTTCGACTGACCCGTGACGCCCGTGCGATACCCGGCCTCCATGTTCAACTCCTGCGCGTAACGCTGGACGGCGGCCAGCCCGTCGGCCTCCGAACCGTTCGGCGCGAGACTCGCAGAGATCGTCACCTGCCGTTGCCGGTTCAGGCGATCAATCGAAGCGGGACTCTCGCCCTCTTCCAGACGCACGAGTTTCTCCAATCCCACCGTGCCGCCGTTGGATGACGCCACCGTGAAATTGCTCAAGTTCTCGCGCGTGCGCCGGAACTCTTCGCCCGCGCGCACGACCACGTCGTACTGATCCGAGCCTTCGCTATAGGTGGTGACGCGCGCCCCGGCGGCGAGCGTGTTCAAAGCCTGCGCCACGTCGCCCGCCCTGACGCCGAGGTCGGCGGCGCGCTGGCGGTCGATGATGATGCGCAGTTCCGGGCTGCTCAGTTGGAGCGAGCGGTCTGCGTCGCGGAAGTTCTCGTCCTTCTTGATGCGCTCGACGAGTTTTTCGGAATACTCGTCGAGCTTCGCGATGTCGGGGCCGCTGAGGTAGATGCCGAGCGACGAACCGCCGCGCCCGCCGCCGATGGCCGAACCGATGGACGACCCGCCCGACGCGCCGATGACGTACTCCTTCGGATATTTACGCTTGCGGATCATGTCGCGTGTGCGCTGGATCAACTCGGTCTGCGAAAATTCGCGCTCCTTGACGGGCAGGAGGCTCACCTGCACCGAACCCTGATTCGGCGAACCGCCGCCGCCGAAGCCGCCCGCGTTGACGAGCGTGTTCTTGACACCCGGAATTTGTTCGCGCACGTCGCGCGCGACGCGATCCAGAACAGACTGCGTGGCCGCGAGACTCGTCCCCTGCGGCGCGCGTAAGGAAACCTGAAAGGCCGACTCGTCTTCGTCGGGCAGGAAGTTGTAACCGACGTACTTGAAGAGCGGCCAGATCGAGGCCACCACTACCACGCAGAGCACGACGATGATCCAGCGGTGCGCCATCGACCAACGAAGCATCCACATGTACGAGCGATCAACAGGACGATAAAAACGGCCACCCTTTGAAGACGAGTGCGCCTTCTCTTCGTGCTCTTCAGCCGCGACGCTCGCGTGCGTCGTCGCCGCCGCAGTAGTGGTAGCGGGGGCGTGCCCGTCTTCGCCGTCGTCACCGTCGCCGCCGTCGCCGCCCGCGAACGCAGGCTGCAAGCCTTCGGGCGTGACGGACTCTTTCGGCGGCTTGATCCAGCGCGCGGCGAGCATCGGCGTCAGCGTGAATGAGACGATGAGCGAGACGGCGATGGCGGCTGCCGACGTGAGTCCGAACGAGGACATGAAGCGACCGACGATGCCGGTCATGAATCCGACGGGGATGAAGACGGCGAGCAAGCTGAGAGTCGTCGCCATGACGGCCAGACCGATCTCGCGCGTGCCTTCGATGGCCGCCTGATACGGGTGCATCCCCTTCTCTTCGACGAAGCGGTAGATGTTTTCCAGTACGACGATGGCGTCGTCAATCACGATGCCGACCATGAGCGTCAGCGCGAGCATCGTCATCTGGTTGAGCGAGTAGCCGAGCGCGGCGATGAGGGCGAAGGCCGAGATGATCGAGGTCGGGATGGCGAGCGCGGCGATGATCGTCGAGCGGAAGTTCCAGAGAAACAGGAAGACGATCAGCGCGGCGAGCAAACCGCCGACGACGAGGTGTTCTTCAATCGCGTGGAGCGACGTTTCGATAAACTCGGATTGATCGCGCGTGACGACGACGTTGAGGTCTTTCGGCAGGATCGGCGTGATCTCCGCCATGCGCTGCTTGACGCCGTTGATGACGGCGATGGTGTTCGCGCCCGACTGCTTGCGGATGCCGAGCGAGACGGACGGCACGCCGTTCAGAGACGCCGCCGACTGCGGATCGACGCCGCTATCTTCGACGCGCCCGATGTCGCTGATCTTGACCGGGTAGTTGTTCCGCGTCGCCACGACGATGTGGTTGAAGTCTTCAACCTTCGTCACCTTCGAGAGCGTGCGCAGCGTCACCGTCCGCGCGCCCTCGTCGAGACGCCCGCCGGGTAGTTCGAGATTCTGCGCGCGCAGGGCGTTCGACACTTCCGTCACCGACAGGTTGTAAGCGCGCAGGCGATCCGGTTCGATGTAGACTTTGATCTCGCGCTGGCGTCCGCCGAAGACGACCACCTCGCCCACGCCGTCAGCCGATTCGATGCGCTCCTGAATCTGCTTCTGGACGAGGTCTGTGAGTTCGATTGACGAGCGCGGTGCGCTGATGGCGTAAACCAGAACCGGCTGCGAATCGGGGTCTGACTTGCGGACGACGGGCGGGTCGGCAGTCTCCGGCAGGCGGTTGATGATCGTGCTGACCTTGTCGCGTACCTCTTGCGTGGCGAGGTCGGGGTCTTTCTCAAGGTTGAAGTTGATCGTGACGTTCGAGCGACCCTGCGCCGAACTGGAGCGCATCTCGTCAATGCCGGGGACGGTGTTGACGACGCCCTCGATGATGTCCGTGATCTCCGTCTCGATCTCCTGCGGCGCGGCTCCGGGATTGCTCGTCGAAACCGAGACGGTCGGAATATCGATCTTCGGGAAGCGGTCAACGCCGAGCGTGAAGAAAGAGAACCCGCCGATGACGGTCAGGATCAAAATGATGACGGTGGCGAAGACCGGACGACGGACGCAAATTTCGGCTAACTTCTGCATGATCTTTAAGTCTCAGTTTCGGGTTTCAAGTTTCAGGTTTCAGGTTTCAGGTTTCAAGTTAAAGACACAGAACCGGAAAGCCTCAGTCCTGAAACCTGAAACTTCTATTGCCTGACGTGCGCTCCCTCGAAAAGTTGTTGAAGGTTGCTGGTCGCCACCGTCTCGTCGGCGTTGACGCCGGAAATTATCTGGACCATACCGCCTTCCTCCGTGCCGATCTGGACGACGCGCAGTTTTGCCATGTCCTTTTCGATCACGAAGACGCGATAGGACTGCGTGTTCTGATCGGAGAAGACGGCGTCGCGCGGGACGTAGACGGCGTGGTTGCCGCCCGAGCGGACGATGCGCGCGGTGGCGAACATGCCGGAGCGCAGCGCGTTGTCGCCGTTCTCGACAGCAGCCTCGACGGTTGCCGCGCGCGAAACCGGGTCAATCGCGGGGTTGACCGCCGTCACGCGTCCGGCGAATTTGCGGTCGCGGTGCGCGTCAACTTCGAGCGAGACGCCCATGCCCGGCGTGATGAACGGCACTTCCGCCTCCGGCACTTGCAGTTGCAACTTGATCGGGTTGGTGCGCAAGACCGTGGCGATGATCGCCGCGGGCGTCACGTACTCGCCGACGGCGATGGGGCGGTTGCTGACATACCCTGCGTAGGGCGCGCGGATGATCGCGTCGGCCACGGCCTTCTGCGAGATGGCGACCTGCGCGCGCGCGGACGAGACGGCGGACTCTGCCGTCTGGATGGCCTGATTGCTCTGGCGCGCGGTGTTGAGCGCGGATTCGAGTTGCTGGCGCGCGGCATTGACGCGTGCGCGCGCCGTGTCGCGTTGCGTGCGAAATTGATCGTAGGTGCTGACGGCGGTGTCGCCCGTCTCGACGAGCGCGCGGTAACGTCGCTCGTTCGCTTCGGCGAGACGCAACTCCGCCTGCGCCTGTTCGAGCGCGGCGTTCGCAGCGCGCACTTCGGGAATGGCGCTGGCGTCGAAGTTGCCGCCCGGTCGCAGGCCGAGGCGCGCCTCCGCCTGTCTCACGCCCGCGATGGCCTGTTGCACTCCGGCCTGTGCCTGTTGCAGACGCAGGCGCGCGTCCCTGT
>Ga0307513_10002125_pt1 | contig 27813 bp, 29 predicted proteins | sample 15_EM_MG_FD_202174 | JGI IMG/M metagenome (GOLD analysis project Ga0307513, IMG submission 202174) | Populus trichocarpa ectomycorrhiza microbial communities from riparian zone in the Pacific Northwest, United States - 15_EM | ecosystem: Host-associated > Plants > Roots > Unclassified | place... | reverse complement strand
GCCAGAGCTCGCCGCGCGAGCGGCTGTAGTAGTGCGCCTCGCCGGTGGCGACGGTGCGCTCCAGCGCCTCGGCGTTCATCCAGGCCAGCATCAGCACCTCGCCGGTGTCGGCGTGGGTGGCCACCGCAGCGATCAGGCCGTTGGCGTCGAACCGGGGGCTCAGCACGTCGCCGCGCTCGAGCGCTTCCGAAGAAGGGGCGGTGGGATAGGGGCTCATGGCCGCCTTATGGCGCCGGGGCGCGGAATGGGGAAGGCGGGCCGCGCCGTCGCCATTTCGCCGTCGTCGCCTAGAGCCTTTCCGGTTCAGATGGAATCATCTGAACCGGTATCCACTTCAGGCTGTCACGCTCTAGCGGCGAGTCACGAAGTCCAGGAACCGCTGCCGCAGCGTCGGGTCGGTCTTGAAGACGCCGGTGAACTGGGTGGTGATCGTGCTGACGTGGCGGTGGTGAACGCCGCGGGTGGTCATGCACTGGTGCGCCGCGTCGATCAGCACGGCGACGCCGGCCGGGCGCAGGCTGTCGGTGATGGCGTCGGCGATCTGCTGGGTCATGGTCTCCTGCGTCTGCAGGCGACGGGCGAAGATCTCGACCACCTTGGCGATCTTGGAGATCCCCACCACGCGGTTGGTCGGCATGTAGGCCACATAGGCCTTGCCCAGGAACGGCGCCATGTGGTGCTCGCAGTGGCTCTCCACCTCGATCTCGCGCAGCATGACGATGTCGTCATAGCCCTGCACGTCTTCGAAGGTGCGCGAGAGTTCCTTGGCGGGGTCGGCGCTGTAGCCGACGAACCATTCGCCATAGGCGTCGACCACCCGCTGGGGGGTGTCGATCACGCCTTCGCGGCGCGGGTCGTCTCCGGCCCAGGCGATGAGGGTGCGGACAGCGTCCATGGCCTCTTCGCGCGACGGGCGCTTGACGGGTTCAAGGTCGTCGGCGGCGCCGATCAGGCTGCGGGCGCGGGTCACGGCGTCCATGTGTGCGAACGGTCTTTCCAGGGCTGAGTTGCGCCGGGACGAAGGTCCCGGAGATGACGCGTACCACCCTCTTGCGGACCTGGCGGTCGGAGGTGCAACCCCCGTGGCCTCCTGTCCGGGCGATCTGTATATGGGGCCAACCCATTTCCCGGCAACCGTTACGCTGCGTCAGATCCCATGACCCTGAACCTTTACGACACAATGTCCCGCGAAAAGCGGCCCTTCGCCCCGGCCGACCCCGGCCGGGTGACGATGTATGTCTGTGGTCCGACGGTCTACAACTATAGCCACATCGGCAATTTCCGGCCGGTGGTGGTGTTCGACGTGCTGTTCCGGCTGCTGCGCCACGTCTATGGCCCGGGCGCGGTGGTCTACGCCGCCAACGTCACCGACGTGGACGACAAGATCAACGCCAAGGCCCAGGCCGAGGGCGTGCCGATCGCCGTCGTCACCGACCGCTACCTGGCCGCCTACAACGCCGACATGGCCGCGCTGGGCGCCCTGCGGCCCACCGAGCAGCCCCGGGTCACGCAGACCATGGACGCCATCGTCGCGATGATCGGCCGGCTGGTGGGCAATGGCTCGGCCTACGCCGCCGAGGGCCACGTGCTGTTCGACACCCAGGCCTACGGCGATTACGGCAAGCTCTCGGGCCGTTCGCTGGACGACATGATCGCCGGCGCCCGGGTCGACGTGGCTCCCTACAAGCGCCACCCCGCCGACTTCGTCCTCTGGAAGCCCTCCAAGCCAGGCGAGCCGGCCTGGGACAGCCCCTGGGGCGCGGGCCGGCCCGGCTGGCACATCGAGTGCTCGGCGATGATCGAGCAAGTGCTGGGCCTGCCCATCGACATCCATGGCGGCGGCATCGACCTGGTGTTCCCGCACCACGAGAACGAGCGCGCCCAGGGCGTCTGCGCCAGCCACGACTCCACCTACGCCCAGGTGTGGATGCACAACGGCTTCCTCAACATGGGCGACGAGAAGATGTCCAAGAGCCTGGGCAATGTCGCCCTGGCCCACGACCTGCTGGAACAGCATCCGGGCGAGGCGATCCGCTGGGCGCTGCTGGTCGGCCACTACCGCGCGCCGCTGGAATGGACCGGCGACCTGCTCGACCAGGCGCGCCGCTCGCTCGACCGGCTGTACGGGGCCCTGCGCCGGGCCGGCGAGGTCGAGGCCCCGGCGGTGGCGCCGCCGGCGAAGTTCCTGGCCGCCCTGGAGGACGACCTCAACACGCCCCAGGCCTTCGCCGAGCTGTTCGCCCTGGCCTCGGCGCTGGAGACCTCCAACGCCAGGGGCCGCGCCCAGGCCAAGGCCGAGCTGCTGGCCGCCGCCAACCTGCTGGGCTTCCTCGCCGGCGACCCCGAGGCCTGGTTCCAGGGCGGGGTGGACGAGGCCATGAAGACCCGCATCGACGACCTGGTGGCCGCCCGGGTCGCGGCCCGCGCCGATCGGAACTTCGCCGAGGCCGACCGCATCCGCGAGGAGCTGACGGCGTTGAATGTCGAAGTGATGGACGGTCCCACCGGCGCCACCTGGCGCCTGCGCGAGAGCGTGTGACTCAGATGCCTGGCGTTCCCAACACCCCCCAGACCTTCAATCTCGGCTCCGGCTTCAAGTTCCAGGGCGGCGGCGGCGGGCCGGGCGGCCTGAAGCTGGAGCACCGGATCGGCGTCAACGCCCCGGCCGAGGTGATCTGGGAGTCGATCTACGACCTGGCCTCCTGGGCCGACTGGAACCCGATCTATCCCAAGGTCGAGGGCGCCGTGCGGATCGGCGATACGCTGACCATCACCCAGGCCCTGCCCGGCGACCAGCCGCGGGTGATCCGGCCGGTGGTGCTGGACTGGGTGCCCAACGACCAGCTGCACTGGCGCGACAAGCGGTTCGGCGGGCTGGTGCGCAGCATCCGCTACATCGAGATCGAGACGCTGGGCGAGGAGAACTGCATCTTCTCCAACGGCGAGCTGTTCAGCGGCCCGCTGGTGTCCTTCATCGCCGGCCATCGGGGCCGGCGCCTGCGCCGCGGCTTCGCCCAGATGGGCGAGGCGCTGAAGGCGCGGGCCGAGGCCGCATGGCGCGCGCGCGGCGGCCAACCTACATCAGGCGCATGATCGACGACCTCTACTCCGCCAACCTCCTGAAGCTGGCCGCCAACATGCCGCGCGCCGGCCGGCTGGCCGCGCCCGACGCCAGCGTCGAGAAGGTATCCAAGCTCTGCGGCAGCCGGGTGGTGGTCGACGTGATGGTGGAGGGCGACCAGGTCGTCGATTTCGCCCAGGACGTGAAGGCCTGCGCGCTGGGCCAGGCCGCCGCCTCGGTGCTCGGCGCCCATGTGGTGGGCGCCAGCCTGGCCGAGATCGAGATGGCCGCATCACAGTTCCGTGCTATGTTGAAAGCGGGCGCACCAGCGCCCGATGGACGATTTTCGGACCTCGTGATGCTCGCGCCCGTGAAGGATTATCCGGCCCGTCACACCTCCACGCTGCTGGCGTTCGAGGCGACGGCGGAGGCCGTCCGCAGGGCCGTCGAGCGAACTAGCCGCGCCGGCGCGGCTTGATCTGCGTCTCTCGTGGACGTAAGCGCTGCGACTGAATCGTAAGTCCGCAGCCGGCATGACTCTTTACGAATCCTGCGTCAGGGGCGCGCTTCGCGCCTACAAGCTGACGCTTTCGCCCCTGGTCGGGCGCCAGTGCCGGTTCCTTCCGACATGCTCGGAATACGCCGCCCAGGCCCTGATCAGTCACGGTCCCTGGCGCGGCTCCTGGCTGGCCGCCGGACGGCTGTGCCGATGCCATCCCTGGGGCGGTTCGGGCTACGACCCGCCGCCCCCGCCCAGGGCCCGACGCGACGCCGGGCCCCGGCGGAAATGGACGTGTGAGACATGATCGACCTGGTTTTCCCCGACGGCTCCCAGCGCCAGTACGACGACGGCGCCACGGGCCGCGACGTCGCCGCCTCCATCGCCAAGTCGCTGGAGAAGCGCGCGGTGCTGGTCAAGCTCGACGGCGACCTGCTGGACCTCGATCGCCCGCTGCCCCGGGGCGGCCGCTTCGAGCTCTTGACCCGCGACAGCCCCGAGGCCCTCGACACCATCCGCCACGACGCCAGCCACGTGATGGCCGAGGCGGTGCAGGAGCTGTTCCCCGGCACGCAGGTGACCATCGGCCCGGCCATCGAGGACGGCTTCTATTACGACTTCGCCCGCGAGACGCCGTTCAGCCTCGACGACCTGGCCAGGATCGAGCAGCGGATGAAGGAGATCGTCGACCGCGACGAGAAGATCGTCCGCGAGGTCTGGGACCGCGACGAGGCCATCGCCCACTTCAAGTCCATCGGCGAGGCCTACAAGGCCGAGATCGTCTCCGATCTGCCCGAGAGCGAGACGATCACGGTCTATCGCCAGGGCCAGTGGAAGGACCTGTGCCTGGGCCCGCACCTGCCCTCGACCAGGCATGTGGGCAAGGCCTTCAAGCTGACCAAGCTGGCCGGCGCCTACTGGCGCGGCGACCACCGCAATCCGCAGCTCCAGCGGATCTACGGCACGGCCTGGGCCAGCGAGGCCGAGCTGGAAGCCTACCTCACGCGGATCGAGGAGGCCGAGAAGCGCGACCACCGCAAGATCGGCCGGGCGATGGACCTCTTCCACCTGCAGGAAGAGGCCAAGGGGATGATCTTCTGGCACCCCAAGGGCTGGCGGCTGTTCCGCACGCTGGAGGACTATATTCGCCGCCGCCTGGACGCCGACGGCTACCACGAGGTCAAGGCGCCCCAGATCATGGACCGCAGCCTGTGGGAGCGCTCGGGCCACTGGGAGAAGTTCGGCACGAACATGTTCGTCTGCGAAACGACGGAAGGCGAAACCCTGGCCGTTAAACCGATGAACTGTCCGGGGCACATCCAGATTTTCAACATCGGCCAGAAATCCTACCGCGACCTGCCGCTGCGCTATGCGGAGTTCGGCGCCTGCCACCGCTACGAGCCGTCGGGCGCCCTGCACGGCATCTTCCGCCTGCGCGCCTTCACCCAGGACGACGCCCACATCTTCTGCCGCGAGGACCAGATCGAGGCGGAATCGACCAAGTTCGTACGCCTGCTGGAAAGCGTCTATGCCGACCTCGGCGTCGAGCTGCACAGCGTCAAGCTGGCCCTGCGGCCCGACCTGCGCGCGGGGTCCGACGAGGTCTGGGACGTGGCCGAGGCCCGGCTGGAGCGCGCGGCCCGGGCCGCGGGCATCGACGTCGAGCTGCTGCCGGGCGAGGGCGCCTTCTACGGCCCCAAACTGGAGTTCCACCTGCGCGACGCCATCGGCCGGACCTGGCAGTGCGGCACGCTGCAGCTGGACTTTGTGCTGCCCGAACGCCTGGACGCCGAATACGTCGCCGAGGACGGCTCCAAGCAGCGCCCGGTCATGCTGCACCGGGCCCTGTTCGGCTCGGTTGAACGCTTCCTGGGCATATTGATCGAAAACTACGCTGGGTCGTTCCCCCTGTGGCTGGCGCCCGTACAGGTGGTGGTCGCCACAATTACGTCCGACGCCGACGACTATGCTCGGCAGGTCGCCCAGGCGTTTCGCGAGGCGGGGCTGAGGGTGGAGACCGACCTGCGCAACGAAAAGATCAACTACAAGGTCCGCGAGCACAGCCTGGGCAAGACGCCGGTCATCGCCGTCGTCGGGCGCCGGGAAGCCGAGGAGGGCAAGGTCGCGTTGCGCCGTCTCGGCTCTGACGGCCAGCAAATCCTTCCGTTGACGGAGGCCGCGAACAAGCTTGTGGTAGAAGCGACTCCGCCCGATCTCGCCCCGCGTGTCCCGGGCGGCGGAGAGCCGCGCCGTGAAGCGGTCGGGGCCATGGAGGCTGGATGAACGGCATCTCCGCACCCATCGTCGCTGTAGAGTCCGGGCCTCCACTGGAGGAATTCCTCCGGTCGCGCCGTCCGGTGTCCGTCGTCATGGTCGTCTATATGACCGGCGAGGCCCTGCATCAGAGCGTCGCCTGCGTGCTCGCCGATCCCCTGGTCGACGAGTTCGTCGTCGTCGACAACGGCTCGCCCGGGCCCGAGGCGTCGCGCCTGCGCGCCCTGGCGCTGGCCGATCCGCGGGTCGTGCTGCTGGCCGGCCATGGCAATGTCGGCTTTGCGCGCGGCGCCAACATGGGCGCGCGGGCGGCCACCGGCGAGATCCTGGTCTTCCTCAATCCCGACGCCTTCCTGCAGCCGGGCTGCATCGCCGGCCTGGTCCGCGCCATTGAGGACCGTCCGGTGCCCTGCATCGTCGGCGGCCGGGTGCTGAACGCCGACCGCACCGAACAGCGCGGCGCGCGGCGCGGCGACATCACGCCCGTCTCCGCGCTGATGTCCCTGAGCCAACTGGCCCAGCGGGTCCCCGGCTGGCGCCGCTACGAGGTGCACTGGGAAGACGAGGCCGCGCCGGAGCATGTCGCCCCGGTCCCCACGGTCTCGGGCGCCTGCATGTGCCTGCGCCGCGCCGACTTCGACGCCATGGACGGCTTCGACGAGGGCTATTTCCTGCACGTGGAGGACGTCGACCTCTGCTGGCGGGTGCGCCGCGACGGCGGCCAGGTGCTGTTCCATCCCAAGGCCGAGGTCATCCACCTGGGCCATACCAGCCAGACCAGTCCGCTGCGGGTCGAGTTCCACAAGGGCGTGGGCCTGGCCCGCTACTTCCGCAAGCGCGCCCAGGGGTCCGGCGAACGCCTGCTGGCCTGGGCGCTCTCGCCGCTGATCGTCTGCACCGCCCTGGTGCGCCCGGTCATGTGGCGCTTCCGCGGCCGCGTGGCCTAGGCGCTCAGGCGCGGGCCGCCTCGTCCTGGCGCGCCGCCGGGAAAACGCCGGCCCGGCTGACCGAGGCGGCGGGCGGCTTGCCCAGGATCGGCGCCATCCACTGGGCGGTCTCGATCAGCGCGCCCAGGTCGTAGGTGGTCTCGAACCCCGCCCGCTCCAGCATGTAGACCAGGTCCTCGGTGCCGATGTTGCCGGTGGCGTTGGGCGCGAAGGGGCATCCGCCCAGGCCGCCGCAGCTGGCGTCCAGGATGTCGACCCCGGCCTCCACCGCGGCGAAGGCGTTGGCCAGGCCGGTGTTGCGGGTGTCGTGGAAATGCATGCGCAGCCGGGTCTGCGGGGCGACCTCGCGGACCGCCGCGATCCGCGCACGCACGGTCCAGGGGTCGGCCACCCCGATGGTGTCGGCCAGCGCGATCTCCGGGATTCCCAGCGCCGCGGCCTCGCGCGCCAGCGCCACGACCTGGGCCAGCGCGACCTCTCCCGCGAACGGGCAGCCGAAGGCGACGGAGAAGGTCACCGACAGCTGCGGGCCGCCGTCGATCTCACGGCGGCGGGCGATCTCGCCCAGGGTCTGCATCTGCTCGGCGGCCGAGGCGCCCTGGTTGCGGATGCCGAATTCGTCGGTGGCGCAGACCACCACATTGGCCTCCTCGCAGCCGGCGGCCACGGCCCGTTCCCAGCCGCGCATGTTCAGCACCAGGCCGATGCGCGCCGACCCGCTCTGGTCGGCGGGCGGCAGCGCGGCCATGATCTCCTCGGCCCCGGCCATCTGCGGCACGCGCCGGGGATTGACGAAGGAGACGGCCTCGATCCGCCGGGCGCCGGCGGCCTGCAGGCGGCCGATGAATTCCAGCTTCTGCTCGACGTCCAGGGTGACGGACTCGTTCTGCAGTCCGTCCCGGGGGCCCACTTCGACAATCTCGATCCGTCGGGTCATCGGCGTCCTCTATGGATATCGGCGGCGCGGTCGGCCTCGCGGGTCGTGTAGATGCGAAGCGTCGTCTCGTCGCCGTTGGAGTAGTCCAGGCCGCGCACCTCGCCAACCTGCAGGGGCGACACCCCCAGGGCGGCGGCGGCCCGGCGGAAGTCGGCCTCCTCGCGGCCCTCCACCACGGCGGGCCGGTTCTGCGCCAGCGCCTCGGCCGCCTCGTACGGCCCGCCCAGGTCGGTGGGCGTGCCGATGGCGAACACCAGGCTGGGCTCGGCATAGCCCGCCACCGCCACCGGCGCCGCCGTGATTCCCTGGCGCGGCAGCAGTCGGGCCGCGGCCAGGGCCTGCTCGGTCCGTTGCGACAGCCACAGCGGCTCCAGTCGCGGCGCCAGTCCCGCGGCCAGCGCGCCATGGCCCAGGACGCCCAGCGCCCCGGCGGCGACCAGGGCGCCGCGAGCGGCCCGCCGCACCATCATGTAGGCGCCCGCCAGCCCCGCCGCCAGCAACAGGCCGGCGGCCGCGGCGGCCGCGGTGGCGTCGCTCGGATCGCCGTATTGCGACAGCAGGTAAAGCACCCCGCCGGCTAGGGCGGCGCCCACCAGCGCCGAGAGCGCGGCGCCCATCCAGCGCGCCCGGGGCCCCACCGGCTCCATCGCCGCCACGCCCATCAGCCAGGCGATCGCGCCATAGGCCGGCAGCGGATAGTGGACCAGCTTGGTGGGGGTCAGCTCGAACAGCAGCCAGGCCGGGATCAGCCAGCACAGGGCGAACCGCACCCCGGGCTCGCGCCGGTGGCGCCAGGCGGCGACGGCGGCGGCCGGCAGCAGCACCGTGGCCGGGAACAGCAGGATGGGCGCCAGCAGGGTGTGGTAGCCGGGCGGGGCGCCGTGGGTCTCCTGGCCGCCCACCAGCTTGGGCGCCAGGTCGCCGGCGAAGGCCGTGGTCCAGAACGCCCCGTCGGTGGCCACCGTCACCGCCCAGGCCCACGGCCCGACGATGGCGGCGAACAGGATCAGGCCCCAGCTCCAACCCATGGTCTTGCACCAACCGGCCCGCCGGTCCAGGGCCCAGAGCGCCAGGCCGGTCAGCACGACGATCAGCGGCCCGACCGGGCCCTTCACCAGGGTGGCGCCCGAAACCCCCAGCCAGAACAGCAGCCGGGTCAGCCGGCCCGCCGGCGGACCCTCGCGCGCGGCCGAATACATCCGCGCCATGGCCGCCAAGGCCAGCGTCGTGGTCCCGCACAGCACCGCGTCGGTCTTGGCGATGAACGCCTCGGTGGAGAGCAGGAGCGAGGCGCCCAGGATCGCCCCCGACATCAGGCTGGCCGGCCGGCTGAAGAACGCCCCCGCGCCCCAGGCGCAGGCGGCCGCCGCCAGCATCGCCCCCAGCAGCGACGGGATCCGGTAGGCCCAGATTTCCCGCGCCTCGGCCTGCGACAGCAGAGAGACGCTGGCCGCCTGCAGCCAGTGGATGCCCACCGGCTTCTTGAAGCGCGGCTGGTCCTGAAAGCGGATGACGACGAAGTCGCCGGTCTCCAGCATCTGGGCGCTGGCCTGGGCGAAACGCGACTCGTCGCGGTCCAGGGGCGGCGCCCCGAAGACTCCGGGCAGGCCGGCCAGGAAGGCGACCAGCGCCGCCAGGGCGGGCCCGCGCCAACCCCGGCTGACGCGGTCGAGATAGGCCTCGAGACTCATAGGGGGTTGATAGCACGATCCTCCCGCCCGCCAGCGCTTGTGCAAATCCGGCTCCCGTTTCGGCGGAACGCGCTTTATGGAGGGGCATGAGCGACACGCACGACGTTTCCCTGGTGGTCCCGGTCTATGACGAGGAAGGGGCAGCCCCCGCCCTGGCGCGCGAGATCGCCCTGGCCTTCGCCGGGCGCCGCTTCGAGATGATCTTCATCGACGACGCCAGCCGCGACGGCACGGTGCGGGCGCTGACCGCGCTCAAGGCCGACCTGCCGGAGTTGCGGGTGCTGGCCCATCGCGCCAACGCCGGCCAGAGCCGGGCGATCCGCACCGGCGTGCTGGCGGCGCGCGGCGCGGTCGTGGTGACCCTGGACGGCGACGGCCAGAACGACCCGGCCGACGCGCCTGGCCTGGTGGACGCGCTGCTCGCCGGGCCCGCGCAACTGGCCATGGTCGGCGGCGAGCGGGTCAGGCGCCAGGACAGCCAGGCCAAGAAATGGGCGTCCAGAATCGGCAACGGCGCGCGCAAGGCCCTGCTGAAGGACGGCGCCAACGACACCGGCTGCGGGCTCAAGGCCTTCCGGCGCGAGGCCTTCCTGCGGCTGCCCTACTTCGATCACATCCACCGCTACCTGCCCGCGCTGATGCTGCGCGAGGGCTACGAGATCGCCTTCCGGCCGGTGAACCACCGCCACCGGCGGACCGGCCGCTCGAAGTACACCAACCTGGGGCGGCTCTGGGCCTCGGCCTCGGATCTCTGCGGCGTCCTGTGGCTGCAGTCGCGCGCCCGCGACCCCGGCGGAGTCGACGAGTCCTGAGCCCCGGTTGCGTCGCGGCCCAAAGCGGATAACCCTGGGGCGGGGAGGGCCTTCGCCATGTTCGCCGCGTTGCCGCTGCTGGCCTTGCCGGTGCTGGCCTACAACCTCGTGGTCCTGACGCTCGCGGGTGGGTTCAACGCCGTCGACGCCGCCGATCGCCTGAGCACGCCCCTGTTCCACGTGCGGATGACCTCGCACATCGACTGGCCGGTCAGCACATCGGACCTGCTGTTGGCCGTGGCCCTGGTCGTGCTGTTCATCGAACTGCTAAAGGCCACCAACAGCCGGCAGGCGGCGATCATCAACCACTCGCTGTCGATGCTGCTGTTCGTCGGCTGCCTGGTGGAGTTCCTGCTGGCGCCGGCCTTCGCCACCTCCACCTTCTTCCTGATCACCCTGATGGTGCTGCTCGACGTGCTGGCGGGCTTCATCGTCACCATCGTCGCGGCGCGCCGCGACGTGGATTTCGGCCGGGACTGAGGCTCTAGGTGAAGATCGTGAAGATCAGCGCGACCACGGCGATGTCGAGGGCTCGGGTGGCGAAGGCGATCATGCAGGTCCCTGGGCGTTCCGGGTTCACCTGCGGTTAAGCAAGACCGGCGCCAGGGGGAGGTTCCCCACCGTCCTCGTCGCCGAGGCCGCTGGGATGGGCGGCTAGATTTCGGTCCGGGTCATGGCGCCCTTGCGCGCCCGGCGGTCCAGGGGACCTGACCATTCCGTCCGGGTGTAGGCGGTCTTTGCCGCGTCCAGAATTGCCGGGCCGCCGTGCTGGCCGCGCCTCTGGCTGTCCTGGCCGAGCACCTGGGCGGCGAAGCCGGCGGTCCCGTCGGCCCCGGCGGGCGCGTGCGCCTCGGTCCGGGGTTCGAATCCCCCGGCCTGGCTGCGGTCCTCGATCTCGGCGGTCGCCGCGACCTCCGTCTCGGGGGCCCGGTCGGCTCTGCGCGTGCGCGCCGTACGACGGATCGGTTCGATCGGTGACGTCATAGCCCCACGATCCTCGCCGATCTTCGTTAAGAAACGCTCCCCCGCGTCCTCAGGGCTTGGAGGCCAGGCGCTCGATCTGCGCCTGCATCTCCTCCATCCGCTTGCGAAGCTCGGTCAGGGCGTCGTCGGTGGGCGCAGCGGCGGGGGTTGGAGCCGCCGGCGACTCGCCCTTGGCCGTCGCCGCCTCGTCGCCCCGGGTGAAGGCGAACGGCGAGAACATCTTCATCGCCCGGTCGAACAGGGCCAGGTTCTGGCGGATCTGCTCGTCATAGGCGCCGATCCCCGGCACCCCCGGCAGGGTGGTGAACTGCGAGCGCATCCGTTCCTGCTGCTGTGCGAAGCTCGCCAGCGACAGCTCGAGATAGCTGGGCACGAAGGCCTGCATCGAATTGCCGTAGAACCCGATCAACTGCCGCAGGAACTGGATCGGCAGCAGGCTCTGCCCCTGGCTCTCCTCCTCGAAGATGATCTGGGCCAGGACCGAACGGGTGATGTCCTCGTTCGACTTGGCGTCATAGACGACGAAATCCACCCCCTGCTTCACCATCTCCAGCAGGTGCTCCAGGGTCACGTACGAGCTGGAGGCGGTGTTGTAGAGCCTCCGGTTCGCATACTTCTTGATGACGACGCGTTCGCCGTTAGGCGCGCCGCCGGCTCCCTGAGTGTCAGCCATCCCGGTTCCTTTCTTCGGGCTTTTCCATCACTTGGCGCGCCCTCTTCTGCACCGCAGTATCGCGGATGCGAGCAGAATGGCAAATGCTGCTCTCCGGGCCTAAATATTCCAAGCGGGCTTGCTCACGGAGCGCGCGTTTCAGATAGATAGTCGCAAGCATTCCAGGAGCCTCCATGACCGACGTCGTCATCGTCTCGGCCGCCCGCACGCCGGTCGGCTCGTTCAACGGCGCCTTCTCCGGCCTGCCCGCTCATGAGCTCGGCGCCGCCGCCATCAAGGCCGCGATCGAGCGCGCCGGCATCGCGCCGGCCGATGTCGGCGAGGTGATTCTGGGCCAGGTGCTGCAGGCCGGCGCCGGCCAGGGCCCGGCCCGCCAGGCCTCGATCAACGCCGGCGTGCCGATCGAGTCGCCGGCCTGGAGCCTCAACCAGCTGTGCGGCTCGGGCCTGCGCGCCGTGGCGCTGGCCGCCCAGCAGATCGCCGACGGTTCGGCCAAGGTGGTGGTCGCCGGCGGCCAGGAGAGCATGAGCCAGTCGCCCCACGCCCAGAACCTGCGCGGCGGCCAGAAGATGGGCGACCTGGCCCTGGTCGACACCCTGCTCAAGGACGGCCTGTGGGACGCCTTCCACGGCTACCACATGGGCCAGACCGCCGAGAACATCGCCGCCCGCTGGCAGATCACCCGCGAGGACCAGGACAGGTTCGCCGTCGCCTCGCAGAACAAGGCCGAGGCTGCGCAGAAGGCCGGCAAGTTCGCCGAGGAGATCGTCCCGATCACCATCAAGGGCCGCAAGGGCGACATCGTCGTCGACCAGGACGAGTTCATCCGCCACGGCGTGACCCTGGACGCCATCTCCGGCCTCAGGCCCGCCTTCACCAAGGACGGCTCGGTCACCGCCGCCAACGCCTCGGGCATCAATGACGGCGCCGCGGCCCTGGTGCTGATGAGCGCCGACGAGGCCAAGGCTCGCGGCCTGAAGCCGCTGGCCCGCATCGCCTCCTGGGCCCATGCCGGCGTCGATCCCGAAATCATGGGCACAGGCCCGATCCCGGCCAGCCGCAAGGCGCTGGAAAAGGCCGGCTGGAGCATCGGCGACCTGGACCTGGTGGAATCCAACGAGGCGTTCGCCGCCCAGTCGATCTGCGTGGTGCGCGACCTGGGCCTCGACCCGGCCAAGGTCAACGTCAATGGCGGGGCCATCGCCATCGGCCACCCGATCGGCGCGTCGGGGGCCCGCATCCTCACCACCCTGCTGCACGAGATGAAGCGGTCGGGCGCCGCCAAGGGCCTGGCCACCCTGTGCGTGGGCGGCGGCATGGGCGTGGCGATGTGCGTCGAAAAGGTTTGAACGACCGCGGATCCAACCGTCGTCGTCGTTAGGGAGGCTACGTATGACGAGAGTGGCGCTGGTCACGGGTGGAACCCGTGGCATCGGCAGGGCGATTGTCGAGGGCCTGAAGGCTGACGGCATGCTGGTGGCGGCGGGCTATTCCGGCAATGAGGCGGCGGCCGCGGCCTGCGCCAGGGAGCTCGGGGTCTTCGTCGTCAAGGGCAATGTCGGCAATTTCGCGGACTGCAAGCACGCCGCCGAGGCGGTGGAGCGCGAACTCGGCCCCATCGACGTGCTGGTCAACAACGCCGGCATCACCCGCGACGGGGCGTTCCACAAGATGACCTCCGAGCAGTGGTCGGAGGTGATCCGGGTCAACATGGACTCGCTGTTCAACATGACCCGCCAGGTGATCGAGGGCATGCGCGAGCGCGGCTGGGGCCGGATCATCAACATCTCCTCGATCAATGGCCAGAAGGGCCAGGCGGGCCAGACCAACTATTCCGCCGCCAAGGCCGGGATGATCGGCTTCACCAAGGCCCTGGCCCTGGAGAACGCCAAGAAGGGCGTCACCGTGAACTGCATCTGCCCGGGCTATATCGACACCGATATGGTCCAGGCGGTGCCCGAGAAGGTGCTGGAAGGCATCATCGCCCAGATTCCAGTGGGCCGGCTGGGCCGCGGCGACGAGATCGCCGACATGGTGGCCTTCCTCGCCGGCGAGCGGGCGGGCTATGTCACGGGCGCCACCTTGGCGCTAAACGGTGGCCAGTACATGGTCGGGTAAGGGACGCGCCTGGGTCCAAAAAGCGCCCTGATCGAACCGCATCACCTGATCGCCATGGCGAGCTCCAGTCCGGCGTTTTCATCGAAGGCTATCTTCGTGGCGACGCTCGTCGCCATCGGTGCGGCCGGATGCGGATTCGACGCCGCCGCCGCCGGGCCCGAGAGCCTGCGAGAGGGGCTGTTCGGGCCCCGGCCCTCCGAGGGCCGGCGGATGATGGCCCCGCCGGTCGGCCGCTACGTTTCCGAGGAGGGCCAGGCCTTCATCCTCGACCGCTCCACCCCCAATCCGCTGCTGAAGTTCGAGAACAGTCCCGAGGTCTGGGCGCTGCAGCCCCATCCCGCGCCCCGGGGCGACGTGATCTACAAGAACGACCTGGGCGAGCCGGTGCTGCGCGCCACCCGTCTGGGCGGGCTGACCATCTTCACCAACGAGCGGCCCGGCGGCTCGGCCGCCGCGCTGGCCGGCGGCTCGCCGCCGCTGCGCCTGCCCCCCCTGGGACCCCAGGCCCTGCTGGAGCGGCTGGCCCAGGCCAGCGCGCGCGCCAGCCGCGCCGCCCGCCGGCTGATCCCCTTCGAGGCCGACGCGACGCCGGCCTCGGCGCCCCTGGTGGCCGACGCGGCGATGATCGCCGCCGAGGCCGTGGCCCAGATCGCCCGCCGCGCCGACGCCAGGGCCCTGCTGGCCCGCTTCAAGAAGGTCCGGCTGGTCGAGGGGCGCAAGCCCTCGGCCGTCGTGCAGAAGGGGGTGATGCAGATCACCGTCACCCCCGCCGACGGCCTGGCCGGCCGCCCCAGCTCCGAGCGCATCGTCGCCGCCGCCGACAAGCGCTGAGGCCTTCCGTGGAGGGAGGGGCGCTAACCCTTGAAGCTGTCCTTGGCCGCGCGCACAGCGGCGAAGGCCTCGTGGTCGGCGCCCGAGACGCCCAGCTTCGGCGCCAGCACCGGCGCGCGCAGGAAGGGGTTGGTCGCCTTTTCCAGGCCGATGGTCGAGGGGACGGTGGGTTCGCCCCGGGCGCGCGCGGCGAACACCGCCTGCGCCCGCCGCTTCAGGGCCGGGTCGTCGTCCACCGACAGCGCGAACCGGGCGTTCGACGCGGTGTATTCGTGGGCGCAGTAGACGGCGGTGTCGTCGGGCAGGGCGGCCAGCCGCTGCAGGCTCGACCACATCTGCTGGGGCGTGCCCTCGAACAGCCGCCCGCAGCCCAGGGCGAACAGCGTGTCGCCGACGAAGGCGGCGTGGTCGGCGGCGTCGTAATAGGCGATGTGGCCCAGCGTATGGCCCCCGGCCTCGATCACCTCGAACTGCGTCTGGCCCAGGCTCACCCGGTCGCCGCCGCGCACCTCCCGGTCCAGTGGGGCGATGCGGGTCACCTCGGCGGGGCCGACGATCTGCGCGCCGGTGGCGGCCTGCACCTCGGCGTTGCCGCCGGCGTGGTCAGGGTGCCAATGGGTGTTGAGGATCAGGGTCAGCTCCCAGCCGGTGGTCGCCAGCTCGCGCAGGATCGCCGCGGCGTCCGGCGTGTCGATCGTGGCGGCCAGGCCCGTGGCCTCGTCGCGGACCAGGTAGCCGTAGTTGTCGGAGAGGCAGGGGAACTGGTGGACGGACAGCGCCATGACAGCCTCGCATGGGTTGGGTGGGACAAGCCCACCCCGGCGATTTAGGTTGGGGCCGTCCCAGAGTCGAGACACCGACGGAAACCATGCGCCGCGACGTCCTCGAGCTTCGCCAGTTCTACGCCTCCGATCTCGGCCGGGCGGCGCGCGAGATGGTCACCCGCAAGGTCGTGGAGACCTGGGGCGACGCCCGCGGCCTCGACGTCCTGGGCCTGGGCTATGCGACGCCGTTCCTGGGCCCGCTGCGCCCGGCCGCCCGCCGGGTGGTGGCCGCCATGCCCGCCCAGCAGGGGGTCGAGGTCTGGCCCGTCGGCGCCGGCAACCTGGCCTGCCTGGTGGGCGAGGATGCGCTTGCCTTCCCCAACGCCCTGTTCGACCGGGTCCTGGCCGTCCACGCCCTGGAGGAAAGCCCCGATCCCCTGGCCCTGCTGCGCGAGGTCTGGCGGGTGATGGCGCCCTCGGGCCGGCTGGTGGTGGTGGCCGCGTCGCGCGACGGTCTGTGGGCCCACACCGAATCCACCCCCTTCGGCCACGGCCGGCCCTATACGCGCCGCCAGCTCGCCGAGCTGCTGCGCGAGGCCGAGCTGGAACCCTCCGGCTGGACCCGCGCCCTCTACGCCCCCCCGGCCGCGTGGCTGTCGGGCTGGGCCGACGGCTTCGAGCAGGCGGGCTCGCGCCTGTGGCCTCAGTTCGCCGGGCTGGTGCTGATGGAGGCGGTGAAACAGACCTTCGCGGTCAAGGCCAAGGCCATGCGCGTGCGGGTCCGCGCCGAGCGCCCGGGGCTGCTCCCGGCGCCGGCCGGGCGGGCGCCCGTTTCGCGGGCGCCGTCCGACTGATGCCTCAACCCCCCTTGGAGCGGCTTGCGGATCGCCCTAGCGTGGGTTGGTAGGCTGCGGACTCGCGGCCCTAACGGGAGACGCGCCCCATGAAGATGATCGTCGCGGTCATCAAGCCCAGCCGACTGGATGCGGTGCTGGAAGCGGTCACCGAGGCCGGCGCATCCGGCCTCACCGTCACCGAGGTGCGCGGCTACGGCCGCCAGCGCGGCAAGACCGAGGTCTACCGGGGCGCCGAATACGAAGTGAAGCTGCTGCCCAAGGTGAAGCTGGAGATCGCCGTCCCGTCCGACATCTGCGACGCGGTGGTCGAGGCGGTGTCGCGCACCGCCAACACCGGCAAGATCGGCGACGGCAAGGTCTTCGTCATGGACCTCGAGCAGGCGCTGCGCATCCGCACCGGCGACCGCGACGCCGCCGCCATCGCGGGTTAGGTCCGCTTCCGGTCCTTCGCCGCCACGTCCCGGGCCAGCGCCGCGTTGATGCGGGTTTGCCAGCCGGGCCCGGACGCCCGGTAGTGATCCAGGATGTCGGCGTCGAGCCGCAGCTTCACGGCCTCCTTCGGTCGGTCCAGCTTCGGACGGCCGCGGCGGGCCGCCAGGGCGTCCACCACCTTATCGCCCAGCACCTCGCGCGCCGGGCGCATCCGGGCCAGCATGTCGTCGGTCAGTTCGGGGTTCTCGTCGTGGATCGCGGGATCGAACCTAGCCTTCATAGTGCCGAACCTCTCTGTCATTGGCCTTCCGCAGGCTGATGGCGCGGAGGGCGTTGGCGCGAGGCGTGTACACCAGCACGTGCAGGCGCCGACCGATGAAGCCCAGGGCCACCATCCGGACTTCCGAAGCGGTCGTCCTCGGTGACCAGGGCGGTGTTGAAATCGAAGTCGACGGCCGCCTGAAGGGACATGTCGTGCTTGGCGATGTTGCCTTCGTCTTTCGCGGCGTCGAACTCGATGTCCACGGAAATTACTGTACCCCCAATATAGGGGCGGCGCCACCTATTTCGTACCTACGGAAAAAGGGTTCGAACGCCACAGGGCCGGGATGGGCGGGGCGCCGTCACCCCGCCCCCCGGCTCTAGAGGCCCATAGCCCAAGGTGACTGGCGCACCGTCACCCAGGGCTCGCCGTTCCGCCGGCCTAATGCGCGGCGGGCGTGTTGGCGATGGTCGCGCCGCGCGCCTGGGCCTCGCGCCAGCCCTTCTCCTTCTCGATGATCTCCTCCGACGCGAGGCCGGCGAAGTCCTCGGGCTCGAAGAACGGCCGCAGCTCCAGCTCGCCTTCCTGGAACGGCGCCTTCTTCAGCCAGGCCACGGCGTCGGCCAGATCCTTGCAGCTCCAGATCCAGTAGCCGGCGATCAGCTCCTTGGTCTCGGCGAACGGCCCGTCGATGACCGTGGGCTCAGGGCCCTCGAAGTTCACCCGCACGCCCTGCGAGCTCGGCTTCAGCCCCCCGCCGTCCAGCATCACGCCCGCGGCGATCAGCTCGCTGTTGTACGCATCCATCTGCTCGATCAGCTTGGAGTCGGGCATCGCGCCCGCTTCGCTGTCGGCGTTGGCCTTCACGACCACCATGAACCGCATCTTTCGTCTCCTTCGATCTGGGTCTGCCCCAAGGACGCTCGACCCTGTCGCGCCCCGACACCACGACGTGGATTTTGTCAGGAGAGGAACGCGGGCGCCGCTTTCCGGATGCGAAATTTCGGTGACGGCGCCCTTGGATCGCCAGGGCGGCTCCGCTCCGCGCGCCTCCTCCCCAAGCGGGGGAGGAACCCGGCGTCTCAGTCGAACAGCGTCGCCTTCACCGTCGCCGCCAGCTCCGGCGCGCCGCGGCGGCTGAGCAGGAAGATCGCCGATTCCGCCCGCCAGTTCTCGATCGGCCGGCCGGCCTCGATGGGCCGGGCCGGCTTGCCGTCGGCCAGGGCCGCGCAGGCGTCGATGCGCAGCTCCAGCTCGTCGCAGAGCGAGGTGAAGTCGCGCAGGGTGCACAGGTGGATGTTCGGCGTCGACCACCAGGGCTCGGGCAGGGCGCGGGTCTCGGGCATCCGCCCCTTGGTCAGCAGGTCCAGCCGGATGCGCCAGTGGCCGAAATTCGGCAGGCTGACCACCGCCCGCTCGGCGATGCGCAGCAGTTCGGCCAGCACGTGGCGCGGGTCGCGCATGGCCTGCAGGGTCTGGGACAGGATGGCGTAGTCGAAGGCCTTGGTGGGGAAATGGTCCAGGTCGCGGTCGGCGTCGCCCTGCACCACCGCCAGGCCGCGCGCCAGGCAGGCCGACACCCCTTCGTGGCTGATCTCCAGCCCCTGGCCGTCCACCGCCTTCTCGCGGGTCAGGATCTCCAGCAGGTCGCCCTCGCCGCAGCCCACGTCCAGCACCCGCGAGCCAGGCCGCACCAGGCGCAGGATCTCCTTGAAGTCCTCGCGCAGGGCGCTCACGCCACGCCCCGCAGGTGAGCGGCCGAGGCCAGGAAGCCGCGCAGGGCGGAGTCCAGCTGCGGCTCGTCCAGAAACAGGGCGTCGTGGCCCTTGTCGGTGGCGATCTCCACGAAGCTCGCCCGGCAACCGGCGGCGTTCAGGGCCCGGACGATGTGGCGGCTCTCGGCGGTGGAATAGAGCCAGTCCGACGAGAACGACAGCACACAGAACCGCACGTGCCGGGCCGGCGCGAAGGCCTGGGCCAGCACCCCGCCATAGCTTCCGGCCAGGTCGAAATAGTCCAGCGCCCGGGTGATGTAGAGGTAGGAGTTGGCGTCGAAGCGGTCGACGAAACTGGTCCCCTGGTGGCGCAGGTAGCTCTCCACCTGGAAGTCGGCGTCGAACCCCCACGACAGGCCGTCGCGCTGCAGTTCGCGGCCGAACTTCCGCTGCAGGGCCGGTTCGGACAGATAGGTGATGTGCGCGGCCATCCGCGCCACGGCCAGGCCCTTTTCCGGCCGCACGCCCTCCAGCTCATAGCCGCCGCCGCGCCAGTCGGGGTCGGCCATGATCGCCTGCCGGCCGACCTCGTGGAAGGCGATGTTCTGGGCCGAGTGGCGCGGCGCGGCGGCGATGCACACCGCGCTGAACAGCCGCTGCGGGAAATCGGCCGCCCACTGCAGCACCTGCATACCGCCCATCGACACGCCGACCACCGAAAACAGGGTCTCGATGCCCAGCGCGTCGATCAGCATCGCCTGGGCGCGGACCATGTCGGCGATGGTGATCACCGGGAACGCCAGGCCGTAGGGCTGGCCGGTCTTTGGGTCGATGGAGGACGGGCCGGTCGAGCCCATGCAGCCGCCGATGACGTTGGAGCAGATGATGAAGTAGCGCTCCGGGTCCAGCGGCAGGCCGGGCCCGACCACGCGGGTCCACCAGCCGGGCTTGCCGGTGACCGGATGGGTCGAGGCCACGTGCTGGTCGCCGGTGAGCGCATGGCAGACCAGCACGGCGTTCGACCTGGCCGCGTTCAGCGTGCCGTAGGTCTTGTAGGCGATCTCCAGCGGCGCGAGCGTCGCGCCGGAATCCAGGCGCAAGGGCTGGTCGGCCGGGAACCGCAAGGTCCCGCCATCGCGGTCGGTGGCCAGGGTCGCGGCGGCCGTGGTGTCCATCGCCGCCTTGGACCGCCTGGGCTTGCTCCTGTCAACCGCTTCGCGCAGAGCCAAGGTGAGGCTATGAGACCGTGAACTATGGAGAGATCATGGACCGGCTGATCCTGCTGCGGCACGGCAAGGCGGAGCGCGAGAGCGCCAGCGGCGGCGACTTCGCGCGCCGCCTCACCGGACGGGGCGTCCGCGAGTCGCGGGACATGGGGCGGACCCTGGCGGAGATGGGCTTCATTCCCGACGTGGCGCTGGTCTCCCCCGCCGCGCGCGCCAAGGGCACCTGGGAGGCGGCCTCGCCAAGTTTCCCCGACACCGCCGTGGTCCTGGACGAGGCGCTCTATCATGCCGAGGGCGGCCTGGTCCGGGTGCTGGCGGAGAAGGCCGGACGCACCGCCGGCACGGTGATGGTGGTGGGCCACAATCCCGGCCTGCAGGAACTCACCCTGGGCCTGCTGATCGAGGGCTCGGCCCATGCCGCGCTGCTCCACCGCGCCCGGGCCCAGTTCCCGACCGCGGCCGCCGCCGTCTTCCTGTTCGACGCCGCCGGCCGGCCGACCTCCGACGGTTTGTTCCTGCCCGAACGCGGGGGCCACGATTGACCCTGGTCTACAAGATCCTGCCCCGGGGCGACTGGGACGCCGCGGTCGCCCTTGGCCGCTTCGACGGCGCGGGCGCCGACCTCGCCGACGGCTACATCCACTTCTCCACCGCCGCCCAGGCGCCGGAGACGGCGCGGCGTCACTTCGCCGGGCGCGAGGGCCTGGTGGTGGTCGCCGTCGAGGCGGCCGACCTGGGCGCCGGCCTGCGCTGGGAGCCGTCGCGCGGCGGCGACCTCTTCCCCCACCTCTACGGCCCGCTGCCGACGGCGCTCGCCCTGCACGTGCGCCCCGCGCCGCTGGGCGCGGACGGCGTTCCCGACCTGGGCGTTCTGGCATGAGCGCCCTGCACGACCTCGCCGCCCGCGCGCTGCGCGGCCTGGACCCGGAGGACGCCCACGGCATGGCCGTGCGGGCGCTGAAGGCGGGCCTGGGTCCCCGGGGGCGCGCCGACGACCCGATCCTCGCCACCACGCTCGCGGGCCTGGCCCTGCCCAATCCGGTGGGCCTGGCCGCCGGCTTCGACAAGAACGCCGAGGTCTTCGGCCCGATGCTGGCCGCCGGCTTCGGCTTCGTCGAATGCGGCACGGTCACGCCCCTGGCCCAGGCGGGCAATCCGCGCCCGCGCCTGTTCCGCCTGACGGAGGACCGCGCGGTGATCAACCGCCTGGGGTTCAACAACCAGGGGCTCGAGCCCTTCGCCGCGCGCCTGGCCCGCCGCGGCGGCGCCCTGGTTGGGGCCAACATCGGGGCCAACAAGGAGTCCGAGGACCGGGTCGGCGACTATGTGGCCGGCCTGACCCGGCTCTGGGGGCTGGCGGCCTATTTCACCATCAACATCTCCTCGCCCAACACGCCCGGCCTGCGCGCCCTGCAGACCCGCGCGGCGCTGGAGGAGCTGCTGGGCCGGCTGGCGCAGGCGCGCGACAGCCTGCCGGAAGCCGGCCGCGCGCCGATGTTCCTCAAGGTCGCCCCGGACCTCCAGGACGGCGAGGTGGAGGCGATCGTCGAGACCGTCGTCGCCCACCGCCTGGAGGGGATCATCGTCTCCAACACCACCCTCAGCCGTCCGGCCCTGCGCTCGGGCCACGCGGGCGAGACCGGGGGGCTGTCGGGCGCGCCGCTCAACGCCCTGGCCGCCGAGGTCCTGGCCCGCTTCCACGCTGCGGCCGGGTGCCGGCTGGCGCTGATCGGGGCCGGCGGGATCGGTTCGGGCGCCGACGCCTATGCCCGCATCCGCGCCGGCGCGGGCGCCGTGCAGCTCTACTCGGCCATGGTCTATGAGGGCGTGGGCCTGGTCGGCCGCGTCAAGCGCGACCTGGCCCAGCGGCTGCGCGCCGATGGATTCGCCTCCGTCGCCGCCGCGGTGGGCGCCCGCTAGACCCGTTCCGCTTCAGGTGAGGCGAAGCGAACGCTGTTCGCCTGCGACGCGGCCCTGCGTTGCCGAACTTGGCTGCGTGCAGTAACGGAAGTCCTCATGGCGGACGCCCCCTCGCAGCAGGAGCTTCCCACGCCGCTGCGGCGCCGCTTCTTCTGGCCCGGCGGTCTGTCGGCGCGGCTGCTGGTGCTCACGACCCTTTTCGTCGCCTTTGGCGGGCTCCTGGCCTTGCCTCCGGCCCTGGCCGCCTTCGAACAGCAGTGGCTGCTGGAGCGCGTGCGCGCGGCCGAGACCGTCTCGCGCTTCTCCGACATCGCCCCCGAAGGGGTCAGCGCCGGCCAGCGCGAGCAGCTGCTCAAGGGCGCCGGCGTCGAATGGGTGGCGGTGCAGACCAAGGAGCTGGGGCTCAGCCTGGTGCTGCAGGGCAGGCGCACCCCGCAGACCCCGTACTTCGTCGACCTGCGCGACCAGGCGCCGGGCTCGTGGCTGGCCGCGCCCTTCCAGACCCTGTTCGGCCCCGAGGGCCGCAGCGTCCGGGTCCGCGCCGAGCCGCGTTTCATCCAGGCCCAGTTCATCGAGGTGGTCGCCCCCGACGCCGAACTCCGGCGGGAGCTCTCCAACTACCTGTGGCGGCTGATCGTCATCGTGGTCCTGGTGGCGGGCCTGGCCGGGGTGCTGGTCTATCTGTCGCTCAACTTCTTCCTCGTGCGGCCCATGCAGCGGATCACCCACGCCATGGAGCGGTTCCGCGCCGACCCGGACGATCCGTACGCCCGGGTCGACCTCTCGGGCCGCCGCGACGAGCTGGGCCGCGCGGAAGTCGAGCTTGACCGGATGCAGGCCGACCTGCGCACGGCGCTGAACTCCCGGGCCCGGCTGGCGGCCCTGGGCGAGGCGGTGGCCAAGATCAATCACGACCTGCGCAACATGCTGACCAGCGCCCAGATCGCCTCGGAGCGTCTCGCCGCCCTCGGCGATCCCAAGGTCAGCCAGGCCCTGCCCCGGCTGGAGCGCGCGCTCGACCGGGCGGTCAAGCTCGCCACCGACGTGCTCACCTACGGCAAGACCGAGGAGGCCGCGCCCGACGCCCGTCCCGTCCCGCTGGCCCTGGCGGTCGAGATGGCCGCCGAGGAAGCGCGCCTCTCCGATGACGGCGTGCGGCTGGTCTCGCAGTTCGACCCGGCCGCCCAGGTCGTCGCCGACCCCGACCAGCTGCACCGGATCCTCGCCAACCTGATGCGCAACGCCCGCGAGGCCATCGAACAGCAGGCCGGCCGCACGGCGCCCGGCGAGGTCGCCGTCACCGTCGAGCAGCTCGACGGCGTCAGCGTGCTGCGGCTGGCCGACAACGGCCCGGGCGTGCCCGAGCGGGCGCGGGAGCGGCTGTTCCAGCCCTTCGCCGGCTCCACCCGGCCAGGCGGCGCGGGCCTGGGCCTGGCCATCGCCCGCGAACTGGCCCAGGGCCACGGCGGCGACCTGTCGCTGGCCGAGACCGGCCCGCAGGGCTCGACCTTCGAACTGCGCCTGCCCGGCGCGCCGCCGGCGGTCGCGCCCCCATCGGCCCGTCGCCGCAAGAGCCCGGCGGGCTAGGGAATTCTGGCGACGCCCTCGCGGCGGGGGTCGGCGGCGCCTTCCAGGCCCGTGGGCCGGGCGATGATCCCCTGGATGCCGGAGTCCTCGACCCCGGCGCCCGAGGTCAGGACCACGCCCTTGGCCGCCAGCCCCGCCTTGATCTCCGGCGAGACCTTGTCGACCTCCGCGGCGTAGGTCGCCCCCCGCGCCATCAGGTTCGGCAGGCTGATGGCCTCCTGCATCGACAGCTTCCAGTCCAGGACCCCGACCAGGGTCTTCAGATTGTAGGCCAGGATGGACGAGCCGCCGGGCGAGCCCAGGGCGGCCACGAAGCGCCCCTTGCGGTCCAGCACGATCACCGGCGCCATGGACGAGCGCGGCCGCTTGCCGCCGGCCACCGCGTTGGCCGCGGGGACCCCGTCCTTGTCCTTGGGCGAGTAGGAGAAGTCGGTCAGCTGGTTGTTCAGGAAGAAGCCGCCCACCATCCGCCCGGAGCCGAAGACGCTCTCCACCGTGGTGGTCATGGAGACCACGTTCCCGGCGCCGTCGACGATGACCATGTGCGACGTGCCCGCGGGCTCCAGGGTGGCGTCAGGGGCGCGGACGCCAGCGCCCCGCGGCTTGCCCGGCGGCGGCGGCGGCCCGGCCGCCGGGCCGATCAGCCTGGCTCGCGCGTCCAGGTAGGAAGGCTCCAGCAGGCCGGCCGTCGGCACGTCGACGAAGGCGGGATCGGCCACGTAGCGGTCGCGGTCGGCGTACATCAGCCGGCTGGCCTCGGCGAACAGGTACCAGGCCTGCGGGTCGTCAGGCTTCAGGGCCTCGATCCCGGTCCGCTCCAGCAGGCCCATGCCCTCCAGCAGGGACGGACCACCCGCCGGCGCCGGGGGCGTGCAGAGGACGTAGATGCGGAACGGCCGGCAGAGCGCGGCGCCCTTTTTCGGCTTGTAGCTCCTGAGGTCGGCCAGGCTCATCGAGCCCGGGCGCTCCCCCTCCGCCAGCCTGGCGACGATGGCCTGGGCCAGCGCGCCCTCCAGGATCGCGCGGGGCCCCTGCGCCGCCACCTTGCGGATCGAGTCAGCATAGGCCGGGTTCTTCAGCACCTCGCCGGCCTGGTAGCGCGTCCCGTCGGGCTTGGTGAAATAGGCCCGGGCGTCGGGCGTGCCGGCCTGGGGCGCGCGATTTGAGTTCACCGCCCGCGCCATCCGGGGGCTGACGACGAACCCCTGGTCGGCCGCCCGCTCGGCCTCGCCGAACAGGTCCTTCCAGGCCAGCCTGCCGTGGTCGGCCTGGGCCATGGACAGCATGGCGATGGCGCCGGGCACGCCGGTGGACCGGCCGCTCAGCACCGCCTGGGCGTAGGAGAGCGGCTTGCCGGTCTCGTCCAGGAACATGTCGGGCGTTGCGGCCGCCGGCGCCGTCTCGCGGCCGTCATAGGCGGTCACCGCCCTGGTCCTGGCGTCGTAGTAGGTCATGAAGGCCCCGCCGCCCAGGCCCGAGCTCTGCGGCTCCACCAGGCCCAGCATCGCCTGCACCGCCACGGCCGCGTCCACCGCCGAGCCGCCCTGGCGCAGCACCTTCAGGCCCGCCTCCACCGCCAGCGGATTGGCCGCCGCCACCATGCCGCCCGGAGCGGAGGCCGCCTGCGCGGGCGGCGCGGGCGAGGGGGCCGGAACCGTGCCGCAGGCGCAGGCGAGCAGGGCGAACAGGAGGGCGGCGCAATGCTTCGGCTGGAACACGGACACCACGTGACGTCATGAGGGCGGCGAGGAGCACCGTCACCATAGCGACGCCCGGATGGACAACAAACGCAGATGCGTGCGAGTCGGTCCTGCAGGAGCCGATGCCTATGAACCGACCGTCTTCCGCCCGGCCAGGCCCGCGAAACCTGATCACCGACGTGCCGGGGCTGCAGGTGGGCCAGGCCCATGACGGCGCCGTTCGCACCGGGGTCACCGTGATCCTGCCCGACGCCCGGGCGGTGGCCGCCTGCGACGTCCGCGGCGGCGGGCCGGGCACGCGGGAGACGGACGCCCTGGCGCCGGAGAACCTGGTCGACGCCGTCGACGCCATCGTCCTGTCCGGCGGCTCGGTCTACGGCCTGGCCGCCGCCGACGGCGTCGCCGCCTGGCTGGGGGCCCACGGCCGCGGCTTCGGCCTGACGGCGGGCCTCGGCGTGCCGCGCTCGCCCGTCGTCCCGGCGGCGATCCTCTATGACCTCGCCAATGGCGGCGACAAGGCCTGGGGCGAGGCGCCGCCCTACCGCGACCTCGGCCGCCGGGCGGTGCTGGCCGCGGCGGCGGCCTTCGACCTGGGGACCGCCGGCGCCGGCTACGGGGCCATGGCGGGCGCGCTCAAGGGCGGCCTGGGGTCGGCCTCGATCGTCGCCGCCGACGGGATCGTCGTCGGCGCCCTGGCGGCGGTGAACTGCTTCGGTTCGGTGGTCGCGCCCGGCGGGCGGACCTTCTGGGCGGCGCCCTACGAGATCGAGGCCGAGTTCGGTGGCCTGGGCGCGGCCGGCCTCGCCGCCGGCCCCGACGACTGGGGCCTGGCCAAGGTCGATCCGGGCCCGCGCCGCAACACCACCCTGGCCTGCGTCGCCACCGACGTGGCCCTGACCCCGGCCCAGGCCCGGCGCGTGGCGGTGATGGCCCAGGACGGCCTGGCCCGCGCCGTCCGTCCAGTGCATGCGCCTTTCGACGGGGACGTGGTCTTCGCGCTGTCCACCGGCCGGCGGCCGCTGGACGCCGCGGCGCCCGACTTCACCATCGCCCGCATCGGCGCCCTGGCCGCCGACTGCCTGGCCCGCGCCGTGGCCCGGGGGGTGTTCGAGGCGACCTCGTGGGCGGGCGTGCGCGGCTGGCGCGACCTCTAGGCCGGCCGCAAATTCCCCCCGCCCCGGCTTGCGCTTTCCCCAAACCCCGACTAGGTTCCGCGCCCTCGCCCTAGGGCGATGCGCGCCCGTAGCTCAGCTGGATAGAGCATCAGACTACGAATCTGAGGGTCGGACGTTCGAATCGTTCCGGGCGCGCCATTTTCCACCGAAAATCATTATCTTTCATCGCCTTACGACGGTGGCGCTTGTTGAGCGTGGGACACTGTCCCACATCCCTGTCCCACAGCGATGAGACGGGGAAGTGGGAGACCAGCCCATCTGGTCCGTCGCGGTCCCGTCTACACCGTTCGATTCCGGCTGCCGAAAGACCTTGCCATTCGCCTCGCGAGGCCCGAGCTACAGAGGTCGCTGCACACCAAGGAACTGAGCGTGGCCCGCAGCTCGTGTTTGAGCGCCACGATCTGGTTTAGGGCGACCATGGACCGGCTAAGAGAACTGCCTTCACCGACCTCTGACGACCTCGACGATGCTGCGCGGAAATTCTTCGCGAAGCTTCGACATCAGATCGACGTGCCTCGCCAGTTTCCCGAAGGGGAATTCAGTCGAGCCGTTGATTGGCAGGTTCACACGTCGGAAGAGCGGATGCGCGAACTGCATCGTCAGCTCGTTACCAACACCTTCGACGCAGAGGTGGAGCGGTTCGCTGGTGAACTGATTGAGAGCGTCAGCGGTCAACGGTCGGGCTCACTTGGCGCGGAGGCGCTAGCCGCCAAGCAGCTTGCCGCTCGTGCGCTCAAACAGCAGATGGCGTTCTACATCCATCAACTGACAGACCCCACCAGCGCGTTCGTGGCCGACGACGAGGTCTTCCGAACCACAGCCGCCGATGACCTTGCGCCTCCCGATCGAGGAAGACCGCCAACGGCTCGGGTCGCCGAACTAGAAGCATCGCGCCCGACCCTGGCGTCCGCGGCAGCGGAATACCTTCGGAAGAAGCAGCTACGCGGGCTGGGTCAATCTCAGATCGACGAGACCAGGCGGTTGCTGGATTGGTTGGAACAGGAGTTCGGAGCGGAACGGGCGGTCGCCTCTATCCGACAGGACGAACTACGTCGGTTTCGCGATGACCTTACGCGGGTGGATGTGACGTTGCGGGGGAGGGCTGCACCCTTCTGCGATCGGCTGACAAACGTCCCTCAGAACCAGGTGAAATCTGCGACGTCCACTCGCTACTGGAGCGCAGCGCAGGCCTTTTTCGCTTGGTGTTACTCCGAGGGTCACTCGGACGCGGACCCTTCGGCCTCGCTCAAAATCGACAAAAAGAAGGGGGAGAAGAAGCGCACGCCGGAGGTGTTCTCGAAGGAAGAATTGCTGACACTGATCAAGGCCCCGCTCTTCTCAGGCTACA
>Ga0307513_10002124_pt1 | contig 27819 bp, 18 predicted proteins | sample 15_EM_MG_FD_202174 | JGI IMG/M metagenome (GOLD analysis project Ga0307513, IMG submission 202174) | Populus trichocarpa ectomycorrhiza microbial communities from riparian zone in the Pacific Northwest, United States - 15_EM | ecosystem: Host-associated > Plants > Roots > Unclassified | place... | reverse complement strand
CCACCCCCCCTCTGAAACCCAACACCCCAACCCGTTCCCCCCCCCCCCCCCCCCCCCCCCAACCTCCTGCCCCTTCATTGTATCGAAAAAAGGTCTAGATGGCTTGTGGTGGGGGAAGTCCTTCCGTTGCGCGGAGGTACGGGGACCCTAAGCGAGTTACTTGAAGCAAAGATGTACTAGTACCTGTACACATGCAATGCAAGCCGTATTCTCTCTGTGTCGGCCTCCTGCTTACTTACTCACTATAGAGCTTTCCTCGCCCGGATCCCACAATGTCCCCCGGATTTTATGCACCCCAGAGCTAGGAACGGATCCTGAGGTGACCTGCATACCACCTCATCTCAAGTCAAGGCTAGACAGTGGGTATGGCAGCTATTGATTCTAGCCTGGGTCGAACAACACATTTCAGGATACGTTTTTAGTAGCGCTACAAGTGCTGTATGATACAAGGGAGAAAGGATCCAAGCCCCAAGTGAGCCAACATACGTGCCCGACCATGACAGTAGAATTTTTGGCCCCACACAGGATGCCCCCAGTAAGCATCGCGGGTATGATGGCACTGTACCCACTTCCCCCCTCTCCGGCGTACCCTACTAATCTAGTACAGTACAGTACATCACTCGATCGTGGTAATCACCAACACTATGTAGCCACCGCAAGCGTCAAAGATGACCCCGGAAGACCAATGCCAAAGAGTATGCGAAGAAAAATACCACATTCCGATCCCCTTTGCTGTACCACTTAGCAAATAGTTTTACTAAATCATAATAAATGAGCCTGTTCCACGCTTTCCCGAAAATCAGGGAGCAAAAAATCTCGATCACGATCAATAGACCAGTTACTGATAGTCACGTTCCCTATTCGATACTCGAGTACGTAAAAAAAGAAAGGAGTGAAGAGTTAGCAAGGCGTAAAGCCAGGGTTCCCAGAATTGTAAAGTTGTAGTGAGTAGATTTTCAGCATGATCTTCGTTGATTGGGAAGCACGATCGTTAGATTAGTCGAATTAGAAACCAGAGGCTGCCAAACTATTGTTTGGGGTGTCATGCACTGGCCATTTCGTGGTGGCCTTCTTGTCCCCCTCCATCTCCTCTCCCCCGCACTGTCAGTTTTCTGGAACTGGCTTTTATTCGTTCCCTGTGCCTGGAGTGCATGACTGACTTTCCGGAGGAGAGCCCTATGAAGCACTTAGTTTATGCCCGGAGCAGAAGCGGCAAGTAACATCTCCTCGTCACGGGGTATGGTACGTACTGCCGATACAGAGTAAGTTCAAGCAGGGGAGGAACCTCCGCCTCCGCCTCCGCCGCCGCCACCGCCGCCCAGATGCTCGGCAGGACTGAAGAGCACCCACCGAGAGAGCCGAAAAAGAACTATACCCTAAAGCAACAAAAATATACGAGGGCCAGGAATCAAAGAAAATTTCCACATCAAAAAAAAAAAACTCCTATAATACCACGATGCCGAGTAAACATAACGATTCCTGCAAACTCCCCTAGAGAAAAAAGGCAACGCACTCAGAAATCCCCGGCCCGCGCGCTCCTCCAGGAATGGAGGAGCGCGCGAGTGAGGGAAGGGGGAGGAATGGAAAGTGGGAGGCCGGCGCCGATTCATAACTCGATCCCTTGCAGTTCGCGGTCGCGCCATGCAAAATAATTGCGCTGCGCTTTTCAACAGATCCACCAGCAAAAATGTGGAAAGGCTTCGATCCAGAAGGTGTCTCACCTGCATTTATGTGACACGGGGGGGGAGGATGGGCCGCAGTTTGGACCGCTCGACTGGACCTGAAGCTCAGATCATGCGGGTGTGGAAAAAAAGGCGGTTACAGCGGTAACCTTATTTAAATTGCTTAAGCGACGGATTTCCCAAAACGCCGCGGATCAAACAGTTGAAGAAAGGGAGGAGAAAAAAAGAAAGAAGAAAAATGCTGCAATGCTGCAAATTAGCATGCAGAAGATTTCCTTCTTTTTTTGAAAGAGAGAGTTTTGCAAAGCTAGGATGGGGGATTATCGGCTTAGTTACCCACAAAGGATCTCTTTGCTAGCAAGTTGAAATCGTGGCCAGGAGATATTTACAATCAAGCTACAGTGACTTATAAGTTGGACAGTACTTAGTCCATCCAGCAAAACCCCATATTGCGGAGGAGTACCCCCATATCCCGGTAGGGCGAGGGCCACGATATCAGAAGTTTCGAGAACGCTTTTCCCGGAATTCATCTCCACCGACCATACAACAGCAGAAATTTTTTTGACACGCTACCACTTTCTACTTTCATCACCAGGACGCCCTACGCACAAGGTATTATACTTCAGTCCGCATAAATCTGTTGGGCTGTACTCGAGTACCGGTACTTGTGTCCAGCAACAGAGAATAGCTACTGTTATGCAACTACCCAACGAGCGAAAAAGAGAAAAAAGCCCTCCCAATCCCATTTTGGGATACTTTATACCAGATATAACAAGTACTCCTCGTACAGTCATGATGACTAGACAAGAAGGGAGAGCGTTTGTGTATGATCCGCATTACAAAAACCAATTCCCGTCTTGTCCGGTCACTACCTCGTCGTACCTGAAAGACACCGGCACCGCAAATTCAAACTCTTGAGGGAAAAAAAACCCCAACACATCCCACACCTACCGCTCACTCTCTCTACCCCCGCACCCACGCGTGGAGCGGGCATCTGCAACAAACGAAACGGAACAAAGTTCCTCAATCGTGTTTCCCGTCGGATCTGGATAACGAGAGAAATTTTCTCAACAAGCCACCCGCGGACCGAGCATGCGGGCTTAAATTGCCTTGCCGCCGAACCCGATTGATTCCGTCGTTGATCAATCTATCCTACTAGCAATCGTATCTATCTATCTATAGATGCTCTTCTCCCCTCTCCCTGCTCTACGCTAGATTTCTGCTTAAAAATTAAAATCAGGTTTTTTTTACATCACACACACACACATTTTTTTGTGGTCTGCGTGGCATAAAGAGGTGTGCAGAGGAGCTCCGGGAAGGTCTTTCTTTTTTTTTCCCTTTCTTTCTCTTCCTGCCTTTGCTTTGCACTTTTTTTCTTCCTTCTAACGTGCGTGCCAACTTTATTGTAACCGTACAGTACCGGTATCCGTCCATTCCGGTGGTTTGGCTATGCACCGTCCAGGGTCCCAACCAAGGCCTGTGGGGAATTATTATTATCATTTTCAGAACTCACTGTACTGTATCACAGGGCACGCTTTTCTTGTCCCTCCCCAAGTCGAGCAAAATGATCAGGCAAGTTTTAGCAGTAGTGCAATGATGACAGCACCGGCAGAAGTGGTATTGTGATAGTGGGGAGGAAGAGCCGAGGAGCATGCCATTGTTGCGCTCACAACACATTGTGCAGGGACGTTTTGGGACTGGTGGCGGTGGTGGTGGTGGAGATGTTCCCATATCGAAGATCGTGCAACGGGATTCCATGCTCCCACTCTTTCACCCCTTCCCGAGACTCCCCCCACTGAAAAGCCTCAGAAAGCGAGATACTCACCGCGAGTGAGCGGGGGTGCAGTGGGCAACTTTTTTCTCTCTTCCTTGCTTTCTTCCCTCCTTCTCACACTTGCGCAATTTCCGGATGGGGTGCCTGTTGCTACAGTGAGTTGGTGAGTGAATAAGCTGGGAGGGAGGGAGTTTGGAAATCTCAGCATCCCCGGAACGGGATGGATGCAGTGATGGGTGATCGCTAAGAAAGCGATCTGTCGATGGATGGATATTTCGACTTTACTGGAACCGGGTTGTGGGCGTATCGACAGCCCCGTCGAGATAGAATTTTCGGAATTGGCCATGGCGGCATGCCGATGATAACATATCGTTTCTCGCGGCTCACGCGATTGAGTTGGGATCGATATGTTGAGGTTTGGGTATAATGTATTGCTTTTTGTTACGATATGTTGAGTTTTCTGGCAGTTGTCGCTGTGCGAGTACTTGTACTAGTACTGCAGACTGGGGGTGTCCTCAGCACCCTCAGCGAAACTTGGCATTGAGAGGAGGACACGTTCGGCACGAACCAACAAAAACCACCTGCCAATATTTGCCAAGCCTCGCTGAGGGTGCTGGCTCTCTACGGGCTTCCCCGGTCCATATCGTTAGCCTACTAGGGAAGGCTGAGGTCCCCGGCACAAAAACCAGCACACCGGGCAAGGTGCTTCTTCACAAAAAGAGGGGTCTTTTGAAAGTGTATTTTGGTCCGCAATCTGAAAACCGGTTTTCTGGCTGAAGAATATGGTCGTACTGTGGTTACAGCACCTTGTTGACGTATGGAGAAATCCTACAACCACCAATCCAACCAGCAAAAAACAAAAACAAAAACCCTGTCTCATTTTCAGATACCGGTATCATACTTTATGCAAGATACTCGAGTACAATTGCCGCGTGCTCTAGACCTCCATCCAATAGAAGTCACCCTCCAACCGCACCTATCAGATACGATGACAAGTCGGATCATCACAGCCATACGATACCGCCATCCTCAACCACATCCACCGTATCATATCTGCTGTGCGACAGCCAGAAAAGGCAAAACACAACAACAACAACTCTAGAATTTACTTCTCCGCCATCAGCTACACAGTACGAACGCCGCACTGTATGTATGTATGTACCTACTATACAGTCCCCAACCTACAAGCTCCAATCCCACGACTAACCAGGAGAAGAATCCTCCTCCGCACCCAACGCTAAAAGGTAGTCTACTGTGCAGTACAGTACCGTCCAAATAGGGTATTCCCGACGACCCGACCAACTAGCCAACCCAGCCGGCATAGCGTAGCGCATCACCATAACGAAAAGAAGGCGGGCAGGCGGGAATGAACCCGCACTTCCCCTTCCACAGTATACCAGATCCAACATGATACTAGTACAAGTAAAAAAGCCATACAATAGTCAGCACATACCAGTATCAACTAGTCCATACGCCCGAATACCCCCCCACTCGCAATCAGCTTTGACAAACTCCGGTTGGTTAGACTATGATACCGATACCGATACCAGTATACCCGTATAATACTCGTACCATTATTTCCTTTTTTCTTTCTTTCAAACCCCCCCCCTTCTATGAATTAAATCTAGTTGACGGAAAGTATCTCCGTGGGACCCGAATGGAAGGGATCAAGATCGGGACTTCCAACTTTCTCGGAAGTATGCGAGGATAGTGCGACTCTAAGGCGGGGTTACCCGTCGTTTGTGAATTAATTAAGCGCTATCTGTGAGGGCGGGAGGGAGGTGGGGGGGGAGGAGTGGAAGTGTCAAACGTTTTTGTGTTTTTACTGTACTGTAGTTTATTATACTTGTAACTTGGGGAGCACTATACTGGTACGTATGATACTTTACAATTACTGTCTTTACGATACCGTATTATTATCATTATCATCGTCATCATCGTGGAAAAAGTTTTCTGGAAAAAAGTTCCAGAATGGCCTTTACTTCCCCCAAGTTACTACCGTACGGGATCTACCACATTAAAAACTTTTTCTTCTTCTTCTCACACCTAGTGTGCGCTGTCCCGGTATGAAATTTTGAGCAAGGTATATGATGTTCGTTTTTATGAACCCGGAATTACTACGTTTTTCTGTTCCGTCTTTCTTTCCTTCTTTCTTTCCTTTCTTTCCCCCCTGATTTCTTTCTCTCCCTCCCCCCCTTCCCCGACGGAGCTCTCCTCCATGTCCATCAGTCGCTGCCCACGAATATCGTTTTCATCGTGAGATCGAATCAAGGATTGTATAGCACATCGACGGCGGAGGCTCCCTTTTTTTAATTTTAATTTTTATTGCACTTTCCCCAGAATTTATCGTGCCACATTTCTTCTTCTTCTACTGATGTGCTCGTAGCCTCCACCCTTTATTTCTTGCAAGGCTTTTGTTTATCGAACCGATAGAGGTCAGTTTACCTCAAACATTCATATTACTGGTATTCAGCAAACAGGCTCTCTGTCCCCCCCGGTTTTGTTGTACAAGGCAACTTGACTAGAAAGGCTTCGCTCAAGACCTCGGGCGTTAGCGTTTGCTCCCGTAGGAGTTGGCTCACTACAGTGTTTTGCTCGCTGTAATGTTTTGCTCATTCAGGTGTTTTTCATGTAAAATTTCCTTTCTCCCGGCCTGCGCCCTGCCCTGCCTGCTCTCCGGGATTACGGAGGGCGGAGGTAGTACAAGCACTGGGCATTTGGCACAGAGCAATAACCTTATTAGATGATCGAGGCTGTCAACCATTTCTTCGGGGGGGGCAACCTATAATTAGATAACTGTCAAGACAGGAATCTTACCAAAAACGTTGGTATCCTCTTGTCCGAATAGGGCTAGGGGTCAACTAGAACGTGCCTGCGTCAAGCTTGCTGGGATCTAACAACTCTCAACGGCTCGTTTATACTGGGGGAATAAGGAAGTAGCCGCTGGCTGGAAAAATGAATCTCGACCTGTTGGGAAGGCCGAAATTCATTGGATTTGCTCCGCGGGTATTAGAGGGAAGAAGCACAAAGCCTGAATGAATATGAGGCTGAAGCACAGGAAAGGGCAGAATTGAATCCCAACAGTCACATCCCCCGCCCGCTCATTTAGCTTCGAGTTCTCGCCCTACAAAAGAAATACGCCTTTCACTGGCCAGCGCGATAATATAACCTTTCACGACTTCTATTGTGGGGCTACCTTAAACAGAGTGAAGCGGGAAACCTTTTTGAATATTAGATCAGCTGAACCAGCTTCCGCAACCGCACCTGAAAGAGATCCCTTCCAAAACCTTTATCCATTTCTTCCTTTACCAGACACACGAGCACCCGGCTTCCTACAGCGTTACCGAGGACGATGGTATCGCTCACAATTCCTTTCGTAATCCTTCTCACATTACTCTGTGTAGCAGTTCCGGCAACTGCACATATGGCTTTGTCTGATCCTCCGCCCCTCCGGTATAAGACAAATCCATACAAAACTGATGTGGATTATACTTATATTGCGCCTCTTAAGTCCAACGGGTCCGACTACCCATGTAAAGGCTACCACAAGGATCTAGGGAGTCCTAGCGCAAAGAGTGTAGTGACTTGGTCGCAAGGGGGATCCTATAAAATTCGGTAAGTTCGGGAGCCGAATTAAGATTTTCCCTAGTGTATTGATGAACGAGGGATAGGCTTGAGGGCTCCTCCACCCATGCAGGAGGGTCATGTCAAGGGTCCCTGAGCTACGACGGCGGGAATACCTGGAATCTCATAAAGTCTTGGATAGGGGGATGCGTTAGACCCGCCCCTGGTAGCGATCAAAATTTCGATTTGCAGATCCCTACCAGTGTTCCTGGAGGTGAAGCGCTTTTTGCCTGGTACCTTCCTCCCCAAACATTCCAGTGTAGCTACCCATTTTAGGGCTGGGCATCTGGTTTCCCTTAGCTAACTTGGCCAATTACTCAGGACTTGGTTCAATAATCAAGGGGATCGGGAGATGTATATGAACTGCGCAGTGGTTACCATTTCCGGCGGTCGAAAGTCGAGGTCGATTCCCGCCGAGGAGCTCGTAACTCCGCGTGCCTCCGGCAGTTCGATTTTTGTGGCCAACATCGGAAATGGGTGCACAACAGTAGCCGGTAAAGACGTGGCATTCCCAGATCCAGGGAGTCAGGTGGAATATGGTGGGCTTGAAGCAGATAGAGCTGCGCCACAGGGTTCCTGTGGCAGTGGTCCGCCACCGCCCATGCTTCCGGGGCCAACTAATAGTAGTGGGGGGAGCGGGGGGAATGAGAGGGGCGGGGGGAATGGGGGGAGCGGGGGGGGTGGGGAGAATAGGGGGGGCGGGGGGAATGGTACCGGGGGAAACACAAAGAGTTGTGAACATTCGAAAACAAAAGGCCACTTATGCTCGCGGGCGGCTGGTCGGGGGGAAGAGCTCCAGGGAGTTATCCTCTTAATGATTCTCGTGACCTTGACCAATTGGTTCATAATTTGAAGCATTATGCCTGTCTTGTTTTGGGAATCGGCGTTTCGGATCGGATAGGCGTTTTTTTTTTTGCTTGATCAAATATACCAATATCTAATTTGTTATTTCATGATGGGATCCCAATTTCATGCAGAATTTCTATAACCAGAAATTGTGGGCGTTCGTGTAGCCCTCCCTTCGATCTCGATTTCTTGGAAATGACGTTTTAGATTTAGGCAAAGGAAACTGCCTATCCCTCGCCAAATAGTCTGCATGTACTCTCTCTCTCTCTCTCTTTTCAAGAAAATTGCTGACCGAGATAGTATCTGCCGGGTACTGATTTGGTATACCGGTACCCATAATGAACCATAGCGGTACTCGAGTACTCGAGCTCAGCGGTGACCGCCTACAATTGGAAGAGTTTCGGATGCTCGGGAGCCGGGAGGATGCGTGGCATTTTAGGCAGGACTGACACATGACGTTATGATGTCGCATTCCGGTGCAGGTATTTTAGAACCTGGCTTTCTCGCAAGTTAGAGTGCACAGTACTACTATTGGCGCTCCCGTTGCCTCGAATTCACATCCATCGTTAAAGGTAAGTAAGTCAGTCGGGGGAGATGTGGAGTAACGCATCCATGCAGTACCAGCAGCCCAACTGTCATTCGAAGAGCAAGCCCACAGCATGGTAGCTTCTCTTTCGAACAGTTCATCGATATCGGCAGCTAAAATCCCCGATCCCCGATCCCCGATGAGTATGTTGGGTTGCTCTTGTGCTCTATTACTCTTTTCCCCGTGTGAACGCTTGGATCCGTAAAAACGGACAGACTCTGGCATTCTCCTGACCACTTCTGATTTCTCACCTGACCCCCACCGCTTGTGGCAGGTGCAGAATCATGGCGTTCATACTGATCCGTGGCCCGTGGGTAACCCCCGGTTTTGGTGAAAAATGTCCCAAGTGGGCCAGTGCAGTGGAAGCATGGTTCTAGGGGCAATGGATCCTCGATTAAGTCTTTTGGCAGCGCATCCTCCGCTTTTGGGGTTGGGATCCCGTTCCGCCACGAAATCCCTTTCCCAAGGCACATTGGGCTCCGAGGCCGTTTTTGCCACTAAATAATCAGACTCAGATTAAGAAGTCTTTCGCCAAAGCTGATCGTGTGCTCCGTGTCATGATCATTGCTCATCACTCGCCCAATGAAAATACTGGAGTCCTTCCCATGGGCTGTCACGGTCAGCGAGTTGGTTCCACCTCGTTGGGGTGGGGTTTAGTTAGAAACCTCAGATAATACCATACGCGTATACTTTGGCAATTCTCGATATATGTTGTAGTTGCTTTTCCCTAGTGATGTTTTGAGTATATGAGTGATCGGGAGAAGAAGTCAAGGCTATCAGGAAGGACGTTATAGAGCTGTTATATTCCAGCTCGGGTAATATGATACGTGGCTCGTGGTGAGGATTGATGATAACGGTTCAAGTGAATATATCATTTTGTGATATGTTCTAATAGGGTAAAGACCTACAGATTAAAACTGTTGCCTTACCATCTCAGGATCTTGTGTCCTCCATGTTATTTTTGCCCCACCGCAGTAGCCTCGGTTACGGATATGATTGAGTCCTATCAGGTTTGCCGAGTGACCTTAAATGAAAAAAAATTAAAAGCCAAAGGATTTATCATACTAGTGGGGACTTGGGAGGTTATGCTATGGTACCCGTCCGTAGTGTACTGTAGGATGTTTGTGGCGGGGCACAGGCGTCGGTTTTCCCGGAGGGAAGCGGGGGGAACAGAAGGGTTCGGAAAGCTGTTTATCTTTGGTCATTAATTTTGGCAAGCCGGCTAGAGTACGGTGCCGAATTTGCTAGTGAAAAACTAAATATCAAGATCATAATATAGAAAAAAGAGAAAGGAAGGTGTATGCCCTCACCGGGGCCGCCATCACCACCCTGAAATTATTCATTTTTTTGCTAGCCCACCTGTTAAAGATCTAAAGACCTCGGGTTACAGCAATGAAGTAGCCTGCGGGGAGTGATGACAAGTACTAGAATGAGCTCGAGGGGAGTAGGTAAACTATTATTTCTAAAGCGTCGGTAATAGAAGGTTGGTAAGAGTCATCACTTCCCCAGGAAATATACTCTTAATAGTTATATAAAGGTCACCCGTAATCCAGCATTCTCTAGACGCTACCCTGGGAGCGGTGTCTATGACATTGCGGGAGATAAACCTGGAGGAATAAAGTTGACATTGGATCCCGTCAGTGGGGTTATCCCATCGTTCGTAGAAGGGCCAAATTTGGCCTTTTTGCTAATGAAGACAATACCCCCCACCAACCCCACCCAATATGAAAGGGTACCAGCTGTAATAGGAATGCTGCTACTCATAAGACTCTTGTCTCTGGACTGCTTGGAAATTTATTTTTGCTAAAGGAAGAGATATGGTATGTGAATTTAAGAATTTAAATGGCGAAAGCAATCATCACACCTCTAAGCGACCTTGCTAACATGCCAACACTGAGCTTCCAGAGAGGAGCCAAATACTTGCAGCCCACTTACCTGTCCTGCTCAAGGCTCAGAAGGATTTCCACCTCTCTCGGTGGAGGAAACAGATTTGACAGAGGGGAATAGTTGGAGTGGTGATTTTCCAAAGTCTGAGTGGAAATGTAACTGTTGTAATCAACCACTATGTTAATTGCATGAATGAAATGGTTTTCTTGACTTCTACTATATCTAGCTTGTCCAATTTCTCATTCATTTTTATAATTTTTCTTTGATGTCTAAATAAATTATTTGAAGTGCCCTGTTGGTTGCAGAAACGCGAAGAATTTCGCTACGAACGAGGGGATATGCACTTACTTATATCATACCGAAAGTTTACCATTTTTCCATGGTACCCCTTCTCCTGGCTTCAAGACATCCCGAGATAGTGGGCACTGGCTGGGGTGAGACTGGATAAGAACAAGCCAGGAAACGGTTCTTCAACCTGATCACCTCTCATCCCCCACAATAGGGGATTATCTTTCCTCGAGGGATCACCTGGGAAGAAGTTTCAAGGGGAATTGAACTCGAAGCCTCCAAGCCCCTGTGTGCCACGACACCCACCAACTTAGCCTACCTAGAAAAAAAGAAAGCTCAGTATAATCGCTAGCACGTACTTCCCGTATGAACGAAGAATGAGGACAAAAGAGAACAAGACTGATGGGTTCAGGTTTCTTCCTCAAGACATTCCAGTTGGTAGACAGTAAACCATGAATACCTGAACTACCGTACACAACCTAGGTAGACAGAAAGCCTCCTGGGATGCTACTGAATATACTACTACCTGTTCCCATTGGATGAGCAAAGGGGAGCCATAATTCGTGTGGCAAGAGCCTGATGAATTAAGATCATATTGATTGATCAACGAGAAGTGAAAGGAGAAAGGGGAATCTTCTGGTATGCTCAGGTAAAGTTTCTCGCGGCCACAATCATTCATGAAAAACAAACCGGGATATCTAGAGGTGCATACGTAGTCCACTACACGCCAATTCCTCTACCCATGTATATACAGTAGTTGGCAGTGAGACTCCCTTGAGCACTCAGCCCACCGTGTGCTACCGAATCTAAGCAACACCTTGCACAAACTCCAACATACAACGACCAATTATATTCGACCAACCCTCTGGATAACTTCAGGACTACTATCTCAATGTCATATATCAGTGCATAGCCGAGTGTCAAGCTTAGACGGGGGTACGATATGGTAGAGGTGTGAGCGTTTTTTAGTATTGGGCTCACTCTTTAGTGGGAAGACCAGAGGGGCAGCGACTTATAGATCTCGCTCGCTTCTAGTGCAAAAAAGGTCCTAGAGAAAATCTAGAAAAGGGAAGGAAAGGGTTAAATCTCCAAATCCCATGGGCATCCACTCCACACATTAGCCCTACTGGAGTTTCGTTGCTGTGGACCTGATTTGTGAAGTACTGGACACTAGTCCTATGATACCTGGCTTTACTAAGGAAAGAAGCTATGTATACAAGGCAATAAATAGGGAGAGGGGCAACAGCTGCCTTCCAAAAGTATGATAAAAGAAGCAAAAATTTTTTTTTCTATTCCTACTTTTATATACTTTTTTTTCTTTTTCTTTCTTTCATAGTTCTTGATTCGCCAACCCCCCATCCGCTTCTGCTACCCGCCGATCGCCAACCTTTAAGGTCTAGAGTCGGATTCTACCTCCTCGTAGCAGGATTGATAAACCCCACAGCCCTATTGATTAGGGCTAAGTTCTTCAATCTCCCAGTCCCCATAGGGCAGGATTTTTTAATTATCCTGCCCTATATGACGGATCGTTCAATAATAACTGATTGTCAGCATGGATTGAACTCCTGGGCTCCCGCTAATTGCGCAGGAGTGTTAACCACTGCGCCAGCTAGGTATTTCATGAAATGACAATCTGGGAACTAATATTTATCCTACTGGAAGCCCGATTTCGGGATTTTAATGGGTGTATAGTGTGTCTCTTCCCAAGTCGCTGGTAGGTTTTAACGGAGGTGTTTCTTACTCCTTAAGTTAGGTGTTTAATGAGAGATTCTCGGTGGTTTAAAACGCTTGTTACTCTCGTACGATACGGCCAGCTAAGCCCCACCCGAGACCTCGAGCCTCCCTACTTGCTCCCATGTGTATTATCTCACTATAGCCTTCTGCTTGTTCTAGTGTTTTGTGAAGGCTCCTTCCCCTTCTGTTCCTTTCCCCTCCATTCTTTCCCTCCCGCATCCGGCCCGGCTTCCTAGGGATGCCTCATTTTTGCCTGGCGGGGGGGCCCGCTCCTAGCAAGCAAGTAAGCATCGTGGTCGGGAGTTCAGGTCGAGAGTATTTCTTATCCGCTTCTCAGATCAGAGATCTCATCCACTTAGCTGATCGTAGACCGAGAACGAATTTTTATAAGGACGGACAGTACATATATAGATTCCTACCCAAGGAGGGAAGAAATCGAAGTGCAGAAGTTGCAGTGCAGTACACGATCATGGCCTGAAGCGTGTTTAACCAATTGTAGCGGAGTATTTTCTGAGGACGGGAAACTGGTGTGGGCCTGGGAATGGTAACTCTTCCATGATATTCACCCCAAAACTCTCTCAACCCGTTAAGTGCTCCATATGCGATCTTTCTATTCTGGAGTTACGGAGAAACTGTTTTGATGGAGTTTGGATGGGGAATCTTAGGACCGCCCTTTATGATACAAGCTCCATGTTCTGCGAGTGCTGAGGCGTGAAGCAAGCTTCTGGTTTTTATTTATTACCAAATCATGCACATGCTACTGGGAAAACGGCCCTTTATACGCTGTCCCCTGATCAACAAAGGAGGTTCACCTGCTGTCCCATTCTATGTCTTCTATCGCTTGCTATTTTCTTAAAAATTATTCCCCATTATTCTACTGTTCTTCGTGTTGAGAACTAGGTGCAGAAGAGGGCAAGCGAGTAGTTCCACAGGTTCAAAGGCAAAGTGGTCACCGGAGACAGCAAAAGACTTGTTTATACTTATTGAACAAGAAGACTGTTAAGAGAGAAAAGAAGAAGAAAGGAGAAAGAGAAAGAGAAAAGAGAAGCGAGGATTTAAGAGGGAACAGGGGGGGTGACGTAAGTGGCCACGAGGTGTCACTCGTAACTACAGCAACAGATGAGAGGAGAGAGCACCCATAACTACAGTTTCCAACACTTCGGGTGGCATTTTACATAGCCTGCCATCTAGAGCGGACAGGTGGCGGTGGGGCCGCATATTTAGAACTCAAGTGCTAATACCTTTCTAAGGGAATGTTTGGAATTGAGCGAGTTGAGCTAGTCCCCAACCCGCGGCGTGTCTCTCTTCAAATCTCTGGTCTTTAATGGACCTATATCATCAGCTATCACTCGGGATAAACTTCATTGAGGGAAATTGTTTATTTATTATGGAAAAGTATAACAAGCATCCCTACTTTGCCTGGCGTGATTCTGGTGTGTTTGCCGGTCTCGCGCTATCAATCACTATTTGGATATGGTTCTCTGCTCTCGTCCTCGCCTCCCGCTAGCGAAACCTCTGCCGGGAAAGCTCAAATGGCCAAACTGTGAACTGTGATGGAGAGTTCCCTCTCTGGGCAGGGGGCGAGGAGCGCTTGCGAAAAGGACAGTTGACTAGCTCCTGTGAGAGGCATAGAGAAACAAGAACGGAAACTCTCAGAAGGCGCCCTCAGATGGAGACGAAGGTCTAAGCTGTCTCACATGACAAGATCATCGTCTCCGGCATGTCTGCGTGGGTCCTGTACTTTAGTACAGCATAGCTGCCATCGCATCACTTAACCTACTTATCCAATCCAATTTTGAAAGAACAGGCGGCCTCTGGAGGACTAATAGCACTGCTAGCCAAATTCAATACCTGTTGCTTGTCCTAGACCATAAGCGACAGACAACTGCTACCAGTACTTGTGAAAATCAATAGTACCAAGAAGTCTTGGTACTGTATTGTTTTAGGCTGAAAGTATGCCAAGATCTCTGGATACCTTTGGCCTTCGTGGGTACCTTGCATCTTTCTCGAAGGAATTGCACTTAATTCTTTTCAGGAATTATAGTTATCTTTAATATCTCCTTGTATGGGAATTCCGGAAACAGTCGGTTGGGGGTTGTTCTGTATAGGAAGGGGTCAAAAATTGGATCATCTTGAGATAAAAAACAATCATTCTCTATTTTAGAGGGTGTCGTGATTGTGTAGGCATATTGGATCCCGGCCCGTATCGAAGAAGGCATTTTGAGAGGTTTCTAAAACAAAAAACACCTGACTTTACTAGAGGATGCAACTCCGATGGCATAGCTCCCGGTTAAGTGGTTCAAGTTTCTAAGGTATGACACCATAAGAACAGGAATAATTGGACTTCGCGCCAGGACTTTGAGGTTGCCTCTCTCCTATCATAGTAAGGTGGGTCCTATTTTTATTTTTATTTGGTTTAGCAAGCAAGGGCTAGGATTTTTAATGTCGTTAGACATAATATATATGATACAAGCAACCACTCTCATTGAGTTGTGGGAAATGTACGTTAGTGGGGTTGAGGACAAACTGGCGCATTGAGGCATTTACGTTATAATATTCTCCTCAGTTGGGTGGCTCGCACCCAGGTAATCCAACGGTATTCCATCCTACTCGCAATGCGGCTGTCCAATATGAAAGACACCTTTTTTCGCTGTGTTTTCCGCCCCTTAAACTAAAGAAAGGAGTTCTGGAAGCCCTAGCGTGAGGTCCTATTACCCCACTCCTTGGGGTAGATAGGCGCTGTGATTGGTAATGTCAAGCAAAAATTTCTTGGTATGGGGCTTCCCAGTTCGTGATGGCAGAAGCGTCCTGTCACTAAGGTTAGGCAATTGTAAATTACAGGTTTGTAAATTACCGTAAACTACCTGTCACGCGCTGGGGATGAAGAAGGGAGGGGCCCTCCATCCTGGACTTGTTTTTAGGAAAAAGTGTCTAATGATAAAGCTAGTGTTTATCACTAGTGAACACTCTCCGGATACTTTAAATAAGGAAATATGGCTAGGGCATGACTGCTCGAGTACTTAGGAATTTTGAATTCGAAGCTGAATACTGGGATGTAGGATACCGTCTAGCACTAGAATGAATTCCATTCAATACTGAAGGGCTAGAAAATTTGAGTTCTGTGGTTCCTGATTCGATGCCGTTGTACTGTGCGGTCCGGTATTCGAGCAGAGCCGCAGATGCAAAACTACCGGTAACACGAAAAGGTCGCCGAACCCCCGACATCCCACCAATTACGCTACTCTCCGCCGGTCAATCCCACATTCACAATCTGCAACCCATTCTATCTCGCCATAATTCACCTGCAACTCTAGCAGGAAGAGAATAGCAATGGGGTCCCCATTTTTCGCTCGTCTACCGAGGAGCTCAGCCATCGGTTCGAGTATTAGATCATTTGCGTCTCCTGTCAGAACTACGTCACTATCCCAGGCGCTGTCCGCCAGGGGCGCCGGCGGCGGGTCTGGCTTTCACACATCCTCGAGAAGACTCGGCCTCAAAACGGTTGAGCAGGCAAAATCTCGGTATCGCAGTGGAGTTAGCTTATCCCACCCCATATCTTGGTTCTCTACGAATTTATCAGCTAATTATTTGGGTTTTGATTACTACTTTTTGCGGGATTGCCTGTAGCCATTTTCATGGAAGTCCGGGATTTTATTTCTCGCTGCTGGTGTCGGGTTGACGGTCTACTTTCGCAATGAGAAAGCTCGAATGGAACGGAAGAGGGTTGCGGAAATGTCGAAGGGTGTTGGAAGGCCGAAGGTCGGTGGTCCGCTAAATTTGCTCGACCACAATGGCAAGGAGAGGAAAGATGATGAGTGGAGGGGTAAACATATGTTGGTGAGTACGTCGATGGAGAGAGACTGTTTTCCTTCCTAGCCTTCTAGGTCGTTAGCTTTGATGTTAATGCTGGACTTTGTAGGTGTACTTTGGGTTCACACATTGCCCGGATATATGCCCGGAGGAGCTTGACAAAATGGCAGCTATGATTGATCGTAAGTCGGTACGCTCGCTTTCCCCGAGGTTCTCTTGCCTTGGGGGTCAATACTTTTATTCGTTTCCGTGATATGCTATCTCGCGCCTGTTGAAATCACATCTGCGGGGTATACTTTGGTGTTGTTCTGGCCTGTCAAACCGTCACCCATCCCTTTGTTCGGCCCCTGCGCACCAGTAGCGACACACGGACCTATGAGCGATGTCGCCCTTGGGGTACTCTTACTAGTCCAGCCCTAACACCCACCGGCCCCTTTCTGTGGCTCTGTTTTTCCCCTCTTTGATGCATAATTTGCATTTCAATTTGCTAACTCTGCTTGGGTTATAGTGGTTAAGAAGGAGCACGGTGATGTAATGAGCCCTTTGTTCATTACTTGTGATCCGGCCAGGGATACACCACCAGTGGTTAGTACTCCGGTTGTCCCCTACTGCTTGCCAATCCAGTAAACTGGGGGTGCCACAATCTGCATGGGATACCGGCGCAATGCGGCATTATGCCAGCAACACAACTGATCATTGTTCTAGATGAAAGAATATTTGGCTGAGTTTCATCCAGACCTTATCGGCTTGACAGGTAAGTTCTATCTGAGGGTTCTCTGGTATCCTTCGTATTCGCTAGATTGAGCCGGATTCCCCGGTTCACCTTAATTACCTTTGAGCCCCTGCCCCTCGCTTTTCTATCCCCCGGCTGGTATCTGAGTGCTCCAGCACATCGCCAGGTTGTGTACGCGGTGGGGAACTGGGGGGGGATTGGTCTTCTGAAACTAGCTGGCCTGGCTTGGAGCATCCTACTAAAAGCGATTCTAACTATTGCAGGTACCTACGATCAAATCAAGCAAACTTGCAAGTCCTATCGGGTTTATTTCTCAACTCCACCGGAAATCAAGCCGGGCCAGGATTATTTGGTGGATCACTCGATTTACTTCTATCTCATGGGTACGTCATTTTTAAGTTTGACGTTATCTTTGGCACCGCTTCGGCGCACGTCCTTTTTTCTGGAACGGCGGGTGTTATTTCCCCATGTCTCTTGGCCGTGGTGCTTGTGGAATCGCTCTACAGTAGCAATTTTATTTGCATCTAACCAACCGTCTACCAAATTGTCAAAAACGGAGATTCTGGTTTTTGTGCTTGAAAATGTCTTTGGCTTCGATCTATTTTACTGCGGAGCTCATCTACACCTTTTCACAAAGGGACTAAGCTCCGATGCATGCGTTTCCTAACTGGGTTAGGGTTACTAACCGCCCAGCACTCGTTTTTTGCCCTTATAAAATTCTTAATTGCGATTCTCAAAAGGCCTAGTTCGGTCACGAGTTTCTCTCTATATGGCAAATTCATGTGCTAACAATACTACCATATCCCTAACCTCTCGAGAGGGGTGGGAATATTTTTTTAGGGACATTCAGATCCTGAGGGAGATTTTGTTGAAGCTCTTGGAAGACAGCACACCCCAGAGCAAGCTGCAAAGATAATCTGTGATCACATTAAGGATTGGAGAGCGTCTGCGAAGAAAGTGTAAGCGATGGATGGATAGAGGGTCGGTTCCTAAGGAGTGTCGACAGGTATATTACTCTTTTGTGGGGCCGTTACTGTGCCGAAGGGACGTGTGAATAGGCGGGCATATTGTACAAAACTATGATAGCGGGGGGGGGGGGGGAGGGTTGCACTGGTCCACTCTGGTATGGGCTTTTGCTTGGCAAGTTTCCCCGGGGAAAAAAAGCAATCATTATAGAATTTAAGACTCGAGAGTATCGGGGAGCACAGGCTGTTCTTTTGAAGCACTTTTCTTGAGCCCAGATGACGGTAGTTCCTACAAACCCTGATGCCTGCGAAGTCACAAGTTGTATCATAGCCGAGCAACCCATTTGCGACCCATTCCAGAGACTTTAGAAAAGGGCTGGAGTTCAAGTAAATGCTCAGGGGGTAATTGGGAACGTCTTCCTCAAGATCCAACCATGCTGGGGTCGAGAGGTATTTCTTAGTACCCGAATGTGCTACTGTAGTATGGTACACCATCTGGATACCCAGTCGCTCGACATACCTAAATTTACCGAGGCGACATAACTTATGACCCGACACCATCATAATACGTAGTGAGCACAGATGCCGCAGAGCAGGGGCTCTAAGAGTGATTTCAACCGAGATCACACCGTAACCGGCCCCTTCCTGGTAGAAACGCAAACCTTCTGTTGGGCAACAAGAACCACCCGGAGAGCCCTGTCTTTTTTTTCTTTTTCTTTTTTCCCCTGATAAGTGTACCGTACCGGCATCGAACCCGACAGGCCAGGGGCCTTCAGAGTTGACCAAATTCCCGGAGGAATAGAGAGTACTGTATATCGCCATAATGTTTTCCAGGCACGCTGCACTAGCAATAGTAACTTGCCGAACCGCACTGTGCCACCTCAGTACTGAAATTTAGCCATGCACGGCGCCGGTATGAGATACCGTAAGAAACTCGGATAATAATCGGACCGTGTTGTTGTTGTTGGAAGTACGACATTACCTCAATGCGATCATAGGTGCAGATGTGTTCGGCCAGTTGGCAGGCCACTTGGGACATGAGGATCTAGGGAATGGCAGTGGTCTTATTGACGTATGATGCCGTAAAAAACTCGAATAAACGGACCATGTGCTAGGTAGGACGTTGGAGTTGCCTCTCCTAGTAAGGTCTGGCGTTTTTTCCCTTTCTTTTTTATCTGTCTCGGAGGCGGGTTTTTTGGTGTGTTTTCCACCCTTATTCCAGAGGAGGAAATTTGGGACTACCTGGTACATGGTCCGTTTATTCGAGTTTTTACGGTATATTCATGCTAACACATTGCTATATATGGCAGTCTCAGACGCGTCTATAGACTAGCAAACAAGCAAGACAGCAATTCTCTTTGTCTCTCTCTCTCTTTGATTAGTCCCACTACTTTACGCTTCAACTCTGGCCTCTTCGGTGTGACCTCCGACACGTGTTCCATGAGGTCCGTTTTGAGCTTGTAGTACGGGGGTGCCGGAGATTAGTGTTGTAGATATTATTCAGCAGACAATATCAAAATTGTGGGAATGCGGGGAGAAGGTAAGCATCACAATGTTTCAAGGGGGAGAAAAGCTTGATTCTATGGGTGGGGACCGTTTTGATAGGACTGGAAAGTGAATTGGGCTAGCTTTTAACCTGCGATTCATGAAATAAGAGCAGAGTTGTAACTCAACGGTCCGAAAAAAATAAAAAATGCTATTATGAGGTTTCAATAGTCCATGTGGATGTGTTAAAATTTAACCCGGCCTTTCAGATCTTCCAGAGGAGTGATGTTTGGGGGAAAGTTTCTCTAAAGTCTTTTTCATTTTCTCGGGCCTCTTTATTCCTCCTGTTGATGAGTCGGCGGGTCATAAAGTCTCGATTAAAGGGATAGGGACGGGATTTCCCGCTGAGGGATATAAAGAATTGGTAGATAGGAGATACCGGTCTTGCTAATGGTGAGAATAATTCCGTGGCATTAGATGTCGGTGAAGACAGAGCAGAAGCATTCCTCAAGCAACTGTCAAGAAATACTGAAACTGATACGGGTAGTGCCTAATCTGCTTTGCATGTTTCACCCTAATTTAACTACCTAGCATATAGTCCGGCTGTTCGCGTTCCTATACTCGAGTATTCTACTCCTCAAGTTTATGCCGGTAAATGTGAAGGTGCGGGGCGTGAAAATTTTCATCAGTTCATGATATTTTACATTTGTGCTCGGTTTTGCTCTCCTCAGGACCTTGAAGAGGAGGTACCGGTACTTTTACAGTGACTTCCCCTGTGATAGACAACGTAGGTAATCTCTGGAAGCAAGTGAGCAAGAGGAGGGTCGGGATGCTATTGATGGAGAGCGAACTGGTGTATATAGGGCTAATTGGTATTACTCCGAGGTGCCTCCCGTTCTGAGCGTTTCTGCAATGTAGCTAACTAGGACAGAGGATGCTCGCTCATTTCCCCCTCTCACACCCCCCCCCTTCCCCTCAATCTCTATTCTCACGATGCTAGTGAAGGATGGTAATATCCTTCCTCCTCTGGTTCCAGGCACACTTTAGGTGTAAGGTTCACCGATCGTTCTGTCATCTTTTGCTCTTGTAATGGTCTCGTGATAATATTATTATGGTGGTGTTAGCGGTATCCAGCCCTGGGGTCTAAAATGAGTTTTTCGGGTGCCAAGTTTTGAGTAGATCTGCCAGATTTGTATGCAAGTAATGCAGCAAATTCTCGAACAACGTAGAAAGGCGATGCAGTATCACCCCGGCTTTCAGTCCCAACGGCATTGCTGTCCGGGGCTAGCCAACCCAGCGCCGAGGCCCCACCTATCCCCACAGCGCATCTAGAAAGTGCCGCCAAAGAGGCCTTACACACTCCGGGGCCAGAAAACTTGCAGGAACGTTTTTCAAGCCCGGGAGGAATGCCTCTATTGTGTGGGTAGCTCTGTGATTTATATCAACTTAGCTATGATTCCTCTTGATATGCTTCGTTCATTCGGCCGTTAGATAAAGTGGTTATCAGGGGTTGATCGCATTTGTTACCGGTATGGGGCTGCCATCGTGGGGAAGAGGGAGGGTACGAGTTTGGTTTAGCCCAGCACTTCCCCTCTGATGACAGGCACCCCATGGCCCCAGATTTCACTCTACCGGATCCCCCGTTGTCCCGGATGAAGTTCTCTAGATTCTGAATTTTTTTGCCCTAAAACCTAACCCGTTGTCCCAGAGAATTCGCTATCCCGGACAGATTCCTTGGATTTTTTTTGATTTTTTGGCCATCTGGGACAGCGAGGCACCACTGCGTCCCATGATCCATCAGGTGCTGCCTCTAAGAGATCTCCTTAAGGAAATGACGGGATCTGGGGAGCATCCTTCCTTAACTGGAAATAAATTACCAGGGCTTCTGACTGAGACATACTTGTATTCCACCGATTTCTCGGGCGCACCGGACTGAGGGATACAAAATATTTCCTACCAAATTATTAGCGATATTCTACTTCATTATGCACATTATGTTGCCAGAGTGCATACACTCGCACCCGGCTATCCCGGACGGCCTGAATCCTAAGAATCTGTCCGGCATAGCGAGTGATCGGGGACAACAGGTCAGGCTTTGGTGCAAAGAAATTTAGAACTTGCTGAGATTCATACGAGACAGCGAGGTATCCGGATTATCGAGATCCGGGACGGCGAGGTGTGAGTGTATATCTTTTTATCGCGCAAACCAAAAGCTCAGTTAACATCAAGCAGAAATAGTGCAGCGTTATAGAAAGGTGAGCAAGGGACTGGGTCGCCCCTTCAGAGCAAATCTCGAACCCCGGAATGTTGGGCCTATGGTTTGATTTGGTTTTTTTTTTCGTCCTAATTCCTTGCGTGGATTTGGGTTAATGTCCCCATCCTTACTCCACACTGTTTTCCAGCTGCGCAAAATGCTTTAGTGGATTTTGAGAGGTGCACACCGATGTTGCTCTTCGTGCCCGCCAGTTCCAAAGGCTTCCAGAAATCTTAGAATTTCCTGGACCTGGAGGATCGGCAAGTGTGGGTGCTTAGAGGTGATGTGCACGATGGAGAGGGGTCCCACTGCTGCCGTGAACTACCCCCTTGGAGTATCGTTCCGCAGACACAACCAATGATAGGCGTTGCTTATGTATAGTTCTGTAAATAAGTAGCTAAGAGTATGTATTCAATACTCGTACCTGTAGGTGCTCACAGCGAGAGTAATGGTTGGCTCTTCAAATCAACCGGCTCAAAGAAGTTGGTGAAGTAAACAAATCATGGGGGACCCTCGCTGATGCCCTGGGAACGATCCAGGCAGATACCTGTAATGCTCACTCCACCCCCAAACCCTCTCTCCGCTTGAAAGTCGTGTCAAGAGCCTCCGAGGGGTTCATCTCTTAACCGCGGTAAGAATCGAATTGTGCCACCTTGGGCTCTTTGTGATACACACCAGAAATGCTACCGGTACCGTAGATGATGCCCACCCTAGACCACCCTTCTCCCCCTCCTGCTCCTTGGATTGAGATGGTGAAGTGTCCGGGAAGAGAAGGTGGCTGTCATACGCACTTTTGTTCGGTCGGCAGCCGTGCATTAGCCAGTTGAAATTCGCTTTGATGCAGGGGTAAGTCATTGGACTTCCCATTGGTTTACACATACTGGGGTCGGGATTCTATGCTTGTGACATACAGCCACACCCGGCCCCCCGGATGGCCAGAACCTCTGAATTTCGTCTGGTGCTCATGTCGTTGGGAGTGACATGCCAAGACATGGGTAGGGAAAAGGGACAGCAGGGGAAGAAAGTCCGTGATTGCACGGGATAGATTTGTCTCTGCCAATATCAGAACTTTTTATTTTATGCAATCCAGTTAAGTCTCCTATAATATGGTTTTTCCTTTCAATCCCCACTTTCGAAATTATTTGCCATGTTGCGCACGCTCCCTCAGTCGCCATTGCAGTTCACTCGCTACCTGTTCGAAAGTATGAAGAAACTTGACATCGACCCTGACAATATAGTCACGCCCCGCTCCCCGGGCTCTTGGTGTTTTGGATGCCTCGCTGTCCGGTACTTGTCCCAGGCAAGAAGTACCTGAACATAGGGTGGGGTAAGTACCACTTTGGGTAATTCTCACCAAAATTTCCCCCTGTTACCGGTGGACACTGACCTCTAAGATATGTCTTACCTCCGAAATATCCCTGAAATATCCCTGTATTATCCCTGTTTTCCGTCCAAATGTTCAGGTACTTCTTGCCTGGGACAAGTATAAACCTTCGCCAATGGCTTTGCCGCCTTCTAGATGTGCTAGTACAGTACTGTGGGGTGGCCGGCTTGAAGTTGGCTCACCTCTTGCACAGAGTGCTTTAGTGGCCATGAGCTGGTTCGGAGATTTCTCTTTTTGTTAGCTACGAATAAAACCCCTATTGAATGTGAGTCCCAAATTTCTTCGCCAAAACCTGACCCGTTGTCTTGTACTGTCCACCCGTTGTACCTGGCAGGTTATTTAGACTTTTGGCAGTCAGAGATCAGGGGTGCGACTGTACCTACAAATTAATTACTCAAGCCACAAAAAACGGCGATTAACCCCTCCTGGGACCGAGGCAGCAAGGGTAGTGTCGGTAGAACATCGGAGGGAAGATATTGTATGGTAAATGCTTTAAGGGGAGCAACCCCTCTGTGTTCATCATTGGTTGCCAGGGGTAGGAAAACCTACAACCAAACTAGTTTGTCACCCAATCCCGGTATTGTTCTCGTCCTTTCTTCCTCGTTTCCCCTTTTTAGGAATAGTGGGGATACCATTCAACAGCATAAGTTGTATAAGAATGGGGGACAAAGTGTATTAAAATTCCGTACGAATCTAAATACCCTTGCTTCCTAGTCCAAGGGGTGCTTTTATGAGAATTGGATGCTGCCTGAGGGGTTTCTACAGTTTAGGGAGGTATCTAGTTGAGCGAGGGCTAGGACACCGAGGCTTAGGTGTAGAGTCCTGTGATGTTTTATCCTTCGTGTGGGGGGGTTAGTAGTAGGTACAATGCTAGGGGGAGCAATAGGAGGGGGGAGAGGAGATGAGAGGGGGTTATGGGGGAGGCAAGTGACCTGCATGAAGTTGTCGCGGCGGCGCCGAGCAATTGGAGCGACAGACCGGGCAGAATTGCGTGAAGCTAGCTGGGCTCTCGGGCATTCTTACCGTTGCGTGCTAGGAGCGTAGGGATAGAAGAGATACCGTAGCTTGTCACTATGGACGGGATCACGCAGACGCACCTTCCCTACCCCTTTCCTATCTATTATCGTGGGAACTCCAATCAACACCTAGCCTGGCCGTCCCTAAAGGAGCTACTGTTACTCTGGGCGAGAGAGTTCACATATAAGAAGTCAATGGCCCAAATTCCCATTCTGCTCCCTCTCTTTTTTCCCTTATTCCTTCCTTCCCTTTCTAACCCCAACCTCAATTCTACCTTTGAGTTCCGAGAGGCTATTGGGAAGGATTCGCCGGAAGAGAATGAGTTCCAAAATATATGAGATCAGGGGGGGCATGGAAACCCCCCCGTGCGAAGAGAGTCATGATCTCGATGAGAAACATGATCTCGACGAGAAACACGAGGCGAAGGATGAAATCGATAGTATTGTGTCTGAGCCCGAGTGGGATCCCTACGTCCCATTTGATATCGTCGAAGGAGCTCCGGAAGAAACTCACTCACAGATTCTCACTATTCGTGCGATTATGGTTGGGTGTATCTTGGGAGGGCTGGTCAATGCCTCCAACGTTTATCTAGGTGAGTGAGGATACGTCCCTTCCAGGACAAACAATCGGAAGGGGAGACAAATGTAGACTGACGTTGTGATGAAACAAAAAAGGTCTCAAAGTTGGGTTCACCTTTTCGGGGAGTTTGCTCGGGGCTGTCTTTGGCTTTGCTATCTTGAGAATATTTAGCAAGACCTTCAGTCAGGACTTCCCCATCCTCGGTGGCTCGTTCGGGCCCAAGGAGAATTCCATCGTTCAAACCACTGCTAGTGCTGCCGGCGGCCTTGGTGGTATCTTTGTGACCGCCATCCCGGCTCTATATCAATTGAAACTACTCAAGGACCCTGTGTCGGACTTTCCCCGTCTGCTCACTTTCACCATTGTCTCGGCATATTATGGATTGTTTTTTGCTACTCCTTGTATGTTTGTTCTCTTCGCTTCATGGGGATATTAGCTGACTGGGGTGTAAAAGTACGAAAGTTTTTCATCATCTATACTGCGAGAGAATTGAGGCTCCTCTTCCCCACCCCGACCGCAGTGGCAATGGCCATCCGCGCTATGCATTCTATATCTAGATCTGCAGCGAGTGCTTCGAAGAGGAAAATTAGGGCACTAGCTATCACATTTTTCACTACCATTGCCTTCCGTGTCGGGTCTTCTTATGTCCCCGGTGTGCTATGGGATTGGCATTTCTTCAGTTGGTTCTTTGTCTGGTCTGGGTATTCAAACCAGGCTCTTGCCGTAGAGAACTGGGGATGGGTCTTTGAATGGACTCCTGCATTAATCGGAAGTGGAATGCTTGTTGGTCTTAACACTGCTATTTCGTTCTTTGCTGGTTCCGTCCTTGCTTGGGGTGCGCTCCCCGACTATCCTTGCATGCTGGGTAAATTATCTAACGGAGGTTAGGTATCATTGGACCTACTCTCGTATCCAAGGGCATGGCATACGGTATTCAAATATTTTCGGAGGGAGATCCAGGGTACGACAAGTGGAAGGATTTAGTTAGCTTCAACTCTTTCAACCTGAAGGATCCTATCAACCATCCTTCCCCTCGTTACTGGCTTCTCTGGCCGTATGTATCCCATTGTAGCGCCTCGGATCCCCATAGCTAATGATCAATAGTGGTGTGCTTGTTATGATTGCTGCATCCTTCGCCGAACTTTTCGTGCAATACAAATTAATCTGGTTTGCTTTCAGGTCAGCCTGGAAGGCAATTGCAATGGGCCTCAACTCGGGCGTAAGCAAATGCGGTAGAAAGAGCTCATTCCTCGAAAAACACTCCCAGATTGAGATGGAGCACATGGTTGAAGACCCCGCATCAGAGGAGGACCAGGTTAAACTCTGGCAATGGGGCCCTGCACTAATCGTCACTATCATTGCAACATGCATTGTCCTTGGCCTACAATATCGCATGAACGTTGGCATGTCGCTTCTCTCCGTTCTGCTTGGTTTCCTATTCTCGTTCTTGGTGATTCAGTGCACAGGAGTAACGGATGCTACTCCGTTGACCACGGCTGCGAAGGCCTCCCAGATTATCCTCGGCGGTGCATCTTCGGGCGCTGGTCTCCCTCAAGCTGCTGCTGAAAGACTAAATCTTATCGGAGGAGCCATCGCGTCGGGAGCTGCATCCCAAAGTACAGATCTCACGTCCGACTTCAGGCTTGGCTTCCTCCTCCGCACCCCACCAATTCTGCAATGGTATGCCCAAGCAATAGGTTCCGTAGTCGCAATGTTCATGTCCCCAAGCATGTTCCTCTTGTTCATGAAGGCCTACCCCTGCGTTATTAATCTCGAAGCCGAGACATGCACCTTTTCCGCCCCGTCAGCCGCAGCCTGGCGCGCCGTTGCAGTCGCCGCCACAAACCCAACCCTACCGATCCCAAAATCCTCCGTCATCTTCTCTGTCCTCTTTGCCATCCTAGCAGTGGTCGTGGTTGTTGCAAGGCACAACTTCCTGACAGGGCACCGTGAGAGGTACCGCGCATACGTACCCAACTTTATGGCCATGGGTCTCGCTTTCGTCCTTCCGCAAACACATTTATCTACTGCTATGGCGGCTGGAGCTATCGTTGCTCACGTCTGGTCCAGGAGGAATCCTGCCACCTTTGATATGTTTGGGTACACTATTGCCGCGGGAATGATGGCCGGTGAAGGGTTTGGCGGGGTGATTAATGCTATTTTTGAGATCGCAGGGTACGGTTCTAGTAAGTATGGGCTTGCTACTGGGTGTCCTGGAGACTTGTTTTGTGGTTAGGTTCGGTGTTTTTTTGCTGGTTTTACTCGTTGGGCCCTGGAATATGGTTCGATGATGACGATATGGCTTTACGATCATTTACGTGTGGAGTTTTCTGTTGTATAAGGCGATTGTTTTGTGTGGCAAGCCGTGGTTGCAATATTTGATAAGCAATATAGAATATGATAGGATACGGTATAAGCTTTCCAGAAAAGTGGTCTTCACGAATCGTAAGAACTCGTACAAAGGGACTATGTGCTAGTGGCCCAAAATTTCCTCCCTGGAAAAGGGGATAGCGAATACGCCAAAAAAACCAACTTTCCGAAACAGAAAAGAAAAGAAAAGAAGGGAAAAGAAAAGAAAAAGAACACTAGACCTTAGCACGAGAGGCAAGGCCCGATTATTGGAGCTCTCACGGCAGTTTGTTGAGCTATTTCCGTCCGTTTTTAACTAAGGTTTCGCCGTCCCCGATCACAAGGGCAACTCAGAGACCTACCGGTACGATATACAAATCCACAAAACCAGGGAAAGGAGCTGGTTGGTTGGGAGTCCAAGAATAGTTTCCAATACTCCACCAGCCTGCCTGCCCGATTAGAAACCATCACCTACCCCACACCCACCCACACGTGCTCTATCTAATGCGCCATGATATCTTATCATTTTAATTCCCCTCTCTGAAACCGACTATTATTATCAAAGCACTAGATCAAAGTGTCCTTTTCTTTTCTTTTCTTTTCCCCTTTTTTTCCCTTTTTATACGCCAAAAAAGCATCTATTTTCACTTTCGCCCTACTCCGAAGCCACGGACGCCTGTGAAAGTTGACCAAAAGTTTCTTAATACGTTATCCAACCAATGGATAACGTGGAAGGTTTCATGGAACTGCCAAAAATTGTGAAAGGGGTGGGGGGGGGGGGGTGTCGGTCGAGTTGGTAGTGGTGGTGGTGGTGGTTGTGGT
>Ga0307513_10002123_pt1 | contig 27820 bp, 30 predicted proteins | sample 15_EM_MG_FD_202174 | JGI IMG/M metagenome (GOLD analysis project Ga0307513, IMG submission 202174) | Populus trichocarpa ectomycorrhiza microbial communities from riparian zone in the Pacific Northwest, United States - 15_EM | ecosystem: Host-associated > Plants > Roots > Unclassified | place... | reverse complement strand
TGAGGGAAACAACAAACCCTCCTGGGTGAGGCAACACCAATGTCTAGCACAATGTTCATTTATTCATTCAAGTTCTCATAGTAATTAACAGGAGAAGTAAAGGCGAATGCCGCAATTGCTCCGCCTTCTGGCATAGACCTAATAACAACACCCTTCCACCACAATATCTTGATAGCGGTAATCCAGTGCTCATGTTACACTATTGACCACGTCCCCCCCCCGAGATCCCGGAGACAAACTCCCTATCTTTCAAGCTAAGGTGCTGTCGGGGGATTGATTGCTTGAGGGTGAGAGTGGGTGATAAGTGCCACTGAGGGTCCTCAGTAGCAGGTGCGCACTCCTTGAGAACAGGTAAGACAGTAACATAATGACCTTAAAACTTTCGTGAAACTTGCAGCTTGCGTACAATACCAGTAGACCCGGGGTGGTAGTATAGTACCACCATAGTTGCCCCTCCACCAAATATCCGCCCCCTAGAGAGATCAGCTAATATAGGACACAACAGCCACAGCGAGTGAGCAAAGGTCTTGGAAATTACCCCCTTTCACACCATCAACAGGCAAAGTCCGCACTTTTCAATTGTGCCATTGGTAGCTGGTGGAAAACCGCATCCCCTTTCTTATCCCCCAAACTCGCAATTAAAGGTCATCACTATCAGCAACCCGCCCAGGCAGCCGCCCCAGCGATGCCCCATAACAGTGCCCCAATCTTTGAAAAACTGTGACGTGATGAGGAGGAATGGGAGGGCTCTGTGTCTAGACGAATTAAGAGTTGTCGGATAGTTGATCCGCCCAAGAGAGGAGACGACGACGAACACGTAGAGAAGAGAGATTCGAGACCGAGAAGGCAGCACAGGGGAGCTGGGGGTGGACCGTTTTGCTGGCCCCGGGACGGCAAGGTGGGATGAGCTTCGTGGGCTTTAATGCACCGTGATCTAGAAGTTTTTTGTTTTTTGGGCCCCTTTCTAAATGCAATAGATTCTCGTAGTTTCAATGATACAATAGTCTGTCGAACACATTCCAAACCTCCATCCTCCCCATCCCAATCTCAGACCTACCCGTCATAAATTATCACTCGAACTTTATGGCCAATATGGAGATCGTTTGGTAACCAGACAGAGGCCAAAACACACCAAAAATGTAAGGCTTTCCTGCTATTATATTATTTCCAAAGACATCTGGAAACTTAGCTTTGGAGGAGTTTAAAAAAATATATAGTATATTTGGAGTATAATATATATTTATTTGGTTTTTTTATCTGGAGTTTGTAGAGAGCTGTGAGCACATGAACTGAGTAAGGTGAGTTGTGATCCATCTTTCCCATACAAAAGCCCCGGCCTTGGCAGATGCCTTGAGGGAAAGGACATTCCACTCTTCACTACTCTAGGAGAATTGGAAGGAAAATCCCACACTATTTTGTGTGGGCGCTATTATAGTAAATTACTTTTTTAATTTTTTTCCATGATGTTTCCACCTATGGCGGTTGGGCAAGATATTATAGCCCGAAAGCCAGCAGTTTTGGTGTGTTCCGGCCTCTGTCTGGTTACCAAACGACCCCAATTGTCGCTCTCGTACGTACAGTACAAGTACAGTACAGTACTGTTGATAATACTGCATAGGATGGGATGGGATGGGGGGATTACAGTACAAAACGACTCAACTCACAACTGCACGGCTGGTCCAGTATCCTGGACCAAATTCTTGCGTAATAGCCCCCCCAAAACCATCCCTTCATGGACCTTCCACAAATTAGTAGTGTCCTAAATTAGCTATGATCGTGTTCTTGTTCTCTCGTTTCTTCGTAGACTTTGTCAGAAGTTTGGTGGTTCGGGATGGGAGCTGTTGGGGAGGGGGGGTTGACCTCCGCAGGAGCTCGACATATCATCGTGTTCGTACAGTACTCGAGTACATCGTTAGGACGTATTTTCTTTCTTGTCGCTCTCTGACTTGCTGTCGACGCAGTGCTTTCTAGAGTTCCAGATACTTGCTGGCACTTCTTCCGTTCTAAGCCATCGTGCGGCGCCATAGCTAGACGTTCTGGGTTGAAAGAACTTGTAATAATGTAATTATTCCCATCGGGTTAAGGTACCAGCACTTTTGCTAACATGGGCCTCGGAGGTGTTACAATGGTAGCCGGCAAAACCGGTAGTCTACTTGTGATATGCGGGTACATTCTGCAACCTTGCCCTCCGCCTAACGACGTACTAACCTCCCAAACCCCCTTTCTTCACGAGACCGTCGAATCTTCTATCCATTGGCCCCCCTCTCAACCGTTACCTACCCATAATTCTCATCAAACTCCTCTTCCTCCTCCTCACCAACAACAACCACTTCCCTCTTTTTAACCAACCCTTCCCGATCCATCGGGCAAGTACTCCGAATCTTCAGCCACGGTGCAATACACTCCAAGTCAAAAGCATGCTTCCCCCGACACCCCAGCCGGACCACAAGCGGGAACTGGTCGTCTAGGAACCGCTCGCCACAGATCGGACACTCGTCCTCCGCCTTGAGCTTACTCTTCGGCACGCGGTCTAATGTGTCCAGGAACCCGTCCGGGACGCCGTCCACCGGTTCGTGCGATGTGGCGGAGGAGAGGAGTTGTGTGACGATTAGCGCGAGAGTGGCGGTTGGGTTGGAGTCTGGGTTGGATTGGTAGGCGGCGGCGAGGGTCGTGAAGAGGTTTGAGGTTGTGGATCCGTTGGGGGGGTCGGTAGTCGCAGTTGCGCCAGTGGTGGAGGAGGTAGTGGTGGTAGGGAGGGTGGAGAAGAATTCTGAAAAATCAATGTTCAAGCGGGGAGGGCGGGTGCTTTGGGGTTGGACATTATGTTCATCTATACGGATGGGTTAGTTGGTGGAACATCGGTGGGGTATCATACGAAGTGGAAGGACGGGGCTGAGCTTACCTTCGTAGCTCGCCATTTTGATGCTGGAATTTCCTGTTCGCTGTGAATGTAAATGTTGGACGGATGGTAGGAGTGGCAAGCTGAGCAAATTTCGAGCCCAGGTTTACAAGTAGTTCAAAGCCGGGGCTGACGGATATGGATGTACGGTAATCTTATTTTGTGGAAGCAAGGGGGGGGTTCCCTCAGCTCGGGTACGGGTCCGACCGCTCTCAGGGTCTTTCGAAGGTGATCCCTCCGTTTGAAGACAGGAGGTCACAAGGTCATCGTTGACATTCATCAAGTCGTTATCATATATCGGAGCTGTGCTGTGGCTGGGTTTCTTTTGGTGGGGCATGATAACCTACAGTTCTTACAGCCCTAGAGCACCATTCAGGCCCAGCTCGTCTCTTATTTAGCAGGTATCTAAACAGAATGCACCTCGCAGCCCCAGATTACGGTGATCTCAAATGTATGGGCCAAAATACTGTATTTACCAAGTACAACAAACCGTGAGACTGTATGCTAACAGGTACCCCGCCATGCTCCCCTCCTGACCTCACTGCAACCTCAGGATCCTAACCTCAAGCTCAAGCCAAAGTGAACTCACGCTCCAAGCCGTATATTCATGTGAACCATACAATAACTTTTTCGACAAGCATCAACAGCAAACAAAACGTCACCCATGCCATCAAAACTCGAAAGGGAAGAATAAAGGGGAAATATTAGAGAAGGAGCAAAAAAAATACGTCACGTTGGAAACCAACAATTAAAGAGTATGGACATGAGGTAAACACTTATCCCCAAATACAATGAAAAACCACCCACTCCGTTCAACATGAGAACTATCTATTTTTTATCGCTCCCCCCCTCCATCAATACCCCCTGACCGATACCGAACCGACCCAACCTCCAGCACCACAGCCAACCGACCTCATCCCTAAAACAAAACACCAAAAGATTACCAACCTCCACTAGGATATTATGACCCGATACAGTGAGCAAATTAGGCACCGTCGTCGCCATTACCATAGCGACGCCCACGCCCGTTAGAATCTCCATTCTTGACGAGGCCAAGGATTATCTCTTTGGCCTTTTCGACACCCTCCTCGCTTCCACGTATGACAATCGGCTCGCCGACATCCTGGCTACGGGGAACAGTGATGCGGCAACCAGTATCACGACGGATCTCCCCCACCTGACTTCCACCTGGCCCAATGATCAGGCGGAACTTGGAAGAGTCCGGCAAGATAAGGTATCCTACAAATGACTGCTGTTCCGCCAATTCGACAGCCTTCGCGATCTCGGCCTTTGCTTTCGCAATTTGCTCTAGCTTCCCTTTGATAAGCAATGGGAAGTCCCCCTCTGTACCACCCTGGTTATCTGATTCCACAACTTCCCAAGTAAAGCGTTGTGAGGCGTCTTCCTCGCTGTCAGTGATCAAAGGCAAAGAGTCATTAAGATCAGGCGTCCGCTCTTCAGGCTTCGGGGGGGGCTGCTGTCCATTGTAATCGACAGAAACCTTAAAATCTCGTTGGAGGCGACGGACAAACTGGCCACCATCGACAACGACGTGGTACAGACGAGCGGGGATCCCGACTGTCTCACTTTCAGGTTCCTTGACCATTTCGAGGATATGGTCCTTGGCCTTATCAACGTCCTCGGCGATACCAGTGATCTTGATATCAGGGTTGGTATTGGTTTGACCAGGCTCCCGTCGGGGAATATCGATGGTAACCCTGAATTTGGCTTCCAACTCCTTGCGAATGCTTCCCTCACGTCCAATGAGATGCCCATGCTTTTCGGGTGCAACTTCGACGCTCCCGGTGATCTGGTTCTTTTTTTGCTCTACGATATTCTCAATCGCGGCGACGATCTTATCAACAACTACAGAGCTTCCTTGAACAATGATCTCGCTGTTCTCGGAGTCCTGGTTCGGGAAGCGTACAGTGCGGGCAAGCGCCTGTTTATCATCAGGGCCACCAGCACTAACAACGATCTCCCTGAGAGTTTGACCTATACGCAATTAGTAACCCACCAAATCCGTACATTCAGAGCATCATACCTCCCGGGCCGATCAAAGAACGGTGGTACTTCTTCTCGACACTAATACTTCGCTGCGTTGTCTGTTCCGCCTCTTTGACGATCCTAGACAAGATTGTTGTGGCATTCTTGACCTCGTCTTGAGTTCCACGAATCTTGATTATGGCCTGTTCGTCCTTCTCCACAGCGTCGCGTTGTGGGATATCAAGCCTGATACTCGAATCGTCCCTGAGTTGCTTGATCTCCTTGGAGGCATTCCTGAACATGAACTCAAGTCCCCGACCTGTTATAGGGATGGTGGCAGTGAAGCTCTTGTCCTTCTCATACTCCAATAACGCAAGAATCTCGGCACGTGCCTTGCTCACACCATCCTTGCCACCTTTGACAATGACTTCGTTCGCATCCTGCTTAGCGGGAACGTCGGCGCTATCGGCATCCTTCTCTCTACCTGACCTGGGAAACATAATACGAACACCATATCTTGTCTCCAACTTGCGAACCGAACCTCCCCCGGACCCGATGATGGTAGAATGGAACTCTTGAGGAATCTTGAGGCGTTCGATGGCTCTGTCCAAGTGCTCCTTGATTTGTGAGTCGAGCTTTCTCTTGGCCGCATTCACAGCAACCTGAATGCCCTTAATCTCACCCTGCCCCTCTTTGAGATCGATCCCCACCCCAAGTTCAGCCCTCAGTTTATTGACATTAGCACCCTTTGTACCAATCAGCTGAGCAGTCAGTTGAGGAGGATAAGAAAATTGTTCGTTCACTATGGGGATATTCCCATCTTCGGGGATATCTGCAACAAATTTCTGGATGGCCACGGCTAAATTATCAACATTCGCCTTAGCTCCACGGATAGTGATCTTATCCTCACCGCCTGGCAAAGCAGCTACTGCTGGCTTTCCGGGCCGTGCTTTCGGCGCACCAAAATGTACATGAGCGGAGGTTGGGTTCAGAGCATTAAGAGTGGTGTTTTCCTCTCCCTGGACCTTAGCGTGAAAAGCATGTGAAATAGTAATAATCTTCTCCACAACATCAAATTTCTGAGCCTCGACCAGCGACAAAATATGCTCCTTAACTTCCTCAAGTGACTTGGAAATCTCTTCAGGATCCTGGGAAGGCCCATCATAGATCAAAACAATCTCCCCTTCCCCCGCGTCTTCCGGAAGTAGTAGACCAAGCCCGAGGAATTTATCAGTAATCCTTTTCACACCTCGGCCGTCCTTCCCAACAATTAACTTGTGATGCAGAGGCTCAACCTCAAATCGCAAGACATGGCCTGGTGTTAGTGTGCTGTAGAGTTCCTGGATCTTAGCTTTCGCGCCACTAACACCATCCATCAGCCTTCCGATAATACGAATAACACATGGCTTATTAAGGTCATATAGCTCGTCACCGGACGGGGCCGTAATCTCAAGATCAAACTCGGACTGGAGCGATACCAATTCTCCCTTGGAATTAAGATAGCGAGTTATATCCCGCGCCTGGAGTTTGGGCCCACCGGGAGCGTTGGGGTAGGCCTTGCACACATCAATCGCAGCTTGTTGATAAATATTGGATGCCTTCAGGACCTCTTGGTAGCCTTGTGGGATTTTATCACTCGGCCCATAAACGATAAGGCTGTCAGCCTTGGCCCCCTCGGGTAGGATAACGGTACACCCAGTCTCGGCAAGAACCTGGTGTATCAGTTGGCCTCTGTTTGAAGTGAAGAAACAGTGCTTCGCCTTGTTGACCGGAACCAAGACGAAATGAAAGCCAGCCTTGAATTCTGCAACCTTGCGCTCAATCTCAGCACGAACCTCCTGGACCGCTCTCTTTTCACCAGTAATAATAATTGGGCCGGAAGGAGGGCTGAAAGGCTGACTCTTGGCCGAATAAAAGTAGTCAGGAACCTGCACTCTCTGAACCTTTGTCTCATACTCTTCGATGAACTGTCGGTGCGGACCTTGGATGAAGGGATATAATTCGCCAGGGATGTCAGGGATACGAGTAGTGACAGTGATGGTCTGCAAAATATTAGCCAACGAAGCCGTACGCAATGGACAGGCTAACTTACCTTCTCTGCAACGATCGCTTTGATCTTGTCGACAGCGATCTGAACACCGTATTCGTCTCCCTCGATTGTGATGTCGATTGTGTCCTCATCGTCGTACTCGGCAGCTGGTCCATCGGAAGCCTGCAGCCGCGGAACCTCAATCCGGGTAGCCGTCATGTTCTGCAATTCTTGCACTTTGGTCCCGCCTTTCCCGATAATGAGAGGTCTCACAATAGCTGGAATCTTGAGGGTGGCAGTTTTCTGACATCTAAATCAGCACCGAATCTCCAAGCCTAAGCCGCCCGCTCTCGTTCGTGAATCATACCTTAGCAGACATTTCCTTGTGAATTTCTCTGTTAGCCCTTTGCCTGTTGGCCTCGGTTCCAGATATAATAAAGACAGTAGTTTGCGTAGATGTCTGTTGCATTTCAATCTTGGTACTAGTGCTCCTCATAATATCCTTGACCAATTCGACAGGAGTCTTCCTCAGCTCGCTCATAGGCCTTTTCTGAGTCGGCAAGAGGTATATGGTAGACTGACCACTGGACCCCTGGACGGCCGGAGTGAAAGTACCAGTAGAAGTTCTCACAGATTCCCCATTACGCCCACTACCATTTGCCACAGGGGTAGCCATACCGGCCCCCCATCCGAAGGAAACGTGTGCGCGGGTAGGTTTACCGGGACCACCGCCGAGGGTAGGGAAAGCTTCATCGGAGGAAACATCGAGACTACGGGCCTTAGGCTTCTCATTCTGCTTTGGGGTTTTCTTCTCAGCCTTGGCAATGGGGGCATCAGTGACAGTGGCATCTTCATCCTTGATCTCGGAAGTGGCAGCCTCTTCCTGAGCAACGAGGGCGTGCTGTTGCATGAGCCTTTCGGCGGTGGAGAGTTCCTTGGAAGCCTCGACGGGGGTTCCGCCAATTGGAGCGACGGCGACAACCTGGAAGGCACTCTCCTCGACCGGAGTGGCACCACCAGTGCCGTTGATTTGTTCAGACATGGAGTTGGGGTTTAAAAATCGCTGTGGTGAGAAAGCCTTTCGAATACAGGTGGAAAGTATGGGTTTCCCCTCGCGGAGAACTAGGAATTCACAATTGAGAAAACGATTAGCCCAAGAAATTCCCACAAATACCTAAAGACAAGGGAAAAAAGTTGTCGTCGGATGGGAAAAGAGATACGATAAAGAAGCCCCGATAGCACTGATCATCAAATTCACTCTACCGGCACCTTCAAATCAAGCAACGCTCAGACAGAAAAAGAAAGGTAGGGGGAGCCCAGAAAGAATAAACGGTAGACTAGAACATCGAAGGCGGGAACAAAAGGAAATGGCTCGGATTACGAAACCCGAGGGACAACATCGTACCTGTCGATTCCGGATTCCTTGCAATAGGAGATGATGGCACAAGACAAAGCACAGAAGACCCTTCTGCTACACCACGTTTAAAAGGTAAGGGGGCGGGGAAGGAGAGAGAGGAGAGAAAGGGGGAGGGAGAAAGAGGATGAGAGTGAGAGAGCTATTGGGGGCAGAAAAAAGGGCAAGAGACCAGCGGACTGAGCTTTATGTTATTGGGGGAAGACATGAGAAAGAACACGGATGCTGACTTTGTCGAATGCCAAGAACGAGATGTTGAAAAAGGTCAAAAAGGACACGGGGTTAGTTTTCGAGCCCTTTTTTTTCTTTCCCTCCATCAACCCCACAAGGCTCGGCCTTAGCTGCTTTTTTTGGTGGGATGGCTGACCCGAAGTCCTAAGCCTCCAATATTCAATGCCGACTCGCATTGGACGTGATGCACCATCTGCCACAACCTCCCTTCCATCATCCTTTACCGTACCCTGCACGCCAATAAACCCCCGCATCGCCCACCCATTGAATGAATCTTCCCCAGGCTCGGGGTGGGCCAAGGCACAACGCCAAACCATACGAGCTTCCAGTTCCGATGGTTAGATTACACCGATGTCCACTGGGCACATATCGCGCCAACTCCAGGAAAACAGTTCAAAGCGCATACCGGTATACTACACGATAGCCTGATTTCTACAGTGGTTATAATACCTACAAGCAAAAACAATCGGAGGACGGCACATCAACCCGCGTGAAACCCACCGATCCAACAGCTAGCTTAAATGCAGAACCCACGATGCCCCCCACCATTTTTTCAACTACTTTCGCCAAGCACTATTCCAAAAGTACCAGAATTTAATACAGTGTCAAAGAAGCGAGGAAGAAAGAGAGAGAGAGAGAGAGAGAGAGAGAGAGAGAGAGATGTTTAAAAGAAAAATGATAGAACCTAGGATTTGGGATATAGGGAACAAGGGTTACTGAAAGCTGTTGAGAGAAGTAATAAACAGTAAAGCGTTAAGGGGGGAGGAAGAAAAGAAAAAGTGAATACAAGACAGAATGCGACCATACAAGTGGTACCAAGGATGCAAAGAATTAAGTTGCAGTCGCACAAGGCTAGCAATAAGTGCCATTATCCACGTCTGGCAGAGGACTTGAGTGGCCTCTTCAGCTCAGAAAGTAGATCATCAAGGTCAGCCCAGTTGTCGTCATTGGTTGCGAATTTACGATGACGGCGAGAGAAGGTATGCTGGAAATCAAAATGTCAGCACGGCTGCACGAGCAAACAAATAGACTAGCTCAAGAAATATACCTCCTCGAAATCCTCAAACTTCTCCCGGCAATTTTCGCAATATCCTGGACGACACTCTCTCTTAGCAGCAGCCTTACTGCTTTTCGCCTTCGCCTTTAACCTCCTCTCTTGTTCATTTCGATCCTCCCGCACAACCGCCCGCTGGTCCAAACAGGGTCTTCGCCTCTTGTCCATACCTCCTCCAGCTAGGTTCTGATTGTTTGCAGCAGCGTTGGTCAAATCCATCATACGTCTAGAAGTTGGAATTCCTTTGCTGTTTCCCACAAGGACTTTGCGGTTAAGCTCAATCATAGTTTTAGAAGTGCCTGCCCGCCGACCAGGTTGATCGGCAATAGAAGAAATCATCTGTGAGCGAATGGCAGAAGTAATGTTGGATGGTTGCACACCAGAAGCAACGGGTTCTCCGCCACGGTTCTTGTCTGGATAAGCGGAGGTAAAAGCAACCTCGTTGGCGGAGTGGACGTTAGTGCGCTTGGCGGGAATAATTGGCGGAACCTGAAACAGTCCGTCTTTGCCAATAACCCCACTACGGTTCAACCGACGTTCACTGTTGTTCATCTCAACAAGTGCATTTCGGCCAGCCTTTTTCACCAACTCCTCACGAGCATTAGCCTTGGTAACCCTCCCTCTCGATATCTCAAGCTCCTTCTGTCTCGTGCGTTCCATCTTCTCAATCTGCCTCTCCCGCTCCTTCTCTCTCTTCTGATGAACAGCTTCCTCGATAAACGGGCATTTCCCACCGCTGACACTCCGAAACTGCGGCCAATTCCCACACTCACGCTTTGCCACCTTTGCGTACTCCCTAACCATGATTGGACGGTTAACTCCCATCATGTCATGAATATATATAAAGTGCCCTTTAAAGTAAACGAGATCTGTGGCTGCCGCATTCGGGTCACGATCCGTAGGTCCATGGAGTCTCTCATTTCTTAATACGTGGGTGAGGTCCACGTTGGGAGCCCCAACGTGTGTTGCATGACCGATTTCCCGACCTTGGGTAGTAGTGGTAGCAGTTGATGTGACATCAAACATAACATTCATCATCCGTTGAAATTTCTCCAGAGCCCATATCTTCATCCGGTATTCCCTGGCCTTCAGTAATATGTCGCAATAAGCCTGCCGCGATGTTCCACGTGGGTCTTCTTGAGAACTAGATAACACAGTCAGTATCTAGAATATATATATATATACACATATATACCGAGGCATATAGTGAATGACTTACTGTTTAGAAGTGGAAAACTTCCGACTGGGTGTAGGTGCCTTGAAAGTAAAGTCCGCCTTTGGCACGCCGCCATCTAGTAAGGAGGGATTGATGGTAGCAGCATGGCTTCTCGAACCGGCTTGTGCCATAGTGGCACCCTCTGGAGGGATCGCTCTCGTTGTAACGACATGAGTAACCGAGTTAGAAAAGAAAAGCTCGAGCCTCTAAAAACGCGTCAATATTTGCAAGAGCCAGACGGTTGCCAACATGGGCAATCATATTTGACGGCAGGCACAAGCTATACACATACCGCTCCAAGATGTGAGAGTTGTTTTTGACATTTCTGCGCGATGTCCTCAGGAATATTCTCAAAGTAGAAAACGTATTCCGGGAACACCTTCTTATAATGCCGTTGCCAAGCGCGTACACTGTCGATATTGTTCTGCTCGGTGCCTCTCCCAGCACCCCTTCGCTGGGCCTGAGCATGACTGACGCCATTAAAGGTTGGCGGGTCACCGCCCGCTGCAGACCGACCAAGGACCCTCTTGCGAATTGGAGCAATTCTGGATTCGGCATTGGAGGCCCGAGCCGGTGCTCTGGCAGTGATCTCGGCAATTTGGTCCTTGGTGGTTGCTGCTGGTTGAGGGTACGACAAGTCACGCTGTGTTCGCTGACGTTTCGCTGCCGCGGCCGTGACGCTGTGGTATGGAGAGTTTACCGCGTTGGGTAGAGTTGTTAGTGGTGCCCTCCGTGACATTGCTGCCGGGGAGGGGGGATGGATAGAGACGGATGCCATGGAAGGGGAGAGATGAGATGGCCTCCAGAGTGGAGTTCACGCGAAGTTGAAAGCGCGAACTGCTGTGGATTGGCGAGAGTGAGAGAGAAAAAGCAGGTAGGTACCACCCCCCCCTTCCAGGTAGCAATAGAAGGATTGGTGGGCAGGGGGAAAAAGTTACACGACGTGCATCAACGTAATAATTTGTGGCGAGTGGTAGAGGAAGGGAACGTCACGACTGAAGACTGGGTGGGTGGTGAACTCGGTAGGAAAGGAGGGAGGTTGGTGGAGAAGTGGACTGTGGATAGGGTACAAGGGAAGAAAGGGTAAGCGTAAGAGTGAGGGGAGCCGTCTGTCAGTAAGCAACACTTGAGAAGCAACAGGCAATATAATACTGTAACTGTAACTGTAACAACTGTAACTGTAATTGTAACTGACTGACTGACTGACTGACTTGAGTCGGGGCGCAAACGAGGAGGGCTTGTGCTGGGGGGAGAGAGCGGCTTCAATAATAATAATATTATTATTATTATGCAAGAGGAGAGAGTACCATATCTGCGTGAACGAATAATAAAGCAATATTTCATCCCCCCAGAAGTAAACCTCCAAGCCTCTCGCCCCAAGTGCTGAGGCAAAATATCACGATGAAAAGGATCTCTCTCTCCCTCTTTCTCTCTCTCTCCGAGCACAGAACTTGATATTTTCAAAATTATGCCAAGTTACCTCTGTGTCCGCTATGGTGATTCCATTTCACCAAGTACTCGTAACTTATCCCCCGGTTGGCGGGGTGAATGGTTTGTGTTTTGAGGCGCTCCAGAAGGGACTGTTTGTTTAGGACAACAGTCAACACGTCCCCCAAGCGTCCCCCAAGCGACAGTCAATAAACACACAATGAAGGGCAGTCGGAAAGAAAAACAACGATAACCCCCTAAAAACTCGGCTTCCTCATCTCAACTCATCTGAACTCCTCCATCGACGACCCGGGGCACTTATTCAAGACCTCTTTGCCCTATTCTCACACAAGCACTACACGAAAGGGAGAAGAAGAAAAGAAAACTTTTCGTTAACCCTTTTTGCAAATCATTGACGCCTGATCACGTGATAGATTAAGGGTAAAATTCCACTTGCTCTGGACGCTGCGCGATAAAGACACGGGTGATTATATCATGCCGTTTGAGTAGATCGGGATATCCAGACCGACCAATGGAAAATTTCCGGAGAGCGATTGTGTCTTCTTTCTTCTTCTTCTTTCTTCTTCTTCTTCTCCTTCTTCTCCTTCTTTTCTTTCTCTCTAATTACCGTATAGTATTATAGTTCCGCATCCTCGGGATTCGGAGAGTGCTGGGCTGGATGCTGCCTGCATTCATATCCCGAGAGACGCAAGTAAATTTACCCTACCGAAGGAGAACGCAAGCTACCGTAGGCCTCTGATCCTCTTTGGCAACTGGATGAGGCCCAAATTAGTAGGATAGGATATGTAGACCAGCGGTCCCAAGGCTCCCTTCCCGAACGCTGCCCTACCTGTGGTGCGCAGCCGAGTATCATACGGCTTCCGGGGCTGATGCAGTGAAAGTGACGCCTGCTCAATCATTCCACTTGGGTACTGGTGGGTCGAACTATCATAGAAATCGATATCGTGATCGTGCTTCACCGGTACTCGCAATGCCAAAGCGTTTTTGAGAAAATGGGCTGCTATTGCGTGCTGCCAAAATTTGTCACTTTTCTCTCGAATCGGGATGGGATGGCATGCAATGTGGTAATTAGCAGTTCCTTTTAAAAAAACAACTCCGACGCCGCGAGTACCGGCAGCCGGTAGATCGCTGCTCACTGCAGGCAAAAAGTATTCCAAATTTTCAAACCCAAATACCAGTACAGTAAGCCAATTACCGGTAACTTTATCACTCGAACCTTTGCACTGCCTCCATCTGTCAGACCGGGTCAGAATCACCAAATATCACCCACCACCCCACTTTTTCTATCATAATTCCAAATATCATAAATTAATGATGACCTCACCGCCAAGCCACCCCACCACAAGTTCCCCCTCCAACTTTACTCGAGTATAATGTCATCTCACAGTACTCACGTCGCCGGATTGATGATGCGTTTCCCAATAGGGGAAAGTCGGTGGCAAGGAGGAGACAAGCGTAATTAGATAATCATGAAAACATAATTCTGGAAGTACCGGAGCTACCTGCACTACAAAATAAACTACAACTGACACAGTCTGAGGCTCTGGCTGATCAACTGTTTTGTTCTAAATAGGGGAAAGAGAAAGATTCAATCGTGCTAAAGGATTTATCTAAGGCTTCAGGAAGTTCCACCTCCACAATAAATATCCTATTATTCCCGGTCTAGTAAATCCCATGCCTAAGAAATGTTGAGACTGAGAGGAGATGCAACTCATTTGGTGCCTGTGACTCGTATGTAGAGTAAGCACTTCTGAATCCAGATCTTATGAAGAATTTGAGATATACTAACCCGCTAAGCATCAAAGTTGTTGTTTCCCCCATGGAGAATACAGCGTTGTAGCTTTTCATAGAAGGAACTACAGCGCCTATCTATCAACTCTTGAGGGTATTCAAGCCATGTTTTCTGCAATATTTGCTTGGCTTGATGAACAGTAGTTTGGCTTGCGCCGGTAAACTGAAATGTCGCAATTGCATTCTTATGATCACTCCAAACTGGTTCAATCTGGTTCAAGTCTGGAGACTTTGGTGGCCAGTCTAAGGTAATAATTCCCTTGGTCTGCCGGGTTACTGCATCAATCTTGGCGGCAGTTTGATGGGCTGGTGCATTGTCTTCAACCAGATAAGTGACTGGCATACCCGTTGATGCTTGGAGTTGATTGATCCACGGGTATAGGAGAGGCTGTAAAATACGATCTCAATAGGACACCCAATTTATTCCTCCTTTGCTACGAAATTCAAGATGGTCCTGCTTGAATATCTGGTAGGCATTCCGCTTGCGGCGTTTGTGACGTCCAGTTCGACCTTCTTTTTTATTTTCTTGCTCAATACTGGCATTAATCTCCTCAAGGACCTCATGCTGCCAGCTGCCATCGATAGCAGCCTGGGCAATATTTTCCTCCTGCTTATCGTGCCAGATTTTGTTTTCATGAGACACAATAGCTTTAAATCGCTTCTTGTCCTCTTTCGTATCCTTCTCCCATATATGATATGGATCTCTCTGACCTAAACATATATTAGTTTATACTTTAGAGTGCTTGCCAGGATTTTCCTGTATTACAAAGTATCAGATTAAGGTGAACACGTGGATCTCGCAAACAGGTACCTCAGCTGAAAATCGGTGAAAGTATTTCCTTCAATAGCTACAAGATATACGAATAAATTGAAACGGTTAATAAAAGAATACTGACCAAGACATATAGCTCCCCAAAACATTACTCGTATAGTCCGCTCATGGTTCCGGTCGTGAATAGCCCATTCATGAGCATCGATCCCAACAGGCCTCGTAACATTCTGCTCCCGTCGTACAGAATTGAACTCTACCCACATCTCATCTGTGAAAACTATATGATTAATGAGAATGTGCAAAGCCATATGACAAAAGGCAAGGTGTGCTTCAATATGCTGTGGAGAGAGACAGGGCTTATGCGTGGCCTTTCTTCGGAAGAGACCATGCTGGTCATGAAAAATATGCTCGAGGGTGGATCTTGCTGCTTTGATTCCAAGTTCTTTTGCAACATCTTCAAATGGCATCTGCCAATGATGCTCATCTTTTTGAGACAAGTCCCGAAGTGCGACAGACTCAGCACTTCCCTCCGGGAATTTCAAAGGTCTTCCTCCCCCGTGCATATCCCCAATACAGGCTAACACATCCTCAAACTCCTTTGCATTCGCCACACGTTCCTGTAGTTATTCATCTTCAAGTTAGTACTAACTCCTTGATTTCCTGTAAGAGCTAATAGATATTTTGGAGAATTTACCCACCTTCGCTCTTTTGACAAGCTCACTTGCCGTTCTCTTCTTTACCCCAACCTTTCCCTCAATTTGCTTGAAGGTTAATCCTCCATACCAATGCAGGCCTAAAATTACCCCTCGCATAACCAGAGGTACTCTTGGAGCTGCTCCTGGGCCCATAACTCTGGGAGGCATGTCGCAGGCTGGTGGATGAGGTACTCGCCCTAGACAGGAAGTATTTGGAAGATGGTGTTTTGAATTTGTATGGACACTCAGATACACTTGTGTCTGCAAGGTTCTCGTAAAGTCTTATGTATCATGAAATCTCGACGACCTCTGGCAGGGAGATTGCGAAGGTGGTTTATGGGGAATCTTTTTGAATATGCTCTAGGAATCTGCCTTTTCTGGATTAAAAAAAAATCTTTCAAAAAAGAGTTGTCGCTTTCTTGTTATCTGGGCCTGTGTTGATAGGAGTACCGAGTGTGTTGCGAGAACTTTGCTCATGCGAGTGCACAACGACACCCCCATCTCCGGCCATATATCCGGCAGATCATGGTATTAAGGCATACAATACAATGCCTATAATGAGTAAAGGTCAATATCAGTCTTGGAATCATGGAGTACTTTTCGGGTTGCTTGAAGGGCAATGAAATCCTCCTGACGTTGTCGTGTTATATCGCTTCCCGTTGATCCGGTACTTCCAGAATTATGTTTTCATGATTATCTAATGACACTTATCTCCTCCTTGCACCGACTTTCCCCTATTGGGAAACGCATCATCAATCCGGCGACGTGAGTACTCGTACTCGTATCATAAATGAGAAATGAGATGATACTGAGCTGTACCCTTGCCGTTACTGCACCAGTAAACCCCCCCGGACGCGCCCTCCCATCCTCCTGCTGGCAATCGCAGATGCGGCACCTCATTCGCAGCCTCCGTAGAACAAATACGAACTTCGCCTCACCCATCCCCAAGTATATAACAATACCCCGTCCACCCTCACTCCCGCTCCAATTCAACGCTCCCAGCAAGTTAATGGGCTCATACTTCAGCACTTCTACCGCCAACCAAACTACCAGCGAAATGTCCACAGACACAAACCTACTAGCCCAAAAATCTGACGACGAATGGCGTGCGATCCTATCCCCTGGTAATCCCCCCCCCCCTTCTCCTTCCCCTTCCCCCGCTAACTAACGTTACCTAGAACAATTCCGCGTCCTCCGCACCGGTGGCACCGAACGCCCCAACAGCGGGACCTACAACCACCACGCCTCCCCCGGAGTCTATACTTGCGCGGGCTGCAACGCACCGCTGTACAAGAGCACGAGCAAGTTCGACAGCGGATGCGGGTGGCCGGCCTTCTTCGAAGGTGTGCCGAGTGCTATTAATCGCAGGGAGGATGGGAGCTTGGGCATGAGCAGGACGGAGATTGTTTGTGCGAATTGTGGTGGTCATTTGGGGCACGTGTTCAAAGGGGAGGGCTACGGCGGGGCGGCGGATGAGAGGCATTGTGTTAATAGCGTTTCCCTGAGCTTTAAGGGGGAGTAAAAGCGTAGTGGGTGAGGAGGGCAGTAACGTCAATACATAGGTAGTGTTGTGGTGATTTTTTTGTTTACCAGTATACAAATTTACGAGGCGGGGGATATAACTGGGATTCGTTTGGCCTACATTCGTTAAAAAAAGTTCTATGCTATATGGGGAATGCCAGTGCACATGCCAGGCGATATCTAGTCATGCTTCTCGTCCCACCACTTGCGCCATCCCCTCCCATCCACTTCAAACTTCTCGCTTGTCCTATCCTGCTCCCACCTCCCACCTCCCTTACCACCTCCACACCTTCTCCTGTAGACTCCCTACTTCCGGTCCAGCGTCTTATGCAGCGTGTGCTCCCTCACATACATATAACACACGAACGCCAAAACACCCAGCCCGAAAGCCGTCCAAAAGACCGCATGCAGCGCATCCATATACGCAAGTGCAGCCTTCTCCTTCCACACCTCTGGCAACTTGTCAAATTCGTCGAACCTCTCCCTCAGCCTCTGAATAATCCCCTCCACCTCCCCTCCACTCCCCAAATGGACCCGCAATTTCCTCACCAACACATTCTGGAAGATGGCACTGCCAATAGTGGTGCCAATTGTGCTACCCGTGGAACGGAACGCATAATTGGCAGATGTAATGACAGCTTGCTCGCTGCGGTCTACCGATGCGATTAGTGCCAGCAGAGAGACGGTTAGTGTTCCGCCGTAGCCAGTGCCGACCATGAAAAAGTCGAAGAATTGTGGAAAGAGCGGGGTCGTCAGGCTGAACGTGCAGATTGAGAGCACCCCTAGGACGAAAACTAACATGACGGACTGGCCGAGGACGTAATATTTGCCCGTGGCATTTATAGTGAGACCGGCCCCCAGACTTCCGATTGAGATGCCAATAGCGTAGGGCGTTAGGCGAAGGCCAGCTTGGGCAGAGGAGTAACCACGAAGGATGAAGTAGATTGGAGCGTAAAAGTACTTTTGAGCGGTATTAGCTTTGCATATGTCGGGATGGGCAGGAGCTAACGTACAACTGCGAAAACACTCATTACCATAAACCAATTCGTAAAACAGACTGCCAATACAGTCCTATTCCCCAACAATCTGACGGGGATAACCGGCTCCTTAGCATACCACAACTCAACCATAATGAAAACCCCAAGTAGAACAACACTCAAAGGTAGACATGTCATCACGAGGGGATGGGTCCATGGCAGTGTATTTCCGCCCGTATTCAATGCCAACAGGAGGGTCACCAGAGAACATAACAGCGTCCCTGAACCGAGGTAGTCAATCCTTTGGTATCTTGCTTCTTCGGTCTTCTTCACGGGAATCTTCACTAAAGCTAACACCAACACAGCGGAAATCACGATGAAGGGGATTTGTAGGAGGAATGCCCATCTCCAACCGATCCAGTCATGGATAAGCCCTCCGTAGACTCCACCGAGTGCTGCTCCTGCTCCATATGCAATGTTCCCACCGCCCTGGGCGACTCCACGTTTTCGTAGGGGGACCAAGTCAGTTGCTATGATGGAGGCAATCGTCATTAATCCACCGCCGCCGGCACCAGCTATCACTCTTCCGAAAATCATGTGGTATTGGTTCTTCGCAAGCCCGCACATCAACGTTCCAGCGCCGAAAAGAATATTACACAGCACAAGAATAGATTTGCGTCCATAGATATCGGTTAGTTTTCCAAAGAGTGGTTGTAAAGCAGCGTTGGCGATAAGGTACCCGGTTGCTATCCAGGAGATAGAATTGAATGAGGAGAACGAAGTGGAAATTGGGGCCAGAAGCGTAGTTATCACAGTCGTGTCGAGAGCACCAAGGAAGACGCCAACCCAAGCTGCCGGGAGGACAATGAAAAGTTTTGCGCGAGTGAGTTCTTGTGGGAGGTCATTATCTGCATTGCGGTTTTCGGGATACGAGGAGGTGTTGGTAGGTGTGTTCTCAGAGCGAGCTTGGGATTCGAGATTCGGGTCATTACTATCCCTGAGGAGAGGTGTCGACGCATCGTAGGACGGAGATTGGGTCTCAGTGGCGGTGCTGGCCATTTGGGGTGGGTTCCTGTGCCGTACCGGTGTCTCCCAGAGAGCCAGTTACGGTAACTTCGGGGAAGGGTGGGACGGAAATGACAACTTGAATGCCGGCAGGTGGTTGCGGGGGAAGGAATACCGACAAGACAGGGAGAAAAGGTGTGCGACATGTTTTCAGAACGAAGTTTTCAGATGTGTTGGCTAGAATGTCTTGGCGAGGCCAACAAGAGTTGGTGCCGATCTCCGATCTCGAATCTCGGGTGCTGCCGAGCCAATGGCGCTACCGCTACAACCCTTCGCTTTGGGTACGATATGATATCCACGGGGGTCATAATTACGCGACCGAGGGTACTTGTAGGTATGATAAGGTAACCAGCGTTGCCCTCCCTACTCAACACTCAACTCCACGTAGCTAGTTCACCACCGCCAAAACTCTCACTACATTACGGTAATAGTCTAGGCTATTGAGCTCTGATTTCTTCCGCAGTATAGCCCGGAGCATGCCTGAGAGGAAAAACACTGGTTAGTGGTGCGCCACTTATTTACTTCTATCCATTTTATTTTATTTTTTATATCTGTATTGCTATTATCATTTCATAATAATTGTCGTCTTGGGTCGGGGTACAAGTATTTTACTCGAGTACATGCGCTGCAACGCTGGGTACCTACCCTCGGTCGCGTAATTATGATCCCCGTGGATAAAGGCACTGAAGGTCACTCAGATCGGCGTTTGGGGCACGCACACAAATTCACGCCCTATCACGCTTATTGGAAAACGTGGGAGAGCGCTTAGTAGACTATACTTACATGGAGTTTCAACTGAACCATTCATAATGCGGTTTGGCAGAGCGTCTGGCGATCTAGGGCAAAGAAGAATGTAGGGTAGAGAGCATAAAAAAAAGGGAGCAAGATGGAAGAGACCACCTGCTCCCGTAAATCGACATTTACGCCACATGGCCATTTGTGCCAACAAAACATAGCAAGCATGAAATAGACAATAGAGACAATCATTTTGGTAGAAACTTTCTGAGAAGTGCTCAGGTATGACAAGGTGCAGTATTGGGGCACTGACCGGCTCTAGACCACCCGCCTTGATAAATGTCAGAATTTCCGACTTTCAAAGGTTAGCAATCTTTACTTACCAAGTCAATCCTGGAGGTTCGGTTGCCGGAGTGTCCTCCATGCGATACTGATTATCGCCAAATGGGTCATCTGGGTCCTCCTCTTCCTCAGGCTCGCTTTGATGCGAGTAATCAGTGTCTTTCCCTTTAGCACTGGTGCTGGCAGGCCTGCCCGGTAATGGCGGCCTGTCCTCATCTCCTGGGCCATGCATCCGCATCTTTCCCATGCCAGAACTGACCTGGTCGATGCTCCTATCCGGTGGAGAGTTCCAGTCCTCCTCTTCACTATCGGAATCTTCTTCAATAGGCTTATCGAGGACTTCATAGAGTGTCAACGCTTCGACTAGCTCCTCGTTGGCATGGATCAACCCTCCAAGCCATTGCTCACTCTCTACATGCTGGATAAACCTCAGAATACTTCGTCTAAGCTGCTTACATGTTTCAAATCTCTTGAGAACTTCGGCATTCTCGGATGGTCGCTCCTTTTCTCTATTAATGAGCTTCAATGCGTTTTTGAGGTTTGTGGAGGCAACAGAGGCATTAGCGAGGGATTGTAATAGTGCAGGCTTCTCTTTCTCAAGACTGAAGGGGGGTGCCTTGTTCTTTGTTTTCGAGCTGGATTTCTTGTGTGTCTTGGAGGAACCAGTAAGGTCTGCAGATGGGCCAATGGTAATAGGTAATTGTTTTGGCGAAGTAGGAGCTTTGGGGGATGTGGGCGCACGTCCACTTCCAGAGGCCTGGCGGTCTGGCGATGCAGCCCTCTCAAGGTCAGGGCTGGTTTCGCGAAGAACCTGGGGCTGAGGTCTCGCCCTCTTGCGCTGAGGAAGTTGCTTGTAAAGATTGGCAATTCCAGTAAGTCCCTGTGTGTCCTTATATTCGCGTGCCCATTGCCCGAAAATAACCTTGATCTTGGCTTTGACATCTGGATCAGTCATAGCATCCGTTGCAGCAACACGAAGACGCTCGAGAAGGGGCTCGTCAGCAAAAGAGCGCTGGAAACGGACACCAGCATTTCCGATAAGGGCATCGAGGATCTATGAAGACATTAACATAGAGCGTAAGGAGATGTCGGGGATTCACTGACTGTTAGGGCTCGAAGCTGACGGTGGACGTTGCCATACTTGCTAAAAAGTGGGAATTTCGTTAGCTGTAGTCTGCATCGCTCACAGCTGGTTAGCAGATAAAAAGGTGCCTTACAGCTTCTTGCGAATAGCTCGACTAGCCTCGCTTGGGCCGGAATCTTGGAGCTTGATAGCTTCGATAAGTTCTGGTATGCCGCTTACATCGTTTTCGTCGTACTCTTCCGAGGTGAGTCTCTCGATGTGTACTGTAACAGCAGAGAAGGGTTTTCTCTAGGAATGCTTACGTTAGCTGTGAGAGGAATTGCATGCGGCAAGAAGCCGGAAGGAGCGTGGGCGGGGGTGGAGTGTTATTACGGAAGATCCAAACATCTTAGCGTGTGGTGGAGGGGTGTGGATTCAGGTTGTTGCTATGATAGATGAGAGAAAGAGTACTACAGTAGTAAAGTATGGTAGCTGATAAATGATAATAGAATTAATTAGCTGTGGGGGTTAAAGCTTGGAGAGCGGTAAGGACATTGGAGAACTTCATCCAGGGTTCGACTCATCGAAACAAGGAGAAAGAAAGTACTGAAAGAGGCTCTGCTGGATGGCGATAAGGAGCGGGGTAGGAAAAAGTGAAGCACAAACCTCAATAACGGTTAGAGACGCGCACAGGGGCACTTTCACAACCAGAAGGGGATCTTCAAATGAGGGTGACAGAGTCTAGCAGCCCTCCCTTACAAAGATATGATGGTGAGGTGATGGGAGGGAGTGGTTGGTAGTTTTTGAAAGCTCACAAAGAGTGTGAGGAAGAAAAGAGTTGGTCACAAGTTGATTAGGGAGAGCTTGCTTTGTTGCGAGCAGGTCATCGTCATCGTCCATTGGCAGCCTATGGTAGATTGGGTTCATGTGATGGGCGATAGGTTAGGCTCAAAATAGAAAAATAGAGATAATGCGAATATCGGTATCGTATCATAACTTATCACTGTCGGGAACCGATTGCCAATATAGGCCCGTCCTTGGCTCGAGGAAAGGGGACCAGTACGGCGGGATACACGACGGGCGCGGGTTCTTTGCCTACTCTGCTGCATATCTCATACCATGCTGGGTACAACGCATCCCGCATCTTGCCCCTTCATATGCTGCAGGTTTGCAACCCTTCCCCCCTAGCCATTCACCTTACTAGTACTCGTACAATCATTGGCACCGCCCTCGCTCCCACCGCACAGCTATCACCATTGGCGATTGTCCCGGAAAAACTGTGGGCTTTCTCATAGAGATGGGTCAACCCGCACCATCATTCCTCTCAAAAATTTATTAGACTCATTCCGATAATATTATTTGAATCGAGTACCTTTTTATTCATCACTGGTTGCTCCTTGTCCACTGGGGCAGGATTGGGATGGAACTCTCCAAAGGTACTCGCTAGAAACTTCCTATAGATGATAATATTATTATAATATTATTCTCTAATTTGTTAATATTTTAATAGGGCACCCGTGCCAAGGAGAGCCCACACCCTCTGATTTAGCAGTTGAGATCAGTCGAAAGGGCTTAGGTACGAACTATACTGGCTTCGAGTCTAAAAACAGACTGGATGCATTTCGCTTTAAGGGGGTGCATGTGCATTCTGCGGAAGAGACCCGCTTTCGAGATGTTTGTGGGTCGGGCAAAACTCGTGAGGGTATGAACGATCTGACGATGAGCGGATCTGGGGGGAATGATATGACCTGTCCAGGCGACGATAGGATTCTGGAGGGTGGAGACGGGGGTCAAGATATGCGTAGACATGAAAGTCCACAGACAGATTATGGTTCCACGGCAATGTTTGATGGCGAAGAGGCCTGGTTTTACGATCAAGACGAACAGAATTGTGGCAAGTTGGGTCTGATACCAGGCCATGATTGCATTGGTGGAACTAGGGTTCTAGATCTCTTTGGTCAAGCGGCAGCCCCGAGGTCCTGGGCAGCGCCTTACCCTGCAGGTTTAGACGAAGGGACGGCCCTTCCAATTAAGATGGAAGGTGTTTTGGGCCAATCCCCAAAGTATGCCCCCAAGAACATTGATACTGGATCCTGTGGAGGTAGTGATGATACTCCATTCATGTTCGGGAAAGCCACCTGTCCTTGGAACGTAAACGCTGGAGCCGCTGGCAACGATATACTCTCAACAACGTGTGAGCGTCTCTATAGCTCTTATGACCCTACCCTAAGACAGCTATTACCCCCTTTTACAGAGGAAGGGTTCTTCTCAGATGAGACGATTCCACCAACCTCAGAACATGCGGCCAGCAGTGCCAAATGTGGGCACCTCGAGCCCACGAAGAGCAACAACGATGATGCTATCGTCGTACATTGTCGGGCGGCAGATGTAGTGAAGAATGGAAAAATTCGCTGGATAGATGTGCCTAGCTGGGCCTGTAGGGCTGAGAAGAGTACTCCAGTATGGCCACTAAGTCTAGGCGGAAAGAGGGATATGGGGTCAATTGAGCGTCCGCCATTTCCTGCTGTTGTTAAGGAAAGATCACCGATACATGGCCTGAGTGCTGGTATGACAGTGAGGACATGTTTTTGTGTCAAGGATGTAGTGGAGGTTGCAACGTTGGCAGCTGGGGCGAAACTCAAAGGGGATGTTCTTGTGGAGCTTTTTGGTAAGTTTTATTCGAGTATTGAGTTTTGGATGTCGGTTTTGGTGTGTGGTCCATGAAGTTTCTTACCAAAGAATAGCGAAGGTCCTCCAACATAGAACGATGGACAGCGGCACCCGTCAGAAATTCCAGTTTTGCGATATCTTCTCGGTTGGACCTCCGTTCCTGCATGGTGAATATGTAGTCCCGAAGGCACGTGGGCAATGGGGTATTGACTCAGGGATATTCATGGGGGCTGCTATGGTAAGGGTGGTTGGGCGCGTGAATAAACGATATAATACTAGAGAATGGACGTTGAAGATTGAAAATATAAGAAATGTGAATTGGGATGATGTTGACTGGGTGAGAGACATTGTTTGTGGGAGCGGGAGGAATTGACGAGGGTTGGGCCGCTGGGATAGTACTGGTAATATTAACTTGCTTTAGTGATTGCTAGTCTAGATACTATCATTGAGTATCATGCTTCGAAGGAGCGCGAGACGCACTTGTGGTATCAATGTTATGCCAGAAAACCGAAGTATATTAGTAAATTAGCTTGCCCCGTTGATGAAACTGCTCCCCACTGCCTTCACCGACTTTCGATCGTCCTCCGGAGCCCCTCCTTAAAAGACTTTAAAGATTCTTCCTCCTCTCTGTTCATCTCCGCGTCAAAAGCTTTCCTCCTCTCCTGCGCTCGGGCAAGAACCTCCTCTGTCACAGTAGATGCGCTAAAACTTTGCTAGAATAAACCCATCAGCCTCCATCTCTCCAAACATTCTATCTCATGGAGGAGAGGAAAGCCCTACATTATCCAACCGACTCCTCAATCTCCCCCTTCGGACCTGCTCGAGTAACTGCCTCCCGTCCTCAATCGCTGCCGAGTCGTCACCGCTCACTTCGCCGCCTGCGTTAGCACGTCGTAGCGAACGCACAATACCGTCGACCTCAACGCCAATCTCGCGGATGCATTGCGGTGCGGTGAAGATCGTTGTGTCGACTATTAAAGGATCTAGGTAGGTTATTGCGTCGGCGAGGAGCGGTTGACAGAAGTCTGGGGCGATTATTGGGCGGATGAGAGTTGGGTAGAGGGATTGGAGGGGGAGTGTTGTCGATGGGGGGGTTTGGGGTGGCATCGCGCGGGCGATGGGTGGTTGGAAGGGGGTGATGGGCGAATGGCTAATTAGGTAGGCAGCAATGGAGGGATTGAAGATGGAGATATTATGATAATATTATACACATATTAAATGAAACAAAGAATTGTGCAAATGGGGGTAGTGAAGTGTAACGGTTAGCCCTCCAACGGGTGGTTAGGTCCGTACGTGTCTGAGGATCATTATCCTATCCCATTCATTCCATCGAAGAGGTTAGCATCCTTTTTTGGGCCATCTATAGAAACTTAGGGAGACAGGAAACGAAGGGATGATCAGATGGCTGTTCTTAGTATAATTTTCAATCTTGTGGATCACAGAAGAATATCCCAAGAAAAGTCTTCATCGTGTCAAGCGGGTGAATGGGTACATAGAGCGGGATTGAACTTACAATAATATCCGGTGCTGGGGATAGAAAAATGTGTGGAGGGATTGGGGATGGGAATGCAAAAGATTTATCTTTTCGAAGCATCTGGCGGGGAATTGCTTTTAAAGCCAGCCCCCGTGCTGGAACATATCCCGGGCTTGCTTGTTTGTGAGATATCATAATATTATTATATTATAATAATAATAATATTATGTAGTGAGAGGTGTCATGTGAGGCTAGGGTGCTGCCCCATCCTTGTAGAGGGGGCTGAGGCTCAACTGGTGGCTGGGGAAAGACAACTACCCACCACCCACGAACACTTTTCTGAGCTCAACCGGCCTCCGCGAGCAATGCTCCACCACCTTCCCATTTACAGAGCACCAATATGACGGATCGCCGGCGCATCAATGGCCCGGCGGAGGGTACTGCACCGCCAGTATTCCTCACTAGTTCAACACATAAGCCGGTGATTAAACGTTCACCAACCGCTCTTCGAAAAATCTGTTCGTCTCCTTCCTGCCTTTTACCTCCTCTCCCTCTCCCTCTCCCCTCTTCCTAATACGAAGCTGACCAATCTCTCACTCTCATAGTCTTGAAAACCAGCCTAACACCACCAGCAACGGGCTCCGCCTTCCTAGAACTCCCCACACCCTCTAGCCCTTCAGCGCCTACGCTAAAGCTCACTGCAAGTGTCTACGGTCCCCGGCCCTTGCCTTCGTCAACAGCATTCTCCCCAAATGCCCGCTTGACTGCCGAACTCAAGTTTTCACCGTTCTCCACTCCTGGCCATCGTCGTGGGTACATTCGTGACGGCATGGAACGTGACCTGTCCGCGCAACTGACTATCGCGCTTGAGAAAAGCGTGGATGTCGGCAAGTACCCCAAGAGTACGATTGACGTGTTTGTTAGTGTGCTGGATTGTGAGGGTGGTATTGGAGATGTAGGTGATAGGAAGGATGGTGGGGTGGAGGTGGGACTGATGGGCGTGGTTGCCGGAGCGATCAGTTGCGCCAGTGCTGCTATTGCCGATGCTGGGATCGAGTGCTTTGATCTTGTAGCGGGGGGTGTGGCCGGGTTGATTCGGGAGCGAGGTGGAGTGGGCCATGAGGAAGAGGGTATGGATGTTGGTGAGGGTATCGGCGATGTTAGACACGGGCAGAGAAAGAGCAGGGGGGTCGCTTTGGTCTTGGACCCTAGTCCAAGCGACGGTTACATTATCCTTGCGGCGGCTGCGGTAGGGTATATGGCTGCTAGGGATGAGCTCACCTTGGTTTGGACGAAAGGATCGGTGGGAGGGGAAGGAGATGGCACGGATGAGATAGAGAGACTCATCGACGGGGCCATCACAGCCGCTACGGGCGTGAGACTTGTCATTAACGAGGCTGTGAAGGAAAGGTTGTTGCTCGGTTTAAAGGAGAGGGGCTTGATCAAGGGGGGGGCAGATGGGGATAGAGCCATGGGGTAGTTATTTGTGAACTAATTTAATTTAATTTAAGCTCCGCTTGAGGCTTTTTCGGTGCCTAGTATACAGTAGTGCGAATGTGATGCGGGATGTGTGGTTTGGAAATTAAGAATGATAGAAAGGGATTAGGATAGTATGTTAAGGTTTGGGCCATGGCCTAAAGAAACAGAGTGGCAGGAGCGAGGGGTAATAGAAATTTCGGAGATAGAGAGGGTGTAGGGATATTGCATCATGGATAATCACTCGAACAAAAGACTCAAGTAGGGTAGAATGAACTACCATACTGGCCGGGATTGTGGAAAATCAGAGACTAACGGCTGTGGAAATGTGGTGGGGTAATCACAAGGTCCGGAAAGAGGGATGAGGGAGAGTCTAAAAATGTTGGGGAAAATATTGAATGGAATGATAGTACGAGATAATGAAAAGGTAATTGATTGCTGGAGGAAGAACGGAGCACGATTGCTTTATCTCAAAGGAAAGGGCGAAAGGCGTGACTATCTACGATTTGGGAGTAAGATGAATAGGTCAAGTGAACAATAACAATAACAAGAGAAAGAGGAATAAAGGAAAGGCAAGGAGGTATCTGCAATAGTGCTGGAGGTTTAGATATGCGATAAAAATTAATGCAAGGGGAAAAAGCAATAGTACGAGTGACACAACAGTGGTGTCAGAGGTATGTTTCAAAAGTTCACGTCTTCTGTGGTACTGTGAGGGAGGAGACAAGCAGACTAAATAGAACTTAAGAAGATAAAGGGAAAGACAATTAAGGAATACTGATGAACTTCTTTGAGTACTAGTACTAAAACAATTTATTCAAGAGTGTCTAAGCATCAGCAAAAATAATACCTTGCGTTCTGTGCGTTCTGTGCGTTCTGTGCGTTCTGTGCGTTCTGTGCGTTCTGTGCGTTCTGTGCGTTCTGTGCGTTCTGTGCGTTCTGTGCGTTCTGTGCGTTCTGTGCG